>Ga0193743_1003252_pt1 | contig 10947 bp, 7 predicted proteins | sample L2c2metaG_FD_143038 | JGI IMG/M metagenome (GOLD analysis project Ga0193743, IMG submission 143038) | Soil microbial communities from a riparian zone of the East river system, Colorado, United States - L2c2 | ecosystem: Environmental > Terrestrial > Soil > Riparian zone | place: USA: East River...
GCCTTCGCGGTGCGGTCATAGCTCCACGTCTCGTCCTGCTCCCCCGGGAAGACCATGCCCTGCTTGCGGTCCGCGGGTTCGGTGTCGCTCCAGACATACCAGTCACGGAAGGGTGAGTCCGGCGACGACCGGGCCGACTGGAACCAGGGGTGCTGGTCGGAGGTGTGGTTGACGACCAGGTCAATGATCACCTTGATGCCCCGGTCGCCGGCCTGGTGCAGCAGTTCGGCGAAGTCGCCGAGGCTGCCCAGGCGCGGGTCGACGCCGTAGAAGTCGGTCGCGTCGTAGCCGTCGTCGCGGCCGGGCGTCGGATGGATCGGGTGCAGCCACAGGCAGGTCACGCCGAGCCGGGCGAGATAGTCGAGCCGGCCGATCAGCCCGCGGAGGTCGCCGACGCCGTCGCCGTCGGAGTCCTGGAAGGTGTCGACGTCGAGGCAGTAGACGACCGCCTTCTGATACCACCGGTCACTCATGTGCTCCGGAGTTAACCGCGGGGCGGCCCGGCCAAACCGGACCGCCCCGCGGCACGCACATGGTGCGCATGTCACTCAGCCGAACAGCGCGGCCGCCCGCCGGTGAGGCGCTGGTCGACCGGCTCGACGGCCACTAGCGCACCAGGTACCACACCGGGTGCTTCGGATCTGGGAACGCCGGAAGTCACCGCGGGGGCACACGTAACGTCGGAACCAGTTGTGACCGACGTTCCCACGGGGGGAAGTTCATGACCACCGGACATGTCTCGACCAACGACAACAACGAGATCTTCTTCAAGGACTGGGGCAGCGGGCAGCCCGTCGTCTTCAGCCACGGCTGGCCGCTGACCGCGGACGCGTGGGACGACACGATGATGATGGTCGCCGACAACGGCTTCCGCGGCATCGCGCACGACCGGCGCGGTGGCGGCCGGTCCAGCCAGCCCTGGGACGGCAACGACCTCGACACCTACGCCGACGACCTGGCCGCCGTGATCGAGTCGAACGACCTGCACGACGTCGTGCTCGTCGGGCACTCCACCGGCGGCGGCGAGATCACCCGCTACGTGGGCAAGCACGGCACCTCGCGGGTGTCGAAGATGCTGCTCTGCGGCGCGATCCCGCCGCTGATGCTGAAGACCAGCAAGAACCCGGAAGGGCTGCCGATGGAGGTGTTCGACCAGCTCCGGGACGGCGTCAAGGACGATCGGTCGCAGTTCTACAAGGACCTCTCCCTGCAGTTCTTCGGCGCCAACCGGCCCGGGTCCGACGTCTCGCAGGGCATCCTCGACGACTTCTGGGAGCAGTCGATGACCGTCGGGATCAAGGGGGCGTACGACTGCATCGCGGCGTTCTCCGAGACCGACCTGACGAAGGACCTCGAAGCGATCGACGTGCCGACGCTGTTCATCCACGGCGACGACGACCAGATCGTGCCGATCGCGGACGCCTCGAAGAAGGCCGTGAAGATCGTCAAGGACGCCGAGCTGAAGGTCTACCCGGGCGCACCGCACGGGCTCTTCGAAACGGAGCAGGCCAAGTTCCAGACCGACGTGCTGAACTTCCTCAACTCCTGAAGATGCCGATCTTCTTCGCCTCATACCCGGGGAAGATCTTCTTCCAGTCCTTGACGCCCATCCGGGCGCTCAGCAACTCGGTGACCACGTCGCGATAGTCGTTGGCACCGGCCAAGTCGCCCTGGTCGAGCGAGCCGGCGGCGAGGCCCGGCCATTTGCCGTGCACCTTGCCGCCGTTCATGCCGCCGCCGAGCAGCAACATCAGGCCGCCGTGGCCGTGGTCGGTGCCGGAGTTGCCGTTGGCCTCGACCCGGCGGCCGAACTCGCTCATCGTCACGATCGAGGTGTCGTCGAGCGCGGGACCGAGGTCGGTGGCGAACGCGCCGAGCGCGCCGGCTAGTTCGTTGAGGCGGTTGCGCATGTCGCCGCCGTCGGGGCCACCGATGTTGGTGTGCATGTCCCAGCCGCCGATGTCGACGGCCGCGACCCGCAGGCCGACCTTGGCCTTGATCAGCCGGGCGACGTCTTTGAGCTGGTCGGCGAAGCCGCCGCCGGGCCACTGCGCGGTGCCCTGATAGTCGCTCTGGGCGATCTTCCGGGCGGTCGAGATCGACTTGAGCGTCTCGGCCGCCTGGGAGCCCAGCGGGTGGTCACCCACGCCGGTGTAGAGCGCCTTCAACGCTGTCAGCGTCTTCTCCCGCATGCCGCCGCCGGCGTTGAGGTCGAACTCGCGGATGCCTTGCAGCACCAGCTTGCTCTGGCCGCCGACCAGCGACCGGGGCAGCGCCGAACCCTCGGCGACCGCGCGGAACGTGGTGCCGGGGCCCAACTGCTCCAGCACCCGGTCGAGGAACCCGGTGTGCACCGCGGTCGACGCCGCGCCCCGCTCCAGGCAATCCTGCGCCTGGAAGTGTGACCGGCTGGCGTCCGGCGACGCGACCGCGTGCACCGCGGCCATCTTGCCGGCCTCCCAGAACGGCGCGAGCGGTGCGAGCCCCGGGTGCAGGCCGAACCGCGAGTCGCCGGCGAGCAACGCCCCGGGTTGCACCGCGATGCCGCGCCGGGCGTTGAGATAGTTGCGGTCGCCGCGCGGCACGATCACCGACAGGCCGTCCATGCCGCCGCGCAGGAAGACCACGACCAAGGTGCGGTTGGTGGTCGACGGGGCGCCGAACGCGACCCGGGTGGTGGCGATCTGGTTGGCCAGGCTGGCGACACCGACCGCGCCCGCGCCGGCCAGCACCCGGCGCCGGGTGAAGCCCTTGCGCCACTGGTCGCGCTGCGCCTGCAGGTCGGCGGCCACCGCCTCGGCCTGCAGCCGGATCGCCGCCTCGGGCAGGTTGGGGCCGAACCGGGCCAGTTCCGCTTCCGTGCGCGGTCCATTGTCGACAGTCATGGCCTCACCGCAGCGCGTGGTAGATGGAGTCGAGCAACAGCGGAGCCAGGCTCTCGACCTTGCCGCCGAGGCTGCTGTTGCGCACCGCGGTGCCTTCCTTCGCGCTGAGGAAGGAGAGCAGCGCCTTGCGGTGTGGCGTGGCGACCTTCTGGAACACCAGCCGGGCAGCCAGGCTGTCGAGGTAGGGCCCGGTGGTGGCCGGGCGCTTGCCCACCAGGCCTTCGGCCTTCGGGTAGGACAGCCCGCGTTCCCAGCCCTGGATCAGCGACCGGTGCGCGTTCCACAGCGCGAGCGTGGCGTGTGCCGACCGCCAGGCCGCCGCGACGTCCGGATAGCCGTTGGGTGGCACCCAGGCCAGCGGCGCGTTCCCGAACCGCTGGGTCATGTAGTAGAGGCCCTCGATGCCGGCGCGGGTGTCGGAACCGGGTGCCACACCCAGCGAGCGGGCGGTGGCCACGAAGTTCTCCAGTGGCCGGCGGGTCTTGAGTCCGGTCGCGATCCAGAACTCCCGCGAGCGGAAGAGCACCCGCAGCACCGGCGCGATCGCGGTGCCGTTTTCCAGGTAGGTGTCGGCGAGCCGTTGCACCAGGCCGTTGGGCGGGCTGTCGCAGACGAACCGCACCGCCAGCTTGCGGGCGATGTTCTTCGCCGTCGCGGGGTGGGTGGCCAGATAGCTCAGGTATTTCTCGCCGACGTCGAGGCCCTTGGACCGGGACGCGTTCTTGTCCTTGAAACCGAGCACCTTGACCGGGTCGACCCAGTGCCGGCCGGACTCGTAGCGGAACTCGCCCTCGTTGGTCACCGTGCGGCCGGTCAGGATGTAGGCGCTGTTGCGCACGTCCTTCTCGTTGTAGCCGCCGTCGATCCCGACGGTGTGCAGCTCCAGCAGCTCGCGCCCGTAGTTCTCGTTGACCGAGCGCCGGTCGGAGTCGGCATTGTCGAGATAGCGCAGCATGGCCGGGTGCCGCGCACTGGCCTTGAGCATGTCGACGAACTTGCCGAGCGCGTGCTTGCGGATCACGTCATTGTCGTACGACGTCCGCACGTCCCACCCGCCGTCGAACGGGCTGGTCACGTTGAGGTGGTTGGCCCAGAAGTCGACCATCACCTCGAAAAGCTGGCGCTCGCTCCAGAACTGTCGGGCGATGGTCGCCTGGCCCAGCTCGAACTGCGCCTGGAAGTCGCCGTCCTTGACGGTGCGGCGGATCTGCGCCGTGCTCATCGACACGGTCGGGAACGCGGTGACCGCCTTGGCCGACACCGGGTCGTCGATCTTCCCGGGGTTGAGCTGCTGCTCCAGCCACTCGTCGATGCCCGTCTTGGTGGCGGCGTCGACCAACGCCCGGGTCGGCCCGAACGTGGCCCGCCGCAACATGTGCAGGATCGGGTCACGGCTGAGCAGGTTGGGGCTGGTCGGCTTGGCCTTGGCGGCGGCCGCGGCGGCGGCGCTCGCGGTGTCTTCGAGGCCCGCGGAGCCGAGGTTGATGGAGTCGCCGAGCGACTGCGTGTAGCTCGCGTCGCGGTCGGCGAACGCGCCGGCGTCGCGCGGCGAGCGGGTCGAGGTGGCCGCGTCGCCGAGCGCGGCGGAGAGGCCGTCACCGCCGCCCATGACGATGGCCGCCGAGCCGACCGCGCCGGTGGCGACGACCGCCGCACCCGCGCCGAGGAGCACCTGGCGGCGATTGCGGACGAGCTTGCGCAACGTGGGCTCGCCGGCCCGCGCGAGCCGGGCCACCGTCGGCACCAGCGGGTCCGGGGCCCGGTGCCGCGACGCGCCACGCGGTTGTGCCATTGCCCCCCACCTCACCGTTTCACGTCTCTCACCGGCACCGACCCACCGACCGCTCCAGGCCGGACCATAGATGGATGAGTGCGGCTCTCTCAATGCGAGCGATGTTTTGTTAAGCCGTCCCTAAAGAACCCTGACCGCTCGCGTCGGGGTGGTTGACGGATCGTCGTCCAGGCGCCGTTCTTCCTGGTCATGTATCGCCAACTCGGCCCGCAGGCGACCGGGCTGGCCAAGCTGATGCCCTTCAGTTCTTTCTCCCCACCCATTGACAATTGTGAGTATGTCCGATACAACCCCTCTGAGAGCGCTCTCACGGCACCGTCCCCCCGCAGGAGAGAGGCTTTACATGAAACGTCGCGTCCTGCTGTCCATCGCCACCGTCATCATCAGCGTCGCCGCCGTCGCAACGGCGGTCACGGCCAACGCCTCCGTGCCGGCCACGCCCTCGGGCTGGAGCCTGGCCTGGAGCGACGACTTCAACGGCTCGGCCAACAGCCTTCCCTCGTCGGCCAACTGGATCATCGACACCGGCACCGCCTATCCGGGCGGCCCCGCCCAATGGGGCACCGGCGAGATCCAGACCTACACCAACAGCGCGTCCAACGTGAGCCTGGACGGCTCCGGCAACCTGCGGATCACCCCGATCCGCAACGGATCCGGGCAGTGGACGTCGGCCCGGATCGAGACCACCCGCAGCAACTTCAAGGCGCCGGCCGGCGGCGTGCTGCGGATCGAGGGGCGCGTCCAGATGCCCAACGTAACCGGCGCGCAGGCGGCCGGCTACTGGCCGGCGTTCTGGGCGCTCGGCGCACCGTTCCGGGGCAACTACTGGAACTGGCCGGGCATCGGTGAGTTCGACATCATGGAGAACGTCAACGGGATCAACTCCGTCTGGGCCGTGCTCCACTGTGGAGTCGCGCCGGGCGGGCCGTGCAACGAGTTCAACGGCCTCGGCACCTCACGGGCCTGCCCCGGCTCGTCGTGCCAGTCGGCGTTCCACACCTACCGGTTCGAGTGGGACGCGAGCGTGAGCCCGCAGCAGTTGCGCTGGTATGTCGACGGCACGCTGTTCCACACCGTCACCCAGTCTCAGGTCGGCGAGCCGCACTGGACCAACATGACCAACCACGCCGGCTATTTCATCCTGCTCAACGTCGCGATGGGCGGCGCGTTCCCCAACGGCGTCGCCGGCTCCGGCACGCCGACCGCGTCCACCGTGTCCGGCCGGCCGATGGTGGTCGACTACGTCGCGGTGTGGACCCGCGGCGGTGGCGGCGGGCCCACGAACCCGCCGACCGACCCGCCGACGAACCCGCCGGGTGGCGGCGGATCCGCGTACGGGCAGATCCAGGCCGAGTCGTTCAACGCCCAGAGCGGCGTGATCGTCGAGGCGTGCAGCGAGGGCGGCCAGAACATCGGCGCCGTCAAGTCCGGCGACTGGGTCCAGTTCAACAACATCAACTTTGGCTCGACCCCGGCGCGCGACTTCGTCGCCCGCGTGGCGTCGGGCGCCGGCGGCGGGGTCAGTGGCCTGGTCGAGGTGCGGCTGGACAGCCGGAGCAACGCCCCGATCGGCAGCTTCGCGTTGGCCAACACCGGCGGCTGGCAGAGCTGGCGGTCAATACCGGGCAACGTCACCCCAACCACCGGAACCCACACGGTCTTCCTGACCTTCACCAGCGGCCAACCCAACGACTTCGTCAACGTCAACTGGTTCCAGTTCCGAAACTAGGTATTGACAAGTATCTGTAAACAGTCTTAATAATTGGCCATCTCATCAATGTAAGCGCGGGCCTGGGGAGGAACTTCATGCGCTTGCGGACTGCGCTGGTCACCGCGGCGGTCACCCTGCTTGGCGGGGTGGCCGCCGTGGCGGTGGCCGCACCCGCCATGGCCGCCGGACCGACCGCGACCTTCGTCAAGACCTCCGACTGGGGCTCTGGCTGGGAGGGCAAATACACGATCAGCAACGGCGGCACGACCACCATCAACGGGTGGACGGTCGCCTTCGACCTGCCGGCGGGAAGCTCGGTCAGCAGCTTCTGGGACGCCGACATGACCCGCTCCGGCCAACGGTTCAGCTTCACCAACAAGTCCTGGAACGGCACGCTCGCGCCGGGCGGCACCGCCTCGTTCGGGCTGATCGGCGCCGGTGCCGGCGCACCCGCCAACTGCACGCTCAACGGCGCCTCGTGCGGCGGCAGCACCGACCCGGGCACCCAACCGCCGGGCGCACCCGGTGCGCCGAGCGTCACCGGCGTGACGCAGACCAGCATCTCGCTCGCCTGGGGCGCCAGCAGCGGCACCGTCACCGGCTACCGGGTCTACGAGGGCAGCACACTGCGCGCGACCGTCACCGCCACCAGCGCCACGGTCGGCGGGCTGACCGCCAACACCACGCACACCTACACCGTCGCCGGCTACAACAGCGCGGGTGAGTCGGCCCGCAGCGCCGCCGTCACCGGCACGACCAGCGGCGGCACCGGACCGCAGGCACCGGGGACGCCCGGCAACTTCCGGGTGACCGGCACCACGGGGACCTCGATCTCGCTGGCCTGGAACGCGGCCACCGGCACGGTCACCGGCTACCGGGTCTACGAGGGCAGCACGGTGCGCGCGACAGTCACCGGCACGACCGCGACGATCGGCGGTCTCGGCGCCTGCCAGAACCACAGCTACACGGTCGCGGCCTACAACGCCACCGGTGAGTCGGCCCGCAGCGGCGCCGTCAGCGGCACCACCACCGGCTGCTCGAGCGGCCCGTTGCCGGCGCACTTCCTGACCGGCTACTGGCACAACTTCGTCAACCCCGCCGTCGAGTTGCGGCTGCGCGACACACCGGCCGCGTACGACCTGATCGCGGTTGCCTTCGCCGAGTCGACCGCCACGCCGGGCGCGGTCACCTTCGCCGTCGACTCCGGACTGTCCGCCGCCCTGGGCGGCTATTCCGACGCCGACTTCCGCGCCGACATCGCCACCCTGCACTCCCGCGGCAAGAAGGTGATCCTCTCGGTCGGTGGTGAGGCGGGCCGGGTCGCCGTCAACGACGCCGCCAGCGCCACCAACTTCAGCAACTCGATGTTCAACCTCATCCAGTCGTACGGCTTCGACGGCGTCGACATCGACCTGGAGAACGGCCTCAACCCGACGTACATGGGCCAGGCGCTGCGCAACCTCCGCAGCCGGGTCGGCGCCAACCTGATCATCACGATGGCGCCGCAGACGATCGACATGCAGAACCCGACGGGGTCCTACTTCAAGCTGGCCCTGGACATCCGCGACATCCTCACCGTCGTACACACGCAGTTCTACAACTCCGGCTCGATGCTCGGCTGCGACCAGTCGTTCGCCTACTCGCAGGGCACGGTCAACTTCATGACCGCGCTGGCCTGCATCCAGCTGGAGAACGGGCTGCGGCCCGACCAGGTATCCCTCGGCCTGCCCGCCGGCCCCGGCGCCGCGGGTGGCGGCGTGGTCTCGCCGAGCCTGGTCAACCAGGCGCTGGACTGCTTGGCCCGCGGCACCAACTGCGGCAGCTTCCGCCCGCCGCGCACCTACCCGGGCATCCGCGGCGCGATGACCTGGTCGATCAACTGGGACGTCAGCAACGGCAACCAGTTCGCCAACACCGTCGACCCCCACCTCGCCACCCTCCCCTGAGGAGCAGTCGTGAAACTCAGTAGAAAGGCCGTCGTCACTGCCGGCCTGGCCGTCGCGGCCATGGCACTCAGCGTGGCCGTCGCACCCGCGGCGTCCGCTGCCACCGCCGCCTTCGTCCGCACCTCGAGCTGGAGTTCCGGATACGAGGCCAAGTTCACCGTCACCAACAACACGTCGTCGACCATCACCTCCTGGAACGTCGCGTTCGACCTGCCGAGCGGCACCTCGGTCGGCAGCTTCTGGGACGCCGACATGACCCGCAGCGGCCAGCGGTTCACCTTCACCAACAAGGGGTGGAACGGCACCCTCGGCCCGAACGCGACGGCCAGCTTCGGCTTCATCGCGGCCGGCACCGGCGACCCGACCGGGTGCACGGTCAACGGCTCGTCCTGTGCGGGCGGTCCACCGACCAACCCGGGCGCGCCGCCGACACCGGGCAACGTGCGAGTCACCGGCACGACCGCCAACTCCATCTCGGTGGCCTGGAACGCCTCGTCCGGCACGGTTACCGGCTACCGGGTCTACGAGGGTACGACGGTCCGCGCGACCGTCACCGGCACCAGCGCCACGATCGGCGGGCTGGCGGCGTGCACCTCGCGCTCCTACACCGTCGCGGCCTACAACGCGCAGGGTGAGTCGGCGAAGTCGGGCGCGGTCTCCGGCACCACGACCGGTTGCACCGGCGGCGGTGGGAGCGGCGCGATGGGCGCGGCGCCCTACCTCTACTCGTGGGGCAACGTGCCCAACCCGACCACGGTGATGTCGGCGACCGGCATCAAGTGGTTCACCAAGGCGTTCGTGCTCTCCGGCGGCGGCTGCTCGGCCGCGTGGGACGGCAACCGGCCGATCAACAGCGCCGGTGACGCACAGCAGATCGCGGCCATCCGGTCCGCCGGCGGCGACATCATCCCGTCGGTCGGCGGGTGGAGCGGCAACAAGCTCGGCCCCAACTGCTCCTCCGCGTCGGCCCTGGCGGGCGCGTTGCAGTCGGTGATCAACGCGTACAGCCTCAAGGCGATCGACATGGACGTGGAGAACACCGACGAGTTCGAGAGCGAGGTCGTGCAGGACCGGATCCTCGGCGCGCTGAAGATCCTGAAGCAGAACAACCCCAACCTGAAGACCATCGTGACGATCCCGACCGGCACCGGCGGCCCGACCTACTGGGGCACCCGGCTGATCAACCAGGGCGCCGCACTCCAGGCCAATGTGGACGTCTGGACCATCATGCCGTTCAACTTCGGCGGCGGTGCCGACATGTACGCGTCGACCGTCAGCTCCTCGGAAGGGCTGAAGAACGCGCTGAAGACGGCGAACGGCTGGTCCGACGCGACCGCGTACGCGCACATGGGCATCTCCGGCATGAACGGCCGGTCAGACCAGGGCGAGATCACCACGACGGCGCAGTGGACCTCGGTCCGCAACTGGGCCGAGTCGCACGGCCTGGCTCGGCTGGCGTTCTGGTCGGTCAACCGCGACCGCGGCTGCGCCGGCGGCCCGCTCAGCTCCGACTGCTCCAGCATCGCGCAACCCGACTGGGAGTTCACCCGGATCACGGCCCAATTCGGTTAGGTCGGTATACGACCCGCCGCCGCCACTGCCTCAGGGCGTGGCGGCGGCGCGGCTGGTCTGCTTCTCGACCAGCCGCAGCAGTGCGGCATGGGTCTCGGCGTCGGCGGCGACCAGCAGGCCGCCGATGCCGGTGTGCAGAGGCTGACCTTGGATCCCGGTGACGACGCAGCCCGCCGCCCGGCAGATCGCCAGCCCGCTGGCGAAGTGCACGCTGTCTTCGAAGTGGCCGTCGGTCACGTAGGCCGCCCGCCGGCCCGCCGCCACCCAGGTGACCGCGAGCGTCGTCGAGAGCACCCGGGGCCCGAACCCGGCGCCGAACTCCGGGTCGGCGAGCAGCGTAGTAGCCCGGAAGAGTTCCGCGTTGGGGAACGGCGGGTCGAGGTTGAGGTCGACCAGCCGGGACTCGCCCGTGGGCAGCAGGGGCTCGTCAGCGCCGGCGCGGCGCACCCAGGCGCCGGTGCCGTCGGTCCAGAACAGTTCGCCGGCGAGCGGGTCCGCCGCCGCGGCGACAGTCAACCCGGCCGGGGTACGCAGCGCGACGTTGACCGCGACCAGCGGCGTCCGCACGGCGAAGTTGAGCGTGCCGCAGAGCGGGTCGACCATCCACATGCGAGGCCCGGCCGGGCCGCTGCGCCCACTCTCCTCGCCCAGGAACGCGTCGTCGGGGCGCTCAGCGCGGATCACCGCGAGGATCGCCCGCTCCGCCTCCAGGTCCGCGGTGGTCGCGAAGTCGCGGTGTGACTTGGCGAAGTGGTCGACCGGCGTGCCGTAGTAACGCCGGACGACCTCGGCACCGGCCTCGGCCGCCGCGATCGCGAGGTCCGCGTCAGACAACGTCATCCGCGCAACGATAGTCAGCGGTGCACGGCCCGCCGCTTGCGGATCTTCTTGTTGACCCACAGGCCGACGCTGACCACCACGAGCGCGAGGATCGCGTAGTCGAACCAGCGGGCGTACTGGTCGATCTGCTCCCAGCGGGAACCGAGCGCGAACCCGGCGCCGACGAACAGCGAGTTCCACACCGCGCTGCCGAGCGTGGTG
>Ga0193743_1003253_pt1 | contig 10946 bp, 9 predicted proteins | sample L2c2metaG_FD_143038 | JGI IMG/M metagenome (GOLD analysis project Ga0193743, IMG submission 143038) | Soil microbial communities from a riparian zone of the East river system, Colorado, United States - L2c2 | ecosystem: Environmental > Terrestrial > Soil > Riparian zone | place: USA: East River...
CGCGATTCCCCAATCAGGATGAAGATGATCGACGTGCGCAAAGGGAAGAAATCCATGCAGCGGCGTGTCGATGGAGGCAGCGGTAGGGTTGTTGTTGAACGTGACCAGAGGATAGAGCGCCACCATCGCATCCTCTTCGGCCACTCCCTTGTACTGCTTCTCGAGCGCCAGTAGACGGTCAAGATACAGCGTGGCGAACCCCGCGCGTTTAATGCTGCCCAGATCTCCACCCGACCCCTTCACCCAAAGCACCTTGACGGTCTCGCCGGTGACAGGGTCCTTCTCGTCCAGCTTGGAGCTCGTATTGCCGCCGCCAAAATTAGTGATCCGTAGATCAGATCCCAACAGGTTGCTGCGATACCGCAGAAGCTCCGGAGCGTCGAGCTTTGCCGCAACAGCATCGTCCCACTTGTCTTCCAGAAATTTCAGCCTTCCATCCGCAGCCATCTTTTCGTTTTCCCCTTCTGAATTCGACCACTATCATTCCATAGCCTGGACCAATACAGCAAATGTTTCTGATTAGAAATAATCCGCATCCGCTCCACTTGGCTGGTAAGTCTCACCTAAAAGGCACAGCTTCAGATATCGAAGGGTTCGATATCACCGGACACGACCCGCCAAAGGCAAACGCGGGTCTCCTCGTTCAGATGGCCCTCGTGGCGGAACGATCCAACACCGCCTAGGCAAACGAGGCGCGGGTCACCAGCTTGTGGGTTACATAGTTGTAGGGGGGGACGATCTGCCCCTTCAGTAGCGAGAGGCCAAGCTGCATCAGGTTTGGTCCATAGGCATTGGTCTCGTGCGAGACCGACGCAATCAGCGGAGACGTACCCGACCGGATCTCGCCCAGGGCCTCGGCAATGCAGTCCTGCCCTACTACAGCGATATGGCGCTGCCGCTTCAGTTGACGCGCCGCATCCACCGCCCCTAAGGCGCTGGTGTCTGTCGCCGCGGCAATCAAAATATGCCTGTCCTTGGGATGCTTCTTCAGGTGTTCGCCGATCAGCTTCGCGCTGGTCTCCCTTATGCCGCGGCCATCCAGACGAAGAAACGCATCCGCGGGAAGGTTTGGAAACGCGGAGCGCATCGCCTCAATGGCCCCGGAGATGCGGCCCTGCACCAGAAGACCGGCCTCCGGCAGGTCGAGCCCAATCACCCGGTCCACCTTGCCGCTCCACTCCTCCTGCGCGTACCGCACCAGCATCTCGCCTGCCTCCACGCCCACTCGGTAGTTATCCACCCCAAAGTAGGTCGCGTTGGGATGCGGAATATCGATGGCAATTAAAGGGATATTCGACGCGGCCACCTTATCTCCGATAATCGCGGCAACAGACTGCTCCACATTGAACTCGATAATCAGGTCCACTTGTTTGCGGATAAACTCCTCCGCGTTCTGCACCGCGGTCGCCGCGTCGTAATGGTTGTCGAGCTCGATCAGATCGATCCCCGAAGCCGACGCAGCCTCGCGCAGGCTCTTCGTCACCTCTTCGGAGAACGGCATGTCTGCGCTCTGGCCGGCGAAGCCGAAGCGCAGCTTCTTCGGTCGCATCACATGGCGATACATTCCATCGGGCGACTGCGCCAGGTACCCGCGATGCACCAGCGTCTTCAGAACGCGATAGACCGTTGTCTTGGAGATGCGGGTGCGGCGATGGATCACCTCGAGCGACATCGGGCGGTTCTCGGCCTGCAACAGCTCGAGGATATCCAGCGATTTTGAAAGGACAGGGATAAGGTAAAGACGCTTCGATGTCTTGGCCAACGCGGGCGGCTCCTATAGCTCAGCTTCTAGCTCAGCTTCGGACCATTATCACCCGAGCCCGCATTGCATCAGCAAGAACCCTCAGGCGTAGCTCGAAACAGCACCCTGGTTCTTCTTAGCCCGCTCGCCGGAGATCCTCTCCACATAGCCGCTCTCGCGGAGCTCACGCAGAGGATCAGCCGGAAGCCCCCGAGCCTCTTTCCACGCCCGCACCATCGGCCGCACATCGGTCCAGAAGCTGTCCCGGAACAGCTCCTCGGCCTCCACCAGGCGGCACTCGTCCTGCAACGCCGACAGCGCCTCCCCGTCAATCAACACCGCTTTTGCAAACAGCTCCTGAGCCGTCACCACCGTCTGAACCATCGCCTCCATCTTGCCCTTCAGGTTATGGCTCTGGTCGATCATGTAGGCAATCTCGTCGGTCGTCGAAGCCGGTGCGCTCAAAATCTCATGGAAGATCCGGAAGACCTGGTAAGGATCGATCGAGCCCAGCGTCAGGTCGTCGTCCGCATACTTACGGTCGTTGAAGTGGAAGCCGCCCAGCTCATCTACATGCAGCAGCCACGCCACAATCTGCTCGATATTGGTGCCGGGATAGTGGTGCCCCGTATCCACCAGGACCTTCGCCCGCGGACCCGCCCTCTGTGCCAGGTGAAGCGCCATCCCCCAGTCGGCGATATCCGTGTGATAGAACGCCGGCTCAAAGGGCTTGTACTCGATCAGCAGCCGCTGATCATCGCTGGTCGCCGCGTGCATCGCTCCCAGCACCTCCTCCATCCAGCCGATCCTCCGGCGGATGGAGGAGGTGCCCGGATAGTTGGACCCGTCGGAGACCCAGATGGAGATATCGCGGCTGCCCAGCGCGCGGCCAATCTCCACCGATTCCAGCAGGTGCCCGAGCGCCATCTTGCGGACCTCCGCATTCGGATTCGCGATCGAGCCGAACTTGTACTCCTGCGACTGAAAGAGATTCGGGTTGATGGAACCCGCCTTTACACCATGACGTTTCTCAAGCGAGCGAATCTTCTCCACGTCCGCCGTGCCATTCGGCAAGTCCCACAGAACATGCAGCGCCACCGTGGGGCTCGCTCCAGTCAGCCGGTTCACCTCTCCGGCATCGGCAAACTTCTCTTCAATGGTCGTCGCGGCGGCGTTCTGAACAAACTTGCCGAAACGCGTCCCCGTATTCGCAAAGCCCCAGGAAGGAATCTCGATGCGAAAACGGTCCAGAGCTTCCCAGACCCGATCCTGCTTCGACTGCGCTGTTCCAAGGCTCGTCATATGGCGGTTCGTCATAAGGCATGGTTCCCTTTCCGAAAATAAGTCTCTATTGAAACAAAATATTAAGCAAGCGAGCCCTTCCTCTGTCTCTCCGGAACCCGGGCCGCCCCTCCCCTGATCGGATAAGCAGCCTACAATAACAGAAGGTTCGAGCGATTCAACCAGCGGAGATCTTCCGAATGAAGCAACACCTTCGCCTTTCTCTCTTGCTGTTTCTCTTCTGCCCCCTCGCGGCCGGCGGCGCAACAGCTCAGTCTGACGGCCCCTCCGCCGCCGACAAGGCAAAGATCCTCTCCTACATCCACACCAGCTGGAACACCCTCTCCCGCTCGATGTCCAGCTGCAAATCCGTCGTCGACCTCAAGGTCACCACCACACCCGTTCTCTATCTTCCCGCCGGCATGGCAGTCCCCTCCTCGGTCGCGGCCATGCAGCAGCAGTGCAAGGTCGAGGTCCGTAGTCTTCCCCGCAAAATCTCCCACATGGGAGACGTCACCGTCGCCGACGTACCCCAGGAGGGCCTGCTCTACCTTCCTCATCCTTACGTCGTCCCCGGTGGCCGCTTCAACGAGATGTACGGCTGGGACAGCTACTTCATCGTCCTCGGGCTAATCGCCGACCACCGCACCGATCTGGCCCGCGACGTGATCGAGAACTTCTTCTTCGAGATCGAAAACTACGGCTCCGTCCTTAACGCGAACCGGACCTACTACCTCACCCGATCGCAGCCGCCCTTCCTCACCTCCATGATCCGCGAGCTCTACGAGCACCCCGCGGCTCATCCCGTCACCAAGGCGTGGCTGGCCCACGCCTACGACTACGCCAAACGCGACTACCACGTCTGGATCACCGCGCCCCATCTTGCCGGCGATACCGGCCTGGCCCGCTACTACGACGTCGGCTCAGGCCCGGTGCCCGAGATGGCCGACGACAGCACCTACTACCCCGACGTCATCCGCTGGCTCCTCGCTCACCCCAACGTCCCCACCAACTACCTCATCGACGCCCCTGACGATCCCACTCCCGCGCAGGCAGCCGAACTGGCGCGCACAAGCTGCGACATTGCCATCTCGCACGTCTGCGCCGCGGCCCACGTCGACGGCCACCGCCTCACCGCGGCCTTCTATCGCGGCGACCGCGCCATGCGCGAATCCGGCTTCGATCCCAGCTTCCGCTTCGGCCCCTTCAGCGGATCCACCGATCACTATGCTCCGGTCTGCCTCAACAGCCTGCTCTACAAATACGAGCGCGACATGGCGCACTTCGCCACTCTGCTCGGCCGCAGCAGCGAAGCCGCTCAGTGGAATCGCCGCGCTGCCGCGCGCAAGGACGCGATCAACAAGTACCTATGGGATGCGAAGGCAGGCATGTTCTACGACTACGACTTCGTGAACCAGCGGCCCTCGACCTATAGCTACATCACGACGTTCTATCCTCTCTGGGCCGGTGTCGCATCACCCGCCCAGGCGGCATCGCTCCGGGTTCACCTTCCTCTGATGGAGCGCGCCGGCGGGATCGCCATGAGCGACTTCGACTCCGGAACCCAGTGGGACCTGCCCTTCGGATGGGCCCCGACCACCTGGGTCGTCATCAAGGGTCTCGCGCAGTACGGCCTCACCGCGGATGCAAACCGCATCGCCACAAAGTTCTCTGGAACCATCCTCGACAACTTCCTCCGCGACGGCACCATCCGCGAGAAGTACAACGTCGTCAGCGGCTCGGCAAACGTCGACGTCGCCACCGGATACAAGAACAACGTCGTCGGCTTCGGCTGGACCAACGGCGTCTACCTGCAGATGAACGACCTGCTCGCCAGATCCACCAGAAGGCACGCCGCGGCCTCCCTCGACGACGATCCGGACCCCATCGTCTATCAGCTCAGGATTCACCGCTCCGTCCCGAACCACCGACGCGGCCTCAACCGCGTCATGTACCACCAGACAGCAGTCGTAAGCGTCCGCTGAAAATATCACGCATCTGAACCGGAGTGCTCGATCCAGCGAGCACTCCGGCTCAGATGCATATGCAAAGCATGGTCACCCGATGGAGAAGACCACACGCGGCTTACCGGTGACCTTGCCAAGACTCCTTCAAGACTCGAATCCCCTTGCGGCTGCACATGGGCCAAAGTACGATGGCAGCGATGCTTCGTCGCTTCCCCATTCTCGCCCTCGCACTGGCCGCTCTGGTCTTCCCTGCCCTGTCGCAATCGAACACTCCCCAACAAGCCTCCACCATCCTCACCGCCTCTGAGGCCGGCGCCATTCTTCCCCCGTCCGTCTTCTTCCGCGGCCAGAGCGCTTCGATCCAGGCACGAAACTCAGCCGGCATACGCCTCGCGAAGGATGCCCTTCTGCTCGTCGCTCTTGTCGATACCTCCGGCTACTCCAGCGCCGTGCAGCAGCGATACCAGGCCTACCTCATCATCGAATCGACCATTCAGGTCGGCGGCCATTCCCTCCCTCCCGGGGCCTACGGCTGCGGCTTCCTCGCCGATGGCACCTTCCTTGTGATGGACATCGGTGGCCACGACCTCTTCACTGCAAAATCGACCCGCGACACGCAGTTGCGGCGTCCCATGCCGCTCCAGATTCTCTCCGCCTCCTCCGCAAACACCTACCGGCTCTATGCCGGCCGCAGCTTCGTCGAGATAGCTGCAGGCTCCGCCGCCTCGCAATAGCACCCCAGACCAATGAAGGCCGGTGAACCCTCTCTAGGGTAAAAGCCACACATCTCTTTCATCCGTCGCGTATACAATTGGCCCAGATTCAAAGCATCTTTTAGAACTATCTGAACGTTTGTCTGGCGTCGGGAATCTCACGTCAAAAGGAGAAGCATCGTGGCAACCAAGAAAGCAAACAAGAAGAAGGCTGTAAAGAAGGCACCAGCCAAAAAGGCTGCCCCCAAGAAGGCGGTAAAGAAAGCCGTCAAGAAGAAGTCCGCTCCAAAGCAGAGCAACATCGAGCGTCTCACCGCAGCCGGTGTGATCCCCCAGGAGAATGTCTCCGATCATGACCATGCCGTCATCAACAAGCTCAGCGCCGCCGAGGTGGATACCCTCATCAAGCTGCGCAACAAGCTGGGCGATGCCCCTCTGGCCTCCGCAGCAAGCACTCGGCCGAACTTCCCCGTATAAGGCACCGAACCTCCCCGTCTGTCCGCTGGAGGGCACCGCGCTTTGCGCCCCTCCAGCGGGGCCCCTATCGGTCTATCAGGAACCCTCAGAAATCATCAGGAACCATCCAGGAATATTGGCGATGCACTCTTCTCACAGCGACCTCCTCGGGGCCAAAATCCGTCTCGCCGAAGGCCGGCTTCATGCGGCCAGTCATCACTTCTGGACGCACCCCGATCTGGCCGAGATGCTGCCGACCTTCCTCATCCAGCTTCACCGCGTCATGGAGGGCGGCATCGAGCTCATGCGCGTCGCACGCGATCGCGCTTTCGCTCTCAAGAACGATCCCGTCGCCCGCATCGTCGCACCCTACCTCGACCAGCACATCGTCGAGGAGCAGGATCACGGCGCCTGGCTGCTCGACGACATCGGCACCCTCGGCATCTCTTCCGAATACGTCGCTGAGGCAACGCCGCTGCCTGCCGTTGTCTCCCTCCTCGGAGCACAGTACTTCTGGGCGCTCCACATCCACCCGGTCGCCGTCTTCGGTTATCTCATCGTCCTCGAGGGAAATCCTCCGCTCACCGAGCAGCTGGAAGCCATTCGGAAGCGGACCCGGCTCCCCGCGACTGCCTTCCGCTGTCTGATCGCGCATGCCGACAACGACCCGCACCACATCGCGGACCTCAACCGCACGCTCGACTCCATGCCGCTCTCCGACGAGCAGCAGAAGTACATCGCGCTCAGCGCCTTTCACACCATCGATGCCGTCGCCTCCGTCTTCGAAGAGATCCAGGCACTGCATTCCTCCTCCCCCCGAAACACTCTTCGCAGCCTGAGGGCATCCTAAAAAGACTCTCAGGGGCAGAATCTCAGAGTTGGCAATGATCGAAGGACAGACCATCTCGCACTACAAGGTTCTCAAGCACCTGGGCTCCGGCGCAATGGGCGTCGTCTGCATGGCCGAAGATCTCCTGCTGCACCGCACCGTCGCCCTCAAGAGCCTCTCCCCGTCTTCCCTCACCGACCCGACTCACAAACGCAGCCTGCTCGAAGAGGCTCGCGCCGCCAGTGTGCTCGACCACCCCAATATCTGCCGCATCCATCACATCGAAGAGCTTTCCGACGGCCAGATCATCCTCGTCATGGCCTTCTACGAGGGAGAAACTGTCGCCCAGCGCCTCGCCCGGGGACCCCTCGATTCCTCCACGGCCTCGCTGATCGCCCTCCAGCTCCTCTCCGGTCTCCAGCACGCCCACGGCAAGGGCATCATCCATCGCGACATCAAGCCCTCCAACCTGATCATCAATCTTGAAGGCGAGGTCAAGATCGTCGACTTCGGTCTCGCACGGCGCCCTCACATCGCCCGCGCCCTCACCGAGACCGGCGTCCTCGTCGGAACCATCGCCTACATGGCTCCCGAACAGGTCCTCTCCCGCCCCGTTGATCACCGCGCCGATCTCTGGGCCGCCGGCGTCGTTCTCTACGAGATGCTCTCGGCCACCCTGCCCTTCCCCGGCGCTATACCTTATGCCGTCTTCGACGCCATCCTTCACCAGGCCCCCCGGCCCCTCAGCGACTTCCGTTCCGACCTGCCCCAGCCTCTCCGTCAGCTTGTCGACCGCTCCCTGGCCAAGGACCCCGACCAGCGCTTCCAGGACGCCGCACAGTTCATCGACGCCCTCGAGCCCTTCTCCCAGGCCCGCCGCAGCTCCGGCTACACCGTAGCCCTTCCCACCATGATGGTCGACTACAGCCGCAGCATCGACCAGCCCTCCGTCGTCGTGCTTCCCTTCACCACCGCGCCCGCCGACAACAATGCCGACTACTTCTGCGACGGACTCACCGAAGAGATCATCACCGATCTATCCAGCGTGCGCGCCCTGCGCATCATCTGCCGCTCCTCCGCCATGCAGTTGAAAGGCACACACGACTCTCCACGCAAGATCGCCAGCGACCTCAACGTCCGCTACGTACTCGAGGGATCGGTCCGGCTCAACAACGTCTCTCGCGACGGCAAGTCCAACATCCGCGTCACCGCCCAGCTCATCGACCCCGAAAGCCAATCCCTCCTCTGGGCCGACAAGTACAACGGAACCCTCGACGACGTCTTCGCCATCCAGGAAAACATCTCGCGTCAGATCGTCTCCGCTCTCAAGATCAAGCTCACTCCAGCCGAGGATCAACTTATGCATGAGAGGCCGCTTCCCGATGCAGAGGCTTACCGCTATTACCTGATGGCGAAGCACGAGATCCTCAATTACACAGAGGAAGCTCTCGCCCGCGCGCTCGAGTACCTCGAGACCGGAGAAGGCATCGTCGGCCAGAATGCTCTTCTGCTCGCCGCCAAGGGACAGGTCTACTGGCAGTACATCAACGCCGGAATCTCCTCCGACACCACCTACCTCAACAAGGCCCGCGACTGCGCCATTCAGGCTCTTGCCCTCGATCCCAACTCCGCCCACGCCCATCGCCTCCTCGGCCTCATCAGCGTGCAGGAAGGCGACAGCCAGCGGGCAGTCCATCTGCTCAAGCGCGCCATCGCCACCGACCCTAACGACTCCGACACCCTCAGCTGGTACTCGGCCGTCTGCGGCCTCAGCGGAAAAGCCCACGCCGCCATGCCGCTGGCCCGCCGCATCCTCGAGATCGACCCCCTCACCCCCGTCTACCGCTTCATCCCCGGCCTGCTCTCGCTCATGGGTGGCGAGTTCACCGACGCCCTACCGTCCTTCGAAGACGCCATCCGCCTCGATTCCTCCAACACCATGCTGCTCTGGTGCCGCGGCCAGATCCTCGCCATCCTGGGCCGCAACCAGGAGGCGATCGAGCAGTTCCGCGCCATCCAGCAGATCGATCCCGCCCACTACTTCTCTCAGTTAGGCGCCGTCATGCAGGCCGCCCTCATCAACGACCGCCAGGCCCTCGATCAGGCCGCCACCGACGAGCTGCTCCAGATCTCCGCGCACGACCCGCACTACTCCTGGAACCTCGCCCAGTGCTACGCCCTCGTCGGAGACACCCCCAAAGCACTCACCTGGATTGAGACCGCCATGAGCAAGGGCTTCATCAACTACCCCATGGTCAGCCGCTGGGACCCTCTGCTCGCCCCCATCCGCAAAGCTCCCCAGTTCGACGATCTCGTCGACCGCCTCCGCGACCGCTGGGAGAACTTCGAAGTCTAGTCGAACGCATCACGCGAAATTCATCGCGCAGCAATCATCCCTGTCCTCACAAAGTTGACTCGCTCTTAAACCAGCAGGGATACTTAAACTTGCACTCCCTAAATTCGCCTTTCAGGATCAAACCGTGTCAAACATTCTTGAGCATCTTCCATCCGGCCAGAAGGTTGGTATTGCGTTTTCGGGCGGCCTGGACACCAGCGCCGCTCTCCACTGGATGAAGATCAAGGGCGCCATCCCCTACGCGTACACGGCCAACCTCGGCCAGCCCGATGAATCCGACTACGACGCCATCCCCCGCAAGGCCCTCGAGTACGGTGCCGAAAAGGCGCGTCTCATCGACTGCCGCCCCCAACTCGTCGCCGAAGGAATCGCTGCCCTCCAGTGCGGCGCCTTCCACATCACCACCGCCGGAGTCACTTACTTCAACACCACTCCCATCGGTCGAGCGGTCACCGGAACCATGCTCGTTGCCGCCATGAAAGAGGATGACGTCAGCATCTGGGGCGACGGCAGCACCTACAAGGGCAACGACATCGAGCGCTTCTACCGCTACGGCCTCCTCGTCAACCCCGACCTCAAGATCTACAAGCCCTGGCTCGACGACGCCTTCATCAACGAGCTCGGCGGCCGTGCCGAAATGTCCGAGTTCATGCGCCAGTCCGGTTTCGAGTACAAGATGTCCGCCGAAAAGGCCTACTCCACCGACTCCAACATCCTCGGCGCCACCCACGAAGCCAAAGACCTCGAGCACCTCAACAGCAGCGTCAAGATCGTCGTCCCCATCATGGGAACCGCCTTCTGGCGCGACGACGTCGAAGTCAAGCGCGAAGAGGTCACCGTCCGCTTTGAAGAAGGCTGGCCCGTCGCCCTCAACGGCACCCCCTTCCACGACTCCGTCGAGCTTCTCCTTGAGGCCAACCGCATCGGCGGACGTCACGGCCTCGGCATGAGCGATCAGATCGAGAATCGCATCATCGAGGCCAAGAGCCGCGGCATCTACGAATCCCCCGGCCTAGCCCTGCTCTACATCGCCTACGAGCGCCTCATCACCGGCATCCACAACGAGGACACCATCGAGCTGTATCGCGAAAACGGCCGCAAGCTCGGACGCCTGCTCTATCAGGGCCGCTGGTTCGATCCACAGTCCATCATGTTGCGTGAGAGCGCCCAGCGCTGGGTCGCCAAGGCTATCACCGGCGAAGTCACCCTCGAGCTCCGCCGCGGCAACGACTACTCCATCCTTAACACCGAGTCGCCCAACCTCACCTTCAAGCCCGAGCGCCTCACCATGGAAAAGGGCGAATCCACCTTCTCCCCCCGCGACCGCATCGGCCAGCTCACCATGCGTAATCTCGACATCATCGACACCCGCGAAAAGCTCCTCACCTACGCCCAGGCCGGCCTCATCAACCTCGGCAAGGGCATCAACGTCCCTCAGCTCACCAGCGAAGAAGAGAACGACTAGCGATATCGCATCGCTCAATGAAACGATATCGATCACATCGCTCAATGAAAGGTGTCATCCTGAGCGAAGCGTAGCGGAGTCGAAGGACCTGCGGTTCTCAGTCTTTCAAACTATGCAATGAATTTTATGGGGCACCCC
>Ga0193743_1003254_pt1 | contig 10945 bp, 9 predicted proteins | sample L2c2metaG_FD_143038 | JGI IMG/M metagenome (GOLD analysis project Ga0193743, IMG submission 143038) | Soil microbial communities from a riparian zone of the East river system, Colorado, United States - L2c2 | ecosystem: Environmental > Terrestrial > Soil > Riparian zone | place: USA: East River...
GAGTCATCGGGAGACCACGCAAAACCGCCTCGCGGGCTAAACACCCAGTTCATCGAATTGTGGAACACATGGCTCTGCTGCGTCATGATTCCGTTGGCCACCTGCTCTTGCGGATTGGCGCCCGAGCCAAGGTGGAAGTTCGAAAGGCCTGTACCCGCCAGCGCCGGATATGCATTGCCGAAGTTGTCGTAACGGATTCCGTAATTGACCGTCAGATGTTTATCGACCTTCCATGTGTCTTCTGCAAAAGCGCCGCCGGTAGTCTGCGCATAGCCATAATTGTTAGCCTTAGGCTTACCAGTCACAGGATCATAGGAGAGATTGCCCTGAGAGTAGGGACTGTCATTGATCAGATCGATCATGCTGTTGAACTGAAAGCTGGGTTGCGCGTACGCCGACGCAAACAGTGCAACATCGTCTCCATGCCATCCCTCATAACCGAACTTGAAGGAATGGGATCCGTGAATGTGAGAAAGAACATCACGCCAGTGATAGCTGTGCTGGATATAGTCTCCGTAAGCGAATCCTGATCCGAAGCTCACTCCCAGCCCGGTGACATTGACTACAGGAACCGTAAAATCACCGCTCGAGGGCGAAAAGCCTTCGATGCGGTTGTACCCCATAAATGCCTCGTTCAGCGTATTCGGAGTAAAGATGTGCGTTTCGTTTCCCTGGAGCGAAAACGTATAGTAGTTGCTCTTCGTGGCAAACGCCGGACGAACTGCCGGGCCTCCACTCACAATCGTGTTGCGGTAAAAGAGGGCATAGATGCGATCTTTCTCAAAGTACTTATCGGCGCGGACGCTGTACTGATTCGAATTGTTGAAGCTGCTCGAATTGAAGTTGCCCTGATCAAACACAGGCAGCGAGCACGGAATGTTGAGCGTGGAAGACGTCTCACAGCCCGTATTCGCAGCAGTATTTTTAGGGCCAAACGCCTGTTGTGCCGTCTGCAGAACGTTCTTGAATGTGGCGTTTGTCGGGCCGTACTTCGTCAGCAGCTGTGTTTCAGGGCTGTTTGGCCGTACGCTTTGAGCAAAAGAGACAAAAGCGGGATCCTCATAGGTCTGCAGGCTCGTCCCATTCGAAGCAAGGGATCGATACGGTTCAAACCCCGCGAAGAAAAAGAACCGATGCTTGGGAATGACCGGCCCGCCGACGCCGAATGACATGTTATTCACGTGGAAAGGAGCGACCTGAGTTCCCTTCGGCACTCCATACTCACCGCGCGCATAGAGACCCTGGTACGTATAGTATTCACTCGCAAAGCCGTGATACGCATCCGTGCCGGAACGTGTTGTGATCACCGTCTGGATGGAGCTTGCGCGGCCGTAGTCTACGGCATAGGTATTGGTCTGAACGTTAACCTCCTGCACTGTATCGGCATTCGGTGTAAGGTTCACCACGCCGGGTCGAATGCTGCTGGTTACATCCAGGCCGTCAACTACGTAGAGGTTGCCGTTCGCTCCTCTTCCGTTCGCACTGGCATCTACCGAATTCTCAGGATTGAAGTTCGTTGCTGAGCCCGCGCCCAATCCCGTGACTCCCGGGGCCAGGGTCACCAGGGCAAGTGGGTTGCGCGCGGCCAATGGAAGATTGCCTAGCGCCGTCGTATCCAGGGTCAGTTGGTTGCGACTGTCTGAGGTATCCATCAAAGGTTGCTGCTCCGTCACCTGAACCTGCGACGACACCTGTCCGATACTCAGTGTGAACGGCACATTTCTCGTCTCGTTAGCGCTCAAGGTCAGGGCCGTCTCAGACGTTCCGAATCCCGTTGCCGTTGTTGAAAGTTTGTAGTTGCCCGGCGCAAGACTGGCAAAGCGATACACGCCAGAAGCATCCGTGGCAGCAACGTGCTTCACCTGATTATCTGTATTCGTCAGTGTGATCGTTGCCGAAGGTACCGCCGCGCCGGAAGAGTCTTCCACTGTTCCCTGAAGAGCGCCACTGAACTGGGCGAAACTGACTGAGTGCAACGCCAACACGCAGGCCCATCCGAAAAGTACTCTCCTCAAAATGCCTTTCATACTGCCTCCTCAAGCCATGGGCGCATGCAGAACTCCTGCGCTCTCTTTGTCTGAACTGCAAACCGACGTGTTGATGATGTTGTGTTTTCTCCGGCAGCCATTTAGGCGCGTATCTTGCGCGATGTTTACCGGACGGCTCACCATTGTGGAGAAAGCATGATGTGTCACGCTCGGTTCGACCTGTCTATTGACCGGTCACCATGTGCGTGCTAGCTGGTGTTAAGAATGCTGTCCAAATGGTCTATTGCTCTTTCTTCTGCAAGAACAGACACAATAGTCGGGGTATTTTCGTGGCCGCAACAAGCCGAGGGAGAAGGATTTGGATCGTCGTGACTTTATCAAGCTGATATCCTCCGTAGGCGCTGCGGTGGGCTATGAAAGGCATTGGACCGCACTTGCTGAAACCACCGAGGGGCATGCTCCCGGCAGAATTGAGAACGAGTACTCTCTTCTGCATCCCGGCGAAGCCGGGATGCTCAAGCACCCGCCACAGGTTCGTTCGTTCACTCTGGACGGCATAACAGTCGAATCGAACGGCAAGGAACAACCGATATCTGTCGGTGCTCTGGTGAATGGATGGATGTTGCTTGCCGCCCTCGACTTGAACGGAGTCCGGACGGCAGTCTTCGAACGTCACGTGACCCATCGCGGCGCTATCGCTTACGTTACAGAACGCGGGGGAACGATCGCGCTCATCCCGAAGGGAATCGGAGACCTGAGTCTCATCCGGCCACGTCCCACCAATACGCCCGATGTAAAGCTGGTAAGGCCGCGACGTGTACTGCCTGGGCCCGATGTTGCCGGTGAATACATCCTGCGAAGCTCAGAAGACCCTTGCTACGAGAACGTGGCAGCACTAGGTAAGGAATACATCGGTTGGACGCTCGTCTCCAGTGATGGGGCCGGACCATTGCGATCTCTTTACCTCGAGGCGGATGGAACTAGCCGACAACGCAAATCTAATCCTCAACAGACCTGGGCCCCTGATCTCGAGGGCGCCCTCTTCGATCCCGTCAACTTCGTGCCGGAGGGATACGATTACTTACCTGGATATAGCAAACGAACGCTCCTCGGCGGATATCTCCCCGTCGCCGATATAGGTGTGTGGAACCCCGAATCAAAAGTTGGCTACGAGGTAATGGTGTTACTTCCTCCCACCGAAGACGGGACCCCCATCGCGCGCATCCGTGTCCTTCTGCCCCAGGATGGATCTCATTACGGAAGAGGATCAGTCTTCACAGGTGCGGACGGACGGTTCTACAGAGAGAGGTTCTGGAACACGTCCCCGGACAACTTCTATCGGCACCTCGCCGGCGTGTGGAATCACTGGAAGAATCAGTACGAAGAGGTAATGCCGGTCGAGATTCCCGATCCGTGGCTGCTCGATGCCGCACGTGCAGGCATCACACTCTCACGCTGCAGCTATCACGGGCTCGATCCAACCTATCAGGTCGGAGAAGGTGCCTACACCAAAATTCCTGAGCGTAGCCACGCACTCTTTCCGGTAGCCCATTACGAGTTCATCTGGGCACAGCAACTCTGGGGCCTGGCCGATGAGGCCTGCCCTTACACGCAGCACTACCTTGATCATTACGTCCTTCCCGACGGCAATTTCACCTACAACACGCAGGATCAGGTTGAGGCGCCGATGAACGTCGGCATCTTCCTGATGAATGCTGCACGCCACTACTGGTATACGCGCGATGTCGGAGCTTTCGAGCAACAGCGTCCGGTACTCGAGCGCATGCTGCAGTATGTGCTTAAACGCTACGAATTCGGCAAGAGCCGCTTCGATAAAAGTGATCGCAGGTACGGTCTGATCTGGGGATCGCCGGAGGCTGACCTGGGCGATCCTGGCAATGATTACCCGGATGCCCATCCGCTCTACTATCAGAACGCTGCCTGCATCTGGCGCGGCATCGAACAATACAGCCGTGCACTGCAAGCCATCGGCAGTGCAAAAAATGATTCCGTCACCACGGCAGCGGCCGAGCATTACGTGGGCATTGCAAAGGAGATGCGCGAAAACATCCAGCGCTCCATTGAGGCGACCATCAACGCCTCTACTCCGGAGATGCGAAAGGCGGGAATCACACCCTTCGAGCCGAACGACATTCTTCGCAAGCCGGCCGACCTTCTCAGCTACGAAAATCATCGCTTCATGATGGATTGGTTCCTCGCCGACTGGGGCGTTCCTACATACGACGAAGGTCACCTCAAGCATCGTGCGCTGGCCGGACAGCAGATCTGCGGTCTCCACACCGACGGCGACGTTCCTCGCACCAGCAACTTTATGGAACACGGCACCCTTGCCGCACGTATTCGTATGGACGACTATCGTCCCTACCTCCTCACCCTTTATGCGCTCGTCTGTTATGCCGCAGACTCCGGAAATCGCTACGCTCCTGAAGACGCTTATATTCCCGGAAGCTATCCCGGAGAACAAAGCCCGTACGGATGGTCCGCGGTTATCAACAGCACATTGCAGCCCACGCTGGGACTGCGTTGGCTCCTATGCTACGAAGAGAATGATCGCGACATCTGCCATCTACAAAAGGCTGCGCCGAACCACTGGTTTAAAAAAGGAGAGCGGATCGCAGTACAGCGCTGTCCGACACGGTTCGGATCTATCAGCTGGTCAACCGAAGCCATCACGGATCGCAAGTGGAATGTCGTCATTACGACTCAAGGACCGTTCAGTGGCGACATCTATCTGCACATTCATCCACCCTCGCGGGGCAAACTGACCTCGGCGTCCCATGGCAATGTTTCAGGCAATGTTGTAACCATCTCGGCTTCCGATATGAAAGCCTCTACAAACATCGAAATTCTTATTCAGGCATAATCCTGCGCCGCAAGTAAGGACACAGATGCACGGCTTGTCATCTTTGACCGAGCGATCTGGGCAATCGGAAATGAGCACGAACGGTCTAGGAAGCTAGTTGTACTCCAGCATGTGCGGTGCAGGATACGTCAGCGTCCCATCCTTCTTCTCGTACCACATGAACACCTTCTGATCGCCGTTCACCCGCACCGCCACGATGATTCCCGTTCCGAACGTCCCCGTTCCATCCGTCCTCGAGATGTCCACATGGTGCGACCGGATCGGCCCCACCGGACTCTCCGTCGTCCAGTCCTCGGTAAACCGCTGCAGCGTGTAGTCGTACTTCTGGGGATGCTGCTTCCAGTCAGGATCGTTCGTCCAGATCGCATAGGCCTTGTCATAGTCCTTCGCCTCCAGCGCCTGGAAAAATCGGTCGACCTTATGCTCTGCCGGTAGATTCGTGAAGAACCACCCATGCCCCAGCAGATATCCCAGAACTCCAATCACCGCGATCGCCAGAACCAGCCCGATCCCTCCAAACACCAGGCCCATCCTGCGCCTCTCACGGCCGGCGTCATACTTCGGTGCATTCAGCAGAGTCATCCATCCCCCCTAACTTTTCACTCGCTTATATTAGACGGTCATGCGGGTTCAGAATGTTCCCGTCTGCGAACTTCTCCCGAAGCCGCTATTCTTGATCGCAATGGCTCTCACCGTTCCGCACGCCGCTCCACGCAAATCTCTCTCCGGCCTCTGGATCGACGCACAGGCATGGGCCATCCGCCGCCTCTACTCCCTGCACCGTAGCCGGACACCTCGGCACCTCGAAACCGGTGCTCTCGGCGAGCGCGAAGCGCTCTTCTTCCTCCGCCGCTCCGGATACACCATCGTCGCCCGCCGCTGGAAGACCGCTACCCTTCGCGGCGACATCGACCTCATCGCCTGGCACGGCTCCACTCTCTGCTTCGTCGAGGTCAAGACCCGCAGTCAACGCGACGCCTTCCCCGCCGAGTTCGCCGTCGATCAGGACAAACAGCGCACTCTTCGCCGCCTTAGCCGAGCCTACCTGCACCGTCTGCCCGCCGAGGCCCGCCAGGCCGCCACGCGCTTCGACGTCCTCTCTATCTATCTCACCGAATCCTCCGCATCGGAGTTCGTCCTCAATCAGGGAGCCTTCGAATGGAAATAACCTACGCCTCGCAGACCGATCCCTTTCTGCTCGACCCCATCGAGCTCAGTGACCGGCTCTCCGCCACCATCCGCGCTGCAGTCCCCTGGCTCGTCACTCTCTCCGACGCCGACGCCAGCCGCCCTCAGCGTGAAGACAAATGGTCCACTAAGGAGGTCCTCGGCCACCTCACCGACTCTGCCGTCAACAATCTCGGGCGCATCATCCGCATGCAGATCGCCCCCGAAGCCCTGCCCGGCTACGCCCAGGAGTCCTGGGTCCAGCTCCAGCACTACCGCGAGCGCGAATGGTCCGAGGCCCTCGGCCTCTGGTTCGCCCTCAACGAGCACCTCGTCTGGGTCATCCGCCACATCCCCCAGTCCAGCCTCTCCATCCAGGGCATCGTCACCGGCACTCCACTCACGCTCGGCTTCGTCATCGAGGATTACATCGCTCACATGGAGCATCACTTCCACGCGCTCCAGCAGTGGCTCTCCACCCTTCCTCCTGAACCATCCCGCCAAATCGAATAGGACAAAATCGAAGATCCTACGGTCAGAGAGTCGCCTGTTTCGGCCAGGTCCACGCGTACCACACGATCAGCAGGGTCAGGGCGATCTCGATCAATCCGAAAAAAATATAGAAGTGCCAACTACCCTGAATCGCCAGAATCATGATTCCCGTATAGGCCACGCCCAGAATGATATTTGCCCAGCGATTCACTCCTGCAGGCAGCACCAGCGACAGAAATGCCATCAGGCTCGGAACGGCCATCACCGCGGCCATTCCCAACAGAACTCCCTGTGTAATCGCCCCAAGAGCCATCCTTCCGGCGATCATCGCCTGCAACTTTCCAGGCTGGTAAAGCTCAAAATAATCCCCGTAGAGATAACAGAACATCAGGGAAGTCCATAAAGCGAAGAGCTTGAACCTCACATGGACCTTCACGTCCTCGAACACCGGGGAATCCTTTTTAGCAATCATCTATCTCTTCCCCTCCAGAAAAGCCCCGGCCCATCCATATGGCTCCCACTTATCCCTGCGCTCTCCACGACGAGCCCTTACCCTGCCCACCGCCAGAATCGTGAACAGATAAAAAATAGGCACAATCAGATCGTCCAATTGTAGAGATCGATGCCTGCTACCAGAAACATCACCAGGACAATCATGGTTCCGGCAAATTTGCCTTCTTTATTCCATCTATTTTCATTTATGAAACACTAGTAATTAATTAGACAGTAATATGCCTTAATGACAGAATACTGTCATGAGTACTGCGGCCCCCTCCCTCCGCGACCGGCAGACCGCCGCAACGCGCGAACAGATCCTTGAGATTGCCATGAATCAGCTTGGCCAGGGTCCTCGTGGATCCTTCTCTCACGAGAGCATCGCCAAGGCCGCGGGCATGGGAGCACGTACCGTCTACCGCTACTTCCCTGATCGCGCCAGCCTCTTGCAAGCGCTCTGGACCAGGCTCCGCGAGGCCACACAGACCCGTTTTCCCGAGACCGAAGAGGAGATCATCCCTCTGGCTCGAACCGTTTTTCGAGAGTTTAAAGCCAATGAGCCTCTCGTCCGCGCCCTCATCACCTCTCCCGCAGGGAACGAGGCCAGGGAGCGCGCCGGAGTCGAAGGCCGCGCTGCCTTCTCGCAGAGCCTGGCCTCTACTCTCGACGGCATGGACCCTGACGAGAAGGCCCGCATCATCGCCGTCTTTGTCTCCATCTACAGCGCCTCCTTCTGGCAACTGCTGCGCGATCGCGGCCTGCTCTCCGACCCCGAGGCCGAGAAAGCCGTCACCTGGACGCTGGACACATTGCTGCAATCTCTAAAGTCCCGGGCCCCGATTAAAGACACATAGAAAGTGAATGACCATGAACAAATCCGAGAAGCTCGAGCTCCTGGGTGTCGAACTCCAGTGGAAACTTACCGACGCCGAAACTAAGAATCAGTACTGCATCCTTGAAGCCATCATCCCATCCGGCGTCATGATGCCCCCGCATCGTCATCCCGATCAGGAGGCCTTCTTCATCCTCGAAGGCGCGCCTGAGTTCGCCCTGGAATCTCCCCACGGCTTTGAGTGGTGCTTTTCCGTCCCCGGCGAGCTCGTCAACATCCCTCCCATGACCCTTCACGGCTTCCGCAACCCCACGACCTCGGACGTCCGCGCCCTCATCGCCTGCACCCCCAACCTCGGGCGCTTCTTCGAGGAAGCCGGACTCCCCTTCGACTATGAGACTCCCTATCGGCACAAGATTCCCTCCGCCGAACAGATCCAGCGCGTCATGGAGATCAGTGAACGCTACGGTCACGTCTTCTCCTCCGAGAAGCCGGGCGTCTGCAAACGCGGAGCTGGCCAGTTCGCAGTCGAAACACTGCTGGCCCACCCAACCATGTCAAGGATCAATCCCGCCTATCTCTTCTAAAACAAAGCAGATCACTGTTGCCGATCAGATAGGCTCAAACTGCTAAACTTAAAACAGACGCAAAGAGACCCGGCACCTATGCCGGGTCTCTTTTATTTGCGGGAAAAGAACCTCTTGCAGTTTAGAGGGTGTTGTGAAATAACTACGCCATGCGTAGTACTACTTCAAACGTAGTAGACATGGAGAAGGGTCAGTATTCTGATCCGCCGTTGCTGATCCTCGCCAGTCTTGCGAGCGGCCCCAAACACGGGCACACGATGATCGAAGACATCGTTCTGCTCTGCGGAACCCGTCTTGGACCGGGAACTCTCTATGGGGCCATCGCCCGGCTCGAACAACAACTGCTGATCGAGCCCCTCGCGCCCGAAGAGCGCCGCCAACCCTACCGCATCACTGCGGAAGGAGAGCGCGTTCTTCGTACAAAACTGAATACATTGCATCAGTTCTCAAAGGCCGGGCTCGAGAGGCTGGAGGCTCTATGAATCCAGTGCTTGTCCGTCTTCTTCTGCGCCTCTATCCGGCTCTCTGGAAAGAGCGTTATGGATCGGAGTTTTCCGAGTTCCTTCAGTCAGAAGAAGCACGCCTGAGCACCTTGGCCGACGTTGTCCGTTCTGCGATCTCTGAACGCATCTCTCCAACCGTAGGAGCGACTATGAACCAGCAAACCTATCCCTTCGGTGTACTCGTAAAGCAGCCAGCCGCTTTTCTTCCTCTGGCCATGTCGCTCTGCGCTCTTACCGTTGTAGTGGTCACGGCCACCGTCTTCGGCATCAGCCGTCAACCCGATGAGGGAACACCGGCGCACCTCTGGCAGCTGCTCATGGCCGGCCAGCTTCCCCTGCTGCTGTTCTTTGTCATTCGATGGTGGCCGCGAGCACCCCGGCAGACCATCTATGTGTTGGCCCTGCAGGCAGGAGCATTCCTGTTAGCCACCGCTCCTGTCTTCCTTTTGCATCTATAAAAAAGAAGATAGGCCTGAAGACCGAAGCTAAGATATATCGATTGAAGACTTTGCACGAAAAAGTACGGGGGAGGGGGTACCCGGCGCTCATCGAGAAAAACACTCCCCATGAGCGCCGATCGAGCCCTACTTGCCCGTATAGCTTACCCGCCAGATCGAGTTGGTTCCGTCGTCAGTCACCAGCAGCGATCCGTCCTTGGCGGTCGTTACACCCACTGGACGTCCCCAGACCTGGCCGCTTGGCAGAACGAAGCCGGTCAGGAAGTCCTGATACTCACCTGTGGCATGGCCGGTCTGGTGCAGCGGAACTCGGATGACCTCGTAGCCCACCCGCGCATGCCGGTTCCACGACCCGTGCTCGCCGGCAAAGATGTCGCCCGCATACTCAGCTGGAAACTGCGTGCCGTTGTAGAACGTGATCTCAAGCGATGCGTTGTGCGGGTTCAGCAGAACATCGGGAACGATAGCCTTGTCCTTCAGCTCCGGATGCTTGCCAGCGTGCCGCGGGTCCTGGTGAGCGCCCATGTACCACCATGGCCAGCCGTAGAACCCGCCCGGCTTCACGCTGGTGATGTAGTCGGGAACCAGGTTGTCGCCCAGAGCATCGCGCTCGTTGACCGAGCACCACAGCTCGCCGGTCTTCGGGTTCACCTCTTCACCCACGCAGTTGCGGATGCCGTAGGCGTAGACCTTCATCCCACTTCCGTCCGGGTTGAACTCCAGAACATCGGCGCGGTTCTTCTCCGCCGGGGTCGTGTCCGGGTCATCCACGTTCGAGCCCGAGCCGACCGAAACCCACATCTTCTTGCCGTCCAGCGAGAAGCGAACGTCGCGCGTCGTGTGGCCATGGCCGCCGGGGATGTCAGCGATGTGCTCCGGCGCTGCACTAGCCTTCAGGTCACCGTTCTTATAAGGAAAGCGGACGACCGAATCGAGATTGCCGATATAGACCCACTTAGGATTCGGGCCCTGCGGGTAGAAGGCGATGCCGAAGGGCTTGTTGAGCCCGGTGGCGAAGACGCTCGTCATCTCCGGCTTGCCATCGGCCGTGATGCCGCGGAAAACATGGATCTCGTCCTTGGATGTCTCGGCCACGAAGTAGTCGCCGTTCGGTGCCGTGCGGATCAGGCGCGGATTATCGAGGCCGGTCGCGTAGAGCTCCACCTTGAATCCCTCCGGGGCCTTCGGCCAGACTCCCTCGGGACGAGGGACCAGCTTCGGCGCGTTGCCCGCCGACTCAGTCTCGTAAGGCTGCGGAAGATCGGCGACCGTAACCTTGCGGATCTTGCCCGGTTCTTCATAGCGGAAGTCGGTGAACGGAGGCTTCGGCGCCGGAGCCTCGAACTTCGGCATATCCTCGGCACTGGCACTCACACCGGTCCCGGAGGCCGCCGCGGTCAGCGGCTTGGCGTTCGGACCACCCAGGTACTTCAGGTAGCTCACCACCTGCCAGCGCTGCTCTTCGGGAAGCGCCGACCAGGACGGCATTCCATTGGCGAGATCGCCTTTGGTGATGTACCAGAAGACCTCGCCTGGCTT
>Ga0193743_1003255_pt1 | contig 10942 bp, 7 predicted proteins | sample L2c2metaG_FD_143038 | JGI IMG/M metagenome (GOLD analysis project Ga0193743, IMG submission 143038) | Soil microbial communities from a riparian zone of the East river system, Colorado, United States - L2c2 | ecosystem: Environmental > Terrestrial > Soil > Riparian zone | place: USA: East River...
GAGCTAGCCTGAAAAGGTCGGCGCTCCGAGCAAACCGCAGGTCCTTCGACTGCGCTTCTCGCGAAAAAACTGCGAGAAGCTCCGCTCAGGATGACAGATTTTATATAAATCAGTTACTTACAAGCAGTCTATATCTAATTTTACATAAATCAGTTACTTACAAGCAGCCTATATGTCGATACGCCCTAGCGGCACGCACACCAAACGGTGCCCTCAGGTTGAGGGAGACGGGTACCAGCGTTCAACCGTTGCAGCTATCTCTGGCCGGTTGCAGGGTGGAAGTTTTGTAGCAGTTCAGCAGTCGATTTCGATTTCCAGTGACGATTGTAGTGGTCAACAGAGGAGAAGCTGCGGCTCCACATACGGTCGATATACAAGGTCCCTTTCAGGTGATCGATCTCATGTTGCAGAATGCGCGCATACCAACCTTCCGCTTCGATCTGTACGAGCTTCCCAGCTTCGTTGAGAGCCCGCACTCTTACAGTTCGAGCACGAGGCACGATCGCCATAAAGCCGGGCAGGCTGAGACAGCCTTCGAAGAAACTCACGTCTGGAGGGGATAACCACTCAATTTCAGGATTGATGAGCACATGGAATGGAACCGGATGCCGCTCACGTTCTGCCAGCTCGTCTCGTGTCAGAGTCGCCTGGTATTCCGCCTTATCCTCGACGATCGCCAACTGTAAGGGCTCACCGATTTGGGGCGCAGCCAAGCCGACGCCCGGTGCATCTGCCAGAGTCTCTCGCATATGTTCGATCAGTTCGCGAATGCGGTCGCTGCCAATCTCTTCTGGACGAAGCGGCCGCGCTGCGTTGCGCAGGACAGGCTCACCGACACGGGCTATCTTGATTCTCATCTTCCCGGCCTAGTCCCGATGCTTCTCGCGTAGCCTTGGGGTGAGCGGCAGCATCAGTTGCACACGCTCTATCTCGTTCAGTCAGTCGGCAAGTGTTGCTTCCACTTCACCCTTCTCGGGCGGAAGGATGCCGGTCGGACAACTTGGCGCAAGCCTCTTCAGCGCGAGCGCACGATATCGATTGAGCGTTCAGTCTTCTGCCGTGGCGCACCAGAGACCATCTGGTAATCCTCCAATTGCAATCATAAAGTGACGACGATCTTACCGATCTGAGCGTTCGACTCCATATAGCGGTGGGCTTCGACGATTTCAGGGAAAGGAAATGTCTTATCGATGAGGGGCCTGAAGGCACCTGAAGCGAGATGGTCGAAGATGTATTGCTTTGCCTTGGGGAAAACGGGATCGGGTGTGACCTCAAAGAGAGTGTAGCCCCGGATGGTGAGGTACTTGGCGAGTGCCGTGAAGAGCGGGTAGGGAGTGGGTTCGGATGCCAGGGCTCCGTATTCGAAGATGATGCCCTTGGAGGCTGTCGCTGCGGCGAGGGATTCGAGGATCTTGCCACCGATGGGATCGAAGACGATGCGCGCGCCTTTGCCAGAGGTGATCTCGTTGACGCGGGCTACTAAATCTTCCTGGTCGGTGACGATCACATGATCTGCGCCTAGTTTGAGAAGCTGGGCTTTCTTCGCTGCGGTACGGGTGACGGCGATGCTGATGGCGCCCTCGACCTTGATCATTTCAATAGCGGCTATGCCTACGCTGCTACTGGCCGCGGTGATGACGACGAAGTCCCCTTTAGCTACTCGGCCTAGCCAAATGAGTGCGCCGTATGCGGTGAGGTACTGCATCCAGATGGATGCCCCCTGTTCGTACGAGAGGGTTGAGGGATATTCCGCTATTCCATGAAGCGGGACGACAGCGACTTCGCCATAGACTCCGTGGTCGTTAAGTTTGAAGGTTCCTGGGACAGTGCTGACGGTCTTGCCGATCCAACTGGCATCGACACCTGGTCCTACGGCTTCGATGATGCCAGCGGCTTCGTAGCCATTCTTTGCCGGAAGGACAGGTGTCTCGAGGTATTGGCCGTTGCGAAACATGACCTCGGCGCGGTTGAGCCCGAGAGCTTTAACGCGGAGACGGACCTCGCCTGGGCCGGGCTCAGGAAGTGGGAGTTCATCAAACTGAAGGACTTCGGCGGGTCCGGTCTCGTGGAAACGGACGATCTTTACGGTGTTGGACATGCATACCCCTCAACAAAAGACTTTTCACTTAGATGATCATGAAGAGTTTGCGGACGCAGCATTCATAATTCTCCGCCCAACGAGTCCGCCTGGTAGCTGCTTATGCTTTGAAGTAGTCTGCCTGAGCGAGATCCGCTAATAGGCCGGGATGGGCTGGGAGCCAGCCCTGACTGAGCCAGGCTTGGAAATCGCATTCGCGATTCCCACATCGGCAGACCAGCGGCTCCCTTACGAAGAGTTGATCATCTCTGCCAGGTCTGCTGGCGAATCATGAGATGGCCCAACGGTTGAACCCGGCGCTCTCGAAACCTGTAAACAGGAAAAGTCTTTCAAGGCTGCCTCACTAAGTAGGACGAGGGCGCAGCGCATTCCATCAAGGCCAGGGGCTTTGTGCTCCAACAAAGGCCGTATACATTGGCGCAGACCAACCTGTCACCCTCATTTTTCGCTTGCGACGAAGCGGCGGACCATACATTCCTGTTTGCCGACTACCCAGGAATCTTATTTGACTTCCACGTTTGAGTTGCAGCAGCTTGCGATCGATTGAAGACGTTCCATGTAGCAATTGGAATGCGATGTGAAGCGGAAGTCGAGACCGAGATAGAAGGTCTGGGCGTCGTGAGTGATAAGCGCCACTCTCTTCAGATTCTTCAGGTCCGAGTGCTCCAGAACGCAGCGGATTAGCCACGATCCCAAACCCTGCCCCCTTCGTTCCTCCATGATGTAAACATCGCAGAGATAGGCGTAGGTGACACAATCGGTGATCACTCTGGCCAGACCGATCTGCCTGCCGTCTTCGAGAAGAGAGAAGCAGAGTGAGTTGCACAGCGCGCGCTCGAGTGACTCCCGGGTCAATCCAGTCCACCATTGCGCCTGCGCAAGAAACCCAAACACGGCACTCATATCCAGAAGGACTGGATCCGTCGAAATAACAAAACTGTCCCGTTCTCGGAGAAAATAATTCACATTAGCCACAGCGCGCTCCTCATCGTTTTTAGGCTTTCTTCCCTCTGTGAGCATCTAAACTCCTATAATGTTGCTCTTAATCAGAAGGATAATTTCCTTTTAGACGCTGATTGCGGAAAATATGTTAAATATTCTCAATTACTGAGAAGCCTTATGAAGGCCACCGCCAAAGCGCCACCTACTGACGACTGAATGAGGAAAAATCCGCCGCGTGACTCACGGTTCAGAGAGATCGCGAAGTCCGGATCTGCCGGATGAGAAGGCGTAATCAAATCGAAAGAGAATCAGAGTCGCGAAGAGGACAATGACCGACCCAAGGATCGCTCGGGGCGCAAGACGTTCACCGAGGACGCTAAAAGCCAGCGCCACTCCGAAGAGGGGCATTAGATAAAGCGACGTAGACGCAATCACGACGTCGACCGTCCCGAGCGCCCTGAGAAAGAGCACCATTGAGACGCCGTAAAGAAAGACAGCGAGATATCCAAGTGCGGCCCACTGAGTGATCGTAAGTTGGGCGAGACTGCTGAGGCAATGCGGCTCGAGGATAAAGAGCACGGGCAGGCTGAACGCGGTCGTCGAAAGATAGCTGAAGAACAGGATTTCGATCTCCAAGAAATAGTCCAGTAGCCGTTTGGAGTAGACGTTGTAAAAGGCGGAGCCGAGACATCCCGTGGCGATCAGAAGGTTTCCAGCGAATTCATGGGCTCGAGTTCCCGAGCGGACCGCACTATGCAGCGGCGACAGTAGACAGACCCCAGCTAAGCCGAGTAGCAGCGCTCCAACGCGAAGAGTTGAAAGTCGCTCGCGCAACAGCCAGACGGCGAGAAGCGCGCCGAAGATGGGAATCAACAGACTGAGGATCGCTCCATTCGATGCTGTGGACCAGCTGACGCCGAGTGTCATGCCGACCTGCGCCATTAACTGACCGCAGATTCCGGCCAGAAAGAACTCGCGGCGCAGTCTCCACGCGGCCCTAAACTTCTGCGCGACATTTCCCCGCGTGGCCAAAATCCCGAGGCCGAAGACAGTGATGAAGTAGAGCGGGAGAAGCGCGATGGCCAGGGACCCGAGACCTCCGGCGAGAAGTTTGACTGCGATGCCTTGCCCGGCCCACAGCAGATTTGCGACCATCAGCAGCAGCGCAGCCGAGAGCAGACGGGCGTTCCGCCGCGAATGCACTATCGCATTCCTTGCGGCGCGGGAAGCTGTAGAGCGCGAACGCCAAAGGCGTCGACTCCACTCGAACTGTCCTCGAAAACATGAGGCAGGGCACCACGCTCGGCGCCGTACTCCCGCGCGATTGAATGTATGGCGCGTCGGTCCCCAGAGCGACCGAGGATTGCAACCACACCGCCCGCGCCACCGCCAGTCATCTTTGCTCCGAAAAAGCCTGCTTTGAGTGCACGCGACACCAGTTCATCGCAAGCTTCAGAGCCGAGACCGCATTCGCTATAGGCAATGTGCGACTGGCAGAGAATCTCGCCGATGAGCCGCAACGAGCTATCTGATCCGCTCCATCTTAAAGCGTTGAGCATTTTGTACACCATTTGCACGCGGAGGTTTTCTTCGGTTGCGTATCGAACTGCTGCACGAACGGGATAATCTCTGTCCGGATCGACTTTCGTAAACGGATCGACGTGTTCTCCAACGCGCTCCAAAAACTCACGCCCGCTGAACGACTCAGGCAACCAGCGCTCGTACCTTGAGCGAAACTCCGACGGTGCGAGGTTCGATAAATAGCCCCCCCACCGCGAGTCAGTCCACCTAGGTATCCCCGACAACTCTGCAGGGGTCACATCGATGCTTTCATACTGGCAGATCAGCTTGTATCCGATGAAGGCGGCCGCACGGGCGGCTTCATAGGCAACTCCGGTAGTTGAGCGGGAGACCATGGAATCGATTCCCCAGAATCGGAGACCGGCGGGCAACGTCACAGGAGAAGAGGGCTGACAGGGTTGGCAGAGAATCGGGAGAAGATGATCTTCCACGCCCAGCACAATCGCCGCCTGGTCCATAATGCCGCAGGCAGCGCCGGCCACGACGTTCTCTACCCACTGTCCGGCCGTTGCCAATGCGACGCCGGCGAGGCATACCCCCCACGCAGCCGATACGGCCTTCAGGGTCGCAACCTCAAGCGCGGCCGAGGAACTCACGCCTTTATTTGGCGGAAGGTCCGACGCGATGAAGAGATCAACCCCACCAGCGTTACCGCATCCATAGCGCCTCCTCAGAAAAGAGAGCGCACCCAGAACGTAACAGCCCCACCTCGAACTTTGTTTTTGTCCGCATAGAAGACGCAGGTTCTCCGGATCGCGAAGGTCATCCATTCGAAGTTCGAGACAGGGCTCCCAGCCAAACTGCAACGCTCCGGGGTTGAGGATGCGGATCAAGTCATCTGCCCGCGGCTGGACCGCGACCCACACGGCCTCGCGGAGAAGGCTCTGCAGAACCATGCCTCCGGTATAGTCGACGTTCCCCCCCATCACATCCAGACGGCCAGGAGCTCGCGCCACCCATATGGGCTCAACTGTCGCAAAGAAGTCGTGTGCTGCGACTGTGGCGGCAACCTGATCTTCGAAGAGGTTCATGTTCGGCTGGCTCTCAAGAGTGACCACTTCTATCAGGTTACCGAACAGCTGTTCAAAGAGCGTTAATATTGAAGCTTATTCGGCGACCTGCACCTTGGTAGTTCGGCGCAATCGCGCTAAGTCGTCAGCCGAAATACCCTTGTCGGTCAGAATCAGGTCGCAATCCTCGACGCCGCAGAGACGATAGGTGGCCTCAGTCCCGATCTTGCTGCTGTCGACCACGAGGACCTTCCGCTTTCCCGCCTGCAACAGTTCATGCTGGGCATCGGGATCATGGACCATGACACCGCGTGTGAAGGAGATCGCCGCCGCGCCAAAGATCACAGTGTCGGCATAGATCGAAGTCAGACTCTTAGCGACCGCATGTCCGATGAGGTCGTGGCTGCTCGAACGATAGACTCCGCCGGTAAGCTCCACGCGAATACCTTCAGCAGAGGTGAGCTCTTCCAGAACGGCCAGAGAAAACGTGAAGACCACGACGTTCCGGCGTGCGCGTAGCTCTCTGGCCACGTAGAGAGTGGTCGTTCCCGAATCGAGAACCACCGACCCCCCGTCGTTCACCAGGGCCGAGGCCGCCGTGCCAATGCTCCGCTTGGCGCTTGACATCTTCTGCAGGCGCTCGAAAAAGCTCCGCTCAGCGCCACGCCAGTGTTCGATCCGCGCGCCGCCAGGAATCCGGATCACCTGTCCAGCCTCGACCAGTTTCTCGAGGTCGCGCCTGATCGTCATCTGCGAGACATGAAATGTCTCTGCGATCTCGCCGATTGATGCCGATGTGTTTATTTTTAACATCTGGACAATCGAATCGAGTCTGGAACGTTCGGTAACTTCGCTCATTTTTGGTTAGGTTTCCTATACAGGGCTTAGTGGGTAATCCCCGCATTCTACGTCTCTGGTTACAAAAATAACAGCAACAAAGATCGTTTTCGTATTTCCATGAGATTAAGAGATTCCTCTAAATGGAAATGCAATTTTTTACCATAAACCGTACAAAATTTGTCCCTTATTAACATCCCCTTGCTAGTGTCTCCACATCGCAACTGAATCGCGCCAAGTCTGCAATCCGCACGTGGATTCAGTCACGGTTCCACTTCTCCGGCCAGCAGCCTTCACTACGAAAGAATCTTCAAATTTTGAGGTTTCTATGAATCGCGTCTTCTCTCCCTCTTTTGTAACCGTCCGTCTGCTATCCAGCATTGTCCTCCGGCCCTATGGTAGTGGCGAACGAGCATGTGGCCGGGCCTTTCAGCTCGTCAGCAGCTTTGTATTGGCTCTTGCACTAATCATTCATGGCGGTCTTCTCCATGCTCAGACCTTTTATGGCTCGATCAACGGTGTAATCAAAGATTCGAGCGGCGCTGTCATACCAGGAGTGGCAGTCGCCGTACGCGAAAGCACTACTTCGACGGAATATAAGACGGTAACTAATAAGAGCGGAACCTATCGTGTCTCCTTTTTGAAGCCGGGTAGCTATACCGTTCGTTTTGAGAAGGACGGCTTCGCACAATACGTCACCGGCGAGCTCAATATCGTCCTGAACCAGGAATTGGCTGTCGATGGCACGTTGCAACTCGGAACAACGTCCCAGGTCATTACCGTTACCGATTCAGCTAGTTCGCTGAACAGCACCAATTCGCAGATCGGCGGCGAGCTCAGCACCCAGGAGCTCATCGATCTTCCTGAGAGCACCGGCACCAAGGGCGCGAACGAGTTTCTCATTACCAAGACCTTCGCCGGAGCCGCCAGCGGCAGCCAGGACTACTCCAACGTCAACAGCCTGTCGCTGGGAGGCGGAAGAACCGGCACCAATCCCATCATCATCGATGGTCTGCCCAGCAACATGGGCATAGATGGTACCTACGGCCTTATCCCCACGCCCGACTCCACCGAAGAGCTTCAGGTTCTCACCGCTCCCTTTTCCGCCCAGTACGGACAGAGCGGCGGCGGCGCCATCCTCACCACCACCAAATCCGGCACTGACAGGTTTCACGGCAGCGCCTTCGAGTCCTATAGCTCCCAGAGTTTCAATGCGCTGGGCTATTTCACTAAGCCAGGTACGGTCATTCAGCCCTCTTACTTCCACTATTTCGGCGGATCGATCGGCGGCCCCGTGGTCCTTCCAAAGCTCTTCAACGGCCGCAAGCATCGCCTCTACTTCTTCACCGACTGGGAGTACACCCTCAACCATGCAAACGCGCCGTTTACCACAACTGTGCCCACCGCAGCGGAGCTGACCGGAGACTTCTCGGGACTCGATCCTACGGGCATGCCTACTAAGCCGATCTACGATCCGCTGACCACGATGACCGTCGGCAAGGTGACCACGCGGACGCAGTTCGCAGGCAATGTCATTCCGAAGTCGCGGCTCGACCCAGTCGGCCAGAACATCGCGGCGTTCTTTCCCGCGCCGAACTGCACTCCCACTCCATCCAGCCAATTCAACTACTGCGGCAATCCAATCTCGGCCACCAGCTACCTCTATAATGCTGACCGCATCGACTACAACGCTTCCGACTACGACCACCTTTGGGCGAAGTTCTCGCGCGACGGGCCAAGAAATCAACCCACGATCATTATTCCCAATGCCGCGAATACCTCCGCGTTCGGCGGTTGGACCGACGACCACTACGAGATCTCATGGAGCCACATCTTTTCGCCCCGCATCTCCAATGAAGCTCGCGTAGGCTATGTCTCGGAGGTCAACTTCGCCTCGCCATTGCCAACGGACGCAAGCTCGATTGGCCTGAAGGGCGTGCCCCTGACCCAGTTTCCCAGCATCAAGACCAACCAATACGCCAGCTTTGGCGCAGGCGGCTATTCCAGGACGAGAGATGGTCACTACATCCTGAACGATGCGATGGTCCTGCAGATGGGGCGCCATACCCTCTCGATTGGCGGCGAGTTTATGCGCTACGCCTATAGCTCTTATAAACCCGGTGTTCTATCCGGAAGCTACACGTTCTCAGGCGGCTTTACGGCTGTGCCCGGTCAAAGCGGATACGGCTTCGCCGATCTCCTCCTTGGCCTGCCTGCAACCACGACCATCAGCACGACCAATACCGTCTTCCACTACAACCTGAACTACTTCGCGGGTTACGTGCAGGACGACTTTAGAATCACGAGCAAGCTGACCCTCAATCTCGGCCTGCGTTATGAGTTCGATGGTCCAGCCGCGGAAAAGCACAACAACTACTACAGCTTCAATCCGAACATCATCGATGCCAACACCGGCAAGCAGGGTGGAATTGAGTTCGCCGGGTTCAACGGTGCCCCTCACAGCCTCACTCCGAATGTGTACACCGGGATCCTCCCCCGTGTCGGCGCCAACTATCATCTCTTCCGCAACACCGTCGTACGCGGCGGCTATGGAATCTACCAACTGCCCAGCATCGGCTTCAACGCCCTAAGCAATACCTCGGCCTCTACCGTAAACGCAACGTTCCAGACGCCGACCGGTAGTTTTACTCCGGCCTATCAACTCTCTCAGGGAGTTCCCGCCTACTCGCCCAACGTCGGTCCAAACGGCCAGCCTCTGATTCTCTCGAGTCTGACGAGCCCAAGCTCCACCCCTGTCCAGCTGCAGTTGACCGCAGTCCTTCCGTATCTCCAGGAGTGGCAGTTTGGCGTGCAGCAGGACCTTGGCCATGACTGGATCGCCGAACTCGATTATCAGGGCCACCATGGCGTACATCTGCCAGTCGTGCTTCCAGTAAACCAGATCGCTCCTTCACCCACTTGCTGCTTCGGAGTCAAAAGTGCCCAGAGTCTCCGTCCCTATCCTCAATTCCTCACCGTCTACGATGTCACTAACGGAGGAGCGCAGGCCTACGCGGCTCTCTTCGCCACGTTGAGCCACCGGTGGAGCAACGGTGTCTCGGTACGTGCCGCCTACACCCGGGCCCGCACGCTGGACGATGTCGACGGCGGGACCCTGACTCCGCTCCTCCAGAACTACTACAATCTGCACGCGCAGTGGGGAACGGCAAAGACGAGCATTCCTCAGCGCTTCTCCCTCTCGGCGGTCTACTCTCTGCCTCTGGGTTCGGGTGGCAGATTTCTTCCGCACACCCCGGTCGTCTCTCAAGCCATCGGACACTGGAAGGTCAGCACCGTGGCTCAGTTTCAGGTGGGTCTCCCGTACAATGTCTCGCAGGCAGACCAGCTCCAGATCGGTTCAGGAGGACAGTTCGTAACCGAGGCAGGCAATCCCAACATCCCTCGCGGCTCACGCACGGTAGCGAAGTGGTTCAACACCTCGGCCTTCGCAATCACGCCTCCTAACACCCTGGGCACTGGTCCGCGTGCCAGCTTCTACGGGCCCGGCCAGAATGTATGGGACATCAGCCTCATGCGGGACATCCCTCTCTGGGAGCACGCTGCCTTTACACTCCGTGCCGACGCGCATAACGCCTTCAACCATCCGCAGTTCTCCGGTCTCAACACGTCGCTGTCCGCTACAAACGCTGCATTTGGCACGGTCACAGGCGCTCAGGATTCGCGCTCGCTGCTTCTGGTCGGTCGCCTCCGCTTCTAAAGCGGCGCAATAACAAAGCACTTCACAAAAAAGAAATAGAAGGAAAAAGGACAAAGAAAAATGCGTAACCCTATCCTGAAGCTCTTGATCGGTTCCACTTTCGTAAGCGGCGTTGCTCTGGCTCAGACAGCCTGGACGACACAGGAGGACGGAAAAAAAATCAAGGTCATCGCCCATCGCGGAGAACACCTCCATCATCCGGAGAACACGATAGCTGCCTTTCAGGCCGCTATCGATGCCGGTGCCGACTACTTCGAGCTTGACGTCCGCACCACCTCCGACGGCAAGTTCGTCATCATGCACGACAACACCCTCGACCGCACCACCAACGGCACCGGCGAGGTTCACAAACACACCTTCGACGAGATTCGTGCGCTCGATGCCGGAGCCAAATTCTCTCCGTCCTTCGCAGGAACCAAGGTACCGACACTCGACGAAGCCTTCGATCTCGCATACGGCAAGATTAACGTCTACGTTGATACGAAATATGCAGACCCTCAGCAATTGGTCGACACAATTGTGCGTCACGACATGCAGGACCACGTTGTGATCTACGGCAATCCCTTCTTCCTGTATGAGGTGCGTAAAATCCGCCCGACGTTGAAGGTCATGCCGGAGGCAATCAGCCCGGACATCTGCAAATTCATGGTCCGCGCAATGCAGCCGCAGGTCCTGGCGTTCGATGCCAACGACTTCAAAGACGGCGTCATCGCCTGTGCGAAAGATGCAAATGCGAAAATCTACGTCGACCGCCTC
>Ga0193743_1003257_pt1 | contig 10940 bp, 7 predicted proteins | sample L2c2metaG_FD_143038 | JGI IMG/M metagenome (GOLD analysis project Ga0193743, IMG submission 143038) | Soil microbial communities from a riparian zone of the East river system, Colorado, United States - L2c2 | ecosystem: Environmental > Terrestrial > Soil > Riparian zone | place: USA: East River...
TTGAGCCAACACTGCCGCTCTCTCCTTGGCGTCGAGCGCACTCGCCACCAGATCCTCGCGCGTCTCCCTGCCAGCCTTCGGCGCATAGAGCACGCCAACCAGTGCGCCAACGCCGAGTCCTGCAAGAAACCAACCCAATCCGCTTACACCATTTTCGTCTGACATGCCCATTCTCCTATTCAACCTTCAGATGCGGAATCGTCCCTTTGTTCTAGAGGTATCTGATCGCGCTCAAGACAACTCAAGCATAACCTCTTGCCTCGCTCATTAAGCGAAAGAGCATAATACAAGGTATCTTTTAGGGTGGATGCCCTCGCTGTGGATTAGGTTGCGCGCGTTCGATCCTGACGTCCGGGATGGATGACTTCCTCACCCTGCCCCAGACTCACCCTTCGGCGGCTACCTTCGTCATACCAACAGCGGTCTTTGAGTTATATGCAGCCTCAGAGGAAAGCTTTGCATCAGATAGCAATCGGGTGAGTTACAGTGGTCGCAGCACGAAAGTGGTCGCACCGCTAAGCGACTCACAGCAAGAGAAGGGGTTCTATGCACGCCTACCGTACGCACAAGCAACGCACCATCGCCGCCGTCGCTGCACTCGCCCTCACGCTGGGCTTTGCCGGCTGCAAAAGCACACAGTCGGCAGCTCCTGCCGCTGACGACGCCACCATAAGCACCGCCCTCCAAACTCGCATCGCTGGCGACAGCGCGCTGGCCAACGAACCTATCCAGACCTCCGTACAGAACGGCGTTGCTACTCTCAATGGCAATGTCAGCAGTGAGGCGGCCCGCTCCCTCGCCGCCGCCGACGCCGCGCAGGTCGCCGGGATCAAGACGGTTGTAAATAATCTCTCCGTCCAGCAGCCCGCACCCGCCGTCGCGGCGGTAGCTCCGACTCCGGCACCTGCACCACCTCCAGCCAAAAAACCCGCGCCAGCACCTAAACCCAAGGCGAAGCCAGACCCTATAGCCCAGGAGCCCGCGCCCATTGAGCGACCAGCGCCCGTTGCCAGTCAGGAGCCCCCTCCTGCGCCGACGCCAGCACCAGCTCCTGCCCCTCCCGCCTTTCGTAATGTAACCATCCCAACCGGAACCACCATTCCCGTTCGCATCACCCAGACCCTCGACAGTGCCACTGCCCAGCTCGGCCAGACCTTCTCCGGTACCGTCGCCACCGATATCATGGCCGACGGCCTCGTCGCCATCCATCAGGGCACGGGCGTCACCGGTCGCGTCTCAGCCGTGCAGGAGGCCGCCCACTACAAGGGCAGCTCCCTGCTCACCGTCGAGCTCACTAGCGTCAACCGTCGCGGCGAGACCCTTGCGGTCTCCACCGAACCCTACAGCGTGCAAGGCAAAGGCCGTGGCAAGAACACCGCAGCTAAAGTCGGCGGTGGAGCAGCCGTCGGTGCCATTCTCGGCGGCATCCTAGGCGGCGGTAAAGGCGCAGCCATCGGCGCAGCGAGTGGCGGCGGCTTAGGCGCCGGAGCCAACACCATCACCCGTGGCGAACAGGTCCAGATCCCATCCGAGAGCCTCGTCCGATTCCAGCTCACGAATACTCTGGCCGTCCGCGCCTCTACGTCGAACACCCTGAGCACAGGCACAGGATCAGGATCAGGATCAGGATCAGACAGCGGCTCGCGCCGTCCCATGAATCCGCCTCAGGATCAGCCGCAGTAACAGTGCGAACAGCATCTAACCAACATGCGCGGTAGACCGCACGGGGTCTACCGCACAAAACTTAGCCAAAGCGCCTGATGTAGACTCAATCTTCACGAGCCAGCGACCCACCAACAAGGCAGCGCCCAACAGCAACCATGTGAGGTACTCCGTCGTGACGAACGCATCTCCCAACACAGCGTCCCGCCCGGCAGGATTCTTGACCTTCACCCTGCACGCGCACCTGCCCTACGTCGTCAACCACGGCACCTGGCCCCACGGCATGGAGTGGCTCCACGAGGCCGCAGCCGAGACCTACCTCCCGTTCCTCCGGGTCCTCAAGAATCTCGAACGCGACCACATCCGCTTCAACTGCAACCTTAACCTCTCTCCCATCCTCCTCGAACAACTCTCACATCCCGTCTTCATCGCGGAGTTCCCCAATTACCTCACCCGCAAGATCGTCGCCGCCCGCGAGGACGAGGCCTTCTTCATCCAATCCGGCGAAGCCCACCTCGCCGAGACCGCCCGCTTCTGGCACCGCTTCTTCTCGCAAGCCCTCGACGACTTCAATGGCTTCGATCGAAACATCATCAAGGGCTTCCGCCACTTCAACGACATCGGCCTCATCGAAATCATCACCTGCGGCGCCACCCACGGCTACATGCCCCTGCTAGGCACGGACGAGAGCGTCCGAGCACAGGTCCGCACCGCTGTCGACACCCACATACGGCACATCGGCAAGCACCCCAAAGGCATCTGGGCACCTGAGTGCGGCTACCGTCCCGCTGGTTTCTGGAACTACCCTGTCCAATTCGCCGATGGCTCCCCTACGCCACCAGGCTTCGACCGTGTTGGCGTCGAGCAGGCGCTCTCCGAGTCCGATATCGACTTCTTCGTCGTCGACACCCACCTGGTCGAAGAGTCCGAGCGCATTCCCTCGCCCTACGAGCTCCTCAAAGGTTCGGTCCCGCGCGATGAGAAGACTGAGCAGATGACTCATAGACCCCATCGCTCCCTCTATCAGCCTTATTACGTCGACGGCCCATACGATAAGCGTTACGCAACCACGATCTTTCCCCGCGACCCTCGCACAGGAGTCCAGGTCTGGTCCGGTGACTCTGGTTACCCTGGCGACGGCGTCTACCTCGACTTCCACAAGAAGCGCTGGCCTGGCGGTCACCGCTACTGGCGCGTTACCGGCTCCAAGGTTGATATGGGAGACAAACAGCCCTACTACCCTCAGGAAGCCGCTGAGCGCACCAAGTCCCACGCCGCCCACTTCGTTCATCTCGTCTACGAGGCCCTCAAATTCGGTTTCAACGACTCGATTCCGCCCATCCTCTGCTCCCCCTTCGACGCCGAGCTCTTCGGCCACTGGTGGTTCGAGGGTCCTCTTTGGCTCGAAGCCATCGCCCGCAACCTTCACGACTACGACTCCGGCATCCAGCTCATCAGCTGCTCCGAATATCTTGACCGATACCCCCGCGCCGGCTTCATCGCCATGCACGAAGGCTCCTGGGGAGCCGAGGGCAACAACCACGTCTGGCTGAACCCCGACACCAGCTGGACCTACACCCACATCTATCCCGCGGAGCTCTACACTCGCGACATCTGCACTGCCGGCCACTGGCGCAAATCACCCCTCGGCCATCGCATCGTCCAGCAACTCTGCCGCGAACTTCTCCTCCTCGAGTCCTCCGACTGGCAGTTCCTCATCACCACCGGAGCCGCCCGCGACTACGCCGAGATACGCTTCCTCACCCACAACGATCAGTTCAACGAGATCAAAGCCTTCTGGCAGACCTTCGAGTCTACCGGCGAGCTCTCCACACCCCAGGAAGCCCGTCTCGCCGAGATCGAACGTCGCGACAGTGTCTTCGCCGACATCGACCCCGGTCTATGGGTAGCAGGCTCCAGGCAAAAGCGCTTCGGAGCATCCTCATCCGAAGATCACACCGAAGCCGAACTCGGCCCATCTCCCGTGAACGAAGCCACCACCTAGACGCCACTCTATTCAACCCGCCATATTGCAGTTACTCGTCGCAGCAAAAAAGCTTCGATTCTGACCCTCAGCGAAGGGGGCAGAATTCCTGCATCTGCTCTTGGCATTGTCTGTTCGTCATGCTCATCGTCCATGCTCCACGCTTAAAATAGAAACGTGCCCACCGCACCCTCACCCCCGAAAAACACTCCTCTCACTCTCTGGCATCTCCTCTCTCTCGACGCCCCTACCGTGGCCGTGCTCTGGACCTGCTTCATTGCTGCCTCCAACCGAATCCACCTTCCCCTCAGCTCTCCCATCGCCATGTTCATCGCTGTCTGGATGCTCTACGCAGCCGACCGCCTCCTCGACGCCCAGTCCCCAAACGAAGTCACCCTCGAAACCCGTCACCGCTTCCACCATCGACACCGCAGCGCCTTCCTAACCGGCATCTTGCTCGCCTCCATCGGCCTCGCAATCCTTCTTCCGCGACTCTCGCCCGAAGCGATCCACCTCTACCTCATCCTCGGCGGTCTTGTCTTCGGATACTTCATCGTCATCCACGCCACCCAAAGCGCCCATCGCCTCCCTAAGGAGCTAGCCGTAGGCATCTGCTTCGCCGCCGCCACGTTCATCCCCACCATAGCCCGTCAGCCCGAGCTTCGACTTGCGCTCCTTCCCTCAGCGCTTCTCTTCGCGACTCTCTGCAGTCTCAACTGCCTCTTCATCTATGCCTGGGAGCACGACCCCAGCCACGCCGCGCAATATCCAGCCCACGCTACAACCCGCTTCGCCCTCCGTCACCTGCCTCTTCTGGCCAGCGTCATCACCATCATCGGCACTGCCCTCGCCCTTCTGAATCACCAAGCCCCGTGGCCCATCCCCCTTGCCACCGCGCTCTCCGCATCCCTCCTGCTCCTCATCCATCAACGCCGCCGGAATATCAGTCCAGTCACCCTCCGAGCCACCGCGGACCTCGCCCTCCTCACCCCATTCCTTCTGCTTCCACTCCTCAAATGAACACACAGCCCACTTCAGCTGACATTGCGAATCATCCATGACCTCCATCGATGGCAAAATTGCCAGCTTCGATCGCATAGCTCACCCCTATCGTTACCTCGAATACCTCACCCTCGGTCGAGCGCTCGACCGAGCACGCCTCCACTATCTGCCTGCCCTCGCCCAACGAAAACGAGCCCTCATCCTGGGCGACGGAGACGGCCGCTTCCTGGCCCAACTCCTCGCCCAAAACCCCAATCTCCAGGCCGATGCCGTCGACACCAGCGCCACCATGCTCCATCTCCTGCGCAAACGTTGCGAAGCGAACGCAACACGCCTCCAGACCCACCAAATCGAGGCCCTCGCCTTCAATCCCTCCAATCCGGAAAAGTACGATCTCGTAGTCACTCACTTCTTCCTCGACTGCCTCACTCAGTCCGATCTCGAAACCCTGATCTCCCGCATCACTCCACATCTAACCCCCAAAGCCCTCTGGCTCATCTCCGACTTCAGCATCCCACTCCGCGGCCCCATGCGCCTCCCCGCCCGCGTCTACATTCGCAGCCTCTACCTTGCCTTCCGCATCCTCACCGGCCTCCGCGCCACCCACCTCCCCGACCACGCCGCTCCACTCACCCAGGCGGGACTCACCCGTATAGCCCACCATCACCTCCTCTACGGTCTCCTCACCGCTGAACTCTGGCAGACACTTTCCGACTGAAAACTGGCAGATCCAAACTGGAAGAGCTTTTCGCGCATCACATGAAAAGCGAACCTACACTCCTTCTATGCCGCGACCCCACGTCCTAGCCGCGCTCCTCCTCACCTCCCTTCCTCTCGCCGCACAGAGCATCGCCACCAACGCCCCCGACGGCAAGCCCCTCTCCACCCGCATCGTCGCCTACGACATCGAGGCCAAGCTCGACACCGACAAGAAAACTCTCGACGCCACCGAAATCCTCACCTACAAAAACCTCACCGGCCAACCCCTTAATACCTTCCCCTTCCACCTCTACCTCAACGCCTTCCGCCCCCAATCCTCCTTCACTCGTGAGAGCCACTTCACCGGCGGAGTCCGCGACTCCGAAAAGGACAACTCCTATCCCAAGGAGAAGCAAGGCAGCATCACCATCTCCCACATCGACGCCGAAGGCTACGGCGACCTGACTCCAACGCTGCACTTCACCGCGCCCGACGACAACAATGTCGAAGATCACACCGTAGCCGAAGTCGTCCTACCCCACCCCCTCGCCCCCAACGACTCCATCACCTTCCACATCACCTTCCACGATCAGTTCCCCCTCTCCATCGCCCGCAACGGCTACAAGCGTGACTTCATCATGGGCGGCCAGTGGTACCCCAAGCCCGGCGTCTTCTGGCACGGCTCCTGGAACTGCCACCAGTACCACTCCACCACCGAGTTCTTCTCCGACTTCGGAACCTTCAACGTCCACCTCACCCTGCCCCGCCGCTACAAGGTAGGAGCCTCCGGCGTTCCCACCGCCGAGTTCATTGATCCAAACAGCTCTCCCAATGAAACCAAGACCCTCGGCTTCTACGCCGAGGACATCGGCGACTTCGCCTTCGCCGCCTCTCCCAACTTCACCGTCACCGACGGCATCTTCGTCTCCTCACTCGGTCCCGTCCAGATCCACGTACTCGCCCTAGCCGCCCACCCCAAAGCCGGTCCCCGCTACCTCGACGTCATCCAGAAGACGATGAAGCAGTTCGACCAGCGCTACGGCCCCTACCCCTACAAGATCGTCACTGTCATCGACCCCGAGCCCGGCTCCGAGATGGGCGGCATGGAGTACCCTACCCTCTTCACCGGCGACACCTCCTGGTACGAGCCCACCCATCTCACCGAGATCAGCGCCGAGCACGAGTTCGGCCACCAGTACTGGTACGGCATGGTCGCTACCAACGAGTTCGAGGAACCTTGGCTCGATGAGGGTATCAACTCCTACACGGAGGTCAAAGTCCTCGATGCCATCCTCGGCCGCAACACCTCCGTCCTCGACCGCGCCTACGCCAACGTTGGCGACTACGAGCTCCAGCGCCTCGACTACCTTGCCTCTCCTGACTTCGACCCCGTCACGCGCTTCGCCTTCAAATTTCGCGACAGCAGCTCCTACGGCGACATCACCTACGGCAAGGCCGCCACACTCCTCGCCACACTCGAAGGCTTCATCAGCAGCGACACCATGGACGAAGCCCTGCGCACTTACTTCCAGCGCTACCGCTTCACCCACCCCACCACCGAAGACTTCCTCCGCACCATCGAGCAGGTAGCCATAGCCCGAGGCAAAGCCATTGCCACTATCACCCCCACCTCGTCGGCCCAGAGCACCATCACTAGCAACTCAATCGAAGACCTTGCTGCAATCCCACCACAAATCTTCCCCTCATCCCCACCCTTCACCGCAAGCGGCCATCCCGACTTCACCTCCGCCCCTGCCACCAACTCCACCCTCCGTCCCTTCTTCAACCAGGCTGTCTATGGAACCCAGGTCCTCGACTACACCGTCGACAGCGTCTCCTCCCACCCCATCCAATGGTGGCTTCCCCCTCCCAAAGACCCTAAACAGGTCCCGTATCTCGACACCATCTATCTCCACCGCAAAGGCGACTTCATCCTCCCCGTCACGGTCGAAGTCGTCTTCACCGACGGGACCCGCCAGCGCGAACAATGGAACGGCGCAGACCGCTGGACAAAGCTCACCTACACCCGCAACGCAAAGATCCTCTCCGTCGAGATCGACCCCGATCACGCCATCTTCCTCGACAAGAACCTCTTCAACAACAGCTACACCACCGCCGCCAACAACATCCCCACGCAGAAACTAAGCAACATCTGGTTAAGCCTCCACCAACTCGCAGCCCAACTCATAGCCTGGATCGTCTAACCCCACTCAAAGCGCCACTCTTATTGTTGTTGCTGTTGTTGTTGCTGCTGTTGTTGTCGTTGTTGCTGTTGTTGTCGTTGTTGCTGTTGTTGTTGTTGTTGTTGTTGTTGTTGTTGTTGTTGTTGTTGTTGTTGTTGTTGCTGTTGTTGTTGTTGCTGTTGCTGTTGCTGGTTTTACGTCGTCATCCTGAGCGGAGCGAAGGATCCCGAAGGTCTTGATTCGCCACAACCGCCCGGACCTTTCCAACCGCCCATTCCGCCGTCCTTGGTATTGCCTTCGATGGGAGCGCGGCTTTAGCCCCTGAGTATGCCTTCCTGTCCATGGCCACAATCCGGCCAGAGCCCAAACACCTACGCCATCAGGGCCGTTTCAAACTCCACGCCTTCGTCGTCATGCCCCACATCCACACGAATGGCACCTACAAACCAAATCTCCATCCCATCCCGCACCTGATGGAGTAGTTATCCTCGTTCCAGTAACCTGCCCAACCAATCCCTCCTCGTCGGCATCCTCACCTCCGCCGAAGTGATCACCGGAATGGGCTTCGGCTGGGCCGCCATGATTGCTGCCGGCCTCGCTCCAGTGACCCTTCTCTACGTCATCGAGCTCTTCACCATCCTTGAAGCCCGCCGAAAAAGAAACTCGCTTAACTCGCCTCCGGTGAATACCCTATAGGCTCCTCGCGCATCGAAGGGAGTAGCCAATGATCGAACGCCGCAGCATCCTTATCCACGGCCTTGGACTCACTCTCCGCCGTCTTCCCGCTTTGCTCTGGACCTATCTCTTCAACCTCTCCCTCGCGCTTCTCTTCTCGATCGGCCTCCACCTCCAGCTATCCTCCATCCTCAATCACTCGCTGGCCTCTCAACGCCTCATTAGCGGCTTCGACCTCGGCGCCGTGGCTGAGACTGTCCTGCACCTCACCGAAGGCCCTACGGGAGCCGCCACCGCAAGCCATGCCAGTATCCCCGCTTATCTCCTCCTCTACTTCCTTCTCGTCCCTGGAACCCTCTTCTGCTATCAGACCTCCACCCCCGCCCGCCTCGGAACCCTTCTCCAGCAGGGCCTCCTCTACTTCTGGCGCTTCTTCCGCATCACCCTGCTCACCCTCGTCGTCGCCGCCATCATCCTCGTTCCTCTTATCGCCCTTCAGAATCTGTGGGCCACTCACATCGACACCTATCACGTAGGCCGCCCGGCCTTCCTCCTTACCCTCGCCGGCTATCTCCCCATCTTTCTTGTAGCCTCTCTCATCCGCCTCTACTTCGATCTCGTCGAGGTCTACACCGTCCAACTCGGCCAACACCTCCGCTCATACGGAAAGCCCGACCGCCGAGTCCGCCGCACCCTCAGCCCCGCCCTTCGCACGCTCCGGCATAACCTTGCCCGAGCCTGGCTCACCTTCCTCTTCCTCACCCTCGCCGGAGCCGCCGCCGTCGTTCTCACGGCCCGCATCGCCATGCATATGCTCGCCCAGCCCCACGTCTGGCCCCTGTTTCTCTTTGCCCAGTCAGGCCTCTTCCTCATGCTCTTCACCCGCTTCTGGCAGCGCGGAGCCGAGACCTCTCTCGTTCTCCAGAACCCCATCCCATCGCCCAACGTTCAGGACACCTACTCTCCTCCCCCAAAACACCCCACCTGGAGTCCCGACATCCCACCCTCCGGCCATCCCGCCGATCTTCCCCGCAATCACACAGTCATGAGCGATCGCACAGCCGTAGGCAATCACGTAGAGATGATCTATACGATGGATCCCCTCAACCCCATCTACCCGGCTCCTCTCTCGCCCGACGACCACTTCACCCCTCCGCTCTTCGATCCCACTCCAGTTCAGGCTCCAGATCCCATCCCCAACCCCGAACCAGCACCTCCTTCCCTTGACGAACCCGACCCCGGCGTCTTCCACCACGACCCGGTCAAACCGCCACGATAGCCGTACACTTCACCACAACGTCACCGCAAAACAACCAGCCAGAAACAAGTCTGTTCTAGAATATGAATAGATTATGAATTTATTTATTCTCCGCCACGCTAGTGCAGGCATCCGCCGCAAAAACCCAATCCTCGATCTCAAGCGCCCTCTCGACAAAGATGGGAAGCGCCACTGCCTCCATCTCGCCTATGTGTTGAATGAGTTGAAGATACAGTTCGATCTCATCGTCTCCAGCCCCCTCAAGCGCAGCCTTCAGACCGCCTCCCTCATCGGCACCGAGACCGGCTACGAGGCCCAGATCCTGCTCTCCAATGCCCTCGCCCCCGAGGCCACGCTGCAGGACTTCCAGAAGCTTCTCGCCGAGTGCCGCGGCAACGAGAACCTCCTCGTCGTAGGCCATAACCCCAACATCACCAGCTTCTTAGGATCACTCCTCGTCCCCGGCTCCAGCCACGCCACCGCGCAGGTCCGCCTCCGCAAAGGATCCATCGCCCGACTCGCACTCACCCGAGGCCCCGCCACCCTGCAAGGGCTCCTCGATCCCCGCGTCGTCCGCGCCCTCTACGCCACCTCGACGAAAAGCTCCCGCCGGAAGACCTCACGGAAGTAAGTCGCCTCCTTCTTCAGCGACCACGCCTCCAGCTCCGCCCCGCCACGTCCCGGTACCAGCTCCAGCAGCACACGCTTCGGATACACGTGCGACCGCATCTGCACCACCGCACTGGCCCTGTCCTGATTCAGCGCCACCGCCAACCGCAGCAACACCACTGCACGAACGACATGCGGATGCTCCTCCATGGGAATCGTCCGCATCACCCGATCCATCGGGTCTGGCCGCGTCTTGCCCAGATATCGCGCCAGGGCGCTCACAATAGCCCGCTGTTCTGGCGAAAATCCAAAGATCTCCGAGTTCGCGATAATGTACTGCGTATGCCGGAAGTGGCCCTGATGGTTCATAAACTTCCCCACCTCCTGCATCATTGCAGCAGCCTCCAGCCACAGCTTGTACTCCTCCGGAAGCTCATGCACCCGAGTCAGCGAATCGAAGAGCTGAACCACATGCTCTCGCACCGGCTCAACCTTACGCTGCTCTATCCCATACCTCCGGCAGACCTCCAGAACCCCCGCCCACCGCTCACTCTCGATCTTCTGGTGTACCGAAGTCCGTAGATCCACCTCCGCCAGCATCTGCGCCAGAATCCCATCCCTCAGCCCCAGCGACGAGTAGCGAAACCCCTTCAACCCCAGTCGTTCCAACAGACTCGCATACACCAGCGACCCGCCCACGATGATCTCCGACCGTCGCGGTCCAATCCCCGGCACTGCCGCCCGCTGCTCGTTATTCATCTTCACCAGCCGATCCGCCAGCCGCCGCACATCCGGGGTGTCTGCCGTCAACGACCCTACCCGATCCAGCCGTTTCTTCAGCAGCGTCTTCTTCGTGGCTCTTCCCGTC
>Ga0193743_1003258_pt1 | contig 10939 bp, 8 predicted proteins | sample L2c2metaG_FD_143038 | JGI IMG/M metagenome (GOLD analysis project Ga0193743, IMG submission 143038) | Soil microbial communities from a riparian zone of the East river system, Colorado, United States - L2c2 | ecosystem: Environmental > Terrestrial > Soil > Riparian zone | place: USA: East River...
GTGGTGGAGACGTTGACGACGACCACCCGGTCGAGGCCTAGCCGGTCGCGGAAGGCGGCGATGTCGGCGGCCAGCGCGGCCGCCGTCTCGGTCTGCGTGCCACCGACGGGTACGGTCCGGAGGTTCTCTTCGACGGCGGCGAGGTCCTCGGCGACGGCGGCGACCAGCCGGGGCGGGACGACACCCGCCTCGCCGAGGGTCTCCGCTTTCTTGGCCAGGCATGTGGTGACGACATCGTGGCCGCCGAACACCAGATCGGCGATCGGTGGCAGCGCGGAACCGCGCAGATCGGGATGCTCGGTCACACACCCGGTCGGCTCGGCGAGCCCGGCGCGTAGCGCCAAGGCCCCGACCATGCTGGTGGTCGCGACGGATCCGCGCGCGCCTACCAGCCAGACACCCGTGCTCATGGTGTCCCTCCCTGCTCTGTGCTTGTCCTGGCCCCCGTGCGTGCTTGGTGCTTGGGTTGGACCGGCTCGCGCCGGTCGTGGGTTCGCTTGGCATGGGCCCCGCCCGCCCGGACCGCCTCGGGATGGCACCCCGGAAACGGCGTCGGAGTCGGCGGCAACGACGCCGGATCCGGACCCGGCCGGATCGGGCGGACGGGGCTTGGTAGGCAGGGCCGGTCGGCGTCGCGGCCCTGCCTCCCCCGCGTCATGCCTGACGGAACCCTGGCGGACCCGGGACGCAGGCAAATACGCCGGGGAGATCGGGAACGGGAGGTGGGTGTGGCGGACGGCTCATAGTGCCCTCCGGGGTCATCGGGCGGGCGCCATAGGGCACCTGCTCGTGGGCGCGAACGGGTGTGACGCGTGCAGTGCCTGACCCCTGGCGAGATGCCTCGTTCGCCAAGGTTTGGTGCCGTGGAGCGGGTGCGGGTCGTGCGGTCTTTGGTGCTGGTCGGTGTCCGGTGCGACCGGGAATCCCGGTCCGGTCGCACCGGACGACCGGATACCTCCGGACGACCCGTCCCGCCGCGGGGCGCAACCGCGGCGGGACCCTCGCGGGTCGGCCCGAGGGGTCAGGCGGCTACTTCGGCGAGGGCCGGTTCGACATCGGTCCAGACCGTGCCCTGCTCCGCCGAGCGCGCCACGGCGTCCAGCACGAGCTGGACCTGGAGGGCGTCGAGGAACGAGGGCGTCGGGTCGGTGCCGGTGGCGATGGCCTCGATGAAGTCGCGCATTTCGTGGGTGAAGGAGTGCTCGTAGCCGATGATGTGGCCGGGCGGCCACCAGGCGGCCATGTACGGGTGGTCGGCTTCGGTGATCAGGATCCGGTTGAAGCCCTGTTCCGCGGTGGGTGCCGCGGAGTCGTAGAACTCCAGCTCGTTGAGCCGCTCCAGGTCGAAGACCAGCGAGCCGAGCGACCCGTTGATCTCGACCCGGAGGCCGTTCTTGCGGCCGATCGCGAAGCGGCTCGCCTCGTAGGTGGCGATCGCCCCGCCGTCGAGCCGGGCCAGGAACAGCGCGGCGTCGTCGACCGTGACCCGACCGGTTGCCGGACCGTCAGCCCCGTTGCCGGACGAGGCGGCCAGGCCGCTCGACTCGCTCGGCAACGGGCGCTCCTTGACGAACGTCTCGGTCAGCGCGCTGACCCCGGTGATCTTCTGACCGGTGATGTACTGGGTCAGGTCGATGATGTGCGCACCGATGTCACCGAGCGCACCGGAGCCCGCCTTGTCCTTCTGCAGCCGCCAGACCAGCGGAAACTGCGGGTCAACGATCCAGTCCTGCAGGTAGACCGCGCGGATGTGGCGGATCACCCCGATCCGGCCGGACGCGATGAGCTGACGCATCATCGCTACCGCCGGAACGCGGCGGTAGTTGAACCCGCACATCGACCGGATGCCGTTGGCTTGCGCCTTGGCTGCCGCGGCGACCATGGCACGGGCTTCGTCGACCGAGTTCGCCAACGGCTTCTCGCACAGCACGTGCTTACCCGCCGCCAGCGCCGCGATCGCGATCTCGGCGTGGCTGTCGCCCGGTGTGCACACGTCGACCACGTCGATGTCGTCGCGTTCGACGACCTCGCGCCAGTCGGTCGTGGTTGCGTCCCAGCCGAGCTTCGCGGCCGCGGCTGCGACCTTCGACTCGTCTCGGCCGCAAATCAGGGCCATCCGGGCGCGCGCCGGCAGGTCGAACGCCACGTTCACGGTGCGCCACGCGGTTGAGTGCGCGGCGCCCATGAACGCGTAGCCGACCATGCCGACCCGCAGCTCGGGGTCCTCCGGGGAACGTGAGTCAGTTGACAAGGTGGGTCTCCCTACTAACTGAACCCGAGCGGGAGGTAGGTGCTCGCGTTCTCCTTGGTGATCGTCTCCGAGGAAAGGATGATCTCCTTGGGCACCTGGAGCTCGACCAGGTCAGACATCCCCTTGCCCTGGCCGATGAGCCGGGCGAGCGAGATGGCCGACGAAGCCATCGACGGGCTGTAGGTGACCGTCGCCTTGAGGACCGAGTTGTCGGCCACGATGGCCTCCATGGCGGCCTTCGAGCCGGCGCCCCCGACCATCAGGAACTCCTTGCGGTTGGCCTGGGTGGCCGCGGCCAGGACACCGATGCCCTGGTCGTCGTCGTGGTTCCAGAGCGCGTCCATCTTCGGCAGCGCCTGCAGCAACTGGCTCATCTCGGCCTGGCCGGTGTCGACGGTGAACCCCGCGGCACGCCGGTTGGCGATCGTCAGGCCGGCCGCGGTCAGCGCGTCCTTGAAGCCCTTCGAGCGCTCCTGGGTCAGCTCCAGGTTGTCGATACCGGCGATCTCGCCGATGATCGGGGCGCTGACGCCCTTCGCCTTCATCTGGGCCGCGATGTAGTTGCCGGCCGCGACGCCCATGCCGTAGTTGTCGCCCTTGATCTGCAGGCGGTAGGCGAGCGCGTCAGGGAAGGCGCGGTCGAGGTTGACGACCGGGATGCCGGCCTTCATCGCCTCGAGGCCGAACGCGTTGAGCTCCTTGCCGTCATACGGCAGCAGGACGATGACGTCCGGCTTCTGCGAGATCAGGGTCGACAGTGCCGCCCGCTGGGCGGCGGCGTCGGCACCGGCCTCGACCGCGTTGAACGTGACGTCGGAATACTCAGCGGCCTGCGCCTTGGCGTTGCTGGTGATGGCGGCGATCCAGCCGTGGTCGGCCGCCGGCGCGGAGAAGCCGATGGTGACCTTCTTGCCGGGCGCCGTGTTGGCGTTCGGCGAGGCGTTGTTGTTGCCAGTGGTCTGCGCGTTGTTGTCGTCGCCGCTGTCGTTGCTGGTGCATGCGGCGAGGAGAGCACCGGCGCCGAGTGCAGCGCCGCCGAGCAGGAACCGCCGGCGGACCGGGTCGTGCTGGGTCATTGACGTCCTCCTGGAATCTCAACTTGCGGGGGTATCAGGGTGTGTGCGGCCCGGCGACCGTCCCGAACGGACGGACACCGTGCGTGGTGCGGGTCGGTCAACTGGAAACGGTGACCTTGTTTCGTTTGAAGAACTGGGTCACGGACTTGAAGCGGAACTGCTGGATGAGCACCGCGGCGACGATGATGCCGCCCTTGACCATGTTCTGCGCCTCGGTGGACAGGCCGTTGAGGGCGAACAGGTTGGTGATGGTGGCGAAGATGATCACGCCGAGCAGCGAACCGACGATGGTGCCCCGGCCACCGCTGAGCAGCGTGCCACCGATGATCACCGCGGCGATCGCGTCGAGCTCGTAGTTGGTGGCCATCGCCGCCTGCGCGGAGGTGCCGATCGAGGTGAGCATGATGGCGCCGATGCCGCAGCACAGGCCCGCGAGCGCGTACAACATCATGGTGTGCAGCCGGACGTTGATGCCGGCCAGCCGGGCGGCCTCGACGTTGCCGCCGATGGCCACCGTGCGCCGGCCGAACGTGGTGCGGTTGAGCAGGATCCAGCCGATGATCACGACCGCCGCGAGGATGTAGACCAGGATCGGCACGCCGAGGAAGCTGTCCGCGGCGATGGCGTTGATCGTGGTGTTTCGTGACTGCTGGGTCTGCTTGTTGGACATCTGCGCGGCCAGACCCCGAGCGGCGACCAGCATCGCCAGGGTCGCGATGAAGGGCACCAGCCGCCCGTACGAGATCAGGAAGCCGTTGACCAACCCGACGCCGAGGCCGACGACCAGCGCCGTGAAGATCATGCCGACGGTGCCGAAGTCCTGCGTGGCCACCGTCGTGCACCAGACGCCGGCCAGCGCGATGATCGCACCGACCGACAGGTCGATGCCGCCACCGATGATCACGAAGGTCATGCCGACCGCGACGACACCGACCGTCGAGCCCAGCTTCAGGATCGACCAGATGTTGTCGATCACCCAGCCGTCGCGACCGTAGAGGTCGGGCCGGGTGATGATGCCGATGATGATGAGCCCGACCAGGACGCCGATCAGCCCAAGGTTGCGGCGGGTCGACTCGCCGGCGTCGCTGTTCCACCAGCCGTTGCCGCTCGGACCCTGCGCCTCCGGGCCGGGGCCGCCGCCGCTGAGGGTCTCCTTGACCGCCGGCGCCGTCTGCGCGGGAAGCCCGGTCATTCGCGGTCTCCGCTCGCTCCGCTGATCTGGACGGTCATGCGGGCGCACCTTCCATCAAGGACCCCGCCATGACGAGGTCGAGCACCGTGTCTTCGTCTAGTTCCTCGGCGCGCGCCTGGCGGACGACCCGGCCTTCGCGCATGACCACCACCCGGTCGCTGAGACCGAGGACCTCGGGAACTTCGCTGGAAACCAGCAGCACCCCGACGCCCTGCGCCGCGAGCGCGTGAATCACCTGGTAGAGCTCGGCCCGGGCGCCGACGTCGACGCCGCGGGTGGGTTCGTCGAGCAGCAGGAGTCGGGTGTCGCCGAGCAGCCAGCGCCCGACTACCACCTTCTGCTGGTTGCCGCCGGAGAGCGTGCGCACCGGCCGGCGTACGTCACGGGGGCGCAACTCGAGCCGGTCGGCGATCTTGCTCGCCTCGGCCCGCTCCTTGCCCACATCGGTGAAACCGAACTTGGCGATCCGGCTGAAGGTCGACAGCGTCATGTTGCGGTAGATCGGCTCGCCGAGCAGCAGCGCCTGTGCCTTGCGCTCCTCGGGCGCCATCCCCATGCCGGCGCGGACAGCGGCGCCCACGGCGCCGGGTCGCAACGGCTTGCCGCTGACGAAGATCTTGCCGCTCTCCGCCTGGCGCGCGCCGAAGATGGTCTCCAGCAGTTCCGAGCGGCCGGAGCCGACCAGTCCCGCGATGCCGACGATTTCGCCCTTGCCGACGGTCAGTGAGATATCGGTGAACTCGCCCTGCCGGCCGAGCCCTTCGACCCGCAGCAGCTCGTCGCGCTCCGGCGGGGCGGGCACCCGGTCGGGGAAGACGTACTCGATGGTCCGTCCGGTCATCCGGCTGACCAGGTCGCGGGTCGGCGTGGTGCGGGCCGGCAGCCCGGCGGCCGTCGTGCGGCCGTCCTTGAGGACGGTGACCCGGTCGCCGATCTCGCGGATCTCCTCGAGCCGGTGCGAGATGTAGATGACCGCGATGCCCTGCGAGGTCAGCTCCCGGATGATCCGGAAGAGGTTGGCCACCTCGTCGTGGGCGAGCACGGCGCTCGGCTCGTCCATGATGATCAGTCGCGCCTCGTGCGACAGCGCGCGGGCCATGCTGACCACCTGCTTGCCGGCGGCGGGCAGCGTGCGCACCATGCGGGTCGGCGAGATCTCACCGTGCCCGAGGCGGCCGAGGATCTCGCGTGTGCTCTTGTTCATGGTGCCGCGCCGCAGGAAGCCGGCGACCATGGGTTCGTGCCCGAGGAACGCGTTCCCGGCGACCGAGAGGTCATCGACGAGGTCGAGCTCCTGGTAGATGGTGGCGATGCCGGCCTTGTTGGCGGCCTGCGGGTTGGCGAAGTTGACCTGCTCCCCCAGCCATTCCACGCTGCCGGAGTCAGGCTGGTGTGCCCCCGAAAGGACCTTGATCAGGGTCGACTTCCCGGCGCCGTTCTGGCCGAGCAGGCAGTGCACCTCGCCGGCGCGGACCTCGAGCTGCACCCCGTCGAGGGCGCGCACACCGGGGAAGGTCTTGACCACCTCGGTCAGCCGCAACACGACCGGGCGCTCTTCCCCATCGCCGGCCGGCGGGGTCGGCAGGATGCCAGCGGGTGCCGCGCCCGCGACCGGCTCGTCGACGGCGGCGGCTTCGTCGCCGGGGAGGTCGCCCTCCGCGGTGGACACGGACCCACCGTCTGCTTCGTCCGGTGCCGCGTGCCGGCTCCGCGGGATGCGGGCCCCATCGCCGTCGGCGTTGGCGGCAACGACGTCGGGCTCCGCCGGGGTGGCCTTCGGCGCCGCGGCCTTGGCCGCGGACCGGGTGCGAGTGCTGGGCGACCGCGGCGTGCGCTTGCGCGGCGGCGCCTTGGTCTCCGCGGCGGCGGTCGCGTCAGGCGCTGCCGGCTCCGGGGCGGTCCCGTTTGGTTTCGGGTCCGCCGCAGCGCCGGATGGCGTGCCGGTCTCCGGGGCGGTGCTGTCGGTCATGTCGCCTCCATGAAGGCCATGTCGCTGGCCAGCACCGCCGCGCCGGTCACGCCTGCGCGGCTGCCGAGTTCGGACAGGACCACGGGCAGGTTGCCGGTGGCCAGGGGAAGCGAGCGCCGGTAGACGACGCTGCGGATTTCGGCCAACAGGATGTGGCCGAGTTGGGCGAGGCCGCCGCCGATCACGATCATCGACGGGTTGGCGAAGCTGACCAGGCCGGCGAGCACGCCGCCGACGCGGCGGCCGCCGTCGCGGATCAGGCGGATGCAGACCACGTCGCCCTCGATGGCGCCCTCGGCGACGTCGACGGCGGTGACCGCGCCATTGGCGGCGAGGCGCTCGGCCAGGGCGGGCGAGCCGCCGGCGCGGGCCGCGGCCATCGCGTCCTTGGCGATCGCGGCGCCGCTGAACAGGGCTTCGAGGCAGCCGACGTTGCCGCAGGAGCACATCGGACCGTGCGAGTCGACCTGGATGTGGCCGATGTCGCCGGCGCAGCCGTCGGTGCCGCGGTAGACCTCGCCGGCGAGGTAGATGCCGCAACCGACGCCGGTGCCGATCTTGACGAAGAGGAAGTCGTCGACCGAGTGGGCGACGCCGCCGTGTCGCTCGCCGATCGCCATGATGTTGACGTCGTTGTCGACCACCGCCGGGCAGCCGTGCTCGCGGGTGAGCAGCTCGCGGACCGGGAAGCGGTCCCAGCCGGGCATGATCGGTGGCGAGACCGGGACACCGTCGCGGAAGCTGACCGGGCCCGGCACGCCGATGCCGACGGCGTCGAGCCGCTCGTAGGCACCGTCCACCTTGGCCTTGTGCAGCAGTTCGTTGACCCGCAGCAGGGTGCCCTTGGGGCCGCTGCGGATGTCGGCCGGCTCGGCGTAGGCGACGACCGGCTCCAGCCGGCCGTTGACGATCTCGACGTCGATCGAGCTGGCGCCCAGGTCGACGGCGGCGAAGCGCAGCTTGGGGCTGAGCTCCACAAGGGTCGAACGGCGACCGCCGCGGGAGGCGGCCAATCCGGCCTCGGCGACGTAGCCTAGCGAGACGAGGCGTTCGAGTTCGGCGAGCAGCCGCGGCCGCGGCATCTCGAGGCGGTCGGCGAGCTCGGCGCGGGAGACCGCACCGTTGTCGCGCAGCAGCCTTAGCAGCCGCAGGTGCAGAGGCTCAACCGCCCGCACGGCACCCATCCTTTGGTCGGCCCGTTCACGCCGGCGCAATGTCCGGGTGTTGTGCACGACACAGTAAGAGCTTCCGCTGTAGGTGTAAAGAGCTTCGGATCTCTTGACGATAACTTTTGCTGCGAGCAACAAAAGCCGCGAGCGTCGCTAGTGAATCTTCGCGGCAGTGCTGCCGAAATGCCGGTTTCGTCCGGCCAAAACGCCCCGACGTGCGGTAACGCGCTACTTACAGAGGAGCGTGGTCATGCGGCGGCCGGCGATCACGAGGCCGACGGCGGTGACGAGCAGAAGATAACCGACGTCGATCAATAGGCCTAGCGTCTGTTCGGTGCCGATCGATATGCCCCGGATCAGGTGGACCGCGCGGTAGAGCGGGGTCACCTCGACGAGCCAGCGCAGCGCCGGGTGGTAGCTCTCCGCGGGCACGAACGTGCCGGAGAACAGGAACAGCGTGAACTGGATCGAGCCCATCAGGTCGAAGTCCTGCCAACTGCGCGCGAACGTGGTCAGCCCCATGCCGAGCGCGCCGAACGCGAAGCCGGCCAGCACGGCGGCGGGGAACGCGAGCAGCGCCCGTCCGACCGGGGTCAGGTCAAGCACGACCATCACCACCAGGAACGCCGCCGAGTAGAGCGAGCCGCGGACCATCGCCCAGGCCAACTCGCCGAGGGCGATCTCGAACGGCCGCACGGGGGTCGCGAGCATCCCCTCGTAGAGCCGCATGTATTTCATCTTCCCGAAGAAGTTGAACGTCGTTTCCGACAGCGCACCGGACATCGCGGCCGAGGCGAGCATCGCCGGCGCCACGAACGCCGCGTAGCCGACCACCGCGCCGCTCGGCAGCGTCAGGTCGCCGACCAGCGCGCCGACGCCGACGCCGATGGACAGCAGGTAGACCACCGGCTCGGCGAAGCCGGAGATCATCACCAGCCAGTAGGCCGAGCGCAGCGCGGCGGCGTTTCGTTCGGCGACCGAGGTGGACCGCCGTGCGGAACCCTCGAAGCTGACCAGCCGGGGCAGGATCAGCGCGACCACGATGTCTCCCCTCGTCTGCCAGGCCGTGTCCTGTCGATCATCGTGAGCCGAGACGGGCCCGTCGCAGGCCGCGATGATCGGCAGGACACGGCCTAGAACACCAGGCGCTTGCGGAACCGGACGTGTGCCAGCCACCAGCCACCACCGGCCCAGAGCCCCAGGTAGGCGAGATGGCCGGCCGCGGACCACTGCGGCGCGACACCGAGCGTCGCGGCCCGGCACAGGTCGACCCCGTGCCACAGCGGCGTCGCGTAGGCGACCCAGCGCAACCCGACCGGCATGCTCTCGACCGGGAAGAAGACCCCGGCGAACAGCGACATCGGCAGCACCGCGAAGCGGAACAGCAGCGCGAGGTAGCTGTCGGAGGTGATCGTCGAACTCCACGCGAAGGTCGGCGCCGCCACCGCGCAGCCGAGCAGCACGACGACCGGCAGCGCGGCCAGCGCCCAGACCGAGTGCACCGCGCCGAACACGGTGGCGACCAGCAGGAACGCGGCCGCCGACAGCGCCACCCGGAACAGCACGAACAGCAGGTGGCCGCCGAGCACGTCGCCGACCCGCAGCGGAGCCGCGGCCTGTGCGAAGTAGATCTTGTGCCAGGCGAAGTTGCCGAGCACCGGCCAACTGCTCTCGCCGGCGGCGACCTGCAGGGCCGTCGAGGCGACCAGGCCGGGCACCACGTAGTCGAGGTAAGGCACGCCGGCCACGCCGCCGTCCACATAGGCGCCGACGCCCACGCCGAAGCCGAGCATGGTCAGCAGCGGCAGCAGGAACGAGCCCAGCACCGTGCCCCGCCAGGTGCGCCGGTAGCCGACCAGGTGGTATTCGAAAACGGCCATCGTGGCCGCCAGCCCCGGACCGGACCGCGCCGGTGCGGCGGAGCCGGCGTGCGTCGCGGTGCTCATCAGTCGACCAGCGTCCGGCCGGTCAGGTGCAGGAAGACGTCTTCGAGCGTGCTGCGCCGGACCAGCACGCTGGCCGGCGCCAGCGCCCGCTCGTGCACGGTGGCCACGGCCGCGTCGCCGTCGTCGACGTAGAGCAGGACGCGGTCGGGCAGCGGCTCGACCCGCTCGCCGATGCCGGCCAGCTTGTCGACGAACAGCTCCTGCGACTCGGCGGCGAACCGCAGCTCGACGACCTCGCGGGTGGAGTGTTGGGCGATCAGGTCGCGCGGCGAGCCCTCGGCCACGATCCTGCCGCCGTCCATCACCACGAGCCGGTCGCAGAGCTGCTCGGCCTCGTCCATGTAGTGGGTGGTCAGCACCAGCGTCACGCCCTGGCGCTTGAGCCGGAACAGCCGCTCCCAGACCAGGTGGCGGGCCTGCGGGTCGAGGCCGGTGGTCGGCTCGTCGAGCAGCACCACCTCGGGCTCGTTGACCAGCGCGCGGGCGATCGTCAACCGCCGCTTCATGCCGCCGGAGAGCGGCTCGACCTTGCTGCCGGCGCGCTCGGTGAGCTGGACGAACTCGAGCAGCTCGGCGGCCCGGGCGCGGGCCACCTTGCGCGGGATGCCGAAGAACCGGGCGTAGGTCGTCAGGTTTTCGGCGACGGTCAGCTCGGGGTCGAGGTTGTCGGTCTGTGGACAGACGCCGAGCCGGGCGCGGATCGCCGGGCCGTCGCGGGCCGGGTCCATGCCGAGGATGCGCAGCGAGCCCTCGGTCACCGGCGAGACACAGCCGATCATGCGCATGGTCGAGCTCTTGCCGGCGCCGTTGGGACCGAGGAAGCCGAACGCCTCGCCGGCCCGCACCGCGACGTCGATGCCGTCGACCGCGGTGAACCCACCGAAGCGTTTGACCAGCCCCGTCGCCTCGATGAGCGGCTTCCCGTCAGTCACATGGGGACCCTAGCGACGGGGTACGACAAGGGACACCGGATATCGGCGCGCGCTGATGAGAAACGGTCAGAGGTCGCGGGGCGTGGTCGCTGCCCGGGCCTCCGCGACAAAGCTGCCGGTGGCTTCGACGACCTCCGGTGTGGACGTCTGCGTGCCATGGTCGTAGCGCACCGACCACACCAGACCGTCGCGGCCGCGGACCTTGCGCGCCACCACCCGCACGCCGCCGCCGTCGACCGCGTGGTGCGAGGTGTAGGACACCGATCCGGTCACCCGGGCGCGCACCTGTTGCGGCACCTCCCGGGGCTCGACCAGCAGCACCGACTGCGGCGGCAGGTCGGTCAGCACGTCGTAGCCGTCGCGCTCCTCGACCACCTCGGCCGGCGTCACGCTCAGCTCCCGGC
>Ga0193743_1003259_pt1 | contig 10938 bp, 9 predicted proteins | sample L2c2metaG_FD_143038 | JGI IMG/M metagenome (GOLD analysis project Ga0193743, IMG submission 143038) | Soil microbial communities from a riparian zone of the East river system, Colorado, United States - L2c2 | ecosystem: Environmental > Terrestrial > Soil > Riparian zone | place: USA: East River...
GGCATGCTCACCGACCACTCCGACCCGGCCGTCGTCGCGCAGTGGCGGGCCGGCATGCGGGAACTGGCCGCCTGCCCCAACGTCGTGGTCAAGCTGACCGGTCAAGGCACCTTCGTCCACCGGGTCGACGACGACCTGATCCGCTTCGTCGCCGACGAGGTGCTCGACGAGTTCGGCTCGTCCCGGGCGATGTTCGGAACGAACCTGCCGGTCGAGAAGCTGTGGACGACGGCGGCCGACCTGACCGACGCATGGCGCCGCGCGCTGCGCCACCGCACCGACGACGAACAAGCCGATGTCTTCTCCCGTACGGCCCGCCGGGTCTACGGCCTCGGTTCATCCTGAAAGGACACACCGCACATGGCCCACTTCATCCTCACCTACGGCTACAACGACACCCCGCTGCGCGCCGAGAAGCGCCCCGACCACCTGGAGCACCTGGCCAAGCTGAAGGCCGGCGGCGCGCTGGTGCTCGCCGGTCCCCTGGCCGACCTAAGCGGTGGCATCATCGTCCTCGCTGCCGACGACCTGGCGGCGGCGCAGGCGCTGGTCGAGCAGGACCCCTACACCCAGCTCGACGTCACGAAGGACCGGGCGCTGCAGGAATGGAAGATCACCGTCGGACTGCCGGGCTGACGAAGGAAAGGCCCCTTATCAACGCCAGGCTTCGTTCGCGACGATCTGGGGCAGCAGATCTGGGGAAAACAATGATCAATCTCCCAGATCTGGCGCCCCAGATCGCCGCGCCCCCTGCCCGCCCGCCGTCATCCTCGACTTCGTCACCGGGCCACGTGACCCTCAACTACACGGCGTTGGGCCTAGCCGAGCAGTTCCGGTCGCTGCCAGTCCTCGCCGCGGATGTGGTGGTCCAGGAACGCCAGCACCGTGGCGTACCAGACCTTGGCGTTTCCGGGTTTGAGGATCCAGTGGTTCTCGTCCGGGAAATACAGGAACTTGTGCGGGCTCGTCCCGTCGTCGGCCGTCGACCGCGACAGCAGGTCCCACCACAGGCGCAGGGCCTCGCCGATCGGCACCCGGTAATCCTTGTCGCCGTGGATCACCAGCATCGGCGTCGTGATGGCGTCGGCGGCGTGGTGCGACGAGTTGGCCTCCAGGTTCTTTCCGGTGAACTCGCGTGCCCAGTAGAACGCCACGTCGGTCGTGGTCAACATCTGGTCGAGCGCCCACAGCGACGCGTGCGTGACGATCGCGGCGAAGCGGTCGGTGTGGCCGGCGATCCAGTTGGCCATGTAGCCGCCGAACGAGCCACCCATCGCGGCGGTACGCGTGGCGTCGATGTCGTCGCGCTCCTCGACGGCGTCGGTGAGCGTCATCAGGTCGGTGTAGGGGGCATCGCACCAGGCTCCCCAGCCGCGCTTGATGAAGTCGTAGCCGTAGCCGCTGGACAGCGCCGGGTCGGGCAGCAACACCGCGTAGCCGTGTGCCACCGCGATCCACGGGTTCCAGCGCCAGGTCCAGGCGTTCCAGGAGCTGACCGGGCCGCCGTGGATCCAGAGCAGCAGCGGAGCCGGCGCGTCCTGGCTAGGCATGGCGAGCCAGGCGCGCAGCGGGGTGCCGTCGGCGGCGGTCGTAGTGACCTCCTCCAGGCGACCGGGCAGGCTGAGGGCCTCGGCCGGGCCGCGCAGTCGTTCCACCTGGTTCGAGGCCTCCAACGACAGCCGGATCGGGGCCGGCGGGCTGTCGACGGCGCTGCGCAGCGCGTAGACCCAACGTCCGTCCGGGGACACCCGGATGTCGGTGTAGGCGCCGTGGTCGTCGGTCAGCCGGACGACGTCGCCGGTCGCGGTGTCGACCCGCCACAGTGGCGAGCGGCCCTGGTCGTCGGCCACCACGATCAGCGCGCTGCCGTCGGGCGTCCACCGGGCGCCGCCTGGCCGGCGGTCCCAGTCACCGGTCAGCGCCCGGAGCGGCCCGCCGGCGAGCGGGACGAGGGCCAGCCAGGTGTCGCCGGGGTCGTCCAGCGAGGAGCGCCGGCTGGCGACGATGGCCACGCGGGTGCCGTCCGGCGAGATCCGCGGCGAGTGGTAGTCGTGGTCGAGGTCATCGGCGAGCACCCGCCGCTCCCCGGTCGCCACGTCGATCGCCACGACGGTGGTTCGCTCGGAACCGGCGCGTTCGGCCACCGTCCAGTCGGCGACCACCGTGCGGCCGTCGGGAGCGATGTCCCAGTCTGCGTCTCGTTCGAGCGCCCGGCCGGCGTGGCCGGTGAGGTCGCGGAGCTCGAGGTCCTCGTCGCCGAGGTCGGCGGACAGCAGGCGGGGCCGGTCCGGCCCGATGTCGTGGCCCCAGAACCGGATCGGGTATTCCTCGTGCAGGATCGCCGCGGTCCCGGTGTCCTTGCGCTGCTTGCGGGCGTCTTCGTCGGCCGTGGGGTCGGCCGACGACGGCAGCAGCGCCGAACCGGCTACGAGGGTCCCGGTCGCGCTGACCACCACGCCGTGCACGCCGCCGGGCGGGTTGGCGATCACCCGGGCGTCGCCGCCGCCGGCCGGCTGCAGCCAGAGCGCCGCCCGCGGCTCCTCGTCGTCATCGCCGTCCGGCCCCGGCCGGGCCGAGGTGAACAGCAGGTCGCCGGACGGCGTGAAGGCGGCCGCTGACTCCCCCTTGCCGCTGCGGGTCAGCCGCCGCGCCGGCCGCTCCCCGTCGGGGTCGACCTCCCACAAGGCCGTGGTGTAGCGGGTGTTCTTGCGATCCGGTGTCGCCACGGCGACGACCAGCCGGCGACCGTCGGGCGACAGCCACAAACCACCCAGCCGGGGCAGCCGGACGTAGGCGTCGAGGTCGGCGAAGGGATGTGCGGGTTCTGGGATCACCGAGCCTTTCTATCACCGGTCAACGGGTTCCGACGACTTCCTTGCGCGGCCCTTGACACCAGGGATCGACGCTGACACTGTCCACGATCGACCGCCAATCCCCGCGCTGAAGGAGTGGGCAGTTGCCACTGGAATCTCGAACGCGACCGCACGCCGGCGCGACGAGTCCGGAACTCTGCCCCCTTCCCGCGTACTGGCTTGGTCGGCTGATCATGGTGGGCGAGCCGTTGACTGGTGCGACACGGGACGCTGGGCAGACTGTGGTTTACGCGCGGGTCTTATCCGCGGGCCAAAGAGCGGACCTGGATCGGCAGGTCGCCCGGGTCACGACCTGGGCCACTGGGCGGCATCTTTCGGTGTCTGGGGTGGTAGCCGAGGTGGGTCGGTGTTGAACGGGTATCGAAAGGACCCGGCGTGAAGACGGTCCAGGCGTACCGGTTCGCCCTTGATCTGACCCCGGCCCAAGACCGGGCAGTGCTCTCGCATGCCGGTGCGGCCCGGGTCGCGCACAACTGGGCGCTGGCCCGGGTCAGGGCGGTCATGGACCAGCGGGCCGCCGAACGGTCCTACGGTGTGCCGGATGACCAGCTCACGGCGGCCGTGTCGTGGTCGCTGCCCGCGCTGCGCAAGGCGTGGAACGCTGCGAAGCCCGCGGTGGCTCCGTGGTGGGCGCAGTGCTCGAAGGAGGCGTTCAACACCGGTCTGGACGGCCTGGCTCGCGCGTTGAAGAACTGGGCCGACTCCCGCACGGGCAAGCGCGCCGGTCGGCCGGTCGGGTTTCCCCGGTTCAAGTCCCGCCGCCGGACCACACCCAGCGTGCGGTTCACGACCGGCACGATCCGTGTCGAGCCGGACCGGATGCACGTCGTCCTGCCGCGGCTGGGCCGGTTGAAGCTGCACGAGTCGGCCCGCAAACTGGCCCGCCGCCTGGACGCCGGCACCGCCCGGATCATGTCCGCCACGGTCCGGCGGGACGGCGGCCGCTGGCACGTCGCGTTCACCGTGGAGGTCGACCGGGCCGACCGCACGCCGGCCCGGCCCGCCTCGACGGTGGGTGTCGACGTCGGGATCACACACCTCGCGGTGCTCTCCACCGGCGAGCTCGTGGCGAACCCCCGCCACCTGAACGACGCCGAACACCGCCTGCGGGCGCTGGGCCGGGCGCTGTCCCGCAAGACCGGCCCAGACCGGCGGACCGGACAGCGGCCGTCGAACCGGTGGCAGCGCGCGTCGGCCCGGCTCTCCCGGGCCCATGCCCGGGTGGCGAACCTGCGCCGCGATGGCCTGCACAAACTCACCACCCGGCTCGCCGCGACGTACGGCACGGTCGTGGTCGAAGACCTCAACGTCGCCGGGATGCTGCGTAACCGGCGGCTGGCCCGGCACATCGCCGACGCCGGCTTCGCGCAGATCCGCCAGCAGCTCGCGTACAAAACCGCGTGGAACGGTGGGCGCCTGCTCGTGGCCGACCGGTGGTATCCCTCATCGAAGACCTGCTCGGGCTGCGGCGCGGTGAAAACCAAGCTGGCCCTGTCCGAGCGTGAATACGAATGTGAGGCGTGCGGCCTGGTCCTGGACCGGGACCTCAACGCCGCCCGCAACCTCGCCGCGTTAGCGGCACCCGCCGGGAGTGGCCCGGTGGCAGGACGTGGAGCCGACCAGAAGACCCGCCCCGGCGGGCAGGTGGCTGTGAAACGTCAACCCGGCACCGCCTCGGCGGGTCAGACCGGGACCGTCCCACCGCAAGGCAGGACTACCAACCGTGTGCCCACCAAAGCACACTGAAAGGTAACGGAATCCGTGCCGTTTCGATCGGTGCCAGCAGAGCACGCCCTCGCCACCGCGTCGGCCGAGATCGACCGGCTCGGGCTCGTGGCGCGGGCCGAGGTCTTCGGGGCAGCCTCGACGGTGCGGGTCACGCTGGTGCGTGACGGCGAGCGGGTCGCGGTCGGGGCCGGCAAGGGGTCCGGCGCTCAGGGTGCGGCGAGCGCCTACTTCGAGGCGCTGGAGCGCTACCTCATGTCGGCGCGGGACAACCGGCGGTGGGCCGCGGACGCCATCGGGCTGCTGCCGGCTACCGCGGTGGCCGGGCAGCCCGCTCTGGCGGCCGATCTGGTCGTGCAGCGGTGGGCGGCGGAGTTCCCGGACTCGGTGGCGGCGTGCGCCTCCTACGGCGGGGTTCGCTATCCCACGTTCCTTGCCGACCCACGCTACTACCGGTGGCCGGCGCCCGGTGACGACGTCCGGCCCTACCGGAGCCTGCTGCGCTACTCGTCGAGCCTGGGCACCGCGGCGGGCAGCGACCTGGACGAGGCCGTCTACCACGGTCTCTGCGAGCTCATCGAGCATGACGGGCTGGGACAGGCGCTGCTGCGCTGGTACGTGGCCGGCGTCGCGGACGTCGACGTCGTGCCGGCCGCGGACCTGCCGGACGAGTTGCGATCGCTGCACGAGCAGGCCGCCCGCGCCGCCGGCGCGCCCGTCCATCTGCTGGACGTCACGACCGACCTGGAAGTCCCGGTCTACCTCGCGGTCAGCGCGGCAGCCGGTGGCACACCGACCCGGTTCGGCGCCGGCGCCTCGATCTGGGCGACCGACGCGGCGGCGCGCGCTCTCGGCGAGCTGATCCAGATGTGCGCGCTGCCCTCATCGGCGGACTCGCGTGCCGTGGAACGGCTGGCGGCGTGGCCGGCGCTGCGGCGATGCGCCGCGATGCCGTTCGACGAGATGCGGTCCCGGGCGGTGCCGCTACGCGCGGACGCCGCCGGCGCCGGGAGCCCGCAATGGGGGCTCGACCAGGTCCGGCAGGCGTTGGCCGCGCATGGCATCGACTACCACGTGTGCGAGGTCGCGCCCGTCGACTCGCTGATCGCCGTGGCCACCACGATCGCACCCGGGCTGGAGCGCTTCAGCCTGGTGCGGCACGGCGTGCCCGTCGTGCCGACCGGAAGGGGGTGGCGCCTCTGGCCATCGCCGGTCGGCTGAGCAAATGTACAGCGCTACGAGATGAAGGAGATACATGTCCATGACGAATGCCGACAACGGCGGCGAGGCCGGCTTCTGCTTCCACCCGGCCGACGAGCCGCGTAGCCGAGACGGTTCCGTCTCGCCGTGCTTCCACCCGGCCGACGAGCCGCGTAGCCGAGGCGGTTCCGTCTCGCCGTGCTTCCAGCCCGGCGACGCCGACATCTCCGCCGGCGTGAACCTCTGCCACCACTCTGCCGACCCCGGCAACGGCGCAGGCTGCTTCCATCCCACCGACTCGCTCACCGGCAACGTGAATTGCTGCTTCCACCCGGCCGACGACGATCTGGCGGCCGACCTGCACCTGTCCCTCACCGGCATCGACGAGCACCACCTCGCGGCGCTCGCACCAAGCAGGCCGTGACCCGAAGCATCGAGACAGCCGGCGTCGAAGGGCGCCGGCTGTTCGACCGCGACTTCTCCCGCTGGTATCTCGCCCGGTCCATCTCGATCGCCGGGACCGCCGCCAGCGCCGTCGCCCTGCCCTTGCTGGTCTACCGCACGAGCGCGTCCCCGGCGTTGACCGCGGCCGTGGTCGGCCTGGAAGCCCTGCCGTACCTGTTGTTCGGGCTCTTTGCCGGCGCGGCCGCCGACCGGCTACGCCGCAAGCGCATGATGATCACCGCCGACATCTGCTGCGCGCTGCTGCTCACCACCGTGCCGGTCGCCGCACTGTTCGACGCGCTGGCGGCGTGGCAGGTGCTCGTCGTGGCGTTCGGCGTCGGCTGCGGCTTCTGCTGGTTCGACGCCGCGGCCTGGGGCGCCTTCGTCCGCCTGGTCGGCCGGTCACGGGTTACCCGGGCGAACAGCGTCATCTGGACGACCGAGATCGTGCTGGAGATCGCCGCGCCCGCCGCCGCCGGGCTGCTGGCCGCGCTCGCCGACCCGAGCCTGGTGCTGGCCGCGGACGCCGCCACCTACCTGGCGTCGGCCGCGCTGCTCGTCGGAATCCGGACCCCCCTCGACACCGGCCCGACCGCGCCCCGCCGGCTGAGCGCCGAGATCGTCGAAGGACTCCGCTACCTCTGGCGTACGCCGGTCCTGCGCACCCTCACCGCCGCCGGCTTCGGCCTCAACGTCGCGGTCGGCGGCGTGCTGGGTCTGCTCGTCGTGCACGCCGACCAGGCCCTCGGCCTGAGCCCGGAAGACAAGCGCCTGGGCCTGCTCTACGCCGCCGGCGCGGTCGGTTCGCTGGTCGCCGCCGTCATCCTGCCGCGGGTCAGCCGCTGGGCCGGTCAGGGCATGGTGTCTCTCGGCGGGCTAGGACTGTTCGTCGTGGCCGTCGTCGGCCTCGCCGGCACGTCCACGTTCACCCTCGCGCTCGGCGTGTGGTGGATCTGGTCGGTGGCGCGGCTGGCCGTGAACGCGAACGGCATCACGGTGCGGCAACTGCTGACCCCGGACGAGTTGCAGGGCCGGGTCAACACGACCGGTCGCATGCTGGCCTGGGGCGGCACCCCGTTCGGCGCCCTGCTCGGCGGCCTGAGCGCCGACGCCTACGGTGTCCGGGTGGCCTACCTGCTGCTGGCGGTGCCGGCCGTGCTCAGCGTCGCCCTCGTCTACGCCTCGCCGGTCCGCCGGCTGCGCCTCACGTTCGACTAGGCCCAGTGGCCGACCGACCGGTGGGCGCACGGTCACGGCGCCAAAGACCACACCGGCGGTAGCGGTCATCCGCCCGGCGCGGTTCCGGCCGGGATCGGGGCCATCAGCAGCCCCCAAATCGTGCGGTGCATGTTGGCGCGCGCGTCGGCGACCGACAGGTGCAGGACGTCGCGCAGCATCGACCACGTGGACCAGGTGCACGCCACCGTCAGGCGTCAGCCAGCGGCTCGCGGCCGGAGCCGGCCATCGCCAACTCGGCGGCGAAGGCCTCTTCGAGGTGGGCTCGAACCCGGGCGATGTTTGCCGCCCGATTCTCACGCAGCGCCACGGAAAACGGCTCCCGAAGCGCCGACGCCCGGGCCGACGGCGCCAGCATCTCCAGCGCCTCGGCCCGTTGCGCGCAGAACACTGCCACCCGCTCGGCCAGCGGCAGGTCCGCCGGAATCGGCTGGTGCAGGGCGTCCCGGCGTTCGTTGACCAGCGCGCCGGTGGCCGCGTACAACGCTTCCATGTCCTTGAAATTGGTCCAGAGTGAACGGACCGAAAGGCCAGCCCGTTCGGCGATGCGCTCGCCGGTCGGTCGCAGGTCGCCCTCGTCGATGAGGGCCAGGTGGGCCGCGACGATCGCTCGCCGGCTGCGTTCGGAGCGGGCCACTCGGCTGTCCATGCCGATCTCCGGTCATCCGTGAGGCAGTCAGCGACGGGCCGCCATCCGGCGGCCCGTCGCGCGTGCTGACGGCGGTCAGGCCGTCGGGATGCCGTTCGCCGGCGGCGTGGATGCCGCCTCGGTGTATTCGGTGACCGGGCCGGCAGCGTCGTCGGTCTGCACGACGGGGCCGAACGCGGCCTGCACGCCGCCCGTGATCTTGCCCATCTGCATGCCGCCGATGCCGGAGTGGTCGGTCTTGGAGTAGCGGTAGGGACCGACGGCCGAGTTCTTGAAGCCGCCCGACTCGATCGCCGCGATCAGGCTCTCGCGGGTGAGATCCTTGCCGGCCTTGAGCAGTGCCTGCACGGTGAGGTAGGCGACGTTCATGCCGAACACGACGTTGCCGTCGAACGGCGCGTTGCCGTTGTAGGTCTGGTTGACCTTCTGGAAGAGCTGGATCCACGGGTTGGCGGCGTCGGTCGAGACCGGCAGGTAGCCGGGCGCGATCAGGCCCTCGAGCAGGACCTTGCCGTCGCCGAGCAGGCCGGCGAGCGTGGTGTAGTCGGCGCCGACGCTGGACGGGATCCACTGCGGCTTGAACCCGCCGAGCTTGGCCGCCGTGCCGAGGGACAGCGCGGTGAACGCGGGGATCGTCGCGGAGATGACGACCTGGCAGCCGGCCGCCTTGAACGCCTGGATCTGGGGGGTGATGTTGGTGTTGCTGGTGACATACTTCTGCTTCGACTTGACGCCGTCGGCGCCGAGCACCTGCTCCACGCCGGCCAGGCTGTCACGGCCGAAGTCGTCGTCCTGGCCCATGTGGCAGACGACCTGGCCGGGGAGGTTCTTCTTGACGTAGTCGGCGATGATCTTGCCCTCGACGGTGTAGTCGGGCTGGTAGCCGAACGTGGTCGGGTATTTCTCCGGCTGGTTCCAGCTCCGGCTGCCTGAGGCGACGAACAGGTCCGGCACCTTCTGCGTCTTCAGGAAGTCGAGCACGCCGGTGTGGGTCGGCGTCCCGAGTCCATTGAGGATCGCGAAGACCTTGTCCTCGAGCACGAGCTTGCGCACCAGGGTCTGGGTGTTGGCCGGGTTGTAGCCGTCGTCCTCGACGAGGTATTTGATTTTGCGGCCGTTGACGCCGCCGTTGGCGTTGACGTAGTCGAAGAAGGCCTTGGACGCCGGGGCGATCTTGGAGTAGCCGGCGGCGGCCGGGCCGGTCAGCGGCATGTGCGTGCCGAGCACGATCTCGGTGTCGGTGACACCAGGCACGGCGGCCGCGGTCCCACCTCCACCGGTGCTGGGCGCGTCGTCGGAACATGCGGCGCTGCTGGCGATCAGTGCGAGACATGCGGCGACCACTATGCCGCGACGTGCGTTGCGAAGCATGGCTCTCCTGTTCGGATGGTGGACTCGGGGATAGGGGTTGCGGTGCGGGGACGTCAGGTCCGGCGCCACCGGCGGCGGACCGTCCGGCCCAAGGCGCGGAAGGCGTCCTGGATGCCGCCCGGCGCGACGAGCATCACGATGATCAACGTGAGGCCGAAGATGGCCAGCGGTAGGTTGCCTTCCAACTTGTTCGCCAGCCGCGGGCTCAGCTCGAATCCGCGGGTGACCTCGGTGGTGAGATAAGGCAGGAGGACGAGCAGCAGCGCGCCCCAAGCGGCGCCGAACAGGCTGCCTAGGCCGCCGAGCACGATCGCCAGCAGCAGGTTGAGCGACAGCGTGAGGCCGAAGACGCTCGGTGACACGCTCTGCGAGATGACCGCCAGCACGCCGCCGCCGAGGCCGGCGCAGCCGGCGCTGACCACGAACGCGAGCACCTGGGTGCGGGCGACGTGGATGCCGACCAGCTTGGCCGCCACCTCGTCGTCGCGGACCGCCTTGAAGGCCCGGCCGAATCGGCTGTTGACCAGGTTGGCGACGATCAGCAGCGACAGCATGGCGGCGCCGATCGCGATCCACGCCTGCCACCGTTCCGGCGGGAAGTAGGGACCGAGCCCGGCGGGTGGCGAGTCCACATAGACCGATAGGCCCTGGTCGGCGTTGAAGAGGTCGGCGAACCGGGTGGTGAACGCCGGCACGACGAGTGCGACCGCGAGCGTGACACCGGCCAGGTAGGGACCGCGCAGCCGAGCGGCGCACACCCCGATCAACACGCCCGCCAGGGCCGCGACCAGCACACCGAGGGCGAGCGAGATGGGCAGCCGAGCGCTGCCGAACAGGTTGCGGTCGCTGAACTCGTTCTGCGCCAACGCCACCGTGTAGGCACCGCAGGCCATCAGCGCGCCGTGCCCGAGCGAGAGCTGCCCGTTGAGGCCGGTGAGCATCGTCAGGCCGGCGGTCACGCACAGGTAGGCGGCGACGGTGGCGAGTTGGTAGTTGCGGAACGGGTCGATGCCGTAGCTGACGAAGTAGACCACCGCCGCGGCGACGGCCACCCAGACCAGGTGCCGCAACAGCGTCGAGCCCTGGCCGGGCCGCAGCGGGCGCGGCACCACGAAACGGCTGATCGGCGACCGGGTGGGACGGACGGGCACGGTCTTCGGCTCGGCCGGACGTGCGGGGTTGGTCGTGCTCATACCGTCCTCGCCCGTACGCTGGAGAAGATCCCGCCCGGCCGGAGCAACAGCACCGCAAGCAGCACGACGAGCACCGCGATCGGTGTCAACGCCGCGCCGAGATAGCCGCTGACGTAGGACAGGATCAGGCCGACGATGATCCCGCCGACCACCGCGCCGACCGGGCTGTCGAGGCCACCCACGATGGCCGCGGCGAACGCGGAGGCGAACACCACGTCCATCGCATGTGGATGGAGGCCAAGCTCGG
>Ga0193743_1003260_pt1 | contig 10936 bp, 9 predicted proteins | sample L2c2metaG_FD_143038 | JGI IMG/M metagenome (GOLD analysis project Ga0193743, IMG submission 143038) | Soil microbial communities from a riparian zone of the East river system, Colorado, United States - L2c2 | ecosystem: Environmental > Terrestrial > Soil > Riparian zone | place: USA: East River...
ACGTGGTGGGAGCACCTGTCGATACAACGGCGTTGACCGACCATATCATGACGGCTTCGGGCACGGGGCAGTTCCTCAGCCTCACCTATTCCATGGTGAAGAGGAACAATCGGCAAGGCCTGCAGATTCAGACGGAACAAAAGCCCTATGCACCGCCGCTAGTCCGCCCGCTGATCTTCATCGATGGATCGCAATACAACAATGTGCTCTTCAATATCGGGGCCAGGATCACCTTCATGGATTTTGGCAGCTATCGGTCGGAGTTGCGCAATGATGTCATTGTGGGTTCGAAATATGGCCTCAGTAGCGAGTACTACCATCCCTTCACACCCACAACTCGTTGGTTTGTTGCACCACGCATGGTGCTATTCAGCACACCGCTCAATCTGTATTCGGACGAAACTCTGCTGGCAACCTACAGACAGCGACAGGCTGGTGGCGGCGTGGACGTGGGATATATGTTCGGGCGCAGTGGCGAATTGCGCCTTGGCTATGAAGGGGCCTATGAACGACTGTCGCCAATTATCGGAAACTCGAGCGTGTTGCCTACGGTCTCTGGGGCAACCGGCGATATTCGGGGCCAATATCAGCTTGAAGACACGGACGATCCGGTCGTCCCGCGCGCGGGCAGCAGGCTCCTGTTGTATTCGAAATGGTTCCATGTAAATCCAGGAGCACCTGGCGGGTTCCCTGTGGCGGAGGTGCAATCCAAGAACTTCTTCCGACTGAGTAAGCCGTCTTCTGTATTTTTTAACGTGGCGGGCGGCACTAGTTTTGGCTACAAGACCGGGATACCGGAATTTTCGCTCGGCGGTACTCAGCACCTATTTGCATGGGGAAGCAACGAACTACTCACGAACCAGTACTTTCTCTTTCAGCTTGGATATATCAGAAAATTAACCTCCCTACCACCTTTCCTCGGCGACACGTTGAACTTGATCGGCACATACGAATTGGGGAAGACATATCGGCTTCCTAATGGTCCTGAACCACCGAGTCTGCCGACAGATTTCGCGGGAGGCTTGCTTGCCAAGACGATCTTCGGCCCAATCGAGATCGGGGGCGCTGTTGGAGCCTATGGCCGGGGCAGATTCTTCTTTCAAATCGGCAGAGTGTTCTGACCGGCCGTCCGGCGTTCCGCCAATGTGAGTTGGCTCCCATAGATCATGACTTGATTTGGACGGGCTGCATCTGCGGCGTTGCCCAACTGTCATTCACTACCCCCGCTATGCCATGGAGGTCATCTTTGGCTCCGCCGAGTAAGAGGTAGTTGCCTTCGAGGCCGACCCTGACCACTCTCGCACCCGTCATTTCTCAGCCGCTCCCAACCGCCCTGTCACTTTTGCCAGTTGATCCAACTAGCAAGAAACCTATCCTGAACAGTTAAAGGGCTGGCATCTCGCAGGACTTTGGCGAAAGTGATGGTCGCTTGCGCAACGGAACGTGGGGGCGCGTATCGCCCGAAGTCTGTTGTGTTGGCGTCGCTGAAGTTCAGCTACTCCCACGCATGCGTGAGTGGAATAAATCGGCCAGTAAACGCGTGGCTTGATGCCTTTTCTTAGATGGCGAGAAGAAAATGATCAATTCTTTAATGAAACAGGTTTTGTCAACGGTGTTGGCTTTTCTGCTGGCATTTACTGCTGTGCCATTTGAAGCTGCAGGTCAACAATCAGCGCCGGCGGCACCGACCGAAAATTCGGTACAAGGTGCGCCTCTGTCTGCGGATGACTTGCAACAACTGGTGGCACCTATCGCGCTCTACCCGGACGCCCTGGTTGCTCAGATTCTGGGAGCCGCGACGTTTCCGGACCAGGTGGCTGCCGCCAGCGGTTGGCTTCAGCAGAACAAAAAGCTCACCGGCACGGCTCTCATGCAGGCCGTTGATAAGCAGTCGTGGGATCCCAGTGTGAAGGCACTCACACAGTTTCCTTCGGTGCTCGACAACCTGGCGAAGAACCTCAGTTGGACGTCCTCACTAGGAGAGGCGTACCACACCCAGGCCGCTGATGTGATGTCGGCGGTGCAGGCATTGCGCAGCAAAGCACAGGCCGCAGGCAATCTGAAATCAGGCTCACAGATAACGGTGGTGCAACAGTCGCCACAAACGATCGTAATTCAGCCAGCCAATCCGCAGGTGGTCTACGTTCCGCAGTACAACCCCACAATTGTCTATGGCACTCCGGTTGCGACGCCGGGATACAGTACTGCAGCCGTGGCTACGACTGCTGTGCTTGCATTCGGAATTGGAATCGCAGTGGGCGCGGCAATGAACAATAGCTGTTGCGGATGGGGTTACAGCTACTGGAACTGCAATTGGCACGGCGGGGCCGTCGTCTATCGGAGCAACGTCTACTACGGAAACGCCGCGTGGCACGGCGGCTACTACGGTTCCGCACGGGTTGGCACCGCCTATAATCCGTCCACGGGAACCTATGCACGAGGCGCATCGGTCTCGACCCCCTACGGCACTCGAAGTGCTGGTCAAGCCTATAACCCGTCCACTGGCACTTACGCGCGTGGTGCGTCGGCTTCAGGTCCCAACGGAAGCGTGGCAGCCGGTCAAGCGTACAACCCACACACCGGAGCCTCTGCAGCCACGCGTCAAACCTCCAACGCCTACGGGAGCTATGGGAGCTCAGTTGCTTCCAAGAATGGCAACACCGCATACACGCAGCATCAAACGACCGCGCAAGGGTCTGTGGGAACGGTACAAACATCGGCGGGTGGCAAAGGTGTTGCCGCGTCGGGCGCGTACGGCAATAGCGGTGCCGCGGGCCGAACCGCAAGCGGCGACAAGTATGCGGCAGCAAACGGCAATGTCTACAAGAACACCGGAGGCGGCTGGAATCAGACCCAGGGGACCCCTAACCAGAGATCCGCTTCAACGTACTCAGGAACTAACTCGGCTGCCTCCCGCGGCTATGGAGCACAGGAAGGGAGCGGCCGGGCATCGGCGTTTGGCGGAGGCGGAGGCGGAGGTGGTTGGCAATCACGACAGGCGAGCGCTCGTGGTTCGGCGAGCCGCGGCGGCGGGATGAGAGGTCGCAGGTGAGGCCAACTGTGTTCACCCAGACGAGTCAAGTCAAAGAGCGGTGTCGGTAGAGAGTTTACGAACGCAGTTTTGGAGAATGGAAATGTCGCTCGACCATCGCAGAGTTGCTTCTACAACTTGGTTACTGCTGTTGACGATCATGCTTTCGCTTGCCGCTTGCAGGACATCCGAGTCGCCCAAGAAGCCTTCGATTAATGTGTTCGCCTCACCGGACGACGCGAGTAATGCGCTGCTCGCAGCGGCGAAGTCGGGTGATCAAAATTCGGTGCTCGCGATTTTTGGGCCGGATTCGAGAGAGGTTATCTATTCCGGCGATGCCGTGCAGGACAAAAATGCAGCCGCTGCGTTCGTGGCAGAGTATGAGGTGATGCACCGCTGGCGCAAGATGCCGGATGGTGCCCAGATGCTGCTGGTCGGAGCTGACAATTTTCCCTTTCCTATTCCGCTGAAGAAGAATGACGATGGAAAATGGTTCTTCGATACGGCTGCGGGCAAGAATGAGGTTCTAAACCGTCGTATTGGCAGGAATGAACTGGCAATTATCGAGGTCTGTGGAGCGGTGGCGGATGCTCAGGCCGAATACTTCTCCCAGCTTCACGATGGCGAAAAGACAAAACAATTCGCGACGAAGTTCATCAGTGACTCTGGCAAGCAGAACGGCTTGTACTGGAAGTCGCCGGACGGACAGCCAGCGAGCCCGCTCGGGCCGCTGGCGGCGTTCGCTACCGCTGAAGGATATATCGCAAAGCCCGAGGGGCAGACGGCATTCCACGGCTACTACTTCCGCATGCTGAAGGGGCAAACCGATAAGGCGCCGGGTGGTGCGAGGGACTACGTGGTCAACGGGAAGATGACAGGTGGCTTCGCCTTCGTCGCCTATCCTGCGGAGTACGGCAACTCAGGCGTGATGACGTTCATGATCAACCAGGATGGCGTGCTGCTCCAAAAAGACCTGGGCAAGACCACGAGAGAAACGGCAACCGCCATGAACGAGTTCGATCCCGATGCGAGCTGGACTTACGTAGAACAATAAGCTGGTTCCTCCGATCTCGCCACCGAGCCGCCCGTCCCTTGCGCACGGGAAGGGTCACATGGCTGCAGAGCCGTGCTTATCTTTCCCACTAACTCTTGGTTGGGCTGCAGCGGATCCGAACTCGAGCCCTCGAGCTCATTTGCTCAGCTGATTGAGCCGGGCGGGCAGGCGACGGTCGAGTACGAAGAGGAGCTGTCGGGCGAGATCCGTGCGGCTTTGCTGCGACGGTATATCCCTGTTTCAATGGCTCGCCGTCTATCTAATACCGATAAACTGCTTTCCCAAGAGGACGGCGTCAATAGCCGCCAATAGCTCGTTGCCCGCGCGTGATTTCACTACGTAGCCCCTGCCTAAGCTGAGAGCTTCCCTCACGATGTCGTTTGAAGACTCCTGGCTCACAAAGAGTATTTTGGCCAGCTTGGCAAGCGTGCGGATTTGTCGGGCGGCTTCGATTCCACTCATCGTGGGGAGTCCGATGTCGAGCAGAATTAGATCCGGTTGCAGTGCTTCCGCTTCCTGAACTGCCACCAATCCGTCGGACACCTCGCAGACAATCTCCAATTCGCACCTTTTCTCCAGCGTTGAACGAATGAACCGCCTGAAGGGTTCGAAGTCTTCGACTATCAGGACGCGAATTGATGGCAACTAGCACCGCCCTTTACCCAAGTCGAAGTGCAGTGGTAACGATCCCCGGAAAACCTTTCCAGATGCTCTCGATGTTCTGCGTGCATCGCGCGGTTGTCAATAACTCGAAGGTGTGGCGGCCATAACCCTCCGCATCTCGGCTGCGCTGACAATGACGCCGGTGGCGCTCAGCTCCGGACCCCGCCGGAAACCTTGGCCGGGTAGTAGCCGGTTTCAATCCAGAGCTGGCCATGTGTCTACTATCCAAGCGGCAGACCCGGTGGGCGCAATCGCCCATCTCAAGAGTTCTGTCGTCGCAGCTGCCCGCATTGGCAACATCTGCAGTCCTGAATCTCATGGATGGTCGCAGGACTCGAGGGAAAGCGATCTGAAACATGGGGGGCTAGTTGCTCGAACCGTGAGTAAAGAGGCTGGCAAATGCACTCGTCGATCCATGTCGGAGAGGGGCTACCGATCAACTCTGGATCAGATGCGAGAATCCAGCTCGGTGTCTCTCCTGCGATGGGGACCCGGGCGGCGGTATACGATTCACACTTTCGTGCTTTTCCGACAGTGGGATTATTGCTTCGACATGCGTGCCCATCGATGGCCGTGACCAGACCGAGAGCGTGCCGCCTACAAAGCGAATCCGTTCGCTCATGCTCGTCATGCCAAGTCCAGTCCGATGTTCGGCCGCGCCGGGGTTGAATCCTATGCCGTCATCCGAGACACGCAAAACGACCGTTTCATCTTTCCCAACCAGTTCCAAGCGTACGTTCTGCGCACGGCTGTGTTTTGCGACATTGTGCAGGCTCTCCTGAGCAACACGGAAAAGATGCAATGAGATTTCAGAGTCCAACGCTGGCGGGACTTGTCGGAAATGGAAATCAGCTCCAATCTTGTGTTGTTCAGAAAATTCGCCGCACAAACCACGTAGGGCAGCTACGATTCCAAGATGTTCCAGCTTGGTCGAGTGGAGTTGATGAGACAGTTGTTGAAGATCCGTGGTGAGCACTACGGTCTTCTTCCAGAGCGCGTGCACCCGCTGACGCGCTTGCAGAGAATCGACAGGAAAGAATTCTTCAAGCTGCTGGAGTTCGATGGCCAAAACGGCAACTTGCTGATTTATGTCGTCATGCAACTCGCGGGCAATGCGTGATCGCTCTTGCTCCTGTGCATTGATCAGGCGTCCGCTCAGGTCCTGAATGGCCTGCTCGTGGCGTTTTCGGACCGTAATGTCATGGTGCGAGATGACAATCCCACGAGCGGCTCCTTTCAGAGGGGTCACTGACATCAAGAGAGAGGACGGCCCACTAGTAGAACGAACGGCGATCTCCAATTCGAAATAGTCTCTTCTTCCGTCGAATACTGATCGGATCCCGTCTACCGCTGCCATCATTTCAGGAATATTTTCCTGCATCATGGTTCGGCATACTTCGAAATAATTAGTGCCTACGCCGAGTGCGAGCAGATCATTGCCGGGCCCGACGTCGAACTTGACGTTGTTCACAGCGACGACTATTCCCATCGGGTCAACAACTACGACATTATTGCTCAGAGAATCTAGAATGGAAGCCTTCAGTTGTTCACTTTGATGTAATGCCTGCTGTGCCCTCTTGTGTTCATCTACGTCTACGCAAGAACCGATATAGCCGGCAAATGAGCCGTCAGTGTTACGTCTCGGTACGCCAATATCGAGAATCCAACGAAATCTGCCGTCATGGCTTCGGAGCCTATACTCCATTCTGAAGGGTCGGTGACGATCGAAGGCTTGCGTATAGGTCTCAAGGCACTTCTCGACATCGTCGGGGTGGACCCCTTCCACCCACCCATTTCCAAGCTCGGCCTCCAGTCGCCGACCGGTGAATTCAAGCCAAGGCTGATTGAAATAGGTGCACAGTGTATCGGGACCCGACATCCAGATCAGCATAGGAGCTGTGTTCGCGACCAAGCGAAAGCGTCCTTCACTCTCGCGCATTGCCTCTTCTGCGTCCTTTCGATCCAAAGCGTTTCCAAAGATGTCGGCGATCGTGCGCAGGCTTCGGAGAAGATCGACTTCCCACTTCCGTTCGCTACGAACCGCCGAAAAGCTCAGAGCCGCGAACGTGTTTTCATGGCGGTGGAGCGGGAATGTTACGAATGAACAGACCCCGTGGGCGCGCAAAAGTTCCTTCAACTGACTTGCTTCTTCAGGAAGTTCACGCAAATGTGAGGCCACAATGGCTTTATCCCGCAGCAGCTCTAAGGCGGCAGATGGCAGATGATGCAAATCAAGGAGGGGGTTTGGTTGCTCGAGACCTGTCACCGGCCGAGAGCACAAGAGTCGGATCTGCGCCTTCCCGGCTGAGAACTCGAAGAGGCCGATCCGGTCGAGATCGAAGAACTCGAGCACACGCAGAAAGGACGATTCAACATCCGAATCAAGTGGTTCTGCTGGAGGATTAACCAAGGCCGCAGCGAGTTGTGCGATCACTGCTTCCAGGTTGCGTTGATATGCGAGTTGTTCCAGGTTGCGCTTTTGAGCAACCGAGAATCTGATCAGAGCAACAATCAGCGTGAATTCGACCAGGATCAGAACAACGAGTCCTATGATCCGCCATTTGTACAACTCCCACACTGTGTACTCGCGGTTGATAACCATGCTCCCAGCGGGTACTTTGTCCATGCTGATGCCCCAGCGCTTCAACTGTTGCCAGTCGAATTCGTTCTGCTGAATGTCGAAGCGCAGCTCGGGGATAGAGTTCGTTCTCTCCCCTTGCAGCACCCGCACAGCGATGTCCCCCAGCGTTACTCCGATTGCCTCGTTGTTGGCAAGGCTACCGCCAACAATTCCACGCCCAAGATAGTTACCGAGCCAGGAATACATCGGACGGTTTGTGATTGCGGATAGGGTGGGAAGAATCCGTGCCGGTACGAAGCCCTGTCCTGCAGAGTCTCCAAAGTATGTCAAGAAGATCGTAATTGTGTCCTTCGGTAATGCCGCGAGCCGAGAACTGGTCTGGTCAATGGTCTCAGGGGGAGCAACTTGAAGATCGACGCTGCTGTGTCTCTCTTCCAGGTATTTCACTCCGCTGGCGAGAAAGGACTGGGCCCATGCACGGTCGACCGCCGTGGCACCCGTGATGAGTAACACGTGGCGCGTTGTCGGGTTCTGGAGCAAGGCGCTTTCAAGCGTGGGCGCCAAGTTGAATTGCCATGCCAAGCCCGTGGCATCCCCTCTGAATCGCGGCGAGTGACCCATGGCGAAGTAAATCAGCTTCGCGCTCGGTAGAACGGTCTTTCGCCTCTTCAGCATGTATTCCAGAGGATGGTCCCCCATGGTGAGGACAATATCGACTCCACGCTTTGCATACTTGTGTTGAAGGAAATCTTCCAGAGCGCGATCGTAGCCGGGATCGAGTGTCAGCCAACTCTCATCGAAGGACTCTTCGTAGATCCAGACAGGACCATCCATCCGTTGCTCCATCCTGGCTCGGAGCGCGTTTAGAAATACATCTACTTCAGGACCGTCCTTATCTGCGGAGTACAAGACCAACACTTTGTGTGGATGGCGAGACGTCGCACAAAAGCACGGTGCGGCAACCAGAAGGAGAGCACTAAGGAGTAGCGCGCGACGAAGGATCAGGCAGCAGGATCTAACCCAGTAAGTATCCTGAAGTAGCCGGCGCGAAGGACGAACTTGGGAGCGACACTCCATAGCATGCACAAGAAGTCAAACAGCAACTGCAATCGATCGATCCCATGATGTGCCTATTGTACTCCCCGCGACAGCCCGGCCTCAGGCTGTAAACCGCTGACACTATTCCTCTTGCAACGAAGCAGAGATGAAAGTGCGACGGGAGAGCACGGCCTTCACAGCCGCTCGGAGGTCGAGATTCATACGGGACTTGATCACGTACCCCCTGCCGCCTGCGCCGATCGCAGCGTGCACGAAATCGGGATCATCATGAACCGTGAGGAACAGAACTTCGCCAACATAGCCTCTTTCACGCAGGCGCCGGGCGATCTCGATGCCGTTGCATTCTCCCATTGATATGTCGAGCACCACTACATCGGGCCGGAGTCTTTCTACTTCAGCACAAACTGAGCTTCCCTCGACCACTCTACCGACAAGCTCATAGTCAGGCGTGAGCATGGCACTTACATGCTCAATGATTGCGATGTTGTCGTCCGCGATAAGGATGCGCGCTGGTGTCAATGGGATCTCTTCTATTACTGAGTGCAACGTCATGGGGAGTCGAGATTGCTCCGTACCGGCAACACTTCTGACGATGGGGCGCCGCGAGCCCATAATCGGTTCTTGGGAGACGACAATAGAGGAACGTTGCTGGCGGGTCTACTGTCAACACTGACGGTATGTCAAAGCGACCGACGGCGCTGCGTCAGGCGTGATGGTCAGCACACGGGCAAACTGGGAGCAATGACCTGCCTCTTGCCCGAAAGAAACAAGCATCGCCAGTATTGAGGAACACGGTCTGACGGCAAGGTGCTGCAGATTCACTAGGTTGCAAATCCAGTGCGAGCTATACCCCCGGAGCGGCGCATCGACCGTAGCTGTTCTTCTGGCTGACAAGGGCTTTCGATCCAAGCTGAAGGGGCAGTGGGTGCAAGAGATTGAGTGCTAGGCTCACCGATCACAAGAGCCCCGAGTCCGCGTAAAGGCGAACCCTGATTGCCCGAAGTTGAAGGCGGCTGGCGACAAGGGAGATGGAAAATGAGCCGGGCAGGCGTCCACGAGTTCTGATCGCTGAGGACCATACTTTCCTGGCAGAGACGTGCGTGAACCTCCTGGAGCCAGAGCTCGAATCGGTCGGTATCGCCAGTGACGGGCGGGCTCTTTAGAAAAGGCTCCACCACATTTCAAGCCGGATGTGATCCTTCTTGGCGTAGGGATGCCATTGCTGAATGGCTTGGAAGCCGGCAAACGCGTCAAACGTCTGCTTCGTAGCCTGCATTCGGCAACCTGAGGGCGTCCCCCTGCCCTACGTCACATGATTCGAGCCGGGCACGTCTTTCGCCATCCTGCTCGTCCTTGCAAGAATCTCGTTGATCGCCTGGCTCCTGGCTTGGCGCGCCGTGCTCGTCGACCACGGTCGTTACGTCCATAACAAGGGTGGCTTCCACCTCCATCCCTAGTAGTTTTGCCAGTGCCCGGCCATCTGTTCACATGATTGACTTACTTAACTAGCGGCGAGGATTTGATTTGACCAGAGACGAAGGAAATGGGTAGCGAGGAAGGTTGCTAGACCGTGAAAGCGAGAATACTTCAAGCATGCCCGCCAACCGGAGTCGTCGGCGGCGCGGCGGGCTTGCTGTGTGCGGCGCTCCTGTCATAAGTCCAAGTTAGATCGGTGTGGTTGGTCGCCAAGAGCGAGAGTTATTCGGAGGACGAATGAACCACGAGTCCGTCTTAATCCCTCAGCGCATGAGGACGCCGCGCGCCGCCGCCATAGCTGGCATTGTCTTTTCCTTATTACTCATCACGAGCATGCTGCTTATCTGGACGTCCATTCCCGCTGATCCTCGGGGGGCAGCGACTGATGTGATGAATCATCTAAAGGCGCTCTCTTTCTCTTTGAACCTGCTGCCGTTCGCCGGAGTCGCGTTCCTGTGGTTTGTCGCCGTCGTGCGCGACCGTTTAGGAGAGCTTGAAGACCGTTTTTTTGCCACGGTATTTTTAGGTAGCGGGCTGTTGTTCATTGCCATGATGTTTAACGTTGGAGCAGTTGCAGGCGGCCTCATCGACACCATGGGCAGTAGATCTGGAAACCTGATACAAAGCGGCACTTACGGCCTCAGCCGCGCCGAACTTTTTCACACTACGCATACCTATGCGATGAAGATGGCCGGGGTATTCATGATCACTACTTCTACGATCTCGCTGCAAACCCGGATATTCCCGCGCTGGATGGCGATGCTCGGTTACGCATTGGCGCTAGTTCTCCTGCTGAGTCTCGGAAAGATGGAATGGTTTCTGCTGGTCTTCCCGCTGTGGGTACTCCTGATTAGCGTGTATATCCTCATCGACAACTTTCACGAGCGGTCTGTTGCTACCGCGTAGGAAGTGAAGCAAGGCGGGGCAAGGGGACGGCGTTCAACACACGGACAATGATCTGAATGCAGGCGCCGGGTGTTCCAACTGCCTTTCTTTTGAGCTGGGCTGGTATCGACTCTCGCCGAAGTTGAATCACTAGATCTATGCTGTCCCCGCATGTAGTTTGAAGAGT
>Ga0193743_1003261_pt1 | contig 10935 bp, 8 predicted proteins | sample L2c2metaG_FD_143038 | JGI IMG/M metagenome (GOLD analysis project Ga0193743, IMG submission 143038) | Soil microbial communities from a riparian zone of the East river system, Colorado, United States - L2c2 | ecosystem: Environmental > Terrestrial > Soil > Riparian zone | place: USA: East River...
AAAGATCAGTACAACCACCAGGACTGAAAGTGACCTTAAGGCCATGTTCATTTAGAGCCCCAATAGATAATCAATTGATTGGAGCATCAGGGGCATGGAGGCAGTTACGAAGGGTGAACAGAATATGGTGAGACCGACCATCCCTATCACGGTATGGGACTCTAAAGGAGACATCGCCACTAGCCAAAGCAGCTAATGAGCCAGAGTTTGCGGTGCCAATCGAGACAGCCCGGGAGGTATCGTAGTTCTGGAAAAACTTTCGCTGACGTATGATGTGATCAGTGCATCCAGAATCCAGAGCAGAGTTGTAGCGGCCACCAAGAGAAAGGAAGGCAGAAGAAGTGAAGTCGGCAAAACCATGATTCATAAAGGCCATTGGACGCTCACCTGGATCGCGCAAAGCATAAATATCACGATGGAGGGTAGGATTTATCGCTATGAAAGATGATACAGCCATTTGTGTGGAAGGTACGATAGGGTCATCATCTAAACTGTCCAAAGGAACAGGAGTGTCAATCGGAGGTGGTGTAGCACATGAGTTGTAGGCATCCTCTATCATCTCCGCAAACATTGCCACCGCCTTCCATTTATTGCCACGGTATTCACCACGTCGCCCCCCCATGCCACTCCCAGGTTGGAAACAAGTGGGTGCAATATGACCAGGACGATCACAGTTGGAACAATGTAAAGATGATCAGGGAGGACACTCAATAACTGGAGGCGTAGGTAGGGCAGGAACAGCCAGTTCCAGTTTGTCAGAAGATGAGGGGTTGGAGTGAGGAACAACAACATGAGCGGCGGAACGGGGAGGAAAAGGATGGAAGTTCTGAGCTTGAGCAGCCGCACGTAAAGTGGCCTCAAGGTCCAATGCTGCTTCCGTGAGAGCAATAAAAGCACCAACATCTTGGTCCCCAGCGAGGGTGATGCGTGAAAAAAGATCAGCATGGAGCATATTGAAAGCAGCGGTAAGAGGTAGACCACGAGCAAAGTTGCTGATGATGAGCTTAATACTGAGGGGAAATTGCGCAGAGCGGAGACAAGAGATGCCAGTTTGCCACTTTGATACATACTCGTGAACTCGACCTGGAGTACAAGTTGAAGAGTTAAGAGAGTTCAAAAGTTCCGTGCCATCGGCCCATCCACGAAGCCCATAATAATGTGTGAGAGTAGAATAAATCAGAAGTGCAGTGCGATTTGTGATATTGGAAGAAGGAAGAAGTCTGCGTGGTGTCCCACCCAATCTCGCCATCAAGACATGCTGAGCCACATTATCATTGTCCCACCATTGCTTAGATGCAGAGAGTTCAGCAGTGGTTGGGGATGCCGACAATACAGGCTCTGGCACAGGGAACCGATCAGGACGGGAGGGATCCAAAATCGCCAAAGAATCCAAGATATGTCCGAGGAGGCCCAGATGGCATAGAAAGGCAGTAACACCTTTGTCCCAGGCATAAAAATCAGACTTAGAATTAAGAAGAGAAATGTGTGTAACTGAAGGCAAAGTTTTAGGAGTGACATGAGGAGAAAAGAAAGAGGGGAGCGCCGAGGAGGTGGATGAAGGTGGAGGCAGACAATAAACATACTGAACAGAGGGATTGTTGGGAACAAAAGGTGGCGTGGTTGTGATAACTGGGGGAGGCACATTCTGAATTGGCACATGAGGGAATGGTGGAGTAATAAATGTTTGTGGTTTCTTGGAAATTGAATTGAAAGAGGATTAAATACGGGAATAGGGTATGATGAAATTATGTCTTGTGGTCAAGGTGGTATGGGAGGAGGACATGATGGGTTGTAAGAAGGATGCATTGTCATATGAGGAGGCGTATCATATTGGAAATGACCTGCATGAACGAATGTATCAGGCAATGCCTGCTCGAATTGTGAATTTTTTTTTAGGAAAAGGAACATTAGGTAAATTGAAAGAAGTAGCAGAAGGGCCACCAATGGCAGGGTTAAATAAATCATCTGAATAAGAAGCTACAATAGGAACTTGGGACGAAGGTATTGTACCGGATGCTTGATAGCCATCAGGCACTTGTCCAACAAGCGTATGTTGAGGATAATTGCCGTTTGATGATGGTGGGCGTGAATGCTGACTGTAAGTCATACCTCCCCATTCGTGCTGCTCGTTGACATGAGGAGTCCGATACATGAGGGGCTGGATATATGCACGCTCAGAATCTGAAAACGGGCAGGTTGAAATGTATGCATGTTCGTAACAACAAACAAGCCAATGAACCTAATAAATAACAAAGAAATAAAATTTTGAGTTGTCCAATTTCCCGAGACACCTTGTTGAGTTTGTTCTAGTCGGGGCCCATAACGTGTAGACCTAGACACGACGAGGGCGTGCTAGCGAAGGAGTTAGCTACATGTGTATGTAAAGGTAACAACATAGCTAACTTACATCTCAGTGTTGGGAAATAGAAAGGTTGACAACTGAGAGAAAAGAACAGAGAGGCGAAGTGCGATATATAAGGGAAGCACACAGCCATGTGATGTGATGAGTGAGGAGTGACGTCCTGACATAGATACAAGTCCAACATGCGCAGTTCTAGCACCTTGCAAATGAGTAAAGAAAAGTACTACAACTATGGTACAAATTCTTATTGTGATTACTTAATCCTTCCCAACTTGGTTGAGCTTCCCATGCTTGAAACTGACAATATTCAACACACCCCCTTGAGCATTGCAAAGCTCAAAACCATGCACCCCCATAAACCAAATCAGACTATCCCCCAAACCATGAGTGATCCTAGTAGCTGTAGTTTCCAGTGAAAATTGAGTAATGAGGTGAAAAATGAATGTTGGTAACTTGAGTAAAGTGAAAGTGAAAGTGGATGGATCAAAAATTGTTTGCATAATGAATGCTGATGCCTTGAGGTGTGAAAGGAAATGCCTGCATCGTCCTGGCAACAGCTGATGGCAAATAAACAGTGTTGTGCAAGGTGAAACTCATTCAGCAGTGTTGGCACTTGTCTCCTGTTTTAGGTGCTCAGAGGTGTTGCACTTAATGGTTGGCCGGACCCTTGCCATACCCTAATCCAATCTACTACCTTCAAAACCTACTCTAGACCCGTTGATGAACATTGTGACACTCTACTGGCCAAAGCACACAAAAGCGAACAGAAGTTCTAGAACCATCACATTCACTTCCAGTTGCCTCCAACATTGTCCTATTCCTCCAGAAACCTCTTCTGACCTCATTATCACTATTTTATGCCCTATGCACAACTATTGCGATTTTTAGTGTGGTCACGCAGTTCTTATCTAATCATCTTTGCCTTGATATATGATTAGAGTGACAGCCACATGAAGCCATCACTCATTGATCCCAAGCTTCTACAATCATTTCTGGATAGCCCACATCAATTCTAGTCCCCGTTCTTTCCCATTTTTATGGAAGCCACACATGATGTGCAGTGCCTTTCTCCTATTGGCTTCCTATCATTTACATATATTTTCATTCCCTTGCCATGCCCAAATAGTGCGTGCTTCACTACAATCCATTTTATTGTTGCATAGTTACCGGCTGTTTCTTGGTGTAACTTTTTGTTTTATTGTGTGCACTTTTGATATTTCTCCACTTATCTCCTTTTGCCTTTTTGATCCTGTTACTCCACACACCTCACACTTCACTTCTCTACTTTTTTTGATTGATTTTCCATAAAAACCTCATGTAAACTCTTTACAAACAGAAGGAACAGAGTTACCTTCACCCCAGAATTTAGATTTTGTCTTAGCATTGCACCTCTCATCATTCTCTATTTTATTTTCAACCTAACTTCTTTATTTCAAGTTGTCCTCTATCAATCAGTCGCACTTCATTTTGCCTTTCATTGCACTTCACTCTGCCTTTTATCGCACTTTGCTTTGCCTAATACTGCAGTCACTCATGTTGCTCCATTAGTATTTTATCACTGCCCATCTGGTTGGTGTTGCTCTTCACTGCTTGTCTCAGTGTTTAGGCCATGGAGACCTTGAGCTGCTTATTAGCACTGCAGTCGACCGCTTATAGTGCTCAGCACGCATATCACCATCTGACCTCAAGCTCCCCTCCGTCTCCTGACAGCACTTTGCTATCTTGGTGAGATGTGGTGTTCTTGAGTTTTCTGGGGTTCTTCATAGTGCCTCAGAGTGGTGAGGGCTTATTGTAATGCCTGCAAGTTGTAACAGGGCTTTGAATGTTGTTGTTGTTGTGAATGTCAAATAACTGAGTTCCAATTCTGTGACTTTTTGAACCCGCTTATCAGGACAGGTGCCACCTGCAACTTGTCTGTGTTGGAATTTCTCAGACTTGGTTAGGTGGATGCCAATAGACTTCATGTCTGGCCAGCACAGTTCTAGCACCTTGCAAACGAGTAAAGAAAAGTACTACAACTATGGTACAAATTCTTATTGTGATTACTTAATCCTACCCAATTGAATTGAGCTTCCCATGCTCAAAACTGACAATATTCAGCAGTGGGGTGATTGTCACAGCCTTCAGCCATATTCTAGGTTCCCATTTCTAACTCTTTTATTGAAAGAAGGAGTGTCTTATAAAACTGTTTGTGAACAATCAATGCTTCAAGTTATTTCTCTTCCTTTTACAATAGCAATGATGAGTGATTCCATAGCTGCTTGGAGGAATCTCTGTCTTTGACTCTCCTTCTTTTCATCAATGAAGCTTTTTTTTGTTGTTGTTGTTGTTAGTACAGTTTGATTCTGAATCTATTTTTTTATTGTGTTCTCTGTTGGAATTCTGGATCTTGTGCTGATTTTTCCTTTTTTATTGTTTCTTTGTAACCTGGCTCAATTTAAGTTCCATTTTACTTTACTGAGTATATAGGTTGTTGAATTTAGGTGGTCGACGTTGAAGTATATGCGTCTTCTAAGACGGTTACAAATAAATGAGAGAGATATAGAAGGGGGAGGAGCCAGTATATTGGTTCAAGTCGATGGGGATCCAGTCCCATTGACTTACTAAATATATACTACAAAGCGTGGCTATGCTTATCTACACTAATATTGCCATTGGTTAGGTATCCTTATCTACTCTGTGTACAACTATGCGACGTGATCGGTTTGTACTAAAAATATATTTAACATAGGTAGCTACTGCAGATATACCCCCCATCTGTTTACCTCTTTTTCCCCTACCAAGGTCAAACTCAATCTGATATGCATCACTCACCATTTTGATTTCAATATTCTCTCACTCTTACAGTGTTCTGTTATGAACTACAACTATCACATCTCTTTCCTCTTTTATTTCCATCTTGATTGTTTTGTTTACATGTGTCAAACACCTGTTCATCTTCTATTACTTACATGTGTTCTCCCTTTCTTTTACTCATGTCTTACACATGTTCAACACATGTTTCCCTTGCATTTACCTCATGGTTCTTTACTATATAAATTATAGTACATTGTCTTGTATCCTCTAACTAGTCTTTAATAGACTTATTCACTGAAACACGCTCTCAAACTCTTAAGACAGACCACTAGCAATAGTTGAGCTCAGAAACTTGAACTACAATATACAACTGTTAACAATCAGATATTGGTTGATAGTCTGAGTTGTAACATGTTCCTTGACCTTTGATGGAGTAATATATTTCCACAGAGCTCAATCAAGTGTTGAAACTATCTGATAATGTAATAGTAGAGAATGGGTTGATGATGCTCACTTTATTGGCCTGTGATATTCATATGGGCAAAGTGTAGTTGAGAAAATTCAACTAAAGATTTTTCATAATTTCACTGCAGAATAAATGCATTTGTGTTGTTGATCTTGGGAAGGTTATCCTTGTTTTAAAATTCTCATTGTTTCACATTAATTCATCCATTCCATAAAAGATATGCAGCAGTATTCTGTTGTTACATTCCAATTTCAAACTTTTCCCTGCCACCACACATTTATCAGTTTGCTTTTGGTTCTTCAAGTACAGAGGTGGGATGATCTAAATCATTAGCTGCTTTTGAATTAGAATTTCATTGGCAAATAAAGATTGAATTGTGAAGTCCTTACATAGAAGATGATTCATTGCAATCTGCACAGCCCCTTCAGCCAGTAAAGCATGATGAGATCTTTTGGAAAGGTTTAGGGATGCATTATTGCTATGGGAGCCATTGAATAGGTTTTCAACTGCTTGCTTGACAGAGGTGTCACAAGGTGATTGGTGGTAAATTTGAGCAGCTCTTTCCAAAGAACTTGTATTTGTCTTATTTGAGGAATCTTGATGGAGAAAGAAAGATAAGTGGCCAATAATAGCTGCAACTAATAGAAAAAGTTAATATGGAGAACATGTAAAAAAAAGTGAATCAGATGCATGCCAACTGCACAATATGTAGCTTGTTGTAAGCTGAATTTGGTAGATAGGCCAGAAAGCTTGAAAAAATTGGAAAATTAAATTACCACTTTGAGATGTTGCCAAAAAGTAAACTCTCACAATGAATGACATGATTTTTGTAATGGAATCCTGTTACATTGAAATTTATGAAAACTCAATAAAAAAAAAGTGAGTTCAGAGATAGGAATGATGCAAAAGACTAATCACCAAATGTTAGCAGAAAAAGTAGAAAATAACATGGAGAACCATTGTAATACTTGCATTCTGTAAACAAAAAAATAAGCAGAGAAAATGACAGATCACAAAATTATTCTCATACATTCTGTTGAAAGAAAATAATATCATGGAGCATTGCAAACAACATAAAATATTTGACATACATACTATCCAAAAATATTACAAGTGAGTAGGCAGAAATAAAAATGTAGTGTCTGCACTTACTCTCTGGCCAGATACATTATAACACAATCAGTGAAAGAAAGGTGAAAGAATAACTGTCTAGCACATACTTCCTGTGATCAGTGAGATATCCAAAAAACAAAAAAAAAAGTCAATAAACAAGAATGTAATGAGAAAGAGTTCTCCATGCTTGCACTTACATCCTGTCAGAAAGAGTAAGCTGGAGCCAGGCAGATCAAGATGGCCCTGCACTTACATGCTGTCAAAAGAGTAAGCTGGTGTTAAGGTAGATCAGGATGATTCTGCACTTACAACCTGTCAAAAGAGTATGGAGTCAAGGCAGATGAAGATGGTCTTGCACTTACATCCTGTTAAAAGAGTAAGCTGGAGTCATAGCAGATCAGGATGGTCATGCACTTACAAGCTGTCAAAAGAGTAAGCTGGAGTCAAAGCAGATGAAGATAGTCCTGCACTTACAAGCTGTCAAAAGAGTAAGCTGGAGTCAAAGCAGATGAAGATAGTCCTGCACTTACATCCTGTCAAAAGAATAAGCCAGAGTCACAGCAGATCAAGATGGTCCTTCACTTACACGCTGTTAAAAGAGTAAGACAGAGCCAAGGCAGATTGAGATGGCCTCATACTTACATGCTTCCAAGAGAGTAAGCTGGAGCCAAGGCAGATCAGGATGATCCTGCACTTACAATCTGTCAAAAGAGTATGAAGTCAAGGCAGATCAAGATGGTCCTGCACTTACATCCTGTCAAAAATAGTAAGCTGAAGTCATGGCAGATCAGAATGGTTGTATACTTACAAGCTATCAAAAAGACTAAGCTGGAGCCATGGCAGATCAGGATGGTCCTGCACTTACAAGCTGTCAAAAAAGTAAGCTAAAGTCAGAGCAGATCAAGATGGTCCTGCACTTACATTCTGTTAAAAGAGTAAGCTCACAGCAGATCAAGATGATCCTTCACTTACATCCTGTCAAAAGAGTAAAATGGAGTCAGGGCAGAAGATGGTCCCATGCTTACATGCTGTCAAAATAGTAAGCTAGAGTCAAGGCAGATCAGGATGATCCTGCACTTACATCCTGTTAAAAAGATAAGCTGGGGTCAAGGTAGATCAGGATGGTCCTGCACTTACATCCTGTCAAAAGAGTGAGCTGGGGACATGGCAGATCAGGGTAGTCCTGCACTTACATCCTGTTGAAAGAGTAAGCTGAAGTTATGGAAGATCAAGACAGTACTGCACTTACATCCTGTCAAAGGTGTAAGCTGGATTTAAGGCGGATCAAGACAGTCCTGCACTTACAAGCTGTCAAAAGAGTAAGCTGGAGTCACAGCAGATCAAGATGGTCCTTCACTTACAAGCTGTCAAAAGAGTAAGAATGGATCAAATCAGATCAAGATGGTCCTACACTTACATCCTGTCAAAAGAGTAAGCTGGAGTTATAGCAGATCAAGATGGTCCTTCACTTACAAGCTGTTGAAAGAGTAAGCTGAAGTCATGGCAGATCAAAATGATACTGCACTTACAAGCTGTCAAAAGAGCAAGCTGGAGTCAAGGCAGATTAAAATGGTCCTGCACTTACACGCTGTCAAACAAGTAAGCTGGAGTCAAGGCAGATCAAGATGGTCCTGCACTTACATGCTGTTCAAATTGTAAACTGAAGTCATGGCAGATTGAGATGGTCCTTCACTTACATGCTGTTAAAGGAGTAAACTAGAGTCAAGGCAGATCAAGATGGTCCTGCTCTTACACGCTGTCAAAAGAGTAAGCTGGAGTCAAGGCAGATTAGGAAGGTCCTGCACTTACATGCTGTCAAAAGAGTGAGATGGAGTCAAAGCAAGATGGTCCTGCACTTACACCCTGTTAAAATGGTAAGCTGGAGTCAAGGCAGATGGAGATGGTCCTGTACTTACATTCTGTCAAAGGGTAAGATGGAGTCAAGGCAGATCAAGATGGCTCTGTACTTACACGCTGTCAAAAGAGTGAGCTGGATTCAAGGCAGATCAGGATGGCTGCACTTACAACCTGACAAAAGAGTAAACTGGAGCCAAGGCAGATGAAGATGGTCCTGCACTTACATCCTATGAAAAGAGTAAGATGAAGTCCAGGCAGATCAAGTTGGTTCTGCACTTACATGCTATCAAAAGAGTAAGCTGAAGTCAAGGCAGATTAAGATGGTTCTGCACTTACAAGCTGTTACAAGAGTAAGATGGAGTCAAGGCAGATCAAGATGGTCCTGCACTTACAAACTGTCGAAAGAGTAAGCTGGAGTCAAGGCAGATCAGGATGGTCCTGCACTTACATCCTATTAAAAGAGTAAGAAAGGACTAAGCTGGAGTCACAGCAGATCAAGATGGTCCTGCACTTACATCCTGTCAAAAGAGTAAAATGGAGTCAAGGCAGGTCAAGATGTCTCTGCACTTACAAGCTGTCAAAAGAGTAAGATGAAGTTGAGGCAGATCAAGGTGGTCCTGCACTTACAAGCTGTCAAAAGAGTAAGCTAGAGTCACAGCAGATCAAGATGGTCCTGCACTTACATGCTATCAAAGGAGTAAGCTGGAGTTATGGCAGATTAAGATGGTCCTGCACTTACACCCTGTTATAAGACTAAGCTGGAGTCAAGGCAGATCAGGATGGTCCTGCACTTACAAGCTGTCAAAATAGTAAGCTGGAGTCAAGGCAGATCAAGATGATCCTTCACTTACATGCTGTTGAAAGAGTAAGATGGAGTCAAGGCAGATCAAGATGGTCCTGCACTTACATTCTGTCAAAAGAATAAGTTGGAGTCATGGTAGATCAGAATGGTCCTGCACTTACACGCTGTCAAAGACTAAGCTGGAGTCAAGGCAGATCAGGATGGCCCTGCACTCACAAACTATCAAAAGGAAAGGCTGGAGTCAAGATAGATCAAGATGGTCCTGCACTTACATCCTGTGACAAGAGTAAGATGAAGTCAAGACAGATTAAGCTGGTTCTGCACTTACATCCTGTCAAAAGAGTAAGATGAAGTCCAAGGCAGATCAAGATGGTCCTGTACTTACAAGCTGTCAAAAGAATGAGATGGAGTCAAGGCAGATCAAGATGCTCCTGCACTTACAAACTGTCAAAAGAGTAAGCTGGGGTCAAGGCAGATGAAAATGGTCCTGCACTTACATCCTGTCAAAGGAATAAGCTGGAGTCACAACAGATCTCAATGGTCCTGCACTTACATGCTGTCAAAAGAGTAAGCTGGAGTCAAGGCAGATCAAGATGGCCCTGCACTTACAAGCTGTCAAAAGAATAAGGTGGAGTCAAGGCAGATCAGGATGGTCCTGCACTTACAAGCTGTCAAAAGAGTAAGCTAAAGTCACAGCAGATCAAGATGGTCCTGCACTTACATCCTGTCACAAGAATAAGCTGGAGGAAAGGCAGATCAAGATGATCATGCACTTACATGCTGTCAAAAGAGTAAGTTAGAGTCAAGGCAGATCAAGACAGTTCTGCACTTACAGCCTGCCATAAAGAGATTGAGGTGATAGATAAGGCAATTTGATGATTCTGGGTACTCACATGCTATCATAATGGATGTTAGTCCAACATATTGAGTGCTAAATGTCTAGGATAATACTCTACAAAAGTTATTCAGTCTCAAAGGCTTCTGTTAGTCTGCCAAAACACATACTACAATTTGTGGGAAATATAACAGCACAATTCCCATCAAAAAAGTCCAATCTCCCCCACTCTTCTCAAAATATTTCAACAGACTTGATTCTGTTAAAGTCAGTATTCTAGGAAATCATGTTAATAAGTGGATTTAAAAATCATAGTCGCCCACCGTATAATTCCATATTTAACACATAACTCGAGATTGTTTCGCTGTGTTGATAGAAAGAGCTGTTGTAATTCTTCACTAGAGAGTGCATCTGCTGTTTTTTCAATCAAGTCATTACAATCAGCTCCAGCCTCATGCATATCTGCACCACACAATTAGCCAAAACAATATTAACTGAGCAATGTAACACTTACTTCGAAATACAACATATGCCTTTGGTGGATGTTGAAACCTATCAAAGTGCCAAAGAATATTCTTTTTGTACTCAGACCAGGCTTCTTGAGGGGCCTTTTGCTTTGCCTCTGACATGGTGCTACCTTCATCCATGAGTTGTATAATTTTATCATCATCAAGAGAGTCAGTCTTGGTCCACAAAACAATCAC
>Ga0193743_1003262_pt1 | contig 10932 bp, 18 predicted proteins | sample L2c2metaG_FD_143038 | JGI IMG/M metagenome (GOLD analysis project Ga0193743, IMG submission 143038) | Soil microbial communities from a riparian zone of the East river system, Colorado, United States - L2c2 | ecosystem: Environmental > Terrestrial > Soil > Riparian zone | place: USA: East River...
TCCTGGTCCAGGACCGTCTTCACCCGCTCAGCAAGACGATCGAAACCGCAACGCATGTCTGTCGCCTCTGCCGCCAGCCAGATTCGAGTGCTCTGCGCGCCATCCAGCGCACGCAAGCTCGGCAGACGGCACTGTCACACAGGAGGGATGTAATCCTGATTAGATGCCAGCCAGCCTCTATCGCGGTTACCGGTTTCCAGAAGAGGTCATTTCCCAATGCGTGTGGCTGTATTTCAACTTCGCGTTGAGCCTACGAGAAGTGGAATTGATGATGGCTTATCGAGGGATCCAGTTGAGCTACGAAACGATCCGTCGCTGGTGCGATACGTTCGGAGCTTGCTATGCTGCCAAGCTGAAGCGGCGGCGGCCCAAGCTGGGCGACAAATGGTTTTTGGATGAAGTGTTCTTGAAAATCAATGGCGTGCAGCATTATTTGTGGCGTGCCGTGGACCAGACCGGCGCCGTCATTGACATCCTGGTGCAACCGAAGCGCGATCGCTTTGCTGCCATGCGCTTCTTTCGAAAACTATTGCGTACTACCCAACGCCCCCCTCGCGTGATTATTACGGATAAGCTTCGAAGTTATGGTGCAGCCAAGAAAATCGTTCTGCCACGAGTCGCTCATCGGCAGAGCCGCTACTTAAACAATCGCGCAGAGAACTCGCATCAACCGACCCGTCAACGAGAGCGCCGGATGAAGCGCTTCAAATCTCCTGAGCATGCGCAGCGCTTTCTCGAGGTGCACGACATCCTCAGTGCTCATTTCCGCCCCAAACGACATCTACTTTCTGCCGTGAACTATCACGCGGAAAGACAGCGTCGATTGGAGACATGGCAGGAGATCATCGCAGCCTGACATCGGCGTTGAATACCTACCGCTCCGGCTCGGCGCCGCCGCACTCAGCACGCTTTCTAAGCCCATACAACGTCTTCCACACCGCAATGTGACAGTGCCCGGCGCAGGTGACGGTCGGGGCGGCCGCAATGGAGGAGTTGCGCGGCTTTCACGCGGATGTTTGTTTCCTGGGTGTGTGCAGCGTTCATCCCGAGGTGGGCCTTAGCATCGCGGATTTTGAGGAGGCCCACATCAAGCGCTCTATGATCGCGAACTCGGCCGAAGCGGCCGGCCTGGTGATCGCGGACAACCTAGGAACGGCTTTGCCTTATGTTGTGGCACCGGTAAAAGCGCTCACTTATCTAATTACCGATGCGCCCGACGGTGACGAACGGCTGGTGCCATACGGGCGCTTGGGAGTGTCCGTCATAAGCGCAGACAGTTAGTCCAAAACCGCTCCCAACCCGCGCCGTCTCAGTGTTGATCACACGCGGGGCTTCCGTGGGGGTCATTGGGCAGAATAGACCGACCAGCATCCAACTGGAATCAGCTGGTTGCGACTGGTTCGGATTGCCTCGGATGGCTCGAAACGGTTTCCATCCCCGCTAGCGCTACCAAATCGTCTGAAAATCGATTGCTTGCGGACTGAGCGGACTCGGTTGGAAGGACTAAACCTCTCCGTCACGCTCCAATCATAAGGCAGATGGGTAGGCATTCTCGAGGAAGTAGGTCCCAGCGTCAGTTCGCATTCCGTCTTGACGTCAAAGATTCAACGCATAACAGGTAGTACAGCAGCCCTCATCTCACAACTCCTTTGTTCACGCAACTCAGATAACCCTTTGGGTGCGTGAGTCGCGGTACGCGGCGTGCTTTTGCAAAGAACGAGTAGGCGAAAAGAGAAACCGTTTGATAGCGGCCTAGACGAGTAAACTAGTAAACTGAATACCGCGACAAATACGATAGCCGTAGCTGTGAGCATAAGCAGCGACAGGTCAAAAATTGAGCGTGCCGGCGTCGACGCGGGAGAGAAGATACTCGTAGGGCATCTGCCTGGGCGGCATTTCCAGGAACTGTGAACAGGAACAACGAGAATGCGCACGACTTGTTTTTATGAGCGGCAATTTATCCTGCAGTAATCAGAAATAATGCAACGATCACGAAACGGTGTGCGTGCGTTTGCTTCACTTGGTTATTTGTCTCCCCGGGTGTGCCGCGTGATATACACGGTAAACAGGAAGCCTAGCACTAACCAGTTACTCTGCCACTGCGAGAACGTTACTTTCGCGTGAATACTGCGCGCCGGTGCGCGGTCGGCGGTTAGACCACCGCGCTGACCAGGTGTCCGCCGCTTAACGGCGGTTCTTCCTGCTGCCGGTCTTCTATCTGCTGAAAGCCAACATTGCGGAGCATCGCCGCCACTGCTGACGGTTGAATAAGATATTTAACGCTGCTGCCGGCCACCGATATGCGGCTAGTGAGCGCATCCAGAGCGCTGTGAGTCAGCGACCCGAGAGAGGAGCGCTCCACTGCATAATCAAGCAGCACCCCACTCCCTCTGGGCAGCGAAGCGATAAAGGCAAAACTGGCAACGGCGGCCTCAACAGTGCGATATCCCGCGCCACCAAGCCAGACGAACAGGCTTGCCTTCAGTTTGTCGAATTCCGATTTTTCAAGTGCCGCACCAAGCGTTTCGGACGCGAACTGTGTTGGGACGAAGGTAGCCGGCAAATCCGAAAGCTGATCTTCATCCACCGCAAACACATGCAATGTTTGGTCCGGAGAGTTCTTAAGCGCCTCACACAGCAGCGGCGGCGAACCGATCACTACGCACTGGCGCACACCTCTGGCGATCGCTGCGGCCAGTTCGATTTTGGCGAAATGAATGATACTCATGCTTGCGCCTCTGCCTCCCTGTTTGGCACTTCGGCGTTTTGGCGGGAACCACAGCCGCGCCGCATTCCCTGCTTGAACTTCTCCCGCTCTTCCGGTGTCATCTGTTCCCAACGGTCTATCATGCGCCTGCGCCAACGCGTGCCGCCTCCGGCATGGGGGCGAAAACCTCCGAACAAAATTTTGCTTAATACTAAAAGCCCTAGTGCTTGCCAGAAGCTGATAGCTCGAACGGCAAAGATGTCCGGCATTAAAACGTTCCAAAGGCTCATCACAAAGAAACTGATGGCCGCCACGGCTAGGACCGCGAACAACGCGATCTTCAATCCCCTCAAAAAGCGGTATCTTTTCATCCCTTACGCCTCAACTCTTTCCAAACTCGTTATGAATGGCTCGCAACCGGTGCCGCAAGTGCAGAACGGCGTACCGTTTCCGTGACAACAGCGTATTCACGCTGATGCCCGTCGCGTCGCTCAACTCCTTAAAGCTGCGGCCCTCTATTTCGTGTGCCACAAAAACGTCGCGCTGCTCTTCCGGCAAGTCTTCCAGCGCGGCATCCAGTTCTTCGAGCAATACGCGGCGCGCATAAGCCGCTTCGGGTCCCGCGTCCGGCGAAGGGAGCAAGTCTTCCCACTGGTGCGCCTCGCCGTCTTCAGCAGCGCGCAGGGAGTCGTTTCCTAAAACGGAGGGACGCCTGCTCCGGAACAGGTCTATAATCCGGTTGCGCGCCACGCGAAAGAGCCAGGCGCCGACTTGCTCCATCGGTTTCATCAGCCGGTAAGCATCTATAAGTTCGTAGAAAACTTCCTGGAAAATGTCTTCCGCGTCACCGTCGTCGCGCACGCGCTTGCGGATGAATTGGCGCAGCCGGGCTTGTTCCCGCGCAATGGCCTCGGAGATCCGCCGGTTCTGGTCGGTGGTGATTCCGTCGATGCCTAGCACTTCTTCCATCCACTCATGTAGACGGATTAGCTGCCGAAATATTGTATGGACCCTCAAAATACTTCAATGAAACGGCGGAAGAATAAACCGGCTGTACGCGTGTTACGTAGGTGGCAGGAATCCTCAAAAAATCGACCTCCGATCCACTCCAGCCCCCGGGCTCGCCAAACGACGGTCTTTTGAATAACGTCTTTTGAACAACTAGGAGGCTTTGCCCAACTGAATCGTTCCGTCAACCCGAAGTATTCTATCGAGTTCTTGGAGATCGTCGACCGCGTGCCGGGGATCAAGGAAGCCCGCGCCCGGAGCTTTAGCCGGATGTGCATTCGACCGGGAGAGCGCGTGCTGGATGTCGGCTGCGGCATCGGAACGGCCGTCGGAGAGATGGCCGCCCTTGTTGGCCCCGGGGGAGTGGCCTGCGGAGTGGATATCAGCAAGGTAATGATCGCGGAAGCCACGGCACGCATCCAGGGCAGGAACAATGTCGAGTTTTCGATTGGCGGCGCCTATGCTCTTCCTTATGCTGATGCGACATTCGACGCAGTGCGAATGGAGCGCGTCCTGCTCTACGTGACTGACCGCGAGAAGGCGATCGCGGAGATGTAGCGCGTCGCTAACCCCGGCGGTCGCACGTGATCTCTGACGGAGATTTCGACTGTTCCGCAATAACCGGCAAGGACCGTGTACTGACACGTAAGATGACGTCGTTGGTGGCGGACGCCTGCGTTCACCCAACTTCTGGCCGGGAATTGCCGCGATTGGTCCGTGCCCGCGGGATTCGGGGACATCACAGGCGATTCCATGGCAGTGCCGACGCTATATGAGTTCTGTCTTCATTCACCCACGGGGCGCTTTGTGCTGCCGTTGAAGCCGGCAAAGCAACACTGGCTGAAGTGGAAGAATGGTATCGAGGATTAGCGGAACTCGAAGAATCCGGAGACTTTCTTCAACTAGGGTTCTTCGCCATCGCGGGCGGCACCGCGCGGTAGGCCCGGCGGACGCCTATCTCATCTTCAAAGTAAGTTCCTGAAGCAGTTGTTCGGCCATCTGCCGGATGTCCGGGTCGCTACTTTTCGCCGCTAGATGGAGGTGCTCCTCCGCGCCGGCCTTATCGCCGCGATTCATCAGAACTGCACCCAGATTGAGTTGTGCATGGCTCAGCTCGGGTTGCAGCCGCACGGCTTCCCGGTATTCCTTCAGCGCATCATCGACCAGACTCTTGCGCTCTAGCAGGGTCCCGAGCAAGTCGTGAGCCTAGGCCATTTTCGGGTTCACCTTGAGTGCCGCCTCCAGTTGGACCCGCGCTTCGTCGAAGCGGCGCATTCCGTTCAGCATGCACCCATAATTGAACCGCGCGGACGCATCGCCCGGCTGCAGCCGCAGCGCCAGGTCAAATTCATAAACCGCCTGGCGGAAGTCCTGCTTCCAGGCGAGGAGATTTGCCAGGTTGCCGTGCGGTTCTCCGTAGTTCGGCAGAATGCGCGCGGCTTCGCGTAATTCCGCTTCCCCTCCGGCAAGATCTCCGCCCTGCGCCAGCGCGATCCCGATCCCGTTGTGCGCCGTTGGCAGCTCCGGATCGATGGCGAGGGCTCGCTTCAGCGGTGCAATGGCAGCCGCCTGATCCACAGTCAGTGCCGACTGCCCCAAAGCTCTGTGCCATCAAAACCGAGCTGATAGCGTCGCTGAAAGATCCGGTCGCCCCTGCGTAGCATCTGGTAATCGGTATCGGACGCTGCATGGTAATACGTGTTGTTCTTGGTGAAATCTTCGATCAGGATTTCGAGCTTCGGAGCGGAGAAGGACCGGCCCATTCCGTTCTGCCGGTAAGTTTTCGCTATTGCGGGATGGCAGCCCGCGCACACCTTGGGATTCGCGTAATAAGCCTGGGCAAATACTCCGCTGGGTAACAGAGCCGCAAGCAACAAGAGGCGTCGCCATGCTTGCCTGCCGGAATGCTCATGATGGATCGGCACAGCTTATCATGTGCAAAACGGCCATAAACTATACAAAACGGCCAAAAAGGGGCTTGACATGTGACCAAATAGTCACCTATCATCGAGGCATGGATGACGTGTTCCGAGCCCTCGCGGACCCGACACGTCGAAGCCTGCTCGACGAACTTTTCAAAAACGATGGGCAGACATTGAGTGCGCTTGAGGAGCGCCTGCCGATGACGCGCTTCGGTGTCATGAAACACCTGAAGTTGCTTGAAGAGGCGGGCCTCGTCGTCACCAGGCGGCGCGGGCGCGAGATATTGCACTTCCTGAATGCTATTCCCATCCGGCTCATCCACGACCGGTGGGTCAGCAAATACACCGAACCATGGGTCGCCGCGCTGAGCGGCCTCAAACACCAAATGGAGAACAAAACGATGGAAAAAGTGTTCGAAATCTACATTAAGACCACACCTGAGCGTCTTTGGAAGGCCATAATCGACACCGAAATGAGGCGCAAATATAACTTCGGAGCAGTGGTGACCTCCGGCTGGACAACCGGCTCCCGCTATGAGGGCGTCGGCGGCGAAACGCCGATTTTTGAGGGCGAAAATTTGGAGGTAGATCCGCCGCGCCGGCTCGTCCAGAGCTTCAGGGCCCTCTGGGGCGAGGACGTGAAAAGCGAAGGGACTTCGCGAGTGACGTGGGAGATTGAGCCGGTTGGCGATTCTTGCCTGCTCAAGGTCACGCACGATCAGTTGCGCGAGGACGCCAACAATCAGCTCTACGGCGGCTGGCCTATGATCCTTTCCGGAATCAAGACGCTGCTGGAGACTGGCGAGATTCTCACGACGCCCGGATCGCTGCGTTGGCTGCAAGGCAGGGAAGGGCAATTGCCCGAAGTCGCTTGTTCTAAGTCATGAGCTAAAACTGAGGAATGGAACAACGAACAATTGGTCGTTCAGGCCCGGGCGTTTCGGCGCTCGGGCTCGGTTGTATGAGCATCGGTATTGCCGACGTGTACACCAGCAGCGTGCAGGACGACAATGCGGCGGTTGCGCTGCTTCACCGCGCGCTGGATTTGGGGATCGCTCCTCGACACCGCGCACCGTCTCGGCGTCGATTACATCGACTTGTACTACCTGCACCGCGTCGACCCGTCGGTGCCCATTGAGGAGACTGTTGGCGCGATGGCTGAGCTGGTGCGGCTCGGAAAGGTTCGGCATCTCGGCCTGTCGGAAGTCTCGTCCGCTACTGTCCGGCGCGCGCACGCAGTACATCCAATTGCCGCGGTGCAGACCGAGTACTCGCTGTGGTCCCGTGAGCCCGAGGACGCGCTCTTGCCGGTGCTGCACGATCTGGGCGTCGCGTTAGTCGCGTACAGTCCCTTGGGCCGTGGCTTTCTCGCTGGACGGATCCGAACGGTAGACGACCTCGCGCCGGATGACTGGCGTCGCAACAATCCCCGTTTCCAGGGCGCGAACTTTGACAAAAATTTGGCGATTGCGGATCGCGTGCGCCAGCTTGCGAGCGAAAAAGATTGCACGCCGGCGCAACTGGCGCTCGCTTGGTTGCTCACTAGGCCTGACGTCATCCCCATTCCCGGCACGAGCAGTGCAGTGCGGCTGGAAGAGAACGTCCGCGCAGCTGACGTACGTCTGACGGAAAGCGACATTGCACGAATAGAGCAGGCGTTGCCCAGAGGATCTGTGGCTGGGACACGATACGACCCTGCGATGCTCGAACTGGTGGATGGTTAGTCGAGCGGCTTAACTGTTCTGATTCGGCTACTGTCTCACTGAACTAGCTTGTCACAAGCGCCATAGTATCGTCCTGCGCAAACACATTCAGCTGCGCGCGGCGACGCACCTCTGCGCGAAGAAGGGCAGAAAAGCGGCGGCGCCGGAGTTGATCGTCACCGAAGCAGCTATTGAACGTGGCGGAAAAGCCTAAAAAATTGTAGGCCTTCTCGGCCTTACCGACCCGGTACGCTGGAAATAGCGCCGCGAATCGCCGGGTTTGCGCCAGATCTTGCCGGCGTGCGCGCCAATAGTGTTCGCGGTTGCAGTCGTGACCGTCATGGAGGCGATCGCTGTAGGTGACACCCATCAGACAGCCACACGGGTTCCGGAAGTTCATCTTAGCGTCAGCGTTGAAAGCAACAACGCTCGCCAGCTTCTGATCACAGAAGTTGGCGCGAACCCACTCACGAACGACCTGTTTCGAGTGACGCAGTTCGCTTTGAAATTTCATTCTTTTTCTCCCCCTGCGGCAGAGAGCCTTGCTTTGATGCTAACCCTTTTTTGTCTTCTATAGGAAACAGAAGCTCTCGCGAAGATTTCGGCCTCGGACGAACGGCTGGCAAGGCCGTCATCTTATGCTGGAGCGATGCGGATTGCTTGCCTGAGTCTTGCCGTACTTGTTCTCGCGTCGGTTGCCGCCCAAGTGCCTGGCACACAAGCCGAACGGGACATAAGAAACCGGGATACCTATGAGGGTGCATACGATCCCGCCGAACCACCGAGATTCAATCAACAGCCGAACAGCTTTCTTGTGGAGTGCATCAAGAATCGGAAACCTGGGCGTGCGCTTGATGTTGGGATGGGGAATGGCCGCAATGCGCTTGGTCTGGCTCGGAACGGTTGGCAAGTCACTGGCTTCGATATCGCGGGAGCTGGTGTACAACAAGCCAATCAAAAAGCTGCGCGGATGGGCTTATCTCTAACGACCTTTGTGCAAAGCGATCAGGAATTTAATTTTGGTTCGGACCGGTGGGATCTCATCGTATTAACGTATCAGCCGTTCCGGGAAATTCTCGGCCGCGTGAAGGATAGCCTAAAAAACGGCGGCGTCGTGGTAATCGAGAATTTTCAACGTGACACCAGGCGTTACCGCTTAATTGGAACAGGAGGCGTTCTTGGGAATAACGAAGCTTTGCAGTTATTTTCCGACTTCCGACTTCCGCATTCTGAAATATGAAGACGTGGATGCAGAGCCAGATTGGGGAATCGAGTTTCCAACAAGCCGGCTGGTTCGGCTGCTCGCACAGAAAGGCGATCCGCGCAGCCTGGATGTGATTGGAAGGGATCTCCGCAAAAGGAAGGAGCAGAGGTCACTTGGGGAGTCATGCGGCTTAGGTGCACAAATACGGGTTGGCAATCAGTTACACATAAGCCCTGAGTTTACAGATATAAGACAATTGGCACAGGAACCAAATGATGAAGAATGAATATTCGCAAATGGCAATGCGGTGCCTCTTACTAACCGCCCTGATGACGTTTGTTGCCGGAGGCAGTGCTTCTGCCCAAAAGCGGGCCATCGGTTTTACCAACGGCATGCCGTTCAGCGAGGGAGTTGTGGCCGGCAACACGCTGTACATCGCGGGCCAGCAGGGACCTGATTCGCACGGCAAAGTGACCGGCACGGACATCACTGTACAAACTACGAATGCAATAGCTGCCGTAAAAAAGGTCATTGAAAAGGCAGGCTTTCGTATGACTGACATCGTTTCCGTAACGGTCTATGTCACTGACGTGAACGAAGTAGCAAAAATGAACGATGTCTATAAGAAGCTTATGCCGGATCCAAAACCCGCGCGGGCAACTGTACAGGTTGCGCGTTTAATAGACGATGCAAAAATCGAAATTTCAGCAATCGCAGTGAAACAATAGCATCGCACCCCGGCTTTCCATGCCAGTAATCAAGTGGTGGGCCTGTGGAAAGCAGGAAACAGAAAGACGGGAGCAGCCTGGCGGCCGCACTCATCTATTTCCTTTCTGAGACAGACGGCCGGGGAGCTGTTCTAAGCCACGGAGTGGAATTGATTTCCGGTCCGCCTGCCGAAGCGCACGCTCCTGAGTCCGGTCCCTGGCGGCAACCCCACCAGTTTTCGGTTGGGTTGGCCGTACCGGTTCCCAGGTTATCGATACCCACGCCCTGGTCCGCAAAACGAGTTGAGATGGATATCCACCTGTGCCGGAGTATTAACCACGATCGCGAAAGCTTCATCTTCAATAACATTCTAGAGAATCATCGTGTCCTTCACGGGCGACACGCCGAAGACATTCATGCCGGTCGGTCCGGCAGTCGCGGCGTCACCGGTCTCGGCATGATTGCCTGAGATGAAGGTCCCAATGATCTTGTTGTCGTCCAAAATCTGGTTGGGCGTATGACTGTGCATGGCCACTCCAGCCTGATCGTTGCCGATCAGCCGGTTGTCGATGACGACGTTGCCGTAGGTCTGAGCACCCGGAACGGACGCGAACATCCCGGTTCCCGCACCCGCGCCTTGGAGCCCGTTACGGACAGATTCGTTCTCTGAGATGGTGTTGTGGAAAACTCCGAGCGGAGGTGCCGATCCAGTGAGGGTAGCGGGCGTGTGCGAAGTCAGCGTGATGCCGCATTCAAAAGGATTGAGGCGCATGTCATTTTCCGTGACAAGGTTGTCGTGAGTAGCGCCAGTGTCGTCGAATACCCCCTGGGTTGCCGGTGACCAAATTCTTGCCTATTGCGAAGTGCGGCCGCTGTTATTGTGCGCGAGAAATATTGCTTCATCTAGTCTAGTGTGCTGAGTGAGAAATGCGTTTACAAAGTCGCTCAACTTTGCCAAGAATCAAATCAGCGTCGGCGGTCCAGGTGAAGGGTTTGGGGTGCTGGTTACGCTGATTCAAGTAGTCAAGCATAGCTTTCTCCAACACACGAACGGCGGTGTGACTGCCGCGCCGAACACAGCGCTCGGTGATTTCTGCGAAAAGTCGCTCCACCAGGTTGAGCCAACTTCCGCTGGTGGGCGTGAAGTGAACTTGATAGCGCGGATGCCGCGCCAACCAACTGCGAACCTTAGCAACCTTGTGAGTGCCGTAATTGTCCATGATCAGATGCACGTCGAACCCAGCTGGAAGATTGAGGTCGATCTCGTTGAGAAACCGCAAAAACTCCTGGTGCCCGTGGCGGCGATAGCAACTGCCGATGGTGACGCCGGAAGCTACGTCCATAGCCGCAAATAGTGACGTTACCCCGTGCCGTTCATAATCGTGTGACTGCCGGCTGGGAACGCCCGGCGCCAGCGGCAAAATCGGTTCGGTCCGATTCAGTGCCTGTACTTGGCTCTTCTCGTCCACACATAGTACGATGGCGCGATCCGGTGGATTTAAATACAAGCCCACGATGTCTCGCACTTTCTCCACGAATTGCGGATCTTTGGAAAACTTGAAGTTCTCCACACGATGCGGCTGCAGTCCGAAAGCATGCCAGATCCGCACGATGGCATTCTGCGATAGGCCCGTTTCCTCGGCCATTAGGCGAGTGCTCCAGTGGGTGCTATTGGCTGGT
>Ga0193743_1003263_pt1 | contig 10927 bp, 10 predicted proteins | sample L2c2metaG_FD_143038 | JGI IMG/M metagenome (GOLD analysis project Ga0193743, IMG submission 143038) | Soil microbial communities from a riparian zone of the East river system, Colorado, United States - L2c2 | ecosystem: Environmental > Terrestrial > Soil > Riparian zone | place: USA: East River...
AAGGTGCGCATTACAGAGGTATCACAGCCCTGCATGACTGCCTCTAATATTGTATACCATCCAAACAGAGTTCCCGCAATCTACAAAAATCTCAAAACAATTAACGCGTATCTAGCTCACGAGTCTACAACGACTTATCGACACGACACGTTTCGAACCAAATCTTTTAACGACTACTGCCCTTTTTTTTTTTTTCTTTTTACTTCTTCTACGAATTTACGACGGTTCCATTTATTTCACGATTTTTAAACGTTTTACGACAATGCGCAATTCGTTACCATTGCTTTCAAGATCCCCTGCAGTTGCAACACCGCCTCAGGCAGGCCCACCACCTATCCCCTCTATCCGTCTCATCTCCGCAACGCCATCTGCAACCGGCTTGTCCTCAGAAGCTAGCACCTCTTTCCATCTTTCTCTCGAGGAATCTTGGGCATCCGTTCCCGTACCCTTGGCACCCAAGCAGGATGTAGAGCCCCCCCGCAAACGCTTGGTCCCCAAAAAGTCAAAGCTCAGCATCCTCTCCATGGGCCGTGATAAAGAAAAGGATCGAGGGAAAGACCTCTCTGACGTCGTTCGTCGTGTTGGCGGAGACTCCATCTCTGCCAGAGGAGGCTTCGAGATATTCGTCGACCCCACAATCGACCCCGACATTGGAGAGATCGTTATGATCAAGAAGAAAAAGTCCCGGGCTGCTTTAGACGGAATGTCTTGGGGTGCCTTTGGTGAAGTTACCAACATTCCAAAAGTTGCTTCCAAAGAAGCTGCTGCCCCCCCGTTGAAGATGAAGAATGACAAGGACAAGTGGTGGACTCTGGGACGAGGACGGAAGGATTCCAAGGAGAACAAGGAGAATAAAGAAAAAAAGTTGAGTTCCAAACGTAAGTCTAGCTCTCTACATTCATGTATTTTTGCGTTAACAATCGTCTTGCAGCTGTCGAATACATTTATGAACCTCCTCAATCTAAAAGTAAGTTTCGTTTGTGTATAGATCATTTTATTCCCTCAATATAAGGCTTTATTAGTAGTACCAGACCCCTCGCAAGAGGCTCGTGGACGATTCAACTCGCTAGACTCTGGAATTCTACTTAACCCCGCAAACATGGGACCTCCGCAAAGTAGCGGTCGTGACACACCCACTCTCCAGTTTTCAGAACCGCCCCGTGAAGATCCATCACCTATAACATATTCTCGCGCGGGTACACCAACAGCTGGAGGACTCCTCGCCGTTCCTTCTTCCAATCCAACTGCCAACAACAATAACAATAACAACCAAGGATCGATTGCCCTTCGTGCCATACGTTCTGTACGTTCGTTGGCCCGCATCGGTAGCTGGGCCCAACTTAAGAACATGCCACCACCTCCTGATGCGCCTGCTACTGTGAAGGAGAAGAAGAAGTCGACCAAGGAAAAGTCTGTCAAGGAGAAGCCGACTAAGGAGAAGGGGAGTAAGAAGAAGGAGAAGGAGAAGACGAAAGTGGGGGATGCTGAGGAGAAGAAGGGAGAAGAGAAGAAGAAAAAATCGACGAAGAAAGACAAGGCTCAAACGGTTCGACTCTCATCGAGCAGCTTTGAGGTGGGTGGGCTAACGGCGAGCCCTGAAGCAACAAAGACCCTTGGACCCAAGAAACATAATATCCTTGGGTTGGGTTTGCCGAGTACGATGCGACTTCCCACTGTTCGCGCGGGATCTACAGCATCTTCAAATGTCGTGCCTGTTTCCAACCGGCTGTTTGTAGACTCTGCCACCATGTTGAGCCGCAACCGGCCAGGTTCAGTCATATCATCTGGATCATCCCTAAGGCCTCTGTCAACTACTTCCACAGAGTCGAGGGCTTCGTCTGGTAGCTCAGCTGCCTCAGTTCGTTGGGATGAACGAGGTCTTGAGACAGTAAAGGAGCGGCAGAAGAAGGAGAGAGAGGTTAAGAGGCAGAATGAGGAGAAGTCGGACAGGAAGGCTTCAAAGGAGAGTCGTCGGTCATCAGAGGGTAGACGACGGACACCGTTGTCGTCTATCTTCCAACCGCAGCAAGCTTCAAATTCACCCGAACAACAACAGTATCCGATTGTCACTATCGAAGAGGCCACGTCTGACGGACACGGCGCTCCAGACGACAATGAAGTACTCCAGGAACAAGAGCAACCGGCGGCAACCCCGATGAAGAGGGCTCGTCCTCGTCCACTTTCCGAGCAGTTACTTGGTCGTAGCAGGCCTCGTCCGATGTACGAGGATGACGAAGGTTGGTTTTTTTTGTTGTTTTCTCTTGTGGTTCATTTGTGGACTCGGTCTTTTTTATTTTTTTAAATTTTTTTTTAGGAGTACTGTCAATCCTTGATGCAGCTACGAACGATCTCGCGTTACTCATTAACAATCTTGATTTGCAAGCAACACCGGGCACACCTGACATGACCCCTCTTCGACCGTCTCCTTTGCCAGTTGAGAAGGTCACAGGCGCTGAGTATGATGGCAGTCTCAAAAAGAAGGCACTTGTTGCCGACAGTCCTTTGAAAAATATTTTACGATCCACTACGAGTTCCATCAGTTCTTTGCGCCCTTATGCCCAGTCGAGAGGTAGCTTCAAGCCGAACGTGTCCAAACCACTTGTCGCTACCATGATTGCTCAGCAAATCGCACCTTGGCCAACGTTGGTTCAGGGACTTTCTCCGTTGAAGGAAGCTCCTTCGTCTTCCACTAGCGACTCTACCCCTCCTCCTCCATCGTCCACATTCCGCCCAACACATAAGAGAACTCTAACACCGGCTCCTGAACCTGAGCCAGAGCCTATTTTCCAACCGCTTCGTCCTGCGAAATCGAGGACGGTCTCTGGTACGTTGAAGGCCTCTCACTCGTCTCTCAAGTCCGAAAAGCGTGCTGCTTTGGGTGACGGCGACGTGCGAGCACCGTCTTCTTTGACGTTTGGGTCTCGTTCATCGTCGCGTGCCGGCTCTAAGGGTTCCGAGGACGAGTTCTCGTGTGGTTCATTGACCCCAGTATTCAAACGTATTCACGACCAGGAGCGCAAGCGGTCCTCACTGATTCCAGCGGATTATAAAGGTAGTCGGGGCAGTCGGGGTAGTCAGACAAGCGGTCTAGCGGACGAATTCAGCCTGCCGATTGCTCGTGAAACGAGGAAGGTACTCGGCATGTCGGGTACGATGGGCGGTTCCGATATTTCCTGCTACCAAGGACCAGAACTAGATGTTTCCGATCCTGACTCTGATGTTCCGGATGAGTTGCGTTTCCTTCTCGCCACTCATTCTGATAGAGATTCCATCGCCGAATCGCTTTCCTTCCAAGACGATCAGGAGGACCATGCACCAAAGCCTTCGGCTGCCAAATCTTCTGCTGATGAACTACCTACTCTCCCTCCTCCGGCGTTGCAACTACCTGTGTTCCGTGCCTCGCTCATCGATGACGAGCAGAACCATTGTGATATTGATGAAGGCACGAACACTTCAGATGAAGACACCAAAAAGTCCTTTGATTTTACGGGTGAACTCAAGAAGCTCAACGAATCAGGCGCTTCAGACCGTAGGAGTTTTGTTGAACAGCTCGAGAACGCCTTCCGAACACCAGCCAAGGTGGATCTTCGTTACGACTTTGGAGGTCATCTACGTGTTGATGTCCCACCCGTTCCAAACCTCCCTACGGATTTCATCAGATTGGCTACTGCTGAGGCAGATAGTCAAGAAGATGGTGTTTCGCAACTCCTGGATGTCCAACCACCGTTTAACGAGACGGAATCTCGAGAAAGTCCGTCTAGGTTTGATTTCAGCTCTGGTTCGCAACTTGTCAATGTTGCGGAACCATCCTTACTTTTACAGTCGAATAATTTGACACCTCGAGATGTTGCCTTTGAGAAGACCTCTTCGTCGAGTTTACTGCCTTCGCCTGCCCCGTCTTCTCAGCGCCCCTCCGATGGTCAGCTCAATAGGTCGTTCAAATTTGGCGGTTTGCCACCTAACCCATCCTCAACTTTGTTGCCCAAGGAAGACAAGAAGCCATTGACTCTTTCTGATATTATCCCTCCTCCTTCGCATGCTCGTTCTTTGTCTCATTCAACTTTGATGGAGGAAGACGACTCGATTCTTAATTCTATTCTTGCCAATATCAATGGTCCTGAGGCTCGTCCTCGTGCCAGTTCCGATGCTAGCACCCGCCAGGCAGCTCGAGACAAGAGGAGAAGTCTTTATAAAGCCATGTCGCGACCTACCTCTGGCATCAGTTTTACAGGTCTCGAGTCTTTCGAAGAGGTCCGTCGTGGATTTGAGTTTTCTGACGATCGTCCAGCGTTCTATCCACCCCCTGCGGCAACTCGTCGTGTACCGCATAGGAGACACGAGTCGGCTCTCAGCATCATGTCTGTTTCATCCTATGGTCGTGTCATCAATGCCGGCTCGCTCGACCCTTTTGATTACGGTTTACCTAGCTTACGAGAACGGCCGTCTTCAGAAGACATTACGAGTATTTCCATGTCGATGGATGTTGATGACACCTTTGCGTTTATGGAGAATCGGCCACGACGACGGGTAGAGAGCGATGCCTCGAGTTTTTATTTCAAAGCGCCATTGTCTCAGCCATACGGACCTGGATCCTTCACTCGTGGACACCGTCATCGGGATTCCAACATGTCGGTTTCATCACAAGCTCCTCCTCCCATCAGCCTTTACAACCGCAGCTTTGGTACCCATCGCCGGAATGATTCTAGTACCAGTGCTAGCTCCGTTGCGTTGTCGTATGCAAAGCATGGTGCCAACAGCGGTATGGCCGCTTGGACACGTCATCATCGCAAAGAGACCTCTGTTGATTCCATCATGAGCGACTTTTCTGGAATGCATCTCGGTCGTCCTGGGCTTGGCGACAAGATGTTTAGTAATAATACTGCAGCTGACCACCATGGACCGTTGACGTCTATCACGGCGTCACCACCGGAAAGCGCGACGAGGTCGCATTTCGGCCATCGTTCGTCCTTTGACTCCATCATTGATGATGATGATGATGACGGGCAGAGGTCATCTGTAGAAGAAGATTCGTTGTTTGAGAATACCCACTATCGATGTTCTTCCATCTCGTCTGGTTCTGTTTTTGGAGATGATTATTCTCATCATCATCCACAGTTACCTCTGCATGGCGGTCTACTTTTTCCTCATCAATTCCGGCCTATTTCTATTCTCAGTATCAATAACAGCATTCATAGCCCGATGAAAGATGATGATACCATGATTAGTGTGAGTGTTGTTGGTTCTTTTAATTTTATATTCAATTTTTAATTATTTTTATTTATATAAATATATATATAGATGCTCGGAGGAGGACATGTTCGTCGTCGTTCTATTGAATCTGTTATCGAAGCATCGCCTTGTGTCCGCGTTGAGAAACGGAAGCATTCTGCTCTCCATGGGATTCGGATGTATAAAGGCCAGGATGATAACAATAATCGCAACAACAACAATCCATACGACTCGCCAAACAAAGCACGTATCGTGGAGAAGCCGTCCATCGCTTCATCCTATCAATTTGGTGGTGAACGGATGATCAAAGCTCAACGAGGTCTTTTGGAACGACAAAGTCTGGAGGATAGCTGCTTGAGTGCTGACGGTGAGGAATTGGCGAGTGCTTGTGAGTTTTTTTTTTGTTTCTTTTTGTTTTCGAACAATGAAAGAGTGTATACTAAAAAATTGGGGTTGTCTTATTTAAAAGATTGTGCTGTGCCTGTCTTTACCAGACCTGCACCCGCACCCACTACACGCTCACGTTCGAGCACTTACACCTCTAGTTCCGGTGGTGACACCCCTCCTCTTTCGTCATCTGACGGATCTTCAATCTCTGGAGGATCACAATCTAGCATCGACCTTTCACAAATTAATATCGCACTCTCCAACGCAACGCATCCAATGTCTACCGTTGCAAGAGATAGGGCTCGTGCTCGCGCTCGAGGCACTGGCCACCGACGGAGATACTCCAAGTCGCATATCTCACGTTCCTCTGTGTATGAGACGATCGAGGAAGAGATGTCGAATGCCTCAACAAGTCCGGCTCCAACACTTTTATCGAAGAAAAGTAGTCCTACGACGCGCCAACCTATTTTTGTTGTGGATTCTGATACGGTTGGATCCATCCATTCAAAGCCGGAGGAGGAAGAATCTTTTTGGGATGACGAACACGGAATCGTTACTTTGAGGAAATACTATGCCTTGCGAGACGAAGCTGAGAACGTCGTGGTGGAGAGTAAGCGTACTTGGTTGGATACTCCCTTTTCCCTTTTCGCTCTGCAAAGTATGTGTTTTTGTTGCATTGACTCGTTTCTGCTTTGTATTTAAACGTGTTTTCGTTTTTTTTTTCTTCTTTTTTTTCATTTCAGCTTTCCAAGCACCGGGGAGCCCAGCTGGGATGCAGGCTCTTTTAGAACATTCTGTCCAGAGCTACCGTCCACTCCCCTCTGAGCTCCGTTCTCGTCGTGTTAGGACGTCGTCACGGCCGTCGCCATATCCTCAAAGTCGAGTGTCGAAAACAACGATCAGTCCGGATCAGATCCCCCGTCCTCCTCTTTCTAAAGTTGAAGTTGAGCAGCAACCTTCCATTGCTACACCCGTTCTGCAGCCGGTCAATGTCCATCCGAATATCATGACCACCGCGCCATCTCTTGAAGCTCTCAAACCCTTTTCGCCCCTGTTTATGGATGTTGAACCCAAGAGAGAGAATGCGTATGGTCTGGCTCCTTTGGCTCGTCCTCGCGTAGCATCTACCACTCGGAGAACGGCGCTTGGTTGGTCGAAACGTAGCACAGGAAAATCATCAACGGATCAGAAAGAAAACATGGTTGGCCAAGGTGCTGCTGCTCTAATGACGTACGTATCTCTTTCTCTCTCTCTCTCTCTTTCTCTCTCTCTCTCTCTTTCTCTCTCTCTCTCTCTTTCTCTCTCTCTCCTTTTTTTTTTTTCAGTTTCAGTTCACTGATAAATTCATTTAGACCTGGAGAAACACTACGACTTAACCGACCTCGACCACGTGGACGTGCTACTCCTGCCTCGCAACATCGTACTACATCGCGTCCTATCCGTATTTGAATTGTCTGTTCTGCTTCTAATGCCTGTTTTTTTTTGTTTTTTTGCTTCAATTTTATCATCATTCATCTGTAAACGCAACTCATGTAAAAAATGACCCATTTTATACACGCAACATCTTTTCACGTTTCTTCACGACACCTTTTTTTTTTTTACGACAACCTTTTTTTTTTTTCAGTATCGCTTATCTTTTTTGTTCTTGAAGTTCCTGCATCGTCCAATCAATCTTGCTCTCTCGCTTGTTGTCCATAAACTGCTATCTCTCTATTTTTTGTCCTCCTATCTCTTTTTTTTTATCTTTTCCTGATCACTTGCGTTACTGTTCGTTCATCTTGCTTTTTCTAAAAGTTTTGATAAACCAGTGGTATTCTTTGTTTTTTTTTGTATTCTCTAATTAAGCCTTTACATTCGTAGAACGAATGGAAGTATATATTTTATTTTGTTGATTATTGAGAGAGAGAGAGAGAAGTCAATTGTTTAGTTGGTTTTTTTAAGCGATATGTTAGCCATGTTAGTTGGGGTTAGGCGAAAGCAACATGCATTTCCTCTATGGCTGTCATGCTACAAACGAGGATTAAAAATGCACTTGAGGTTACCTTGGTATATACGATCATTCTCATGGTGTACAACACGGACGTTCTGTCCAAGACGCGTCTTGGCAAACAAAAAAAGAAGGAAAAAAAAAGTAAGCTCCTGGGTGTCATATACAACTCGCTCTGGATAGATTTCAAGCCACCCACGTTGCCATTTCAGTTGAGTCGTATCTATAAGAAGTTGTTGCCTCAGTTAGGAACAGGGTGTGGTACCTTCAGAATTTGGTTTCATTGGCAAGATAGGAAGCGCGTCGACTCTGGTATGCCTCATCGTCCTTTCATCACAAAGATATGAATTTTTGTTCAAAGGTTTTCTTTCCAATTTCGGCTGTTGTTACGTTCAATTTGGGATTATTACCACAATGATGCCGTGCTTGTGCTTCGCTTAAAAACGACTCCATCAACTTTGATTTTTTTGAAAATCTATTCCAACTCGTTCGAAGATCAAGTGAATAAATAACGACTGAACGGATGTTTTGAGATATGAAGTGATGATAATTCCCATTCTGTAACGAGGGTATGGTTTTTGCCTGTCTGACCTGGCTGGATAATCAAATTTTCGTATCAATGTTTGATCCAACGTTCCTAAGTTTTACATTCGAGACAACACCTCGCCAATGTCGCCATACTCTGTGACTGAATATTATGGTCCTGATGGAGAGAGAAATCTTGGATCGTGTGGGGGGTATGAATGAGTCAGAATGACTGGCGGGTTTGAAAACGAGAAAGAGGGCAAAATGAAATGCCTTTCCAGAAATTGGAGCATAAAAAGTTTTGAGTGGAGTCACAAAAGTCGAATACTTTAAAACTGCTCGGTCACCTGAGTCAATCTTGTCTATACGCCTCTGTCACCCAGCTGTCACCTCAAATTGCCCTGTCCATCAATCACTACACATGAATATTGCACTGCCGCAACAGCCCACCGATCGTCGTGTCTTACTTCCACCGGCTCCAGGGAATCCACCAGCCCTTGCTGATGTCCACCGTGCTGATAAACTGAAACGCACTGTCCTGGAAAGTGCAGGAAAGGTATTTTCCATATCATGTTTAGTTTTGCTTACCATGTCATCCTTTATAGGAAGTTTTGATCTCAGTGCTTCCACCATTGATGATGTGGGTCGAGCAGTGGTCTATGAACATTGCCTTACACATGCTGTTGCCATTGGTATGATGGGCCAAGGTTTGTAGGTCTCACATCATTGCATTTCATATATTCATACAGTTGGTGAAGCTGTAGCACCACCCTGGTTTGCACCTGTACAGCAACAACTCAATAATATACAACAGAAGATGAACAGGATGGAAGGAAGTTTAGCAAAGGTGAGTATTATCATCCATCAGTCAAAAAGAGTTTTTTTGCCTATTTCAAAACATAGTTGGCAAATGCAGGCAATTATGATGGGAACACCTATCCTTTCTTTTAATGATGGGACCAACCCTACGGTCATCAATGGACTGTCAGCAATCAAATGCAACCGTTATCTCGATGGTTATGGGGTCCCACATGCGCCTGGCCAGGGCAACATTGCTGAACGCCGTCGACTTGTTAAAATTGCCATTGGTTGCAGAGTGATATAATGCTACAATGCTACATCCTTATAATCTATGTATTCTGTACAAATTCGCATCAGTAATGGACTCGAGGAGGTTGGGGGTGGGCAAGCCGGTTTATCGGTCTACCAGCTTGGTTTTGGGAGGTAGACATTCGCTACTTTTATTTTATGCTTGCCTTGACAATTTTTTTCCTATGAGCGCAAATTACGGTAGTGCACAATAACACTTATTTCCCCCACCATTCCTACTTGCCGCCGTTTTTGTTATCCTCGGCGCTGTATTTATCGACCAATGGATCGTCCAGACCAGGCGCCTTACAGATTTCATTGTGTATGAGACGATCGGGCAGTCCTCGATCGTTTCCTACACAATAAAATCTGTCGAAGAATATTTAGTCCTACGACGCGCCAGCCCCTTTTTCATTGCGGATCCCAATACGGCTTCCATCCATTCAAACCCGGAGGAATCTATTTGCGATGCTGAATACTTTGAGGAAATCCTCGCGAGACGAAGCCGAGAAGGGTCGTGGTGGAGAATAAACGTAACTTGATTGGAACCTCCTTTTCCCCTTTTCTCGTTTCTTCTGGTATCTAACGCGCATCGTTCAGCTTTCCAAACACCGGGAAGCCCAGCCTGGGATGCAGGCTCTTTTAGAACACTTTGTCCAGAGCTACCGTCCGCTCCCCTCTGAGCTTCATTCTCGTCGTGTTAGGACGTTGTCACGGCCCTCGCCATATTCCTCAAAGTCGACTGTCGAAAACAACGATCTCTCTGGATCCGACCCGCCCTTCTAATGTAGAGGTTCAGCAGCATCCTATCACTACGCCCGTTCTGCAGTTCGGTCAATATCAATCCGAATCTCTTAAAGCCCTCAAGCCCTTTTCGCCCCCCCGTTTATGGACATTGAACTCGTGTGGCCTGGCTCCTCTGGCTCGTCCTCGCGTGGCATCAACCGCTCGGAGAACCGCTCTTTGGCTGGTCGAAACGTAGCACAGGAAAGTCATCGACGGATCAAAAAAGAAAAAAACATGGTTGGCCAGCCAGGGTGTTAATATTACGACGTTCGTATCCCTCTCTCTCTCTCTCTCTCTCTCCTTGTTCTTCAATTCATTGATCATCTAAACATGCCCTTTTTATTAGCCCCGGGAGAAACGTTATGACCCTAACCGATCTCGACCACGCGGACTTGGTAGGCGAGATGCATTCCTCGATGGCCATCCGCTACAACTAGCTTAATATGCAAAATACCAAGTGTACAGGATCATTCTGTCCAAGACGCGCTCGGCAAAAAAGTAGTTCTTCGTATCATATACACTCGCTCTAGATAGACCATCATTGTAATCGTACCTATGGGATAAAACTAGATTGGGCTTGCCAGGTAGATTCAAAGCCGCCTTCGTGCTATTTGGAAAAGTTCGTTACTTGCCACTACGTGATACATGGTCCGAGGATAGCAGGTTGGCAACTGCCGTCGCACTGTCGGAGCTACGTTGAACCTTGTCATACAAAGCCTGGAGACTTCGAGTCGTATCTGTCAGAAGTTGTTGCTCAGTAGGAACAGGTGTGCCTTCAGAATTTGGTTGTGGTAAGATAGGAAGCGCGCCGACTCCCGTATGTCGCATTGTCTCAATCACAAGATATAAATTTTGTTTAAGGTTTTCAATTTCGGCTGAAAGATTTTTTTTTGAAAAAAAAAAAAAAAAAAAAAAAAAAAAATA
>Ga0193743_1003264_pt1 | contig 10927 bp, 13 predicted proteins | sample L2c2metaG_FD_143038 | JGI IMG/M metagenome (GOLD analysis project Ga0193743, IMG submission 143038) | Soil microbial communities from a riparian zone of the East river system, Colorado, United States - L2c2 | ecosystem: Environmental > Terrestrial > Soil > Riparian zone | place: USA: East River...
CCAGAACGAACGCGATCACGACCAGGGCGATGAGCACAGAGGTGAGGTTCATGCGACTCACGCTAGGAATCCGGCCGCGCGAGCACCGCCACCCACGGGTGGAACTCAGGCCTCCCCGGGTGGAAATCGCACCTCCGCCCGCGGCGCGGCTGCGCGTTGCGCGACGCGTCCGACGTGCTAAAGTGCCGGTATTGCGGTTTCATGTTCATACCTTGCAGACGCCCGGGTATCTCGCCACGGGCGTTTTTGCGTTGCGCCGGTCCGCCGGTCGGGTTATATGAATGCGGCAATTCCGGGCCCCGCACGGTGCGGGACCCAATTCGAAAGGTACGAGAAATGACTGTAGGCACCGTTAAGTGGTTCAACGCTGACAAGGGGTTTGGCTTCATCGCTCAGGATGGTGGTGGCCCCGACGTGTTCGCCCACTTCTCGGCCATCGCAGCCAGCGGCTTCCGGTCGCTGGAGGAGAACCAGCGCGTGGAGTTCGACGTCGAGCAGGGCCAGAAGGGCCCGCAGGCGGCCAACATCCGCGTCATCTGAGCCATCTGAGCCACCGGGCCTGGGCGTTGCCCGGAAACAGCGGGGATTGATATGGATGGTCTCCGACTCACCTCGGCGCGACTCGTTCCTGAGGTGAAACTGTTCCTGGCCGAGGATCCAACGATCTTCTGGGCCCGACTCGAAGCCCAGGCGGGGCATAACCTACCTGCCCCGTTCTGGGCGACGGCGTGGGGCGGCGGCCAAGCCGTCGCCCGCTACGTCTTAGACGCACCCGAAACGGTCGCTGGCCGGCGAGTTCTCGATCTCGGTTCGGGATCGGGGCTGGTCGCGATCGCTGCGGCCATGGCGGGCGCGTCCGTGGTCGTTGCCAACGACATCGACCCGTACGCGCCCGCTGCCATTCGCGCAAACGCCCGCGCGAATGGCGTACACGTCGTTCCGGTGTTGACGGATCTTCTGGATCTGGCATCGGACGAAGCCCGGGGCATCCAGGCCGACGTGGTGCTGGCCGGCGATGCCTTCTACAGCGACCAACTCGCCGATCGCGTTCTCCGGTTCCTGCTCGACGCCGCGCGCCGCGACGCCGTGGTGCTCGTCGGTGATCCGGGGCGCGGTCGGATCCCCTCCGGAGATTGGCAGGTCGTCATGACGTACCCGGTGTCGACCATGGCCGGGGAAGATTCACTCCTCAATGACGCCAGTGTCCTCACGCCCCGTGAGCCAGGATGGCGGCCATGATGGTGCTCTTCCTCGGCGGCCCCTGGCACGACCAGCGACACGACGTCACACCGACACGGCTGTCCGCGGGTCGGCTTCCACTGCACTTCGCCGTGCCTACCTTCGACGGCGTTCGACCCCGCCACGTGAACTACACGAGGCGCTACGTGCGTTCCGCCGGCGACCGGTTCCCGGTCTACGTCTCGGCCGACTACCAGGGCCCGGCGCGCGCCTGAACGACAACGACGACACCCCGTCCCGCATTCGCGGGGCGGGGTGTCGCGCTGTCGTCGGTCAATAGTCGCGCTTCTCGGTGTAGACACCGACGATGGCGGCCAGATGCGGGTCGGACGTGATGGTGAAGAACCGGCCGGGACGCAGCTCGACGCTCGACGGGTTGGCCTGGTCGGTCGTCGCCGGTCCATGGATCGCGGCGTCGTAGATGAGGATGTCGCGCTTGGCGTCGACGTTGCGCTCTGGGTGCTCGAGGATCCGTCCGACGGTCGGCCGGCCCGGCCCGAAGGTGCCCGACAGGTCGCCGTAGGTCAGCAGCACGTCGCCGTTCTTCAGCACCAGTTGGTGGTGCGACGAGGCCGGCAGGCCGGTCGAGACCGGCGTCGTCCAGGTGCGGCCCCAGTCATAGGACCGGGAGACATAGGCGATGTTGATCGAGGTACGGATGATCGACAGGAGCGAGCCGTCCTTGAGCAGACTCAGGTTCGGCTCCTGGAAATCGAAGGTGTCGGCCTTCCCGATGACCGACTCGTTCTCCTTGGGCCAGGTCCGCCCGCCGTCCGTCGACCGGACCACGGTCGCCGGCCCGGTGCCGCCCTCGGGCAGCTTGCCGTAGAGCGGCACGAGCAGGTCATGGTTGGGCAGTTCGAGGATCGGGCCGTGCGTCGCGGCGTGGCCGGCATAGTAGGCGCCGACGACCACATCGGACGGTCCCTCCATCGCGGTGCCGGCCTGGATCGGTTCGGTCCACGTAGCACCGTTGTCGCGGGACCGGGTGACGAAGGTGCCGACCAGCGTCACCGGCGACGTCGGGTAGCCGGTCCAGTCGGTGCGGAAGAAGTTCATCAGCACGGTGCCGTCACGCATCTGCGTGAGCTTGGGATCGCGGTCGTCGATCGGGGTGTCGATGGCGACCTGCGGCGTGCTCCAGGTGTGGCCCTGGTCGCGGCTCTGCACGACCATGATGCGGCCGTCCTGGTCGATGTGCGCGACGGACTCCCGGTAGGCGACCAGGAGCCGGCCGTCTTTCAGCTTGATCATGTCACCGAAGAAGGCGCGCTTGCCGCTCTCGGCAGGGGCGACGATCACCGGGTCGGTCGGCGTTCCCGGGCCTGGGGCCGCACCGGCGGCGGCCGGCGTGGCGGCCAAGGCCGCGATCGGGACGGTGAGCGCCACCAAGGCGCGACGGAGTGCACGACGCAAAAGAACCACTCCCAGCATGGAATCGGCGGGTTCGGCGGTCGGCCCGAAGTTACTTGGAACGCCATTCCATGTCAATGAATTGATCCGCCGCGAACGTCCACATCAGACTATGGGTGGCGGGAAAGGCAGCGCGTGGGCGCCTTCCGGGCGCAGGCCGTCGAAGATGATGGCGAGGTAGCGCCGCCACAGGTCGGGCGGGGCGTCTGGCACGTAGCTGGTGACGTAGTTGGGCGCGCACATCAGCAGGATGACGTCGGCGCCGGTGACATCGGCCCGGACGGCGCCGCCCGCGCGGGCCCGGTCGACGAGCCGGTGGACGGTGTCGAACATCCGGGCGCGGGCGCCGACGACGTCCGCGTTCAGGTCGCCGGCTTCCTGCAGGAACGACAGGTCGCGTTGCTGCCGCTGATCCGCGGCGACGGTGAGGAACTCGAGCAGCGCCGCGCCCGGGTCGGGCGCCGCGAGCAACTGTTCGCCGACCGTGGTGAGCTCGTCGATCCGGTCGAGGACGATCGCGGCCAGCAGGTCGTCCTTCGTGGCGAAGTGGCGGAACACGGTGCCCTTGCCGAGACCGGCCCGGCGGGCGATGTCGGCCACCGAGGCATCCAGACCACGCTCCGCGAACTCGTCCGCGGCGGCGGCCAGCAGCAGCCGCCGGTTGCGCGTGGCGTCGGCCCGCAACGGCCGGCTCGAGGTCATGGCGCCTACCGTAGCAAAGTTGACCGCCCGGTCCGGTTATTGCTAACGTGACCGCCCGGTCCGTTTAGTGGAGGCAACGCATGAAGGCAGTAGTCGCGACCAAGTACGGGCCACCCGAGGAATACACCGTGGCCGACGTGCCCATGCCCCAACCGGGGCCGGGGCAGATCCAGGTCCGGATCGCCGCCGCCTCGATCAACCCGGCCGATGTCCGGTTGCCCAGCGGCGCCTTCCACGACGTCGCGCCGCTCGAATTCCCGCACGTGCCGGGCAACGACTTCGCCGGCGCAGTCAGCGAGGTCGGCGCCGGCGTGACCGGCTACCAGGTGGGCGACGAGGTCTTCGGCCAGGCCGTGCCGCGGGCACTGCGGGCGATGGCCGGCGCGACCCGACCGTCACTGAGCACCGGCTCGCTGGCCGAGTACGCGGTCTTCGAGGCCGACACCCCGTTCCTGGCACACCGCCCGGCCGGCCTCGACGTCGAACACGCGGCTGCCCTGCCTACGATCGGCCTGACCGTGCGAGCGCTGATGGCCACCGCCGAGCTGCGGGCCGGCGAGACCGTGTTGGTTGTCGGCGCGACCGGCGGCGTCGGCACCGCCCTGATCCCATTGCTCGCCGCCGCGAAGGCACGGGTGATCGCCACCGCGACCGCCGCCGACGGCGAGATCCTGCGGGCGCTCGGCGCCGACGAGACCATCGAATACGCGGAGTCCGCGTACCCCGTGGATGTCGATGTGGCCGTCAATCTGGTCCTACCCAGCGACCGCCTCAGCGGAGTCGCCGCCGCGGTCCGCCCCGGCGGACGCCTGCTCACCATCACCTACCCGGTGCCGCAGCAGGAATGGATCGGCCGCGACGACGTCGCGCTGCGTTTCGTGTTGGACATGGACGGCGCGTTCGGCGGGATGCGCGAGGTCGGTGAGCTGGCGAGCCGCGGGGAACTACCGGCGACGATCGGCCGGCGCTACGCCCTCGACCAGGGCGCGCAAGCCTGCGTCGACTTCGTCCGCCGGCACACGACCGGCAAGCTGGTCGTCACGATGCGGGACGACCGTGACAACTGACATCGGCGAGCTACGGCAGGCGTTCGACGACGCCGAACTGCATGCCGACACCGACCGCTTGGAGTCCCTGCTGGCCGACGACTTCATGTCGATCGGCGAGCGAGGCTTTCTGCTGGACAAACGGCAGTGGATCGACCGGCACGCCGACTTCGCCTACCTTTCGCTGGAGACAACCGAACTCGACGTACGGCGTTACGACCGCGCCGCGATCGTGCGCTGCGTCCAGCGCAGCCGGGCTTCCTGGTGCGGTCAGCCGATGACGCTCTCGGTCCGGCTGAGCCAGACGTGGATCGAACAGCACGACGGCTGGCGACTGGCCGGCATCCAGTTCAGCTCGCACGATGGGCAAGGGTCTTGACCAGCCGGTCGTGTGCCTCGAGCGCCGGGTCGCGCACGCAGCACGGGACTTCGGGATGGACCCTGCCCGCTCGGTGCGGTTCCACGACCCGGCGTCGTCGTGTACGCGCTGGTCGACGACGGCGGGCGGTGGTCCGGTCGCAGTCCAGCTGGATCCGCGCCGGGGCGTTCGCCACGTCCTCGCGACCGACTATCCGACCCTCCACGCGTCGGGCCACCTGGACGCCGCTCGCTGGAGCGACGACGACCAGTTCGAACGCGGCCTCGACGCGGTGCTGCGGATGCCCTTCTCAAGTTCCTGACGTTAGTACGGTTGTCTTCCGACCCGCGAACGAGGAGGCCACGCATGCCGCCCACCGCCCCGAGGCGGCACACCGGGATCCTGGCGCTCCTCGGGTTCGCGATGCTGACCGTCTCGCTCGACCAGTACATCGTGGTCGTGGCGCTGCCGGAGATCGGCCGGGGACTCGGCTACTCACCGCAGACGCTGCAAGCAGTGATCAGCGCGTATGCCGTGGCCTCGGCGGGTTTCCTGCTGCTCGGTGGCCGCGCCTGTGACCTGCTCGGGCACCGGCGGGTGCTGGTGTCGGGCCTCACGCTCTACGCCGCCGGCTCGCTCGTTGGCGGCCTGGCGTCGACTCCCGCGGTGCTGCTGGTCGCCCGCGCCATCCAGGGCCTCGGCGGAGCCCTGGTCTTCCCCGCGACCCTGTCGCTGATCAACACCACCTTCCCGGAAGGCCCGGAGCGCAACCGGGCGGTGGCGGTCTGGGGCGGCGCCGGGGCCGCCGGCCTCGTGGTCGGCGTGCTGCTCGGCGGCGTGCTCACCCAGACGCTCGGCTGGGAGTCGGTGTTCTTCGTCAACGTGCCGCTGGCCGGGCTCGCCCTGCTGCTGGCGTTCGCGCTCATCCCCGCCGACGGCCCCCGGGAGGTCGGGCGTAGGTTCGACCTGCCCGGTGCGCTCACCGTCGCGCTCGGCATCACCCTGCTCGTCTTCGCCCTCGTGCAGGGTCCGAACCTCGGCTGGGGGTCGCCCGGCATCGTCGCGAGCGCGGTCGGCGCCGTGCTCGCGCTTGCGGCCTTCGCGGTCATCGAACGGCGCAGTCGCGACCCGCTCGTGCCCCCGCGGCTGCTCGCGAACCGCAACCTCGCCACCGCCGTGGCGATGGCTTTCCTCTTCTGGGCGACGTTCGGCTCGGTGCTTTACTTCCTGACCCTCTACTTCCAGGAGGTACGCGGCTACGACGCCCTGCGGACCGGCATTGGATTCCTGATCCCGACCGCTGTGGTGGTGGCCGGGTCGATCCTGACCGGTCAGGTGGTGACCCGGTGGGGCCTGCGGCCCACGCTGGTCGTGGCGCTCACCGTCGGCGCGGTCGGTGCGCTGGCGCTCGGCCTGGCGATGTCGCCGGACGGCTCCTACCCGGTGCTGATCCCAGGTTTGATCCTGATCAGCGCGGGCGACGGCGTCGCGTTTACGGCGATCTTCATCGCGGCCGGGACCGGCGTTGACGACCGCGAGCAGGGCGTCGCCTCCGGTATCGCCTCGACCAGCACCTCGATCGGCGCTGCGGTCGGCCTTGCGCTGCTCGTGCTGGTCTCGGCCGCCGGCACCGGCGGGCTGGCGGGGGAGCCGCTGCGCGTCGAGACCGCCAACGGCCTGAGCACGGCGGTGCTGGTGATCGCCGGCGGAATCGCGGCGACGGCGCTGCTCGCGCTCAACCTGCGCCCCGACCCGGAAAGGCGCGCGGAGCCGCCGTGCCCCCGCGGCCTCGTCACCGCACGGCTGGACCTGGGCCAGCGCTCCTGACCGCACGTGCCAGCGCTATGCGTGCTCAGCTCACGACAGCTAATCCTCCAAGGTGGATACTGCGGTGCTATGAAGGCTGTGGTGTACCACGCGTACGGGCCTCCCGACGTGCTCCGGTTCGAGGAGGTCGAGCGGCCGGTGCCGCGGGCCGACGAGGTGCTCGTCAAGGTGCACGCCGTCTCCGTCAACGCCTCCGACTGGGAGACGTTGGTGGGCAGCCCGGCCTACGCCCGGATCGGCGGCCTGCGGCAACCGAAGATCCGCACCCTGGGCTCCGATATTGCCGGCCGGGTCGAGGCGGTCGGCCCCGCCGTCACCCGACTCAAGGTCGGCGACGAGGTCTTCGGCGACAACCTCGAACGCAAGGGCGGCTTCGCGGAGTACGCGATCGCCCGCGAGAAGGTCCTCGCTCTCAAGCCGCCCGAGTTGTCGTTCGCGGAGGCGTCCGCCATGCCGCAGGCCGCGGTCATCGCCCTGCAGGGCATCCGCGGCAAGGTGCGGCCCGGCCAGCAGGTGCTGATCAACGGGGCCGGTGGTGGCGCGGGAGCCTACGCGATCCAGCTCGCCAAGCTCGACGGCGCCGAGGTGACCGGCGTCGACAACACCGCGAAGCTCGACTTCATGCGTGCGGTCGGTGCCGACCACGTCGTCGACTACACCCGCACCGACTTCACCCGCGCCGGGAAACGCTACGACCTGGTGCTCGACCTCGCGGGCTTCCACTCGGTGCTGGCACACCGCCGCGCCCTGGCCCGGGGCGGACGCTACCGGTGGGTCGGTGGCTCGGTCGGCACGCTCCTCCAGGTGCTGATCGCCGGGCCGCTGGTGGGCGGCCAGCGGCTGCTGGTCGTCCGCCCCAACACCACGGACCTGCTCACCATGGCGTCACTCTGCACGGCCGGCACCGTGGTCACCCACATCGACCGGCGTTTCCCCTTCGACGAGACGCCCGCCGCGCTGCGGCACCTGGGGGAGGGACGGGCGCTCGGCAAGGTCATCGTCACGATGGGGGAGCAGGGGTGATGACCTCGGTCGCTGGGTCGGCGCCGCCGGTGTCCAAGCGGAACGGTGGGTAGGCGTCGGTCATCAGCGCTGTGTAGGCGGACACCCGCAGGACCCAGCGGTTGAGGCCGAGGATGAAGTCGTAGAGGCCGCGCGGGTAGTTGCCGGTGACGGCGAGCATCACGGCCGCGATGAAGACCAGCAGGCCGATCAGGCCGCCGGCCGTCCAGGAGTAGCTCTGGGTGTCTTCGCGGAACGCGAACCAGGTGCCGCCGCCCACGAAGATGCCGACGATGATCAGGTGGGGCAGAACCAGCAGCCACCACTTGACCAGGACCAGGCCGCGGGAGAGGTGTTCGGGGTAGGGGATCCGCAGGGTGGCCGGATAGTCGGGCGCATCGTCCAATGTGAATGGTGGGTATTCGTCGGTGCCCAGGGCGCTGTAGGAGTAGTAGTTGACGCGCCAGGTCCAGCGCAGCACACCGAGGCTGAACTCGAACATCGGCCGGGGGTAGCGGCCGGTGAACAGGATCGCGAAGAAGGCGACCACGGACACCACGAAGAACGCGATCCAGAGGAACAGCAGGAGCACGAAGTGGGGTATGCCCAGGAACCATTTCACCAGCCACAGCCAGCGGGACAGGTGTGGTTCGAGGCGTGCGTCGACACGTACCGGATAGCTGGTTGCGGTCACGACTGCCTACCTTCTAAGGCGATTTGCCTCAAGGTAGCGGCGCACGAAGACCGCGCCGATGTCGCTTTACCACTATGTCGCTAACAAGGACCTCAGTCGATGGCGGGGCCCGCCGGGGTCAGCTTGGCCGGATCGATCTCGAGCATCTTGAGCAGCGCGCTGTTGATATGGGAGTCGACCAGCTCCGGAAGCGTGCGGTCGACCCAGTCCGCCCGATCGCTCTGGCCACGTGACCGGAGCAGCGCGGTGATGTCGGCCCTGTTGATCTGCACCGGGTGGCTCCCTGCTGTTGGAATGCTTGGATCGTACGCCCGTTCGCCGGCTAGCCGCCCCGGGTGACGTCGAAGGTGAACAGGTCGGCCAGGTCGAAGCCCGGGCCGGTGGCCGGCAACGTCGGCTCCCAGCCTGGTTCCCGGCTCAGATAGCTCGCCGAATCGGCCCGCAGGAGCCCGATCAGGACCTCAGCCACGATCTGGCCGCCGACCGGGCCGAGACGGTCGCCGCCGCCGCGGTATTCGGCCTCCTTGAGGATGTAGAACCACAGCGGCGTGCCGTTCGGCCAGGGCTGGTCGAGTTCGTCGGGCGTCAGCGGTGGCACCCCCAGAAGCCGGGCGACATTCTCGCCGCTGGGCAGGCCGGTGGTCCCGCCGCGGAGCAGGTCGCGGACCGCCAGCGAGCGGTAGGCGGCCTCGTCGACCGCGCCGGTCACCTGTTCGGGGAGGCCGATCAGGCTGGTGGCAAGCCGGCCGTCGAGGCGCTTGGCGCGATGCGCGGGCGGGCGGCCGGGCACGTCGAAGATCTGCGCCAGGTCCAACCGCCGGTTCGACGGCAGCGGGCCGAAGCCGACCAGGTCGGGGAAGAGCGGCACTGCCGGCCCGCCCTCCACCAGCTGGTAGGTGTGCCGGATCTGGCCGTGGCCGTAGCGGTAGGCCGCGTCCGCGAACTCCAGCGGGATGTAGGCCTCACCCGGCTTCGGCGCGAACCACCGGCCGCCCTCGGTCAGCACCTGCTCGACCAAAGGTGCGCCGACCAGCCGGGGCAGGAAGTCGCGGACCACGATCCACTGGTAGTGCCAGGTGAGGGTGGTCCGCGCCTCGTCGAACACGTCGGCGTCGGCCACGCCGTCGGCCCGCAGCAGGTCGACGATGCGGTTGTGCGCGTGCAGCAGCGCGATATGCAGGCTCAGCGCGAACAGGTGCACGTCGTTGCGCGGGTCGCCGATCAGGGCCACCCCCTGCTGGTTGCGCGGCACGTCGCCGCCGTCGGGGCCGAGCAGGAACTTCGCCGGATCGCTCAGGTCGAACAGGTAGGGGCAGCCGATCGGGCCGTCCGAATAGATCATCTCCAGGTTGAGCATCGGTGCCCGGGCGTTGCGCAACGTCTCCGGGTTCGCCCCGGCCCCGATCGGCGAGCGGTCGGCGGTGATGTCGTGCGCGATGATCTGGCCGAAGAACGGCCAGCCGGCGGCCTCGGTGGCGTCGTCGCCGCCCGGGCTCATCTCGTCGAGCGCGACTGCGGCGTCGCAGACCCCGCCGTCGCTGCCGGCGCGCATCAGCAGATGAGGATCGGTGCCCAGCGGCGAAAGGCCCGGGAACATCCGCCCGTAGCGGGCCGGACCGGTGGGCCGGTCCACGGCGCGGGCGGGGGCGAGGCAGTGGTCGCGGGCGGCGGCGTGACTGCCATGCGGATTTCGATGACTTCTGTCGACCTGTCCAGCGTATGCCGGCCGGGTCGCGTTATCGGACATCTCGAGGCCGCCGGTGGGGTTGCTCAGGTGTCCTCCGTGCGTGACGTAAGTGAAACCTGTTACCTACCGAACGCGGTGCGGCCGCTCGTCCATCGGGAACTGCTCCGGCCCGGCGACAGCTCCAGGAAACTCGGCTTCGATCTGTCACACGTGGCGGGGCTGTCCGGTCTAACAGGGTGAACGGAACTACCGAACCTGGAAGGTTGAACACATGAAGATCGCAGTCATTGGTGGTACGGGCCTCATCGGGTCGCAGGTCGTGAAGATCCTCAACGCCGGCGGGCACGAGGCGGTTCCGCTGTCCCCGTCGAACGGTGTCGACCTGCTGTCCGGCAAGGGTCTGGCCGAGGGCCTGGCGGGCGCCGACGTCGTGGTGAACCTCAGCAACTCGCCGACCTTCGACGAGGCCTCCCCGGCGTTCTTCCAGACCACGATGGACAACCTGCTGGCCGCGGCCGAGGCGGCCGGCGTCGGCCACGCGGTCATCCTCTCCATCGTCGGTGCCGAGCTGGTGCCGGACCTGGTCTACTACCAGGCCAAGGTGCTGCAGGAAGACGTCCTCAAGGCCGGCCCGGTGCCCTACTCGATCGTCCGCGCCACGCAGTTCTTCGAGTTCACGGAGACGACGCTGGCCTGGACCTCCGACGAGAACACCGTCCGGCTGCCCACCACGCTCATCCAGCCGATGGCCGCCGCCGATGTCGCACAGGCCGTGGCCGACGTCGTCGTGGGCAAGCCGCTGCAAGGCACCCGCGACGTTGCCGGGCCCGAGGTCTTCACGCTCGACGAGCTGGGCCGGATCACCCTCGCGGCCAAGGCCGACAAGCGCGCCGTGGTCGCCGACAACACCGCCGGCATGTTCGCCGCCGTGCACGGCGACGCCATCATCGCAACCGACG
>Ga0193743_1003265_pt1 | contig 10925 bp, 10 predicted proteins | sample L2c2metaG_FD_143038 | JGI IMG/M metagenome (GOLD analysis project Ga0193743, IMG submission 143038) | Soil microbial communities from a riparian zone of the East river system, Colorado, United States - L2c2 | ecosystem: Environmental > Terrestrial > Soil > Riparian zone | place: USA: East River...
TCTCTCGTGCCGTGTCAGACCCAAACCTTTCACGAGAGATTCTCCAGCGGACTCGGGATCAGTTAATCAGTTTGAACAAACCCGCGAAAGCGCATTAGACGGCTGAGGCATCTCGGACAACGCCCTGTTACAGCGGTCAGGAATTCAAGCGGGCCGCCTTCTTCCCGTGAACATTTCAAAAGGCCTCTTCGGATCACGTGATCTGTACGACGTCGATCCCGCCAGCGATTTCTGAATCGCGCAACGCGAGTTCATGGCAGCCGGTGTAGGTGCGAATTTGCTGCCTACATGCAACAATCAAACATTTTTCCTTGACGGATTCCTCGATCGACCAGGTTCACGACCTTCGCAAAAGTGCCTGAAGATCGGAGTCTTTTCGGCTTCCTTCTCTCGTTCGTTGCCTACGAGCAGCGATCTTCTGAAATTTCCCGGTTGATCGGTCTGAGCGCTCTAGTCTCCGCCCAGCGCAGCCAGCGCCACCAGTGATACTTGACGTTCAGAAATGCTCATCTTTCAGACTTCTTCGATTCGGCCTCTCCCTTGCCGCTAAACAAGCTATGGGCACATGTGCTGCCGTGCCCATAGACCTCGAAGACAACGTAGCCGCCGTTACTGACCTCTACTTGCCATTACCGTTCCCGGACGCAGTTGTTGTGACAGCCATTCGGTAGTGCCGCCAAGAAGGACTGCTTTGTGCTGTGCCTCTTTGTTCGGGTAGTGTACGACTTCGTCCGTCTTTGGCGCGGCACTGGCGATCTTTTCCTTCGCCTTGGGCGGGGTGACCGGATCGTCTGTGACTTGTTGAATGCGGAGCGATTTTACCTTCAGATATGGAAGATAGTTTATTGGGTCGAGGTTTGTGACCTTTTGCTGGAATTCCGACTTGAGATATGTGGCGCGTTCCTCTTCCGGGATCTGCTTAGAGCCTTTCAGCCAATCGGGCCCAGTCGCCCCACGGGTCGGTGACATCGAGGGCTGTGATCCGCAGATCGGTGGTGGCGGCAAGAATCGCGATGGCTCCCCCCGAGCCCTGCCCGTACATGCCGACATGATTCATGTCGAGATCCTTGCGCGCCTCCAGGTAATTGAGAAGCATCTGCACGTCGTGAGTCGACGTCGAGAGCGCCTCCTGCAGCTCGCTCACAAACCATTGCTTCAGCGGCCTTGGAGCACGGAAAAGCTGCCATGAAAGTGCTGATCCGAAGCCGACGATGGCAAGTCCGTTCTGCTTGGCCTGGCTGCACCAGTAGTCGGTTTGGAAGATACCTGTGTCGAAGGTGTAGTCCAGAAGAAACACTCCCACAGATGGCTTTTCGACCCCGAGAGGTCGTATGACATAGAGGTCGATAGGTCGCCAGGGCGCCATTGCAGGCGGAGCAACTCGCGGGTACACCCGCTGGGCAAATCACCAACTAACTCTCAACTACTACACATCCTGACTAACTCGTTAAGGCTACCTTCTACCGCTTCAAGGCTTGAACCTACGACGGTGTTGACCCTGCCGAGCGAGCTTAACGCGGATGACTCTTCGCTTCTGGCGTTGGCCCCCAAAGCTTCGAAAGATGGCAGATAGGATCACAAACTATGAGGCAGTTCCTTGAACAGCTTCAGGTGAATTTACACGACCGTAATACTTCACCGCAGAACATCCTGTAGAAATGATCTATTCCTAAGAATGGGTAGTGCTGAGCGCATATTGTGTTCGCACGTTAGTGTCTGCCCATGGCGCTCGCGCAAAAAATCTACACAGATCAATTCAAAAAATATTTTGCTAGCGCTGTTTAAAACCTCACTGGTCAAACGTCAGCCTATATATAGAGGGGTTTTATCATTCCCCCCCTTGCCCCACAACGTCTTCCCATTTGTGCGCATATCAGTTCGTATGCGCTGGCTCGGGGTCGTTCGGACGCAAGCCGTGTTTTCCCAGGAGAGTTCATGTACGTTTCGAGAAGAATTGGGTGCCAGACGACGTTGCTGGCTATGACGTTGGCGGCGGTTCTTATGATGGCGGGATGTGCTGGTGGCACCTCCTCTTCCGACGGAAATAATGCGACGGCCACACCTACATTTAGTCCGGGCGCTGGAGGCTACAACACTTCCCAAACCGTGACCATTGCGACGACAACCCCCGGAGCGGTGTTGTATTGCACAACCGATGAACGACGCCGACGACCTCTTCTCCTCAATGCAGCTAGCCGACCACGGTTTTCAAGACCGAGTTCCTGCAGGCGATTGCCGTGGCTCATGGAACATGGTCTGCGCGCAAGCGGCTTTGACATGCGGAGCGGCAAGAAGGCTAGTAACAATCGGGTACGTCACCTGGTCTTCGATGACATCGGGTGACTCACCCGCCCAGCTCGTATGAACGACCACCTGGACGTCCGAGATATCCGGCAGGGCGTCCAGCGGTACGTGCTGCAACGACCAGATTCCGGCAAGGGTGAGTAGCAACACTGCGGTGAAGACCATGAAGGGATTGCGTGCGCAAATCTCAATAATTCTGGAGAGCATTACATGCCTCCTGTCGCGTTCACGCGCAATTGCTTTGCAGCGATCACTTGACCGTTTTTTCTGGACGGAGATGGTCACCTGCCATGTGCCTCCGGAGCCGAGCGAGCCGCTTCCCTCGTACATGCCGTTGCCTTTTTCAGTGAGCCTGGCAGCCGTGTTCATTGCAGCCATTCCCATTGCCGGCATAGCCGCCATATAGCACGTGGCCGTAACTTCGGCTCCAGTAGTGGGGCTTCCATCTGCATTTGTGAGCTTTACTCGGAAGATGTTGCTGCCTTTTTGAGGTGGATTGGGGTCGGTAGTAAAGTCGACGTTCACCTTTGCAACAGTGGGTGCATTCGCCACCGGAGCATTGCTCCCGGCACCTGGCGGAGGCGGTGTAAAGGAACCTGCCGCCGCTTGTAGCTGACTTTCCGAGTCGATAAGGAAGTTGGCTGAAGTGGCAATCGATTGATGTGCTTCCAACCCCTTGAGCACAACGAAGTCATCACCAACGCGGGGACCAACTGTGATCTCTTTTGGCTCAAGACTGCCGTTGCCGTGATTGAGAAAAACCAATTGTCGGGTGCCGGACTGGAAGACAGCCGAGGCGGGAACAATGAGCTGACGTCCCAGGCTGGTTTTTAGATCGACATTGACGAACATGCCCGGCTTCAGCTTGAGTCCCGGATTCGCCATCGCCAGGCGCACACGAACGGTGCGTGTTGCCATATCCACCTGCGGCAGGATCTCTTCAATCTGGTCGGAGAATGTGCGGCCGGGATAGGAATCGACGGTGATCTGGGCTGTATCGCCCGGCTTCACACGGCCAACGTCGTTTTGGAATATCTGCGCGTAAACCCAGACACGCGAAAGATCGGCAACGGTGTAGAGTTTGCTCGAAGGCTGGGCGTACATATTGGGTAGAGCATTTCGCTCGGTAATGTATCCCGTGACCGGCGAATTGATGGTGAGGTCAGTAACAGGTTTGCCCGTCTCCTTGAGCTTTGCAATCTCGCTCCGCGGGACCTCCCACTGCTCCAGGCGTTGTTCTGCTGCGGCCGACAAGGACCCTGCTCCCGTTGCAACTCCGTCCACAGTGCTGGCGCTCAATGCTTTCTGATTCTGCCGTGCCAGCAGATACTCCTGCTGGGTCGCCACGAGGTCCGGGCTATAGATGGTAAAGAGTGGTTCTCCCTTGCGAACGTACTCATAGGTGGCATTCGCAAAGACCTTGCGGATGTATGCTTTTACATATCCCGCGTGGACCTCTGCGAGTTGCTGTTGCAGATGCGCGTTGAGTGCCTGCTGCGATTCGGAACGCCTTTCCGTCGCCTCTGCGATCTCAGCATTCACCCGCGCCTTGCGAGGAAACCGTACATCGAAGGTGAACATGTAGTAGTCCCGATACTTGCGGTCGGTGTTCTGGTACATGTAGCCAACCTCAAAGTCCGGCTTCCCCTCACGTTTCGCGGACGCCAATTGCGCATCCTGTTTCCGAATGGTGCTCGCATCGACCTGAATCTGAGGGTTGTTCAGCCGCGCCGCCACAAGAAGTTCATCAGAAGCTCGTTTGAGCGGAGTTTCGATCAAGTCTTCGGTAACAATGTCGGGCGATCCCTGGTCCCGACTGAGCAACGCCTTCAGATGGGCCTGCGTTTGCCCCATCAGTTGATGGTGTATCGTGATCTCTTTCACGATCTTCGTTTGGTTCACCTGGGCCTGCAGGACATCCTCCTGCATGCCCTGGCCGACCTGACAATGGGCCGTGGCATCCTGAATGAGCTGGTCAAGAACGGCTTTGTTTTGCCGCAGAATGCCAAGCGTCTGTTGCAGATAGGCCAGTTGGAGATAGTCTGCCTTTACCGCATCGGCAAGGGTGGTCTTCGTGACCTCAACCTCAGCCTGTTTTGTATCGGCGTCGCGCTCGGCCACCTCCCCCGCAACCGTAGTTTCCCTGGATAGGGCAACTCCTGGGACGCTCCGACGCCGATGTAGGCAAAGTCGCTGTTGGTATATCCCGCAAACGGCTTCGGACTGCCCACACTCAACTGCTGGTAGGTAAATTTCGGGTCTGGCAACGTAGTTACCTGCGGCGCCAATTGCCGGGCGGCTTGTGCGCCGTGATTGGCTGCGGAGATTTGTGGGTTGTTTGCCCCGCCTCAGCTAAAAGCTGGGACAGTGGGGTAGGCGGGCTCGCCACTGGCTCCTGCCCGAAGGCAGAAAATGCAGTGGCCAGCGCAAGCGTGGCGGTCAACAAAGAGACCACGTTCATACGGAAGCTGCAATCTCAAATGCAGTTCAAAGCATTCGCCGAAACACGCAGACAAGCATGTGCGCTCGGCAAAAGTAGAGTGCGAGAGAGGAGCGAACTAGATTCTTAGGATGGAAACCGTGGCGGGAGGAGACTTCGGAGGAGAATAGTCGGCATGTTCAACCCGTCCAGCGACAACAGAGGCCGGATTCAACAGCTCATAAGCAGTCAGCCAAATCGTCGTGATTGCAACCGAGTGGAGGGCAACTGTCTTTGTATCCAGGACGGTGTTGTGAACGCTCGGAGGAGTTTTTTGGCAGCAGCCATGCGACGCCGGCATCCCCATCTGCCCGCATTGGTTCTTCATCATGCGGCAGCAGGCACGCTCTTGGGTGCTCATTTCCGCATTGGGAACCATGCGGCCATTGTGGGAGCCAGGCATGACGCCAGCAGCAACACCAGCACACCGAATAGGCGCAGAACACGCATTCCTGTGATAAGACTACGTCTCCCTGACGAATGGAGCAAACAGCGATTCAGTGAGTACGCTTGAATCAGTACCGCTCATCTTGCGATCTGGGAAGGGAAGCCAACTGCTGCAGTCGATTTCATGATGGCGTCCGGTGTTGTCTTCGCATCGTCGAAAGACACAATAAGTTCTTTCTTCTCGTAACGAACCGTGACACTCGCAACGCCTTGTTCCTTCATCAATGCCTTCTTGATGGTGACGGGGCAGGTTGGGCAGGTCATCCCCGGTACGGCCAAGGTCACGGACTTGGGTGCGGCCCAGAGCGGGGAGGAGAGGCCAAATAGAACAGTGGCAATAGCGCCATGCAGCAGTTTCATAGGAGTCCTTTTAAAGGCAAGAGATTAGTAGAAGAAGCGTGCGAGGTGTGGAAAAGCGAATGCTACGACTGCCAACAGGGCGACTACTGAAAAGATGAATTTCTGGGTGCGGCGTGTACGTCGTGTGGCGCAGGTACCATTTACGTCGCAATCCTTCGCTCGCCGAAAGATGCGGAAACCCGCCAGCAGTAAGGCAATCAAGGTAAACGCCAGGAACAACGGGCGGTAGGGTTCCAAGGCTGATAGGCTTCCGATCCATGCACCACTGAAACCCATCATTACGAGAATAAGTGGCCCCAGGCAGCAGGAAGATGCGAGGACAGCGGCAACACCGCCTACTGCAAGAAATCCCGAACTGCTTGTTGGTTTTGAGTTCACGCGCTTCTTCTTTCACGCGCTGCCTGTTGAATGAGGCCGACGGGAGGCAGGCCGGACCGCCTTCCCTCATCATCGGAGTACGTGCGGCAACCAAACCCGAATGTTTTTATCTCCCGGGCACCTGGCTCCACGTCAATCCCATCGATACGAATACTTGGCGAGCCGAGAAAGCCAACCCTCTGCGCCATCGCTGAATCGGTTATCTCCACTTCGTTCACAAGGATTGGGAGACCTTCGTTCTGCAGTGCCTTCCGGACCTGTTCAACTGCGGGCTCGTGGTTGGGACATCCTTTGAAATACAGAACTTCGACCTTCACTTTGATCCTCTCTCTCGTCCCGATTCCAACTCCTGGAGAATGGGACATTGGGCACTGCAAGACCTCTTGAGTGCTGTGCTGCATTGCTCTTGAGCCTTTGCCAGACGCCTCTCAATTCGTCGAAGCCCGGCGATTTTCTCTCTTACCTGTTCGACTTTAGCTGCAATCAGATCCCGCACGTGAGAACATCCGCCCGATTCGCCGTCCTCGATCAACAGCAACTCCCTGATCTCCTGGAGAGAAAAACCGAGACTCTGCGCGCGACCGATGAGCTGCAACCTCTCAACGGTGCTTTCGTCGTAGACCCTATAACCTGCGTCGGTGCGCTGAGCCGGAGGTATGAGGCTCTGCTTCTCGTAGAAGCGAATGGTGTCAACACTCAGTCCTGTGCTCTGGGCGACCCTTCCGATTTGCATCGATTACAGCCTCATCATCAGCATAAAGTCTGGAGGTTACTCCAGGGTCAAGCGAGCGGACATGAGCCGCCACCCGAGACGGCGGTCTAGGAGCGCGCCACCGTACATAAGGCGCAACTATCGGATGGTGTACCTGGGTAAGCACCAGAATGTTGTAAGCACTTCTTGACAGCCTCATCAGAATTCGTAATCGATCGAGAACTGAAGTCTTCTCGCGGTCGAAGTACCGACCGGTTGTCCAAAACCGGGTTGTGCGGTAGCGCCTAATCCAAAAGCCGTGTTGAGCAGGGCGATGTTGGGGTGATTGAGCAGGTTGAAGGATTCCGCCACGATATCCAGATGGCCGGTTCGGATGGGAATCATCTTCAGGACACGAAGATCGAGGTTGATGTTTGGGGATGTGGAGAGACCATTGCGACCATAGCCTTGTGGCCGGGCGGCAAAGGGGTAGATATGTTCTCGATTACTGTCGAGCCCGGTAATTGGGTTTGCTCTGAAGCCGCTCGTGACACTGAAAATGGGTGCAAACTCCAAGCCGGTAAGCAGGCGCATCAGCGTCCCCGGATTTGCATTTGAGGCTGCGTCTTGTGGGTCGTTGAGGTCGGGGCCTATCAGCCACAGGCCGCTCAGCGTGAGTCGATGCCTCTGATCCTGAAGAGATAGTGCTCTTTCGTCTCGCAGCGCGAAAGGATTTTGGGGCCGCTCCAAATCGAAGGAACCGTCATCGATGGTCTTTGAATACGTATATCCGGCAAGGATCTGAAAGTCGTCTGTGAACTGCCGGTTCAGCGTCACTGTGGCTCCGCTGTAAGTGGAGTTTGCGGAGGTTGCGAACTGGTTGATCGAGTCGTACGACGAGTTTGCGCGTTGCGGTGAGAAGACCGGACGGCCCAACTGCTGCGGGGCAGGGAAGCTGACACCCAGGGACGCTGCATTGCGGGTCGTGAGCACGACTGGACGCAGGAGATTCGTGTTGCTAGTCCGTCCCAGACGGACACCGTGGACGAACTGGTACTCGCCCTTAAGTGTGGTCCCGAGGGGCAGCACCCGCTCGATGCTGAATGACGCTACTTCGCTATAAGGGTTGTGGAGTCCGGGCTGAGCGTTCCAGATGCTCGGAGCCACCGTTGCTAACGGTTGGGCAAGGCTACTGCCACTACGGTAAAGCGCCGTAGCGGCGGCATCCTCCACGATCTGGGTGAAGCCTTGCGTTCCATCCAGTTCGAAGAGACGGTTGACCGTCGAAAGCAGATACCGGTCGTAAAAGATGCCGAAGCCGGAGCGGAGGATGAACGATGGGACCGGCGTCCAGGCGAGTCCAAGGCGCGGGCTGAAGTTGAGCGGATGCTGCGGCAGGGGAGCAGGAAGCCGGTTGTAGTCGTAACGCAGCCCACAGTCGATGGCTAAACCACGAATCGGAGTCCAGTGGTTCTGGACGTACCCGTTGATGCGTACCTCGGCAAAGTTCACATTGGGATTACTGAAGAAAGATTGTGTATAGAAGTCGGGTGCTCCGGCTGTCAACGCGGCCAGAGTCGGAAAAACAAACAGTCCGCGTTGGCCGTCGAGGACCTGGGAACGAAGACGTACGAAATCGAGACCGGCGCCCGCCTGCAAAAGGTGGTTCTTTTTCTGAACGAGTAGCCCATCTTCGAATTCCAGATGTGTTTCGAAGCGGCGGCTGTTGCCCTCATAGGGTGTGCCGAAAAGGACTACTCCCGGAACGAGGGCTCCGGGAGACGTTGCATCGCCGGTACGCTCCACCGCTCTGCGCTGCGCCAGTTCGAAGCTGAATTTGTTGATTATGGCCGTGCTCACTGTCGAGCTGAGCGTCCCATTGAAGCTGTTGTCGCTGATGAAGGAGGAGCCTCGCGCTGTCCGGTCAGAGAGGTCGTCGTTATTGAATGCGTCGTTGACGTTGCGAGTATTGGTGAAGGCGTACCGCAGCATCACCGCTTGGCTCGCCGTTAGATTGCGATCCAACCGGCCCGACAACTCGGTCTCCTGGTCGCTCGTCGGAAAGAAGCCGCTTTGGAGCGTCAGACCGTGCAAAGGTCCGGGCTGCTGCGTTGCGCTGTTGATTTGAGTAAGAGTCGCCGGCCTCAAGTCGTTAGTGTCTTGGCCATGGGCGATCTCCTGTTCAGCTGCGACGTAGTAAAACGTCTTATCGCGTTGGAGTGCGCCGCCGATTGCGAGCCCGGTGCGAACGCGATTCTCGTCCGGCTTGTAGGGAGTAAATTCCAACGGAGGAGTTCCATTGAGCGCCCCATTCTGAATGAAGACAAAAGCGTCACCGTGAGGTTGGTTCAAGCCCGAGCGGGTTTGCACATCGATGGAGCCGCCAGCTCCTCCACCGGACTCCGCTGAAAAGCCATGGTTCACAATCTGGAAGTCGTTGATGGCCTCGGGGGAAAGCTGAGTGCGGCTGCTTCCGGTGTATTCGTCGTCATCGCCTACACCGTCGATGCGGACTGCGTTGCTGCTTGGCCGCAATCCTCCGAAACCAAAGCCCCCGCTCGATTGAGCAAGCGTGCGGGCCGAAAACGAAGGATTGGCTGGAATGGCCTGTGGCGAGAGAGCGACAAAACTGAGGTAGTTTCTATTTGGAATAGGCAGCTCCTCAACTCGATCCCGATCGATGTTGACCACAGATGAGGTCTGGGAGCTGTCGAAAGAGGACTGAGTGGCGGTGACGCTGACTGTCTCTTCGGTTCCTGCCAGAGCAAGGATGACGGTCAATTGCGTATTCCGGCCAACCGCTACAGGAACCGAGAGCTGCGTGGACGGAGCGAAGCCGGGAGCCGTGCTCTGGACCGTATAGGTTCCGCTCGGAAGGTTCACAAACGAGAAAGAACCATCAGGTGCGGATACGGTTGTCCGCGAGAACCCGTCCGGTCCGGACACCGTAATCTTTGCTCCTGAGACCTGAGAGCCGTCGGAGGCTCTGGCAATTCCGGAGACTCCTCCGCTAGAACCGAGCTGGGCGTGCAAGGAATGAAATAGTGAGCAAAATAGGCAAAGTATCGCGCCAAGGCGAAGGATTTTGCGGCAGAACATGAATAGGGATCTCCGAAGTGCAAAAGGAAAACGAACCGCCCTAAAAGGCAGGGGATAGGTCAGCCGAGCGGAGACAGGAGAGGTCTGTCACCGGACTGCTTGCGCACTTCGGGTAATCAGATTCGGAGAGGCGGGGAGATTTGGGGAACGATGGAGCTTAAAAAAAGACGCGCTTCCCGGCGCGGCGAACCGCGGCTTTGCCGCAGTCCCGGCACAAGAACTAGGCTAATGAGCGTCGTCAGCGCGGCTGTAAGTTTGCACACGATCAGCACAAGGCAGAGCGCGAATATGAGGCCGAAGATCGCCATTTCCGTATCATTGCTCGGGCCGGGGGGATCCCACCGATCGAAGAATTCGACCAGCGGCGTGAAAAATGCGGCCAGCAAGAGCATTAGGGTCCCGAACTGGAGAAGCCGTCTCACTTGATGAGTATATCCTTCGCCCTCGAAGGCTAGATCATGCTCCGCAGAACACCTGGCTCTACTGTACCGTCTGTGTCGCACGAGAGTGGTCGCCAAGTCGCGACGCACGCTTACATTGCGTGGAGCAAAGTATCCGGCTGTTCAGTAACTACGAGAGGCCTTTCCCTACGTCATTGCATACTGCCGGCAATGTTCTAGATATGCGGTCTCGTGATCTGCAATGAGTTCGACCACGCTGCGTCACATCCATCCCGGAGCATCCAGAGTCTTCGAGCGGTTTCGATGCAGTTCCGCAATCCACTGCCGACGCAGTGGGGGCGTCATCTGGCGTGCATGCGCCTTCCCGACCACAGCGGCCAAATAGCCGCATCGAACACGCGAATCTTCGCGTCATCATCCCGGCTCTTCAGTCCGACGATGAGCTTACGAACCTCTTCCGTTGCGAAGAGTTGTTTGATCTCATCTCTTTCTTCCTTGGAAAGAGACCAAAATTTCTCTCCCAGAGCCTGTTATGAACTACGATCACTGCTTCCCTTAGACCCCCTCCCCCCCGGGGGGTACTTTGCTGCAAGTCATCTGAATTCAGCGACTTAAACAAAGCTATCGCTGCAAAGTCGTCATTCTAAATTGGTTACGGCTAAATTCGTCTTTCTAAAAGGTTTATTGGTTTAAAGAGAAAAGCCCCGGTGTTGACCGGGGCTTTTTCTGACTCTGTATTAACTATAGCCGATTGAGTAAAACTAAT
>Ga0193743_1003266_pt1 | contig 10924 bp, 9 predicted proteins | sample L2c2metaG_FD_143038 | JGI IMG/M metagenome (GOLD analysis project Ga0193743, IMG submission 143038) | Soil microbial communities from a riparian zone of the East river system, Colorado, United States - L2c2 | ecosystem: Environmental > Terrestrial > Soil > Riparian zone | place: USA: East River...
CCTCGACCACGGCCGCCTCCGACGCGGCGTCCAGCCGGGCGGTCGGTTCGTCGAGGAGCACCAGCGACGCCTGGTCGCGCAGGAACGCCCGGGCCAGCGCGATCCGTTGCCGCTGGCCGCTGGACAACCCGTACCCCCGCTCGCCGAGCATGGTTTCCCAGCCGTCGGGGAGCGCCTCGACCACCTCGTCGAGCGCGGCGGCGGTGGCCGCCTTGTCGAGGTCGGCGTCGGCCGGCGCCCCGAGCCGGACGTTGTCGGCCACCGTGCCGGCGAACAGGTGCGCGCGTTGCGGCACCCAGGCAACCTCGCGGCGCCAGGTGTCGAGGTCGGCGCCGGCCAGGTCGACGCCGGAGACCAGCACCTGGCCGGCGGTCGGCTGCACGAAGCCGAGCAGCAGGGCGAGCAGCGTGCTCTTGCCAGCGCCGGACGGGCCGACGATCGCGACCCGCTCGCCCGGCTGGATGATCAGCGAGACGTCGCGCAATGCGGTCGTCCGGTCGTACGCGACCGTCACGCCCGCGAAGACGATCGGGCCGGGGCGCGGCACAGCCGTGCCCACCGAAGCCAACGGCGCGTTGTCCGTGGGCAGCGCGGAGAGCGCCTCGTCGAGCGCGGTCAGCCCTTCGAGGCTGGCGTGGAACTTGCTGCCGGCGGCGCGCAGCGGCAGGTAGGCCTCCGGGGTCAGCAGCAGCACGAGCAGCGCGACCTGGAGGGTGATGCCGCCGGAGAGCAGCCGCAGCCCGACCGGCACCGCGACCAGCGCGACCGAGATCGTCGCCACCAGTTCCAGCACCAGGGCCGACAGGAACGCGATCCGCAGCGTCTTCATCGTCGCGTCGCGATGCGCGTCTGCCATCCGGCGGACCACGTCGACCTGCGCCTGGGCCCGGCCGAACGCGCGCAGCGTCGGCAGACCGCTGAGCATGTCGAGGAAGTGGCCGCCGAGCCGGGACAGCCGCCGCCACTGCCGCTCGGTGGCCGCCTGCGCCTGCCAGCCGACCAGCGCGCCGAAGACCGGGATCAGCGGGAGGGTGACGGCCACGATCACCGCGGAGGTCCAGTCGGCGAACACCAGCCGGGCCAGCACCGCGATCGGGATGGTGACGCCGAGCACGAGCTGCGGCAGGTAGCCGGTGAAATAGGCGTCCAGCCCGTCGAGGCCGCGGCCGACCAGGGTCGCCAGCGAGCCGCCGCGCTGGCCGGCCAGCCAGGCCGGGTCGCGCCGGGTCACCGAGCCGAGCAGCTCGACCCGCAGCGCCTCCTTGACGGCGGCGGCGCTCCACGCGGTCACCGCGCCCTGCGCCCAGGCCAGCGCCGCGCGGCCGGCGACCAGGGCGACGAACAGGCCGAGGGCGGTGCGGTCCAGGCGACCGCCGGCGGCCGCGGCCAGCACCGTGGCCAATGCGGTCGCCTGGAGCACGATCACCACCGCGGTCGCCGCGCCGGCCAACCCGAGCACGGCGAAATGGCGCCGGGTCGCGGGCACCCGGTGCATCAGTCGCGGGTCGAACGGTCGCCGGCGGCTCACCAGTAAACCGGGGCCTTGCCGTCGATCCGACCGCGGAACACCCACCAGCTCATCGCCTGGAAGCCTATAAGCACCGGAACCAGTGGCAGCGCGAGCCAGCTGAGCAGGCGCAGCGTCGACGGAGCGGCGGCGGCCTCGGCGACGGTCAGCGTCGCGGCCGGGTCGACCGTCGACACCAGCGCGGCCGGGTATTGCCCTAGCCCGACCACCAGCACCGGTGCCACCAGGGCGAGGGAACTCGCGGCGAACGCCCAGCCCGGCCGCCGCTGCGCGAAGGCGCGCGCCGCGCCAAGGACAACCACGATGAGCAGCACGGGTACGAGAGCCCAGGCGTTCACCGCAGCCCGCACGTCGCCGGAGAGCAGGCCCAGAAGCGTGGCCACCGCCACGGCACCGAGAGCGACCGGAACGAGCCGGTTGACCAATGCCGCCCGCTGCGGCGCCTGTTCTTTCGGCATCCGCAGGGACAGGAACGTGGCGCCCTGCACCGCGACGAGCGTCACCAATGTGATCGCGGTCGCAGCGACGAAGGGGGTCGCCAGTTGGCCGATTCCCCCGACGTGGCCCGCGGCGTCCAGCGGCACGCCCTGGAGCAGTCCGCCGAGCAGCGCACCCCAGCCGAGGGCGGCCAGCGCGCTGCCGGCGACCACCGCGTGGTCCCACCGGGCCCGGGCGACCGCGCGGGCCGGCCGCCCGCGTAGCTGCACGGCGACGGTCACCAGGACCACGCCGGTCAGCGCGACGACGACGGCCGGGTAGAGGCCGGACAGCAACTCGCCCTCCAGCCGTGGGAAGGCGCCGAACAGGATGCCGAGGGCGGCGACCAGCCAGACCTCGTTGCCGAGGAAGAACGGGCCGACGGCGGTGAGGGCGGCGCGCCGTTCGCGGTCGCCGCCGGTCGCCGACAGCAGCAGGCCGACGCCGTAGTCGTAGCCGCCGAGCACCAGGTAGGCGGCGAAGAAGAGGCCGAGCAGGGCGTACCAGACGAGGTCCATTTCGGTTGCTCCTATCGGGCCAGGACCGGCTCGGGCCGGTGCTCGTCGGCGTCGGAGACGGTCTCCAGCGACCGGCCGAGCGCCGGGTCGGCGGTGCCGCGGGCGGCCCGCTTGGCGATCAGCACCCAATTGGCCACGGCGAGGGTGAGCAGCAGCGCGGTGAAGCCGAGGAACGACGCGAGCATGACGCCGCCGCTGATCGGGCTGACCGCGTCGTCGACCTTGAGCAGGCCGTAGGCGGCCCAGGGTTGCCGCCCGCCCTCGCGGGTGAGCCAGCCGAGGATCGCGGCGAGGAACGGCAGCGGCAGCGCGAGGACGACGAGCACCAGCGGGAACTTGAGCCGGACGATCCAGTCCCGGTAGAAGAGCGGCAGCAGGACAAACGCCCAGGCCAGGGTGAAACCGATCAAGATCATGAAACCGAGACTCACGTTGGCGTACGCCGGTGGCAGGTAGTCCCCGGGTCCGAACCGGGCGGTGAAGTCGGCGACCGCCTGCGCCTTGGCCGCGTCGTCGCCGAACTTCGTCGGCTGCACCGCACCGACGGCGCCGAACTGGGCGAAGCCGAAGCCCAGCAGTGGCACGCCGGCGCAGGTCACCGTGACCAGTCCGATCCAGAGCGACTTGCGCAGCAACTCGTAGTCCGGGGAGCGGCGCAGCAACAGCCAGGCGCTGATGCCGGCCAGCACCATGCCGCCGGTCAGCAGCGCGGCCGAGACGACGTGCCCGATCGCTATCGTGAAGGTCGGGTTGGCCAGCAGGGCGGTGAAGTCGGTGAGGTGTGCGACGCCGTCGCGGACCTCGTAGCCGACCGGGTGCTGCAGCCAGGCATTGGCGACCATGATGAAAAACGCCGACACGTACGCCGTGATGGCGACGCCGTAGAGCAGGGCCAGGTGCGCGCCGCGGCGGAACCGGTGCCAGCCGAAGATCCACATGCCGAGCAGGGTGGACTCGAGGAAGAACGCGAGCAGGGTCTCCATCGCGATCGGCGCACCGAACACGTTGCCGACGTAGCGCGACAGGCCACTCCAGTTGAGCCCGAACTGGAACTCCATCACGATGCCGGTCGCGATGCCGAGCACGTAGTTGATCAGGTAGATCGAGCCCCAGAACCGCACCATCCGTTCGTAGACCGGCTTGCGGGTCACGAACGCGGCGGTCTGTAGGTAGACGAGAAGCGTCACCAGGCCGAGCGTCACGAGGACGAACAGAAAGTGGATCGAGGTCGTCGTCGCGAACTGCAGGCGGGCGAGCGGCAGCGGATCCATGGCCAGCCCTCCGAGGGATAGTGTTGTTCGCTTGGGATAGCGACTCTACACGTAGGATCCCTACCTATGCTCTCCTACGGACTGTAGTAGTTACGGATATGACTCTACTACGAACTGTCGTAGGGGGCGTCAGGGCGTCAGGAGAGGAAGAGGACGACCGGCAGCGACGCCAGCGAGGTCGCGGCGACGAGGGCGACCACGGCCGCGAGCGGTGTCGGGCCGAGCGGGGCGCGCAACCGGCGTACCCGGGCGACGATGTCGTGCTCGGCGGCGCCGAGCATGCCCGCGGGCGTCGCGTGCGACGGCGCGGTCGCGAACCGGGCCAGCGCGGCGGCGAGCAGCTCGTCGGTGTGCAGGCGGCGGGCCCGGTCGTCGGCGCGCATCTCGACCAGCAGCGCGACGGCGGCCAAGGCGCGGCCGACCCAGCGCACCCCGGGCAGCGCCCGGACCAGCGCGGTGAACGGGAGTAGCACGAGGTCGTGCCGCTCCTTGGCGTGCGCCTCCTCGTGGCTGAGCACGGCGGCCAGCTCGTCGCGGTGCAGCAGGCTGAGCGCGCCGGCACTGATCACTACCCGCGGGCGCAGCCCGGGCACGCAGTAGGCGGCGGCACTCGGGTGGTCGAGCACCAGCGCGCCCGGCGCGGCCGGGTCGGCGCGGGCCACCAGGGCGAGCAGGTCGCGCTGGCGTTGCCGGGCCTTGACCGCGGCGCGGAGGCTGGCGCCGGTCGACCAGAACAGCACGACGCCGACGCCGAGCCCGACGCTGATCAGCGCGAGGTGGCCGACACCGAGCTCGGCCGGCAGGCGACCGCCGGCGAGGTCGCCGGCCAGCGTGCGGATCGCTGTGCCCGGCGGCTGGTGGTAGGGCGCGAGGCCGATCGAGATCGGGATGCCGATCGCGGACAGCCCGATGGCGAGGCCAATGCCCTGCCAGCAGAGGATGGCGATGGTCGGGCTGTTGGCCGGCCAGCGGGACCGGAACATCACCCAGGCGACCAGATAGCAGCCCAGCACCGCCGCGCCGAAGTGTGCGGTGTAGTGCATCGGTCAGCCCTGGTCTTTGTCCAGCGCGGCGCGCAGCACGTCGGCCTCGTCGCCGGTCACCGACCGGGCGAACCGCACCAGGGCCGCGTCGCGCTCCCCGGAGAGATCGAGGGCGTCGAGCATGAGCTGCGCGATGTAGGCGTCGCGGCCGGCGATCGGCTGGTAGCTCCAGGCCCGGCCGGTGCGCTCGCGCTCGACCATCCCCTTGCCGGCGAGCCGGTCCAGCACCGTCATCACCGTGGTGTAGGCCAGGTCACGCCCGTCCAGGCCATCGACGACTTCGCGGACCGTGGCGGGGCCGGACCGATCCCAGAGGACGTCCATCACCGCCCGCTCGAGATCTCCCAACCGTGTCACGCGTCGATCCTACCTGGTGTAGTAGCCGGCGCTAAATGCCCTTCGGGTGCCAGACCGTCTTGGTCTCCAGGAACGCCGTCAGCCGGGTCAGGCCCGGGTCGTCGGACCAGTTCGCCGGGGTGGCCGGCGGACGGACGACGCGCTTGAGGTTGCCGGCCGCGGCCTCTTCGAGCGAGGTGGCCAGGGCGGCGTCGGTCACGCCGGCCAGGTCGATGGCGTTGACGTCCATGTGTGCGGCCAGCCAGGGTGCCGTCTCCGCCGGGTCGCCGGTCAGGATGTTGACCACGCCGCCGGGCAGGTCGGAGGTGGCCAGCACCTCGGCCAGGGTGACCGCCGCCAGCGGGGCGTCGCGAGCGGTCAGCACGACCGCCGTGTTGCCGGTGACGATGACCGGGGCGAGCACGCTGACCAGGCCGAGGAACGACGGCGGGGTGACCACCCCGACCACACCGGTCGGCTCCGGCGACGACAGGTTGAAGTAGGGGCCGGCCACCTGGTTGGCGCCGCCGTAGACCTGACTGATCTTGTCGGACCAGCCGGCGTACCAGACCCAGCGGTCGATCGCCTCGTCGACCTCGGCCGCAGGCAGGCCGAGGCCGGTGAACTGGTCGCGGCGGCCTTCCAGCATCTCGGCGACCCGGTAGAGGATCTGGCCGCGGTTGTAGGCGGTCGCACCGGACCAGCCCTTCACAGCCGCGCGGGCCGCGACCACCGCGTCGCGGACGTCTTTGCGGGAGGCCAGGGCCACGTTGGCGTCCTGTGCGAGGTAGGAGCGGCCGGACTCGCTGCGCGGGAACTTGCCGCCGATGAACAGTTTGTAGGTCTTGCGGACCGACACGCGTGCGTCAGACATCGAGGTATGCCTCCAGCCCGTGCCGGCCGCCCTCGCGGCCGTAGCCGGACTCCTTGTAGCCGCCGAACGGCGAGGTCGGGTCGAACTTGTTGAACGTGTTGGCCCACACCACCCCGGCGCGCAGCCGGTCGGCCATCCACAGGATCCGCGAGCCCTTGTCGGTCCAGACGCCGGCCGACAGGCCGTAAGGCGTGTTGTTGGCCTTCTCGACCGCCTCCGCCGGCGTGCGGAAGGTCAGCACCGACAGCACCGGGCCGAAGATCTCCTCGCGGGCGATGCGGTGGGCCTGGGTCACGCCGGTGAAGATGGTCGGCGCGAACCAGAAGCCGTGGTCGGGCAGGTCGCATGGCGGCGACCAGCGCTCGGCACCCTCTTCGCCGCCGATGTCCGACAGCGTGCGGATCCGGTCGAGCTGTGCCGCCGAGTTGATCGCGCCGATGTCGGTGTTCTTGTCGAGCGGGTCGCCGACCCGTAGCCGCGCCATCCGACGCTTGAGCGATGCCAGCACCGGCTCGTAGACCGACTCCTGGACCAGCAGCCGCGAGCCGGCGCAGCAGACGTGGCCCTGGTTGAAGAAGATGCCGTTGACGATGCCCTCGACCGCCTGGTCGATCGGCGCGTCTTCGAAGACCACGTTGGCGGCCTTGCCGCCGAGTTCCAGCGTCACCTTCTTGCGCGACCCGGCGACCGAGCGGGCGATCGCCTTGCCGACCTCGGTCGAGCCGGTGAACGCGATCTTGTCGACGCCGCCGTGCTCGACCAGCGACCGGCCGGTCTCGCCGGCGCCGGTCACGATGTTGACCACGCCGGGCGGGAGGTCGGCCTGCTGGCAGATCTCGGCGAACAGCAGCGCGGTCAGCGGCGTGGTCTCGGCCGGCTTGAGCACCACCGTGTTGCCCGCCGCGAGCGCCGGCGCGATCTTCCACGCGAGCATCAGCAGCGGGAAGTTCCACGGGATGACCTGGGCGGCGACGCCGAGCGGGCGCGGCGCCGGGCCGAAGCCGGCGTGGGCGAGCTTGTCGGCCCAGCCCGCGTAGTAGAAGAAGTGCGCGGCGACCAGCGGGATGTCGACGTCGCGGGACTCGCGGATCGGCTTGCCGTTGTCGAGCGACTCCAGCACCGCGATCTCCCGGCCACGCTCCTGGATGATCCGCGCGATCCGGTAGAGGTATTTGGCCCGGTCGCGACCGGGCATCCGGGACCAGACCTTGTCGTAGGCCTTGCGGGCCGCGGCGACCGCGCGGTCGACGTCGGCCTGGCCGGCCTCGGCGATCTCGGCGAGCACCTCTTCGGACGCGGGGTTGATCGTCTTGAACGACGTGCCGTCGACGGGATCGACGAACTTGCCGTCGATGAACAGCCCGTAGGAGGGCTTGATGTCGACGACCGCGCGGGACTCGGGGGCGGGGGCGTATTCGAACATCGTCAGTCCAGCGTGAAGTAGTCGGGACCGGCGTAGACGCCGGTCGTGAGCTTGGTGCGCTGCATGAGCAGGTCGTTGAGCAGCGTCGACGCGCCGAACCGGAACCAGTCGGGGTCGAGCCAGTCGTCGCCGGCGGTCTCGTTGACCAGCACCAGGTATTTGATCGCGTCCTTGGTGGTGCGGATGCCACCGGCCGGCTTGACGCCGACCTGGCGCCCGGTCAGGAGACCGCCGTCGCGCACCGCCTCGAGCATCACCAGCGTCACCGGCAGGGTCGCCGCGACCGGCACCTTGCCGGTGGAGGTCTTGATGAAGTCGCCGCCCGCGAGCATGCCGATCCACGAGGCCCGGCGCACGTTGTCGTAGGTCGACAGCTCGCCGGTCTCCAGGATGACCTTGAGGTGTGCGGTGCCGCAGGACTGCTTGACCGCGGCGATCTCCTCGTAGACCTCGAGGTAGCGGCCGGAGAGGAAGGCGCCCCGGTTGATCACCATGTCGATCTCGTCGGCGCCGGCCGCGACGGCGGCCCGGGTGTCGGCGAGCTTGACCTCGAGCGGCGCCTGCCCGGAGGGGAACGCGGTCGCCACGCTCGCGGTGTGGATGCCGGAGCCGGCCAGCGCCTCGACGGCGACCGGGACCATCGCCGGGTAGACGCAGATCGCGGCCACCGGCGGGCAGGTCGGGTCGGCCGGGTCGGGCCGCCGGGCCTTCGCGCAGAGCGCGCGGACCTTGCCAGGCGTGTCGGCGCCTTCCAGCGTGGTCAGGTCGACCATCCGGATCGCCAGGTCGATCGCCCATGCCTTGGCGGTTGTTTTGATCGACCGGGTGCCGAGCATCGCGGCGCGCTGTTCCGCGCCAACCTGGTCGACCCCGGGCAAACCATGCAGAAATACCCGAAGGGCCGCGTCGGAGGTTGTGACTGAAGACAGGTCCAACGCCGTCGTCGCTGTCATGCGGACGAGTGTACGGGTGTCGCAAGTACCGGTACCTTGACGAACCGTGGACGTAGAAGTGGTCAACCACCCGCTTGCCCAGTCGCGCCTGACCGCGATGCGGGAAGCGGGCACCGAGCCCGGCAGCTTTCGGGCAGCGCTGCACGAACTCACCACCATGCTGGTGTACGAGGCCGCGCGCGCTTTCCCGATCGAGCGTTATCCGATCGAGACTCCCGTCGCGCCCACCGAGGGCACCCGGCTGGGCAACCCGCCGCTCCTCGTGCCGGTCCTGCGGGCCGGGCTGGGCATGGCCGACTCCGCCCTGGCCCTGCTACCCGAGTCGTCGATGGGCTTCGTCGGCCTGGCCCGCGACGAGGAGACCTTCGAACCCCGGGCCTACCTCGAGTCGCTGCCCGCCGACCTGACCGGCATCCCGGTGCTGGTGCTCGACCCGATGCTCGCCACCGGCGGGTCGCTGGAGCACTGCTGCCAGCTGCTCGCCGACCGCGGCTGCACCGACATCACGGTGATCTGCGTGCTGGCCGCGCCCGAGGGCATCGCCCGGCTGGAGCGCTCCGGGCTGCCGCTGCGGCTGGTGACCGCGTCGATCGACCAGGAGCTCAACGAAAAGATGTATATCGTTCCCGGTCTAGGCGACGCCGGTGACCGCCAGTTCGGCGGAATGCCCCGTTTTTGACGCATGGGCGACCGGTGAGTGCGACGCGGGCGCGAAGCGGCTACCGTTCCGGGCCATGACCAGTGTTCCGATCGCCGAGGAGCTCTTGCTGCTCGTCTACGACAACGAGTCCGGGAAAGCGACCGGTTCGCGCATCGGACTCGACCTTGGCATGGCCGCCGCAGTGCTGGTCGAGCTGGCGCTCGCCGGCCGGGTCGCCTATGCCGACGGCAACATCGTCGTGGCCGACGCGACACCCACCGGCGTCCCGGTGGCCGACGAGGTGCTCGCCAAGATCGAGGCAAACGTCCCGCTCAGCCCGGCCGTGTGGGTCCAGCGCCTCCGCCACAGGCTGCGCGACCGGGTCCTGTCCGACCTGATCAGCCGGGGCGTGATCCGCGACGTCGACGAGGTCGAGCAGGAGTTCATCCACGTGCACCGCTACCCGTCGGTCGACGCCTCGGTCGAAAACGAGACCCGCGCCCGCCTGGCCGCCGCCCTGGCCGGCGAGGGCGCTCCCGACGAGCGCACCGCCGCCCTCGCCACCCTGATCGTCGCCGCCCGCATGGAGGCCGCCCTCGGTCTGTCCGGCGAGGCTGCGGCCACGGCGCACCAGAGGCTGGAACGCATCGCCAGCGGCGCCGGCTTCTCCGGCGGTGTCGACCTGGAGCAGTCGACGGTCCGCCCGTCGGTGGCGCTGGTCGTCATCGCCCTGGGCAAGGCGATCCAGGCCGCCCTCGGCACCCCGCGCCCCGTCACCCACTAGCCAGCGCGGACCGCGACCGCGCGATTACGCTGTGGAGTCGTGGCCTCCGCCGTTGGTGATCCGCTGTCGCCGCGGCCGCCCGGTGGGGTCGAGCCGGGCGCGCGGCAGTGGATCGGGCCGGCTGTCACCGTCGTGGTGGCCGTGCTCTACCTCGGCGCGGCCTTCGCGGTGACCGGGTCGCTCTGGGCCCACCTCAGCCGCGCCACGCTGGCCGTCAACCCGCAGGACCACGTGTTCTTCCAGTGGGTGCTGGCCAACGGCGCGCAGGTGGCCGAGCACGGGATCTATCCCTTCACCACCAGAGCGCTCAACATGCCCGACGGCGTCAACCTGATGGCCAACACCTCGGTCCTCGGGCTGGGCATCCCGGTCTCGTGGATCACCCTGCTCTGGGGGCCACCGACCGCGTTCGCCCTGCTGCTGGTTATCGGCCTGGCCGGCACCGCTTTCGGCTGGTACTGGGTCTTCTCCCGGCACCTGGTCGACAACAAGTTGGTCGCGTTCGCGGCCGGCGCGCTCTGCGGCTTCGCACCGGGTCTGGTCAGCCACGCGCAGGGCCACGTCAACTGGACCGCACAGTTCGTCGTGCCGTGGGTGGTCGTCGCCGTCATCCGGCTCAGCTGGCCCGGGCACGCCGCATCTCCAGCCGTCCTCAGACGCCGGAATGCTGCCGCATCCCGACGTCTTCCGGTCATAAGGCGCGGGATCTGGCTCGGCCTGCTCGTCACCTACCAGGCCTTCGTCAACGAAGAGGTGCTGCTCTACACGGCGCTGGGCAGCTTCGTCTTTGTCGTCTGCTACACGCTCATCCGCCCGCGCGCCGTCAAGGAACGGATCCCGCGCTTCCTCGGCGGCCTGGCCGTCGCGGTCGTGGTCGTCGTCGCCCTGCTCAGCTATCCCCTCTGGGTGCAGTTCTACGGGCCGCAGAGCTACCACGGCGTGCCCACCGCGGTGAAGGACGTCAGCACCGACCTCGCCGCCTATCCGGCGTTCCCGCGGCTCTCGATCGCGGGCAGCACCGCCACCGCCGAGCGCCTCGCGCAGGGGCCGGTCGAGGAGAACGCCTTCCTCGGCTGG
>Ga0193743_1003267_pt1 | contig 10922 bp, 11 predicted proteins | sample L2c2metaG_FD_143038 | JGI IMG/M metagenome (GOLD analysis project Ga0193743, IMG submission 143038) | Soil microbial communities from a riparian zone of the East river system, Colorado, United States - L2c2 | ecosystem: Environmental > Terrestrial > Soil > Riparian zone | place: USA: East River...
CTGTACCTGGTCGGCACACCCATCGGCAATCTTGAGGACATTACGCTGCGCGCCCTGCGGGTGCTGCGCGGAGTGGACCGCGTGCTGTGCGAGGACACGCGCGAAACAGCGCATCTGCTGGCGCATTACGAGATTCAAGTCCCGATGCAGAGCTGCGATGAGCACAAGGAGCATGCGTGCGCTGCGGACGCTGTGGCGCGCGTGCAGGCGGGCGAGCGGCTGGCGCTGGTGACGGATGCGGGGCTGCCGGGGATCTCCGATCCGGGGGCGCGAGTGGCGGCGGCGGTCGCTGCGGCGGGATTATTGGTGGTGCCGATACCAGGGGCGAACGCGGCACTCACGGCGCTGGTGGGATCGGGGTTGGCGGCGGGGCGGTTCCTCTTCTGTGGCTTTCTGCCGTCGAAGAGTGGCGCGCGCCGGACAGAGCTGGAACGGCTGCTGGCGATGGTGGCGGCGGGCGGAGAGCCGGTAACGCTGGTCTTTTACGAGGCACCACATCGGATCCTGGAGATGCTCGAGAATGTTGCGGGTGTCTGGGGCGAGGCCTGCCCGGTGGTGCTGGCTCGCGAGCTGACCAAGTTGCATGAGGAGTTTCTGCGCGGGGGTGCGGCGGGAGTGCGCGCGCAACTGGCGCAGCGGGAGCGGGTGCGCGGGGAGATGGTGGTGCTGGTGGAGGCTCGTCCCGGAGCTGCTGCGAGTTCGGGAGATGAGCCGATTGCTGCGCTGGTCGCGCGGCTGATGAAGGACGAGGGGCTGAGCGAGAAGGATGCGCTGAAGCGTGCGGCACGAGAGCGTGGGATGGGGAAGAGCGAGGTGTACCGGGAGTGGATTCGCCGTCCGGACAAACGCGCCGGTGGCGCGTGAGGCGGGGTTCGCTTCCTTTGGTCGCTCCCGTGCGATTTTGCAGTTCGCTCAGACGGACTGCAGGTCCTTCGCTCCGCTCAGGATGACAGCTCAGTGGTTGGAGGCGGCGTCGCTGGCTGGCGGGGCTTCGCGGCCTTTGACGCGGTCGTACATGTAGCTGTTGCTGACGGTGCCAAGGGATTCGTTATAGAGGCTGGGCTCGCCGATGACCTCGCGCAGCTCTTCGCTGAAGCGGTGGACTGATTTGAGCGCGTCCGCGGTGGCGGCGATGCGGGCGGTGGGCGTTTCGAAGAGCTTCTGGTTCCCGTGATCGACCAAACGGGAGATCTGGCCGCGGAGGACCCAGCCGGGAGGGGTGATCCAGGTGACGGGGTGCTGCTCGCCGTCGGTAGCGGTCTTGGCGGAGTATTTGGGGTTGGGCGCGAGGATGGCGGCAGCCCCGTACTTGCCGACGGCGATTTGCCCTGCGGAGTGGTTTGCGACCCCGGGCAGGCTACGCACATCGAATTGGTTATCGCGAAGAATCTGGAGCACTTGCTCGAAGCTGCGGACGACGATTTTGGTGCGCATGATGGGCTCGGGTTGCTATGGAGTACGTGCCGAAAGGTTGCAGCGCTTACACTATTAAAGGAAAGGCGCCCGCGGTCCCGACCGGTGCTTTCAGTGTCGCATATGGCTATGCCGATTTCACTTCGATGTACGTGTTGTAAGAACTGCTGACGCAGCTTTTCCGCTTCAGGAGCGGATCACCTTACAGCATTTGTGAAACGGATAGAGGGTCGGAAGAGATGGCTACTTCGACAGAGACACAGCAGATTCTAGGCGCAACACTGGCCGACCGCATCGGCAACACCCCACTGGTACGGCTGGATAAGCTGACCGCAGAGCTGCCGGGCGTAACGATGCTGGGCAAGGCGGAGTGGATGAATCCGGGCGGATCGGTGAAGGATCGGGCCGCTTCGGGGATTGTGGGAGCAGCGCTGGAGCGCGGGCTGCTGAAGGGCGGAAAGCACCTGCTGGATGCGACGAGTGGGAATACCGGCATCGCCTACGCGATGCTGGGCGCGGCGTGGGACTTCCCGGTGACGCTGTGCGTGCCGTCGAATGTGTCGCCGGAACGGAAGAGCATCCTCAGTGCTTACGGCGCAAATGTGGTTTGGACCGATCCGGCGGATGGGTCGGATGGGGCGATCCGCAAGGCGCGTGAGCTGGCGAAGGATACCGCGAAGTACTACTACGCCGACCAGTACGGAAACGATGAGAACTGGAAGGCGCACTATCGCGGGACAGCGAGAAATCCGGGAACGGCAAATGAGATCTGGAAGCAGACAGACGGGCAGGTGACGCACTTCGTCGCCGGGCTGGGGACAAGTGGAACGTTTGTGGGCACGACGCGGCGGCTGAAGGAGCTGAATCCGCGCATCCAGTGCATCAGCATGCAGCCGGATTCGCCCTTCAACGGATTTGAGGGCTTGAAGCACATGGCGACGGCGATTGTGCCGCCGATTTACGACCCCGGGCTGGCCGATCGCGTTATTGCGATGGAGACCGAGGCGGCGTACTCAATGGCGAAACGGCTGGGGCGCGTGGAAGGACTGCTGGTAGGCGTTTCCGCGGCAGGCGCCACGGCGGCGGGGCTGCGCATCGCCCAGGAAGAGCATGCCCACGGCCGCGAGGCGGTGATCGTGGTCATTCTGTGCGATGGGGCAGACAAGTATCTGAGCGAGAGATTCTGGAATGAGTGAAGACGGCAGAGTGAGCGAGCGAGTCCAGACGGAAGCTTTACTGACCATTCCGGACGGGCTGTACGAGACGATTCGGCGCCATGGCGAGCGAACGTATCCGCACGAATGCTGCGGCGTGCTGCTGGGCACCAGCAGCGAGGATGGCAATACGGTGGAAGACGCGGTGGAGGCGGGAAACACGCGCACCGACTCGGCGCACAACCGGTACAGCATCGCGCCGCAGGAGCTGATCCGCATCCAACGGCAGGGACGCGAGCGCGGATTGGATATTGTGGGCTTCTATCATTCGCACCCCGACCATCCGGCGCAGTGGTCGAAGACGGATTTTGAAGAGGCACACTGGATTGGCTGCTCGTACGTGATCACGAACGTGGAACAAGGCACGGCACAGGTTACGAACTCATTCCTGCTGAACGGCACGAGTGAAGAGGACAAGCGCTTTGAAGATCAACGCGTGGTGGTTGCGAAACCAGCCTTGAGCGGTGGTGTTCGGGATGAGACTCGATGTTGATGCGGTAAGCCGACGCGGGCCGCTTGGCCTGCACACCGCGAACAAGATCACCTTAAGGAAGAAAACATGAAGATCTTTATCCCGACACCGCTGCGGGTGTACACGGGCAAGCTGAACACAGTTGAAGTAGGCGGTGCGACGATTCAGGAAGCGCTGGGCGGGCTGACCACGCAGTATCCCGACCTGCGCAAGCATCTGTTCACGGACGACGGAAAGTTGCGCTCCTTTGTGAACGTCTATCTGAATGACGAGGACATCCGCTACCTGGACGCGAAGGAGCAGACGGCGGTGAGCGACAAGGATTCGTTGTCGATCATCCCTTCGATAGCCGGTGGGTACTAGCCGTCCGGGGTACTGGCCGTACGGGCGGATGCGCCTGCGGCGCGAGTTGAAGGGTTCGCTCCCTTTGGTCGCTCACTTCTAATGAAGTGGCAATGCGGCAACAACTTCCTTCGCTTCGCTCGGGATGACGAGGAGCGAGACTGGCATTGACGGATGGCGGTAGCCGTCCAGAGGAGATACATCATGGCGAGCGTTGCAGAAGCAGTTACGCCGTTGCCGGCGCTGACACATGAAGAGATTGCGCGGTATTCGCGCCACCTGATCCTGCCGGAAGTCGGGATGGAGGGCCAGCAGAAGCTGAAGGCGGCGAAGGTATTGTGCGTGGGGACGGGCGGTCTGGGTGCGCCGCTGCTGTTGTATCTGGCGGCGGCGGGCGTGGGCACGCTGGGATTAGTGGACTTCGATGTGGTGGACGCGAGCAACCTGCACCGGCAGGTGATTCACAGCACGCCGGATATCGGCCGGCCGAAGCTCGACTCTGCCGCGGACAAGCTGCAGGCGCTGAACCCGGAGGTCAAGATCGTGAAGCACAACACGATGCTGACTTCAGCAAACGCGATGGAGATCCTTGCCGACTACGACATCGTGGCGGATGGTACGGACAACTTCCAGACGCGCTACCTGGTGAACGATGCGAGCGTGTTGAGCGGCAAGCCGAACGTCTATGCATCGATCTACCGCTTCGAGGGGCAAGCCAGCGTCTTTGGCGCGCCGGAGGGCCCGTGCTACCGCTGCCTGTATCCGGAGCCGCCGCCGCCGGGATTGGTGCCGTCGTGCGCGGAAGGTGGCGTGCTTGGCATTCTGCCTGGACTGCTGGGGGTTATTCAGGCGACCGAGGTAGTGAAGCTAATTCTTGGCCAAGGCGAGCCGCTGATCGGCCGCTTGCTATTGGTGGATGCGCTGGCGATGCGATTCCGCGAGCTGAAGCTGCGGAAGAACGCTGACTGCCCGGTATGCGGCACACATCGTACGGTGACCAAGCTGATTGATTACGATCAGTTCTGCGGCATCACGCCGCCAGCAAAGGAGACAACGCAGGTGGCAAATATGAACAACGGGGTTCCTCAGATTGGACCCGAAGAACTGAAGCGCAGGCAGACGGCAGGCGAGGATGTGTTCGTACTGGATGTCCGCGAGCCGCACGAGTACCAGATCGCGAATATTGGCGGGCATCTGATTCCGCTGAATGATCTGCCCAAGCGTGTGGACGAGTTGGACCGCGCGCAGAAGATCGTGGTGCATTGCAAGTCGGGCGGGCGCAGCCAGAAGGCTTCGGAGTTTCTGCAGCAGCAGGGTTTCACGCACGTGGAGAATCTGGCGGGCGGGATCACAGCCTGGTCGGACAAGATCGATCCGTCCATACCCAAGTACTGATGGCCAACAGCAGATACGTGAAGAAAGCGGGAGGATGATTCCTCCCGCTTTTGTTGTCTATGTAGCAAGGATGGCGAAGTCGAGTTGGCGGAGGCGCTCTGGGTCGCCGATGACTTCGACTTTGGCGATCTTTCCATTGGCAAAAGTGAAGCGGAGTACGCGGAAGAGACGCCCCTTTGGAGCGACGACAAGTCCGACTGCGCCATTGATAAGTGCGGGGTGAGCCGCACGTGCACCACGTGCGGCGGTGATGGCGCCTCTGGCCCAGTTCTCTGCGCCGTGGATCTCGCGCATGGCTTCCGCCGGCTGCGCGATGGCATCGGCATGGATCGCAACGTTCGGGTCGAGCACAGCGACGAGCGCATGAAAGTCGCCGGCACGGAGAGCGGCCAGAAACGCATCGACGACTTTGCGCTGGCTGGTGAGCTCCGCGCCGGAAGCCGTGTCGGCTCCCTGCACGCGGCGCCGGGCGCGGCTGGCGAGCTGACGCGCCGCCGCGGGAGAGCGGCCGACGATGGTGGCGATCTCCTCAAAGGGGACGGCGAAGAGATCGTGCAGCACGAAGGTGATGCGCTCGGCTGGCGCGAGCGTATCGAGGACGACGAGCAGCGCCAGACCGACCGATTCTGCCAGCAGTGTCTCCTGCTCGGGATCGAGGCCACGCGAGCTTATTGCCGGCGCGGACGCCGGCGCGCTGATTTGCTCTTCAAGAGATTCCTCGTGGCGCGACTTGCGTGCACGCAGCATATCCAGGCAGACGCGTGCGACGACCGTGGTCAGCCATCCGCCGAGGTTCTCCACGCTGGTTGCATCCGAGCGGCTGAGTTTCAGCCATGCCTCCTGCACGGCGTCGTCGGCTTCCGTGAGCGAGCCGAGCATGCGGTAGGCGACGGCGCGCAGATGGCTCCGGTTCTTCTCGAATTGCGCGGCCAGCGAATCCGATTCGTTCATCCCTGTCACATTCTCTCCCAGCATTTCGTCATGGTAGTGACGGATGAAACCGATCCGATGTGACGAAAATGCAACCGAGGAGAAGAGATATGCAGGCAAGAATGACAAACCCGATCATGCTGGTGCCGGATGCGATGAAGACCGTGATGGCGCTGGGCGATGTCGTGAAGAAGGGGGACGTGCCGGCGCGGACGCGTGACCTGGTTCATCTGCGCGCCAGCCAGATCAACGGCTGCAGCCTGTGTGTGGATATGCACGCGCACAGCCGGCAGCCCGACGAGACGGATGAGCGCTTGTTTGCGGTGGCGGCGTGGCGCGATGCGCCGTATTTCACTGATGCAGAGCGGGCGGCGCTGACGCTGGCCGAAGCGGCGACACGACTGAGCGACCGGTCGGATCCGGTGCCGGATGCGATCTGGGAAGAGGCCGCGCGGCACTACGATGAGCCGCAGCTCGCGACGCTGGTGCTGACCATCGCGCTGACCAACTTCTGGAACCGGGTGAACATCACGACTCGGCAAGTGGCCGGCGAGTGGGCGAAGTCGTCGGAGGGCAAATCCTGGCTCAAGGAGCAGAAGCATGCTGTCGCGCAGTGAGCTTCACGCCGGCCTGGCGATGTAGAAGTGCGCGGGAAAGTGCAGCTCAAGTGCGCCGTCTTTAGCGAAGTTGTCGAGCTGCCGCTCGCATGCATCGCCGAGGGCGGCGCTTTGTTCGGGAGGCAGAGCGGAGAGTCTGGCGGCGAGCGGAGTCGCGCCCAGCAGTCTGCGCCCATCGGCGGCGTGCCATGTCCCATCCGGCACGATGTCCACGACCTCCTGATGCTCGACGACGAAGCCACCCTGGCGAAGGACGCCGTTGACCAGCGCGGGATTGTGCAGGCGATGGACCTTGCTGAGGAACGAGGTGAATTCGCTGAGACCGCATTCCAGAAGCGCGCGCTGCATGGCGACGGTCAGAGTGTGTTCTTCCTCCGATCCCCAGAGCGCGACGTGGAGACGACCCTCTGGCCCGAGCGCCTTACGGATGGAGGCGAGGGCGCGGCTCGGGTCTTCGAAGAACTGCAGGGCCTGCTGGCAGAAAGCGGCGTGAAATGCGCCGGCGGTCAGAGGAGCGTCCTCGATGGTTGACTGGAGATATTCGATGGGCGCTGCACCGGGCGCTGCGGGTTGGTTGCGTGCTACGTCGAGCATGCTCCCGGTCGAATCGAGTGCGGTGACGCGGCCGGTGCTGCCAACGGCCTGTGCCGCTGTGCGGGCGACGATGCCGGTGCCGGTGGCGACGTCGAGCACCTGTGCACCCGCGGAGAGTTTTGTGCCTGCCACCAGTTGCCGTGCGGAGGGCGCGAACATGAGCGGCACCAGGGTCTCCTGGTAGCGGCGGGCCCCTTCTTCCGAGGTGAACGGCATGCTGGCTCCGGTCGGGGTGACGAACAAGTGGCAATCAGTCTGTGGCGGTGGCAGCGCTCGTGATCGGCGGAGCAGCTTCGGCTGCACTTCCCGATGGAGGCGGTACCTCGCGGAACTGAGGCGGCGCGTGGAGGATGGCGAGCAGGCGCTGGTTGAGCTGGGAGCGCATCTCGATGCGATCCTGCGCGCGTGTGATGTAGCGGACGACGACTTCAAGGCCCCCCGAGGGGCGCAGCTCCACCGTGGGCTCGGCAGAGAGGGTGCTGAGGCTGCCGTGCAACTGGCTGAGCCGCTGCCATTCGCGGGCGGCGACTGCCCTGTCCTCGCGAGTGATCTCTTCGACCGCGCCGCGAATCGCGTCACAGAGCGCATAGGGGTCTTTCCCGGAGGGCAGCGAGATGTGCAGCTCTTCCCATAGCCATTGGCCGCTGGTGGAGAAGTTGAAGTAGTGGTCCTCGATGGCATAGCTGTTCATGAAGGCGACACGGCGTCCGGTGGGACGGCCGCTCTCTGCCCAGTTCCCTGTTTCAAGCAGAGTGGTGCGAAGCAGGCCAACCTCGACCACCTCGCCGCCGACTCCATTGATCTCCACCCAGTCGCCGACGCGCATACCGTTCTTTCCCATGAGGATGAACCAGCCGAAGAAGGCAACGATGAAGTCCTTCAGCACGACGGTGAGACCGGCGGTAGCGAGGCCGATGACAGTGGGGGTCTGGCGCGGCGTGCCGAAGATGACGATAAGGATGAACAGCGCGGCGACGAGCTGGACGGCGAAGGAGAGGACAAACTGGAGCGTCTGCTGGCGGCGCCGGTCCAGCAGCGTTCGGTGGGCCAGCAGGCGACGCAGCAGCCGGCTCATCAGAATGGTGACGACGAGGATAGCGACGACGAAAGCGAAGACGCGCAGGATGCGCTGGGTGATGGTGCGTTCCTGCGCCAGGACCAACGCGTCCCATTTGCTGTAGGTGTCGCCCAGGCTTTCGAGGTCATGAATGCGGCGCTCGTACTGCGCGATCGCCTCACGATTGACGGCGAGGGCGCGGAGGCGCGCGGTGACGGTCGTTGCGTCGCTGGCGGCAGGCGCGCTTGCCGCGGACGCATTCGCATTTTCCGTGTCTGTGGAGAGGGCATTGCGCTGCTGAAGGAGCTGCGCGGCTGACGATTGGGCCGCGTTGCGCGCCGCGAGGAGCTGCTGGTGGCGGCTGCGCAGCGAGCCGAGGGCCCGGAATTTGCCGATGAGCGAGATCAGCGCCTCGGGCGTTTCCAGCGTTTCGGTCTGCGAGGCGGCAGTGCCGGTCTCCTCCTTGTGCACCGCTTCGTGTTCGTCGAGCGCCTGTTGGATGAGGGCGTGGCGGTCGCCACCGAGCCGGATGAGGGTCTGGTGCAGCTCATCGGCCTCGTCGGTGTCGAGTGCGAGCTGTGCCTGCGCCAACTGAAGTTGCGGGTCGTCGTCTGCCGTGCCAGGGCCATTCTGGCGGGCGGTTACCACGGCCTGCTCGGTCTTGATGCGGTCGTTCAGGGCGTTGAGCCGCTGGGAGACCTTGAGTGCCTGGCCGGTGAGGTGCGGAGCATTCTGGGTGGCGCTGCGCAGGGCGCTGGCAAATGCCTGATCGACCTCGCTATCCGCCAGACGCAGCGCATCCTGTGCATATTGGCGCTCCAGGGGGACCGCCGCCTGCGATGCCAGTTGGCGGGCCAGGCGCAGCGGCGACTGGTCCACTAGTCCGCTGTTGGGCGGCAGGGCGGAGGGGGCATTGAATTCCAGGGATGGATCGCCGCCAGCGGCCAGATGCTGGCCGATGAGCAGCGCGATGAAGAGCAGCGCCAGCACGCCCAGCGGGCCAAAGCGCCGAAAGTAACCGAGCTTAGGAACGCGGGGGTGGGGGAGAGGGGTCATGTCTCGTCAAAGATGGCAGCCGGCAGGGCCCAGGATTCCAGGGGTTTGGTCTTCCCTGAATTGTAATGAAGGCGGCGGCCATCGGCCGCACAATCAAAGCCGCATTTGACTCTTCGCATTGACTCTTATGGAGACGTGGGTACAATCTCCTGCATACCGGCATAACTTAGTAGCAGCGGTTCGCGCCGGCAGACCATCCAAGCCCCCAAACTGATCATGCAACGAGTCTGCAAGCATCCCAAGGTGCGCGTGGTAGCGCGCGAAGACGACGTGGAGTACGTCGAGTGCGAAGAGTGCGGCGAGGTTTTTGACGCCGAGGAGTATCAGGAGATGTCGCTGGACGGCGACGAGAAACATGCCGAGGACGACGACGCCTGAGCCTGCTGCGCCCCATGCTGGGCGCTCATACGGAGTTGCGCGATTCCTCTGAGCCGAGCCGCCGGGTTTCCCGCCAGGTGTAGTGGAACCACGAGATCAGCGTGAGCGCGAAGGTCGCGATGAGCGACAGCCTGCGCGTGAGCACCAGAATCGGTGGAGCGTAGAAGGCTGTCCACAGCGTGCTGGCGACGGCGATGATCTGCGCGACAGTGTTGGCCTTGCCCCACAGGCTGGGGCGAAAGTCGCGTGCGCCCGTGGTGGCAAACAGGAGCGCACCCACAACCACGATGCCGACGTCGCGGCTGAAGACAAGAATCGTGACGCGGCGCGGAATAAGGCCCTGATGCATCAGCACCAGGAAGAGCGTGCTGAGCAGCAGCTTGTCCGCGATGGGGTCTAGATACTCGCCCAGGCGAGTGCGCTGCTGCAGAATGCGCGCGAGCAGACCGTCCAGACCATCACTGATGCCGGCCAGGATGAACAGCGCGAATGCCTCGCGATACCGGCCATCCAGCACGGCGATGACCAGGAAAGGAATGATGCAGAGCCGCAGGAATGTCAGCTGGTTTGGTGCGGCGCGAAGATCTTTCAGCACTGGCTGTGAGTCACGTCTGTCAAGGTGAGGAGCGGACGCCCTTTTGGAAACCCATCGTACCGTAGCACGCCTGGAGCTTCCAGCGTCGTGAGAAGTGCGCCGGGGATGATTCGCTGGAGTTGATATACTAAATGGGCTGCCACCACGCGCAGGCGCGTAGCTCAGTTGGTTAGAGCGCTACCTTGACACGGTAGAGGTCAGGAGTTCGAGTCTCCTCGTGCCTACCATTCCTTTTTCAGCTAGATGGACACCTTCACCCCTCCCTTCGGTATGTTTTCCATTCCGCTTTTCGTTCCGCCATTGAACCGAGTCCGTTAATCCCAGTGCGTCGAGAAACATTTCCTGGGCCGCCAGTTTGTTTGCATCCACGGCGTGACTATAGATGGCCAGCGTCATAACGGGGGCTATGACGGAGCATCGACGAGACGGTTTTCACATCGACGTCGTTCGAAACCAACCAACTCGCCAAGCTGTGGCGCAGATTGTGCCACCCCCACCGCTTGATCGGGTTCCCCCGCTGAAATCGATGTAACGAACCTGGAGTACCCCGGCCCCGTTCCGCGTCTCGACGGAATCAAAGACCCCGGCTTTCACTGCCGCCGGGTAAAGGTAAGTCTGGCTCGCGATGCTGCCGCACCGAGGCTTCGCGCCCTTTAGCTTGGCCGAGGCAAACACCGCCGCTCCTGCTCTTCGGATAGAGGGACATGCTTCAACCGGCGCAACAGCTTTTGCCACACGTAACCAGACCGAAAGAAATAGTGACGCAGTTCGAGGAAGCACAGTGCCCACTCCGTGATTAGGGGATCACATTTCCCAAGCTGATCGAAGAAGGTCTGCTCATTGAAGCCAACAGGAAAGG
>Ga0193743_1003268_pt1 | contig 10922 bp, 9 predicted proteins | sample L2c2metaG_FD_143038 | JGI IMG/M metagenome (GOLD analysis project Ga0193743, IMG submission 143038) | Soil microbial communities from a riparian zone of the East river system, Colorado, United States - L2c2 | ecosystem: Environmental > Terrestrial > Soil > Riparian zone | place: USA: East River...
TACAACGGGCGCTTTCCCTGCCTCGCGCAGGCCGAGACCTTCTCGTACTTTCAGACCGGAATGACGATGACCGGGACGTTGAAGTGGGGCGACGTCGACGAGGAGGTGGCCGGGTCATCCGGCCACATCGACCGGCAGTGGTTCCCGCTGCCCGCCGGAGGTGATTCGCGGGCGATCGGCCACGAGTGGCGGACGATCCATCTGGACAACGGGGTCGACCTCGTCGGTTGGCGGCAGTTCGATCGACGCCAGGGAAATGCACTGCGCCCCTTCACCGGCGCCACGGTCACCTACTCGGCGCCGGACGCGCAGGCGGACTGCGTCGAGGACGTCGAGGTGCGGACCACCAGCTACGTGCGCTGGCCGGAATCGGTACGCCAGCTGATGCGTCCACCGGTCGCCGCGCGCTACATGCCCGACCGGCACACGTTGTCGTCGAAGGCACTCGGACTCGAACTCACCTGTGAGCCGTTGGTGCCCGCGCCTGCGCACGCACTGCCGATCGAGTACATGGAGGGACCCGCCCGCTTCCACGGAACCATGGGTGGCGAACCGGTTGGCGGATTCGGCATCTGGGAGCGATCCCTTGCGCTGTACCGCGATTGGGAGCTCATCGAGGTACTGGCAGCGTCGGTCGCCGCCGAGCCAGGGTCCGACCAGTTGGCCGCGCTCGTCACGGCCCTGCGGCCGATGATCGCCGATGGTCAGCGCAGCGCGGCGCTCGAGTACGTCGAGACCAAGGTGCGACCGGTTGTCTGTGCGCTGCCCGTCGACGCCGCGGTCGGGTTGCTCCAGATCGTCGATGACCTGGCGCTCGCCCTGTCGAACGTCTGACGCCCGCCGGCGGTCAGCAGGTGAGCAGCATGCACCCCGCGATGGGGCCGCCGCCCGCGGCCACCGCTGCCGTCTCCGGACGTCGCGGAACCTGTCGTTCGCCGGCCTGGCCGCGCAACTGCAGGCACGCCTCGTGCAGCACCCAGTAGCCGTGCATGCGGCCCGCGGAAAGCTGCCCGCCATAGGTATTCAACGGCAGCGTCCCGTCGAGTGCGATGCGTAATGCGCCCTCCACGAACGGACCGCCTTCGCCGTCACCACATATGCCCAGCGCCTCAAGCCACGCGATGGTGAGGAACGTGAAGCCGTCGTAGAGCTCGGCGACGTCCAGGTCCTTGGGGGTGAGGTCGGTACGCGACCACATCTGCGCGGCCGCTTCGACCGACGCCATCTTGGGGAAGTCGTCGCGGTGGAACCAGCCGCCCGAGCCGTACGCGCCGCCGATCGCCTCGACACCCACCGCGGGGTTCGGGCAGTCCGCCGCGTGGTCGCGGTGCGACACCACGACGGCGATCGATCCGTCGACCGGCACGTCGCAGTCGTAGAGGCCAAGCGGTGACGAGATGGTGCGGGCGGCGAGGTAGTCGTCCATCGTCAACGCGTCCCGGTACGTGGCAAGTGGATTGAGTGCGGCGTTGCGCCTGCTGTTGATGGCCAGCCAGCCCAGCTGTTCCTTGGTGGTCCCGTAGAGCTCCATGTGCCTACGGCAATGCAACGCCACCCAGTTCGACGCCGAGTAGGCGTGGGCGGCCATCAGTTCACCGATATCACCGATGGCGCCGACCCTTCGCCGCTGCCCTGGCAGCCGCGGTTCGGTGGGCGGTGAGGTCAACGCGTTGCGCTCCGGTGGTAGCTCGGCCGACGAGTCGATCATCGAGCCGCCGAGCATCGCGACGGTGCGGTACACCAGGACGTGTCGCGACCGACCCTCTGAGACGGCGAGGAAGGCCGACATCAAGGGGCTGTACAGGCCTGAGGTGTCGATCCCGGAACTGCGGTCCTCGGCATCGAGGCTCATCGCCTCGATGACGTGCTGTCGCGGCGTGTCGCCGAGCGTGGCGATGCCGTCGATGTCGGCGGGCGTCAGTCCGGCGTCGGCGATGGCAGCGCGAGCGGCGTCCAGCGTCAGGTCCAGACCAGGGATCCCGGTCCGGCGGCCGATGTGCGAAATGCCGATACCGCTGATGATCGCGTCCTTCTCGAAGTGCGACAAGCTTGGCTCCATTCCGCAGCGGCGACCCCTATCATTACAAAAATAGCGGACAGGTAGGTTTACCATCATGTCAGGTGAGGTTGCCGCGCCGGGGCGGATGATTCCCGAACGCACAGAGCACAATCGGTCGTTCTGGACCCGTGGGGCCGACGGTCGACTGCACGTCCCGTATTGCGAGCCGTGTGCGCGGTGGGTCCTGCCGCCGCAACCGGACTGTCCCGACTGCGGTGCAGCGCTCGTCGCGCACGAGGTGTCCGGGGACGGCACCGTGTTCACCTACACGGTCAACCACCACCCGTTCAATCCGGCGGTGCCACCGCCGTACGTCGTCGCGATCGTCGAGCTGGTCGAGCAGGAAGACCTCAGGCTGGCGGCGAACATCGTTGACTGCGAACCCGATTCGGTCACCATCGGCATGCCGGTCGAGGTCCGATTCGAACGTCACGACTTCGAGGACGACACCGTGTTCGCTCCGGTGTTCGCCCCCCGGCGCGGCTAGGGCGCCGCCGAGACTGCGGTGAGATCGTGATTCCGCGCGATTTCGCGATCTGTTAGCAGTTTCGGCCGGGGCCGGAGGCCGCGTCGCTCACCGCCTGAGCCCATGCCACGTGCCGGTGCTGCAGGCCCGGTTCATTGCGGCCGAACACCAGGTGCTCCCTGGCTCCGGATTCCAGGTTCTGCTGCAGGCCCTTCACCAGCCGGTAGTCCTCGTCGCGCACGGTGGAGTGTGCGTACTCGAACACCGCGTTCGCGCCCGCCGCGATGGATTCGTCGGACACGTCGAGTGGCGTGCTGTTCTGGTGCACGGTGATCGACTGGCCCGCGGCATCCCCTGGATATACCCGGAAGAGTTCGCCGTTGGCGATGGTGACCGACAGCACGATGTTGGGGAACAGCGCGTAGATGACCGTGAGGTTGTGCAGCGGCTCCCACTTGTCTTCGGGGACGTGCTCCAGATCCAGAATGTTGTTGAGCGGGAACACCAGTCGGTGGTGCGGCCCGAAGGAATCGAACACCGTGCAGTTGCTCCTGGCGATCGTCGCGAACGTGTTCCGGTGCACCGTGGCGAAGTGGTAGTTCTCGGCGAAGGTGTCGAGTGCCAGCTTCCAGTCGATCGGGCAATCGAGCACCTTCTCCCCCAGCGGTGTCCACCGCCCGATTCCCCACGACTCGAGTTCGGCGGCCAGCGGCCCGAGATGCTTCGCGACGTCGAGCGCGCCGTTCGCATCGAGCGACAACCAGAGGAACCCGGCGAATTCCGCGGCAGGCAACTCGGCCAGTTTCGCGGGTTCCCGAAGGGTCCGCGCGAACCCCTCCTTGCCGGGCACGCCAACCAGGTTGCCGTCCAGGTCGTAGGTCCACGCGTGGTAGGGGCAGGACAACCGGCGCGTAGTACCGCAACCGTCGGCTATCCGGGACTGACGGTGCAGGCAGACGTTCTCGAACGCCTTGACCGAGCCGTCCTTCGTTCGCGTCATCAGGATCGACCGGCCCATCACCGTCTTGGTGCAGTACGAACCGGGCGCAGGCAGCTCGGAGACGTAGCCGATCAGCTGCGGACTCGCGAGCAGCATTGCCCTGTCGCGTTCGTACCGCTCGGCCGACGTGTACGAGGCCGCGCTGACGACGTGCTCGGACGCCGCCATGTCGGTGGTGTTGTCACGGGCGAGCTTGAGCGCGCGGCGGGTGAGGTCGATGAGCTGATCGCGTTCCATGACCGGTCCTTTCAACGGGGCTGAAGCGCCGGTTATCAGTACACACCTTGCGACGGTTGTAAGGTCAAGATCGTGGCTGAGCAGTTGCTGATCGGCGACGTCACCGCCCTCACCGGCATCGCTGCGGGCCGGATCCGCCATTATCAGAAGATCGGTCTTCTGCAGGCCGAGCATCTGAGCAACGGCTACCGTGTCTTCGACGTCGAGCAGGTGCTCGAACTGCTCCGCATCGACCTCCTGCGCAGCATCGGCATCGGGATCAAGGACATCGGCCGGGTACTGGACGGCGACCACACCACGGTGGCCGACCTGCTGAGCGAGCACCGGAACCTCCTGCTCGAACAACGCGCACGACTGGACGAATTGATCGCGGCGATCGACGCCGCTGCGGAAAGCGGCCTGCTGGTCCCCCACCCCGTCGGCGACACCGACGAACACATCCTGCAGCGCCTGGCCACCTCCCATCGCAACAGCATCGGCGTGATCGGCAGGCTGAGCAGCCCGCTGTCACCGGAGGCGGCTGCGTTGTTCGCCGAGCTGCTTGGCGACTGGAATCTGCCCGTGGCGCCGTTGTTCGGTCAGATGTTGCTGCCCGCCGCGTCGACCTCGTTGTTGGAGAAGCTGGCTCATACGGCAGGCTGCGCCGAGTTGTTCGGCCGGCTGCGCTACCTCGCAGGCCGGGTGCTGGCGCTTGGCGACGACGACGGCGACGGCGACGGCGAGGCAGCTGAGCGGCTGGCGCGGGAGTGGGTCGCCAGCCAGCTCGACGATCCCCTTCCTACCGACGTGGTCGACGTGGTGCGTTCCGAATTCCCCGCGCTGGCGTCCGAACCGGTGATCGTGCAGGGCTTCCCGGCGTGGGCAACGTCGATCAATCCGGCGGCGGCGCGATTCCTCGACGAGGTGGCGCGACTGTCGGCGCAGCGCGGCGTGGACGTACTGAGTGTCATCGTGTTACCGGCTCCGGCCGTGCAGAGCTGACATTCCGTCAACCACCGGACAATTGGGACATCGGACCGGCGAGCAACTCCACGGTGACTCCGTCGGGGTCGACCACCGACGCGGTGACACCGCGCGGCGTCGTCATGGTCCGCGGCTCGCCGCCGAGGCCGAGTTCGGCGAGCCGAGCCAACACCTCGGCGACCGGTACCTGGAACGACAGCAGGAACAAGCCCCGGTGCGGGGTGCCGGAACCCGCTGGCTCGTCGCGGATGTCGGTCTGTTCGAGGTCCAGCAACTCCAGTGTGCCGCCCTGCGGACTGTCGGGTGAGCCGAGGAAGACCGCCCGCAGGTGGCTGGTCCGCCGCCCGAGAAGTGGCTCGAGGTCGGCGTCCATGGTGAAGTCGGCCAGCACGGTAAGGCCGATGCCGTCCCGGTAGAACCGCAGTGAGGCATCGAGGTCTGCGGGACACAGTCCAGTGTGGTGCACCATCGTCATCGTGTTATGCCCTCGCGGTGGCTGGGAGCTCGATCAGGATGTCCCCGGTGGCCGTGACATTGGCCACCTCGTCGGGGCCGAGAATCACGGTGGTGAACGGGCTGGTGATCGCCGCAGGGCCGGAAATCGCGATACCGGGCAGTGCGTTGCTCATCGAGTAGGCCGGTGCCGCATCATGCCAGCTCTCGCCAATCCACATGCGCCGGTACGCGATCGGCTCGATCGTGGTCGCGCTGCGCAACTCGGCGTCGGCCGGCCGCTCCACCTCGCCGATGGCCGTCAGACGGATTACCCGCAGTATCGGTTCCTGCGCACGGGCCTCGATGAGCCGGGCTAGTGCACTGCGCACAGACCATCTCCTTCGCCGGAATCATCGGGCGGGTCGCCGCTGGTCGCGACGGTGCTTCACTCTATCTTTATAATATTGCGGTTTTATCAGATCACACCACGACGGACCCCCGGAACCGAGCGAGATGAGGGCCTACCATGAGGACCGCACTGATCACCGGCGGCAGCGGGGGCATCGGCAAGGCCGTCGGCCGCCGACTGGCTGAATCGGGCTACGACGTCGTGCTCACCGCCCGACGCGAGGCACCATTGCGTGCGGCCGCCGACGAGATCGGCGCGCGGTTCGTCGTCGCCGATGCGGCCGATCCAGAGTCGTTTCGCGATGCCGTCGCAGCGACCGGGCCGGTGGACCTCCTCGTGCACGCCGCGGGGGTACTCGGTGGGACGTACGTCCGCAAGCAGACATTCACCCAGTGGCGCGAGACCATCACCGCAAATCTGGACTCGTGCTTCGTCGTCACGTCCGAGGCGTTGCCGAGGATGCAGCCGGGTTCACGATTCGTCTTCATCTCGTCGTCGTCCGCGCACGAGCCCATGCCTGCCAGGACGGCCTACTCGGCGTCGAAGGCAGGCATGAACGCGTTCGCCCGTGCGCTGGCCCTCGAAGTGGACCGTGACGGGATCAACGTTCACATCGTCACGCCGGGCCCCGTCGAAACCGAGATGCTGCAGGACGTGCCGTTCGAGATGTATGCGATCCGCGCTGTGGACGTCGCCGACACCGTCGCGTGGTTGGACACGCTCGACTCCTCAGTCGACCTACCCGAGATCAGGCTGAACGCGATCACGCGCGGCCCGTCGGCGCGCGCGCCGATCGTGCCGATCGAAGTGGAGCGCCGACGCGGCCCGTCAGACTCCCGTTGACACCGGCGCGGTCGCGGGATCGGTCGGTTGCGTGGCCGCCCGGGACCTGACGATCTGTGGCCACCAGAACCACTTGCCCATGAGCGCCGCGATCGCGGGGGTCATGAACGACCGAACGACCAAGGTGTCGAACAGGAGTCCCAGCGCAATCGTGGTGCCTACCTGGCCCATGACCTTGAGATCGCTGAACGCAAACGACGCCATCGTGAAGGCGAATACGAGACCCGCCGACGTCACCACCGACCCTGTGCCCGCCATCGCGCGGATGATGCCGGTCTTCAACCCCCCGTGAAGTTCCTCCTTGAACCGGGATACCAGCAACAGGTTGTAGTCGGACCCCACCGCCAATAGCAGGATGACCGACATCGCCAGCACCATCCAATGCAGCTCGAGGCCAAGGATGTGTTGCCAGACGAGCACCGACAGACCGAACGAGGCACCGAGCGACAGCAACACCGTGCCCACGATCACCGCCGCAGCCACCACACTTCGGGTGATGATCAACATGATGATGAAAATGAGTGTCACCGCGGATATTCCGGCGATCAACAAGTCGTAGAACGACCCGTCCCGCATGTCCTTGTAGGTGGCGGCGGTGCCGGCCAGGTAGATGCTGGACCCCTCCAGCGGAGTGCCCTTGATGGCTTCCTTGGCGGCCTGTTTGATGGCGTTGATGTGCGAGATGCCCTCAACGGTCGCCGGATCACCCTCGTGGCTGATGATGAAGCGCACCGACTTGCCGTCCGGCGAGATGAAGTTCTTCATTCCTCGCTTGAAGTCCGCATTGTCGAATATCTCCGGCGGCACATAGAACGAGTCGTCGTTCATCGACTCGTCGAAGGCATCGCCCATCGCGGTCGAGTTCTCCGACATCGCGGTCTGCTGGTCCTGCATGCCCTTCTGGGTGGCATACATCGTCAGCATCATCGTCTTCATGCTCTTCATGGTCTCGATCTGCGGGGGCAGCACCGTGGCCAACTCGGGCAGGAGCGTGTCCAGTTCCTCCAGGTCGGGTATCAACAACTGAATGTCGTCGGTCAGCGTGTCGACGCCGTCGAGTGTGTCGAACACCGAACGGATCGACCAGCACACCGGGATGTCGTAACAGTGTGGTTCCCAGTACAAGTAGTTGCGCAGTGGACGGAGGAAGTCGTCGAAATTGGCGATGTTGTCCCGCAATTCGGCGACGTCGACCGTCATGCCCTTGATCTTGGCGACCATGGTGTGGGTGATGTCCGCCATCTGCAGCGTCAGGGCCGACATCTTCGTCATCGTGTCGATGGTCGTCTGCATGTCGTTGGCCTGCGTCAGCATGTTGGCCATCATGTCCTGGTTGTACTTGCGATTCATCGTCTGGCCGGTGCTCTGCATGCTGACCTGGAACGGAATCGTGGTGTGTTTGATCGGCTTGCCATCGGGCCGGGTGATCGTCTGGACACGGGAGATGCCGGGCACGTGGAAGATGGCCTTCGCGATCTTGTCGATGACCAGGAAGTCGGCCGAGGTACGCAGGTTGTGATCGCTCTCGATCATCATCAGTTCTGGATTCATCCTGGCGGCGTTGAAGTGCCGGTCGGCCACCTGGTAGCCGACGTTGGCCGGGATGTCGTCGGGTAGGTACTTGCGGGCGTCATAGCTCGTCTTGTAGCTGGGAAGGGCGAGCAGACCGATCAGGGCCAGCGCGATCGTCGCGACGAGAATCGGGCCCGGCCACCGCACGACCACGGTGCCCACCCGGCGCCAACCCCTTGACCGGATCTTGCGCTTGGGTTCGAAGCGGCCGAAGCGGCTGCCCAACACGACCACAGCGGGCCCCAGGGTCAGCGCCGCGATGACGGCGACGAACGTGCCAACGGCACAAGGCACTCCCATGGTTTGGAAGTACGGCAGCCGCGTGAAGCTGAGGCATAGCATCGCGCCTGCGATGGTCAGACCCGAGCCCAGTACGACGTGAGCCGTCCCGCGGAACATGGTGTAGTACGACGTTTCCCGGTCCTCGCCCGCGCCTCGGGCTTCCTGGTAGCGACCGATGAGAAAGATGGCGTAGTCGGTGCCCGCGGCGATGACCATGAGGGTGAGCAGGCTCGTCGCGAAGGTCGAGAGCCCGATGATCTCGTAGTAGCTGAGAAACGCGACGATCCCGCGCGCGGCGCCCAGTTCGAGGAACACCATCAGCAATACCAGGATCACGGTGGCTACCGACCGGTAGACCAACAGAAGCATGACCGCGATCACCACGAGCGTGATCGCCGTGACGATCGCGATGCTCTTGTCGCCCGCGTGGTGTTGATCCGAAATGAGCGGCGCGCCGCCGGTCACGTATGCCTTCACGCCCGGCGGGGCCGGAGTCTGGTCGACGATGTCGCGGACCGCCGTGACGGAGTCATTGGCGAGCGTTTCGCCCATGTTGCCGTGCAGATAGACCTGTACGTAGGCGGACTTGCCGTCATTGCTCTGCGCGCCGGACGCGGTCAGCGGATCGCCCCAGAAGTCCGCGACGTGCTCCACGTGGGCCGTGTCCGCTTCGAACTTCTTGATCAATTCGTCGTAGTAATGGTGGGCATCGGCACCGAGCGGCTGCTCGCCCTCCAGGATGACCATGGCGGCGCTGTCGGAGGTGAACTCCTGAAAGGTTCTGCCGACCTTCTCCATCGACACTGTCGATGGAGCGTCCCTGGCGTTCATGGACACCGTGTGCGCCTCGCCGACCTTCTCCAACGGTGGCACGGCGACGTTGGTGATGACTGTCAGGGCCAGCCAGCCGAGCACCACGGGCACCGCGAGAGTCCGGATGAGTTGCGCGATCTTCGAGCGCTCGGGGTGGATTCCACTCATTCGACGGTCACCGGGCCCACGTCGACGTCCCCCTCGATCAAGACCGCGCCATCGGGCCAGTTGCGATGCCGCATGCTTAACACATGGAGCCTCGCGTGTAATACGTGCAATATGTGTAGGCCGTCAAACAGTATTCTGTCAATCGCGCGATGCCCGGTCCGACCGGCGTCGACCCCTCCGACTCGCGGAGGGCTACCGCGGATCCGACATCATTGATTCACATGTATGCCCGGCCGGCGATGAGTCATCGGTGAAAATCGACGTCGTTGCTGTTGACAACGGTGCGCACTGCGCGGTAGACCTTGGTCGTCCTACATATCAACCAGAAATGTCCGACAGATCATCTTGCAGACTCGCAGGGAGGCGCTGAGCGATGCATCTGGAGTACACGCAGGAGCAGCAGCAACTGCGGGAGGAGATCCGCGCTCAGCTGGCATCGGTGATGACACCCGAGCGGGCGGCTGCGGTCAGCCGTCGCGAGGAGGGTGGACCGGCGGTCAAGGAGTGCGTCCGAGCGCTGGCGGCCGCGAACCTACTCGGCGTGGGCTGGCCCAAAGAGTATGGCGGCCGGGGCTTCTCCGCGATCGAGCAGCACATCTTCTTCGAAGAGGCGAAGCGGTTGAACGCACCGATCCCGCTGGTGACGCTCAACACCGTGGGGCCGACGATCATGCAGTTTGGTACCGACGAGCAGAAGCAGAAGTTCCTGCCTGCGATTCTGGACGGCACGGTGGAGTTCGCGATCGGATACTCCGAACCGTCGGCGGGCAGCGATCTGGCCGCGTTGCGGACTACCGCGGTGCGCGACGGCGACGAGTACGTCATCAACGGGCAGAAGATGTTCACCAGCGGCGCAGGCAACGCCGACTACATTTGGCTCGCGGCGCGCACGGATCCAGAAGCGAAGAGACACAAGGGCATTTCACTGTTCATCGTGCCGACCTCATCACCGGGTTTCTCGCACCGGCCGTTGCACACCATGCCAGGGATCTCGACGTACTACACCTTCTACGACGACGTGCGTGTTCCGGCCAGCGCACTCGTCGGCGCCGAGAACGAGGGCTGGAAGCTGGTCACCACCCAGCTGAACTTCGAACGCGCCGCACTCGGCACCCTTGGCGCGCTGGAGCCCCTGTTCGAGAAGACCCTGCGGTGGGCCGTGAACACCGAAATGGACGGTGCCCGGGTGATCGATCAGCCATGGGTCCAACTCGCACTGGCCAGGGTCGAAGCACAGGTCGCCGCATACAAGTTGATCAATCTGCGGGTGAATGCCGCGATGACCAAGGGCGCACTCGAAATGGGCGAGGCCTCTGCTGCCAAGGTCTTCGGGACCGAACTCACCCAGCGGGTCGCTGGCGAGCTGATGGAGATCCTCGACAGAAACGGTTGCCGTTCCGGGCCCGACGCCCCGCTGCGTGGCGCCTTGGAGTCGGCGATGCGGATCGCGGTGCTCAACACCTTCGGCGGCGGCGCGAACGAGATCCAGCGCACGATCATCGCCATGGCCGGGCTCGGCATGCCCCGCGAGCCCCGGCCGACCATGCCCCCATCAACTACGACGCCCTAACCAACAACGACCTCAAGGGAACGGACCAGCCATGGACTTCACGTTCAGCGAAGACCAACAGGCGCTCGGCAAGGTCGCGCGAGACTTGTTCGCGCGCAGTGCCAC
>Ga0193743_1003269_pt1 | contig 10921 bp, 8 predicted proteins | sample L2c2metaG_FD_143038 | JGI IMG/M metagenome (GOLD analysis project Ga0193743, IMG submission 143038) | Soil microbial communities from a riparian zone of the East river system, Colorado, United States - L2c2 | ecosystem: Environmental > Terrestrial > Soil > Riparian zone | place: USA: East River...
GCTGATGCGCCGCACCACGCCCTCGGCCCCGCCGATCACCACCCAGTCGCCCACCTTCACCGGGCGTTCGACCAGCAGGATCAGGCCGGCGACGAAGTTCTGCACGATGTTCTGCAGGCCGAAACCGATGCCGACCGACAGCGCGCCGGCGATCAGCGCCAGGTTCGACAGGTCGAGCCCGAGCACGCCGACGCCGAGCAGCGCCGCGATCAGGATGCCGAGATAGCCGATGCCGGTGCGGATCGAGTTCTTCAGGCCGCGGTCGATCTGCAGCTTGTCGAGGAAGCGGGCGTCGAGGCGCCGCTGCAGGAAGCGGGTGGCGGTGATGCCGACGGTGAAGGCGACGATGGCGCCGAGAATGTCGAGCGGCGCGATGCGGACGCCACCGACCTTCGCCCCGTCCAGGATGGTGGTGCCGATCCCCGAGATGTCGCTGGTGCTGAGCCCCAGTATGGGCGCCAGCATCAGCAGGGCCGCCAGGCCGAGGACGATATCGGTGCAGAGGGCGGCGCCGGTCTCGAACACCCACAATCCGCGGTCGTTGATGTAGAGCGCCAGCTTCTGATAGCCGATCAGCCCGGCCACCAGCACCACCACAGCCAGGAGCGCGGTCACCAGCCGCAGTCGCGGCCAGCGTCCGGCCGGCCGGGCCGGCGCCGGCTGATCGTCGGCCGGCTCGCCTTCCGGCAGCGCCTTGAGGTCGGCGCGATATCCCCACAGCGATCCCGGCAGCAGCGCCAGCAGCGCCAGCGCACCCGCGGCCAGCGCCGCCGCGACCAGCGCGGCGCGCAGCTCGCTTTGCATCAGGATGCGGCCATCGGCCATCGCCAGCGTCACCCCGGCGACGGCCCAGATCGCGGCACCCAGCCGCAGCCGATGGCACAGGGTGCGGGCCGAGGCGTCGGTCAGGTCGATCAGGCGCCAGGCCGGATCGTCAGGCGTCAGCGCGGCCGAGATCGCGGCCGATGCGAGGAAATAGGCGACGATCCCCCAGGCCAGGATGCCCAGGGCGATCATGGCGACATAGCTGGCCGGGCGGTCGCCGAGCCAGCCGGCGCAGATCACTGCCACCGCCACCGTCACCATCGCCGGCAGCACGCCATGGGCGATGGTGTGGACCAGGGCCGCTGCCGCTCGCCGCCTGAGGGATGGTACGGTTTCGGACGGGCGGCGGCCGAACCGCCGCAGCAGCCAGCGCCGCGCCAGCCAGCCGAGGCCGAGGACGATGCCGGCGAACAGGATGCGCCGGGCCATCTCGCCCACCCCGTCCCAGCCGGTGCCGGCCTGGTCCTGGAACGGCAGCAGCAGCCGTGTCGTCAGATAACCGGCCTGGTCGGGAAGCGGCAACCAGGTCTTCGGGTCGAAGACGGCCGGCGCAACCGTCAGCAGGTCGCGCCGGAACTGGTCGACGCGCGCGGCGTCCGCGGTCTGCTGCAGAAGCTGGGCCTGAGTCTTGATCGCCTCGGCCTGCCGCACCTGCCCGTTGAACTTGGCGATGGCATCCGCCAGTTGCTGCCGCTGCTTCGCCACATCGGCCGTCTCCGGCGGTGCCCCGTCGGCCGGCGGCGGGCCGAGCGCGTCGCTGACCTGCTTGATCTTGCCGAGGGTGTCGTTCGCGGCATCCGACGCGGCCTGGGTCTGATCGACCACCGCGGCCAACTGGCTGCGCAGCGCGTTGTAGTCGTCATCGGACAGATTCTTTGCCGAGAGCTGGCCGAAGAGCCGCCCGAGCGTGTCCTGCCACCCGACGGTCTGCTTGTCGAAATCCGGGTTGGTCTGGGCCGCGGCCGGCAGGGCGGCGAAGCCGAGGGCCAGCAGCAGGAACAGGCGGAGGAACAGGGCGCGAAAGGTCATGGGCGGCCGAACCGGCACCTGGGGCTATGGGGGATGCGTCTCTTTCCATGCCAAAGCGGCGACAAGAAGGCGACCCCGCCCATCGTCGCAGCAGCAATGCGCCGCGTCGCCGCAACCGGCCGGGCGTGACGCGGCGGCGCGGCTTGCATCCCGGCCACCGCCACAGGGGGACCGCCCGGCGATGTATCTCGACGAAATCCGCCGCCGGCCTGGCTTTGCGTCCGAAGATTGCTTCCCCTGGACCATCCCGGTGGTGGCCGGGCTGGAGCGGTTGGCCTTCACCGTGTCGGTCAGCTTCCTGGTCGGCGAGAACGGCTGCGGCAAATCCACGCTGATCGGAAGGCCCGCGCGCGATCAAGCCGTGGCCAGAGGCGGGATCCTCTTGGTATGAATGCGGCATCGGCGAGCCGGTGGGGGCGTCCCCAGGTCCGGCACGGAGAGAAAAAGATCGATCGGGAGCACCCCATGAGCAGCGACGTCAGCCTCTTCCCCGTGTCCGACGACTGGGCCAGGCGCGCCTGGGCCGATTCCGCCAAATACCAGGCGATGTACCAGCAGTCGGTCGCCGACCCCGAGGGCTTCTGGGCCGAACACGGCAAGCGCGTCGACTGGATCAAGCCCTTCACCAAGGTCAAGGACACCAGCTTCACCGGCGACGTCCACATCCGCTGGTTCGAGGACGGCACGCTGAACGCGTCCGCCAACTGCATCGACCGGCACCTGGCGAAGCGCGCCGACCAGACCGCCATCATCTGGGAGGGCGACGACCCCAAGGACAGCCGCCACATCACCTATCGCGAACTGCATGAGCAGGTCAGCCGCCTGGCCAATGTGCTGAAGGCGCGCGGGGTGAAGAAGGGCGACCGGGTCACGGTCTACCTGCCGATGATCCCCGAGGCAGCCTATGCCCTGCTGGCCTGCGCCCGGATCGGCGCGGTCCATTCCGTGGTGTTCGGCGGCTTCTCGCCCGACAGCCTGAAGGACCGCATCCTCGATTGCGGCTCGACCATCCTGATCACCGCCGATGAGGGGCTGCGCGGCGGCCGGCCGGTGGCGCTGAAGGCCAATGCCGACGAGGCACTGAAGAGCTGCCCCGACGTCACCAGCTGCATCGTGGTGCGCCGCACCGGCGGCAAGATCGGCTGGACCGAGGGCCGCGACCTCTGGCTGCATGAGGCTTCGGCCCAGGTCTCCGCCGACTGCCCGCCCGAGGAGATGGGCGCCGAGGACCCGCTGTTCATCCTCTACACCTCGGGCTCGACCGGCAAGCCGAAGGGGGTGCTGCACACCACCGGCGGCTACCTGGTCTACGCCGCGATGACCCACCAGTACGTCTTCGACTACCATGACGGGGACATCTACTGGTGCACCGCCGATGTCGGCTGGGTGACCGGGCACAGCTACATCCTGTACGGGCCGCTGGCCAACGGCGCGACGACACTGATGTTCGAGGGCGTGCCCAACTATCCCGACACCTCGCGCTTCTGGCAGGTGGTGGACAAGCACAAGGTCAACATCTTCTACACCGCTCCCACCGCCATCCGCGCCCTGATGCGCGACGGCGAAGGCCCGGTGAAGAAGACCAGCCGCGCCTCGCTGCGGCTGCTGGGTTCGGTCGGCGAGCCGATCAACCCCGAGGCTTGGCTATGGTACCACCGCGTGGTCGGCGATGGCCGCTGCCCGATCGTCGACACCTGGTGGCAGACCGAGACCGGCGGCATCCTGATCACGCCGCTGCCGGGCGCCATCGCGCAGAAGCCCGGCTCGGCCACCCTGCCCTTCTTCGGGGTCAAGCCGCTGATCGTCGACGGCGAGGGCAAGCCGCTGGACGGCGCGGTCGAGGGCAACCTGTGCATATCGGACAGCTGGCCCGGCCAGATGCGCACCGTATTCGGCGACCATGAGCGCTTCATCCAGACCTATTTCGCCACCTTCAAGGGCCTGTACTTCACCGGCGACGGCTGCCGCCGGGACCAGGACGGCTACTACTGGATCACCGGCCGGGTCGACGACGTGCTCAACGTCTCCGGCCACCGCATGGGCACCGCCGAGGTCGAGAGCGCGCTGGTCGCCCATCCCAAGGTGGCCGAGGCCGCGGTGGTCGGCTATCCCCACGACATCAAGGGCCAGGGCATCTACGCCTATGTCACCCTGATCGCCGGCGAGCAGCCGACCGAAGAGCTGCGCAAGGAGCTGGCGCAGTGGGTGCGCAAGCAGATCGGGCCGATCGCCACGCCGGACCTGATCCAGTGGGCGCCGGGCCTGCCCAAGACCCGGTCGGGCAAGATCATGCGCCGCATCCTGCGCAAGATCGCCGCCAACGAGCAGGAGACGCTGGGCGACACCAGCACCCTGGCCGACCCGGCCGTGGTGACCGACCTGGTCGACAACCGGATGAACCGGGGGTAGCGCGCGGGGGCACAGCCGCCCGATGCCGGAGCCCAGCCGATCCCTCGAGACCGCGTGGCTCGAGGATTTCCTGGCGGTGCTGGACGAGGGCGGCTTTTCGCGCGCGGCGGAGCGCCGGGGCGTCAGCCAGCCGGCCTTCAGCCGGCGGATCCGGGCGCTGGAGGACTGGGTCGGCACCACCCTGTTCGATCGCAGCACCCATTCGGTCCGCCTGACCCCGGCCGGCGAGCGCTTCCGGCCGGCCGCCGAGGAGATGCTGCGGCGGCTGCAGATCGGGCGGCAGGACGCGCTGAGCGCCGCCCAGGCGGGCTCGGAGACGCTGCGCTTCGCCGCCACCCATGCGCTGGCGCTGACCTTCTTCCCGGCCTGGCTGCGCGCCCTGGAGGCGGCGGCGCCGACCGCGATGACGGTGCAGCTGACCGCCGACACCATGGTCGCGTGCAAGAAGCTGATGGTGGAGGGCCGGGCCCAGTTCCTGCTGTGCCACGACCATCCGGCGGCGGCGCGGCGGCTGGCGGGCGACAGCTTCCCGTCGATCGCGCTGGGCCGGGACGTGCTGCTGCCGGTCGCGGCACCGGCGCTGGCCGGCGGGGCGGCCGCGCCCTACCTCGCCTACACCTCGGAATCGGGCATGGGCCGCATCCTGGCCGCCGCCTGGGCGCAGGCCGGGCGGACGGCGCCGGCCGAGCCCGCCTTCTCCTCCCACCTCGCCAGCGTGCTCGCGGCCATGGCCCGGGATGGCCGCGGCGTCAGCTGGTCGCCGCTGAGCCTGGTCGCCGAAGACCTGGAGTCGGGCCGGCTGGCACGGGCCGGGACCGCGGCCGACGAGGTGCCGATGGAGATCCGTCTGTTCCGCCCCAAGGCCCGCCAGAGCCCCGCCGCCGAGGCGTTCTGGTACCGGGCGGTCACGTTGAGCGGCGCGCGCTGACACCACCAACCCGTCATTGCGAGCCCCCGCAGGGGGCGTGGCAATCCAGCGGCACCGGCCCCTGGATCGCCCCTGTCTAAACTCAAAGGGGCGCTGCGCGCCTCGCGATGACGAAAAGAGGGTGGAAGGGTTCCCGACTAAGAGAAGAACGCCAGCAGCTCCGCCGCGGTCTCCTCCGGTCGTTCCTCCTGCAGAGTGTGGCCGCAGTCGAAGGCGCGGCCGCGGACGTCGCGGGCCTTTTCGCGCCAGGTCTCCAGCACGTCGTACAGCGCCCCGACGGTGCCCTGCCCGCCCCAGATCGCCAGCAGCGGCGCCGTGACCCGGGCGTCGGCATCCGCGGCATCATGCTCGAGGTCGATCGTCGCCGCCGCGCGGTAGTCCTCACAGATGGCATGGCGCGTCGCCGGGTCGCTGTAGCAGCGCAGGTACTCGGCGAAGGCGGCCGGCTCGGTCGCGCCGGGCGTCTTGCTCTGTCCGTCGATGTGCTTGCGCAGGAAGAATTCCGGGTCGGCGCCGATCATCCGCTCCGGCAGCGGGTCCGGCTGGATCAGGAAGAACCACCAGAAGTAGCGGGTGGCGAACTCCTTGTCGGTGCGGGCGTACATCGTCGCCGTCGGCGCGATGTCGATCACGGCGAGGCGCGCGACCGCGTCGGGATGGTCCAGCGCCATGCGGTGCGCCACCCGGCCGCCGCGGTCATGCCCGGCGACGCCGAAGCGGTGATGCCCGAGCAGCCGCATCAGCGCCACCTGGTCGGCCGCCATGGAGCGTTTGGAATAGGCGATGTGGTTGTCGCCGCCGTCCGGCTTGCTGCTGTCGCCATAACCGCGCAAATCGGCAGCGACGACGGTGAAGCGCCGCGCCAGGACCGGGCCTACCTTGCGCCAGGTCGCATGGGTCTGCGGGTGGCCATGCAACAGCAGCAGCGGCGGGCCGTCGCCGCCGATCGCGGCGCGGATGGTCAGGCCGGGCGCGACCGTGGCGTCGACCAGCCGGAACCCGGCCAGGAAGGGCGAGGCGCCGCGCTCGGCGATGGCGTCGGTCAGGCCAGCCATGGATTCTCCGCGAGATAGCCCTGCTCGAAGCTCTTGATGGCGCTGCGATGCTGCAGCGTCGCGCCGATCGCGTCGAGGCCCAGCACCAGCGCCTCCTTCCGGCCCGGCTCGATCTCGAAGGCGATGGCCGACCCATCCGAAGCCGCGATGCGCTGCCCCGGCAGGTCGATGCTCAGCCGGTTGGTGGCGGCGTCGGAGGCCAGCGCCATCAGCCGGTCGACCACCGCGGCCTCCAGGGTGACGGCCAGCAGCCCGTTGCGGGCGCAGTTGTCGAAGAAGATGCCGGCGAAGCTGGTGCCGATCAGCGCCCGGATGCCGAGCTGGCCGAGGCCCCAGACCGCATGCTCGCGGCTGGAGCCGCAGCCGAAGTTCGGGCCGACCACCAGGATCTTGGCGTCGCGCCAGCCCTCCCGGTTCAGCACGAAACCCGGCCGTTCGGCGCCGGACGGGTCGAAGCGCAGGTCGCGGAAGACGCCGTCGCGCAGGCCGCTGCGGTCGATGCCCTTGAGGTACTGCTTGGGCATGATCACGTCGGTGTCGACATTGGCCGCCGGCAGCGCCGCCGCCGGGCCGGAGACCAGGGTGAAAGGCTGCATGGTCAGGCTCCCCCGCCGGCTTGTCGCGGATCGGCCAGCCGGCCGTTGATCGCGGCGGCGGCGACCATCGCCGGGCTCATCAGATGGGTGCGGCCGCCGGCGCCCTGCCGCCCCTCGAAGTTGCGGTTGGTGCTGGAGGCGCAGCGCTCGCCGCTGCCGAGCACGTCGTCATTCATCGCCAGGCACATCGAGCAGCCGGATTGCCGCCATTCGAATCCGGCCTCGGTGAACACCCGGTCCAGCCCCTCGGCCTCGGCCTGCCGCTTCACCGCGCTGGACCCCGGCACCACCATCGCCCGCACCCCGGCGGCGACGTGGCGGCCGCGGACCACGGATGCAGCGTCGCGGAGATCCTCGATCCGGGCGTTGGTGCAGGAGCCGATGAAGGCCCGCTCGATCGCGATGTCGCTCAGCCTCGTGCCCGGCGCCAGGCCCATATAGGCCAGCGCCCGCTCCATGTCCCGCCGCCGGTCCGGGTCCGGCTCGGCCGCCGGGTCCGGGATGCGGGCGCCGATCGGCGCCGCCTGGTCGGGGCTGGTGCCCCAGGTGACCATCGGCTCGATCCCGGCGGCGTCCAGCGCTACCTCGCGGTCGAAGCGGGCGTCGGGGTCGCTGTTCAGCCCGCGCCACGCGGCGACGGCCTGGTCCCACAGGGCACCCTGCGGCGCGCGGGGGCGGCCGTGGAGATAGTCGAACACCCGTTCGTCCGGTGCCACCAGGGCGCCGCGGGCGCCGCATTCGACCGCCATGTTGCACAGGGTCATGCGGCCCTCGACGCTGAGGCGGGCGATGGTGCTGCCGGCGAATTCGATGGCGAAACCGGTGGCGCCGGACGCCCCGATCCGCCGGATCAGCGCCATCACCACATCCTTGGCGCGGACGCCCGGCCCCAGCGGCCCGTCGACGGTGACGCACATCGATTTCAGGCGGCGATACACCAGCGTCTGGGTGGCCAGGTAGTGCTCGATGTCGGAGGTGCCGATGCCGAAGCCCAGGCTGCCGAAGGCGCCATAGGTGGTGGTGTGGCTGTCGCCCGCCGCGATCACCATGCCCGGCAGCACCAGGCCCAGCTCCGGCATCACCACATGCTCGATGCCCTGCAGCGGGTGCAGCACGTCGAACAGCTCGATGCCGAAGTCGCGGCAGTTCTCGGCGAAGTAGGACGCCTGCTGCGCCGCCCCGGCATCGGGCATCGCCGCGGTGCGGTGCGCCGCGGTCGGGTTGACATGGTCGACGGTGCCCAGCGCCGCCGTGGGGCGCCACAGCGGCCGGCCGGCCTCGCGCAGCCCGGTGAAGGCCTGGGGGCTGGTGTATTCGTTCAGCACGGTGCGGTCGATATAGAGCAGCACCTGCCCGCCATCGGCGTCGAGGCGGCGGACCGTGTGGCTGTCGACCAGCTTGTTGTAGAGCGTTCGCGCTCGGGGCGGCACGGCGGTTCTCCGGGTCTTCGTGTTCGTCCGCCAGCATGCGCCCCGCCAGCGGCGACGGTGATGCCGTGTTTGCATCAATTGATCCGGCAGAGCTGGCCTGGATCCGCGACCGCCTGGCCGGCACGCCGGCGCCGGGCAACTGCGAGAAGTAGCCGGGCGGCCCGCCGCTCAGTCGAGGTGGAACACCTCCTCCATCATCGCCCACCACTCGCCCGCGGCGCGGGTCTCGAACGGCTCCTGGCAGGGCACGCAGACCGCCCACCACTCCTGCGTCACCGGATCGGCCGCCATCGCCGCCATGTCGGCCGCGAAATCGGTGCCGTGATACTCCCAGCAGCCGAACAGCAGGTTCTCCGGCTCCTTCAGATAGATCGAATAGTTGCGGATGCCGGAGGCGCTGATCCGCGCCAGCACCGCGGGCCAGACGGCGGCGTGCAGCCGCTTGTATTCGGCGACCTTGTCCGGCTTCAGCCGCAGGCACATCCCCATACGCTGCATGTCCGCACCCCGTGATTGCCTGCGCATACGTCTTACAAATATAAGGAATGTCACGCGCCGCGGGAACCCCGGGGCACCCCGACACCGAGGCACCGCCATGGCCAGAATCGTCCGCGTCGAAGCCCTGATGCTCGACCTCGTGCCCAAGGTGAAGCGGGTCGACGCGATCCAGTCCTTCGTCAGCCAGGAAACCCCGATCATCCGCATCACCGATGCCGATGGCGCGGTCGGCATGGGCTACAGCTACACCATCGGCACCGGCGGCCCGTCGGTGATGAAGCTGATCGAGAAGACGCTGGGCCCGGCCCTGATCGGCCGCGAGGCCGGCATGGTCGAGCAGGTCTGGCGCGACCTGCTGTTCCTGACCCATGCCACCACGGTCGGCGCCATCACCGCCATCGCCCTGGCGGCGATCGACACCGCGCTGTGGGACCTGCGCTGCCGCAAGGCCGGGCTGCCGCTGCACGTCATGGCCGGCGGCGCGCAGGAGAAGATCCGCCTGTACACCACCGAGGGCGGCTGGCTGCACCTGGAGCCGGCGGCGCTGGTCGAGGACGCGCTGCGCCAGAAGGCGGCGGGCTTCGGCGGCGCCAAGCTGAAGGTCGGCCGGCCGATCCACGAGGATGTCGCCCGCATCGCCGCGGTGCGCGAGGCGGTCGGCCCCGGCTTCGAAATCTTCACCGACGCCAACCAGGCCTTCTCGGTCGACGACGCGATCCGCCGCGCCCGCCACTACGAGCCGCTCGACATCGGCTGGCTGGAGGAGCCGCTGCCGGCCGACGACGTCGAGGGCCATGTCCGGCTGTCCAACGCCACCACCCTGCCGATCGCGGTGGGTGAGAGCCTGTACAGCCATCTGCATTTTCGCGACTACCTGCAGCGCGGCGCCTGCTCGATCGTCCAGGTCGATGTCGGCCGCATCGGCGGCATCACGCCCTGGCTGAAGGTGGCGCATCTGGCGGAGTGCTTCAACGTCGCGGTCTGCCCGCATTTCCTGATGGAGATCCATGTCGCGCTGTGCGCCGCGGTGCCGAACGCGCGCTGGGTCGAATACATCCCGCAGCTGGACAGCCTGACCACCGAGGGCATGACCATCCGCGACGGCTATGCCGTGCCCAGCACCGAGCCGGGCCTGGGCATCAAATGGGACCTGGCCGCGATCGAGCAGCAGACCGTCGCCGGCTCCCGCTTCGAGATCAGCTGACGAACGCAGACAGAACCACCTCTTCCCGGTCGTCATCGCGAGCCCCGCCAGGGGCGCGGCGATCCAGCGGCACCGACCCCTGGATCGCCACGTCGCTGCGCTCCTCGCGATGACGGATATCGGGGGCACCCGGCAGGAGACTCTCAGATGAGCAGAACCATCATGGTCGTCGGCGGCCTCAACCGCTCCGCGCCCTATTTCGCCGACGCGCATGGCCGGGGCTTGAGCCTCTTCGCCTTCGACGAGGCCGACGCGTCGGCGGCGGCGCTGTGCGAGGTCACCGGCATCGACAACCCGAGCTACCTCTCGATCAGCGCCGACGGCCGCTTCCTCTACGCCAACAGCGAGGTGTCCGGCTGGCCCGAGGGCACCGTCACGGCCTATGCCATCGACGCGGCGGCGCCGCGGCTGCGGCCGCTGAACCTGCAGTCGAGCGTGGGCAGCATCACCGCCCACAGCAGCTTCGACGCCACCGGGCGGTTCCTGCTGGTGGCGAATTACAGCCTGGGGCCGATGGACGAGGGCTCGAACCAGGCCATCGCGGTGCTGCCGCTGGGCGCCGACGGCCGGCTGGGCCCCGCGGTCTCCAGCGTGCTGCACGAAGGCACCGGCCCGAACCCCGACCGGCAGGAGCGGCCGCACCCGCATTGCGTGTTCGCGGCGCCGGACAACCGCTTCGTCGTGGTCGCCGATCTCGGGCTCGACGCCCTGTTCGCCTATCCCTTCGACGCGGCGGGGCGGCTGGATTCGGCCGGCGCGGTGCGCAGCCCCCTGCCCGCCGGCAGCGGCCCGCGCCACTTCGCCTTCCACGGCAATGGCCGCCTGGCGGTGCTGATCTGCGAGCTCGATTCCACCGTGGCGTCGCTGCGCTACGACCCGGCGAGCGGCCGGTTCGAGACCATCGGCATCGTCTCGGCGGTGCCCGCGGGCGTCACGGGCAGCCATTG
>Ga0193743_1003270_pt1 | contig 10917 bp, 10 predicted proteins | sample L2c2metaG_FD_143038 | JGI IMG/M metagenome (GOLD analysis project Ga0193743, IMG submission 143038) | Soil microbial communities from a riparian zone of the East river system, Colorado, United States - L2c2 | ecosystem: Environmental > Terrestrial > Soil > Riparian zone | place: USA: East River...
TTTCGACAGAGGGACACTGGCCGCCCTTGTTGGGTGCACTCCGGCACCGTGATTTTCGGATCTTGTGGATGGGACTGGTTGTTTCCGCAGTCGGCACCTGGATGCAAATCGTGGCTCAAAGCCTACTTGACCCACGGCTCAGCCTTCGCGCTCGGTTGCGTTTCGCTTTCCCAGGCGTCAGCGTTTTTTCGGTTCTGGCTCAAAGTTGGTGCTCGACGGAGCGGGTCTCAGGCACAGAGGCGAGCGCGCAATAACTCGACGCCGGCTCGTCCATACATCTGGCGCTTAATGGTCTTTAGGCGATTGACGTGTCCTTCGACCGGGCCATTGCTCCACCGTTCCGTGACCGCTGCTTCTACCGCGCCCATGTCCTGCTTCAACGTGCGAACAAAGCGCTGCAACGCATGAATTCCGGTCTTCAACGCCCGCTCCATCCAAGCATGCAGCGTCGCAAGCTTGCCCACCCGGAGAATGGTACGAAAGCTTAAAACCAGTTTGCGCATGACGGCATAGCCGGGACAGTGCTGCTTGAATCGATCCACGATCTCCCTTTGTCTTGAAGTCAATTCGGAGCCGATCTTGCCCAGTAGTGCTGCCGCCACTTGCGGTGAAACTCGGCGTCCTGGCGCAGTGATCGTCTCAGCCATCAGGGGAGTTTGCGGCAATAGCGTTGCGGCCTCCGCCGACGGTTGACGCCAAGGGGATAGGAGTGCGGCCAGTCTGGAGAAGCAACCGACGTAACCGAGTTCGCGCACTTCCGCGAAAAGAGTTCGACCATGACGGCAACCGGCTTCCCACCGCTCTCGCAAGTGCTCGCGAAAGGCTTCCGGCATACCCGGCCGCGGCTGCATCCGATTACGTTCCGGCAGGGCGTCAAGGCGCAACCATCGATCCAGGCGTCGGCGGTTCAAGCCGAGCTCTTTCGCCATTTCGGTGACCTTCAGGCCTGCCGCTTTCATCCGGTGAAGCGTCTGGAATAATTCCATGTTTTCCTGCCGCCGTTGCCTTCTCATTTCTACTTCTTGCTGCCGCACACGGGATTGAATTGCGATCTGTCGATCTGCGCTCCTGGCTCGATTGAGTTGCCTGGGCGCTAACTCCAGCGTTTTCGAAGGAGCCAACTGAAGGTATTGCCTTTGTACCGCCAGTTCTCGCTCCACCGCTTGCGTCAGATTAAGCGTGAGATGAAAGCGGTCGGCCACTTGCATCGCTTGCGGTGCCCCGCGACGGGCTCCATCGGCGTAGCTGCCTTGACGGTCACGGCTCACCACCATCACTTCCGGGTGTTGTTCCAGCCACGCGGTCAGGGAGTCAGCCGAGCGTGTCGGCAATAAATCCGCCACTACGCCGCGCTCGAGATCGACGAGGATCGTGCCGAACGATTTTCCCTTATTCCATGCCCAGTCATCCACACCCAACACCCGAATCGGATTAACGCATATCGCGCGCCGTACCGCCGCAGTAACTTGCCGGATTAGTGTCTGTCGGCCAGTCGGCATACCGAGCCGATTCATCAGTCGCTGACCAGGACGCCCGCCCATGGCTCGTCCCACCAAAACCCGAATCTCACCCAAACGGCTTATTTGTCGGGCATAGGGGACAGCTACGCCGGTGATTCACTCAGTAAAGATTCCGCGCGGGCATTCGCGGCTTCGGCAACGCCAACGGCCGAGTTGGAGCCTGACGTTGACGGCGGTTTCTTGAACAGGCAGGTCGCGTAATTGGCGCCAGTAGCGACTATGCCGGGAGTGGGAGACCTCGCCGCAATCCGGACATGCTGCCCAGTCTGCGCCGACGGCTTCGACCACCCAACGGGCTTCTGTTCGCACCGCACTCCGTAGCGTCAGAGTTTCCGAATTCGGAAGCAACTCGTTGAGGGAGAACTGCTTGGCTTTCACTCCCCAATAACTAACAAAAGGGCGAATCTCCTGCACCAACTGTGTACCAGAACCTTTAAAGCCCAGACGAAATTTGGCACTGATAAGCATGCAGGTCGTGCAGTTTGTGGTTGGTGGTGTATGTAAACATCCGATATCGTTACACTCGACGAAGGGTGAGACGCGTTGTGCATCTAAGCGAAAAGCCATGAAAAGGAGATGGATCGTCCCTACCGGGTACGTAGGCCGGCGAAGTTGAATTAGGGCCTAATTGGTGGGACCGATCCAAAAGTCTATTGGTTGGGAATCAATATAGTGGCGGCGAAATAAAACCGGAAGGCGCTCTGGAGCATTCGGCCAGCTACCGCCAGCTTTTGACTGATCTCAAACTCCGCATTCGGGCTGCACAGACCCGCGCGGCTTTTGCTGTTAGCCGGGAACTGGTGTTTCTGTACTGGTCCATCGGTCGGGATATTCTCTCCCGGCAACAAGCCGAGGGCTGGGGAGCAAAGATTATTGATCGCTTGGCGCATGACCTCCAAAACGAATTTCCCGGAACGGAAGGTTTCAGCCCACGCAACCTGAAATACATGCGTAGCTTGGCCGAGGCTTGGCCGGAGCCTGAAATAGTGCCACAGCTTGTGGCACTTTTGCCGTGGGGCCATCTCCGGGTGCTACTCGATAGAATTAAGGACCGTACAACACGGGAGTGGTATCTACGAGGTGCCATTGAATTCGGCTGGAGCCGGAATATCCTGGTCCATCAGATAGAGAGCCGCCTCCATGAGCGGCAAGGAAAAGCTCTCACCAATTTTTCGCGTACATTACCCCCTCGGGATTCGGATCTGGCTGAACAGATTCTGAAGGACCCCTACAACTTCGATTTCTTGACCCTGACGGAGAGCGCCAGGGAAAGAGAGCTCGAACGTGGCCTGCTCCTTCATCTCCGCGATCTGTTGCTGGAACTTGGCCGGGGCTTTGCCTTCGTCGGCAGCCAGGTTCCTCTGACGGTAGACGAGCAAACTTTCTATCTTGATTTGCTGTTCTACCACATTCGCCTGCACTGCTATTTCATCATTGAATTGAAAATAGGTGCCTTCAAACCGGAATATGCTGGGAAACTAAGCTTCTATCTATCAGCAGTCGATGGCACGATGCGGACGCCGGTAGATGGGCCGAGCGTCGGCGTCCTCCTTTGCGAAAGCCGGAGCGGTCCTATCGTTGAGTACGCGTTACAGAACATAGCCCAGCCCATTGGCGTCTCAACCTATCGCGTGACACGTGAACTGCCCGAAGCAATTCAGACGGAAGTGCCATCCATCGAAGATTTGCAAGGCGTAGTTGAGAAGCTGCGTTCTGAATTAGAGGGGATTCGCGAAGCGCACGAGCGCAAGCATGAGATTGCCGAAACTTCTGAGTGAGTTGCGGATCTGGAACAAGCTGCTTTGCATGTGCTAACAGCGAGATCCCGTAGACGGGTGGGCGGTGGTGCAAAGATTCCAGGTGTTGGATAATCGCTGCCATGGCCGTGATTATCCGATACTCCGCAACTTTGCACCGGAGCCGCTGAACGTCTTCGATAACGAATTAGATCAGACCGTCGTGGTCCAGGTGCGCTGTCCACGAGCGGCGATTCCTCTTGTTCATCCTACTCGCGATTTGTACTAATCGCGAGACCTGCCCGGTTCGAAGCTTGAAGGCATGGCTAGAGCTGTCCGGCATAACGGAAGGTAAGCTGTTCCGGTCTGTCAATCGCCACGGTTCGATTGGTGCAAATACTGCACCGGCCTGAGCCGACAGCGGCGGCGCAGTTGCCCTTCCTTCTTTACTGCTCCACCGCCGCCGGGTAGGATGGACATTTATCGACATTGATGACGCGTGGAGTGGGATGATCGGGCGAGCGTAACGCTTTCTGAAAGAATCGTTTGGCAGCCGCCGCTCCAATTCCGGCGCGTATCTCTGCACCCAGCGCCACACCGTCACGTGATCCGTGTCCAGACCGCGTTCCACCAGAAGTTCTTCGACATCTCGGTACGATAGAGAAAATCGCAAATACCAACCGACCGCCATTAAGGATGACTTTCGGTTCGCTCTGCCGCCACTTGAAGATTACCGGTCGTGATTTTGCCAATCTCCGACCTTATCAGCTTCGCCGCTTACAGTTGCAACACTGCAAGATCTTCTAGCCGAACAGATGTATCCTTAAGACAGCAAAGCCCGAAAAGCTTGCCTTTGGCTCCGGATTTGAAATTGCTAAAATCGCCCTAACACCCCTTGGACTGAGCGAACATGATTGAGCTGGCCCAAAATGCGGAGGGCCACGAACTGAGCGATGCTCAAGAGCTCAGCCCGGAGGCCGCGCGGCTCCAGACTGTCATCGACACGGTTCCGTCTTTCTTGTGGACGAGCCTGCCTGACGGATCCAAGGAATACCTGAACAAACGCTGGTACGAGTACACCGGCCTGCCCTTGGAGCAGGGGAAAGGTTGGGGTTGGAAGGTGGTCGTCCACCCCGATGACTTGGATCGGCTCGTTCGTGAATGGCTCGCTTTGGTGGATGCCCGCAAACCAGGTGAACTGGAAACTCGCATCCGACGATATGACGGAGAGTACCGATGGTTCCTGATACGTATCGTTCCGCAGCTCGACGCCGATGGCAACGTCGTCAGGTGGTTTGGAAGCAATACCGACATCGAAGATCGAAAAAGAGCGGAGAAGAAACTCCTTGAGGACGAGCGGGAGCTTCGCCGGATTACCGATGCTATCCCGCAAACCATTGTCGTCCTGGACGCGAAGGGCCACCCGCTCTACGCGAACCAGACAATGCTCGACTATACCGGGCTCACCATGGAAGATGTAGTCACCTCGGACTTTCGCGCCAGTATCTTTCATCCCGAAGATCTTGAGAGGGTGCGCGAGGAGCGCAAAGCAGGCTTGGCTCGCGGCCTGCCGTTTGAAATCGAGCAACGAGCGCTTCGGAAGGACGGTCAGTATCGCTGGCTCCTCCTCCATTACAACCCGTTCCACGACGAACAGGGACGATTGGTGCGCTGGTATGCAACGGGAACCGACATCGATGATCGCAAGCGCGCCGAAGACCGGACACGAAACGAAAACGTTGCATTGCGCGAAGACATCGTACGCTCATCCATGTTCGAGGAAATCGTCGGTTCCTCCGAGGCGTTGCGTCAAGTGCTGGTTCAAGTTTCGAAGGTAGCTCCTACGGATTCCACAGTGCTGGTCTTAGGTGAGACTGGAACGGGAAAGGAGCTAATTGCTCGCGCGATTCACAACCGGTCCAAGCGTTCAAACCGTGCTTTCATTCGGGTGAACTGCGCGGCAATTCCGGCCTCCCTTATTGCGTCCGAGCTGTTCGGACATGAAAAAGGCTCCTTCACGGGGGCCACTCAGCGCCGGCTGGGCCGTTTCGAGTTGGCCGATGGAGGAACGATATTCCTTGATGAAGTAGGCGACCTTCCGGCGGAGACGCAGGTTGCCTTGCTGCGAGTTCTTCAGGAGCGGGAATTCGAACGAGTGGGCGGCAGTCAAACAGTTTCGGTTGATGTACGGGTGATAGCGGCTACCAATCGAGACCTGACTTCGGCGGTAGCTGAAGGCAAATTCCGTCAGGAGTTATTTTACCGCCTGAATGTTTTCCCGATTCGACTACCGGCATTGCGTGAGCGTATCGGTGACATTTCGTTATTGGTTGGATACCTGATCGACCGTTACGCCCAAAAAGCGGGCAAGAAGATTCGAAATATAGACACCAAGACTCTGGAGCTGTGCCAGGCGTATGATTGGCCGGGCAACATCCGCGAGTTGCAAAACGTAGTCGAGCGGGCAGTGATTCTGTCTGAAGGGGAGACTTTTTTTGTAGATGAAGCCTGGCTTACGCGCGCGACTCCCAAGTTGGCTGTGGCGTCTGTTCTGTTGACCACGGACCTTGCGGAACGGGAGAAAGTGATGATCGAAAATGCGCTGCGCGAGGCCGAGGGCCTGATCTCGGGTCCCACGGGCGCCGCTGCGAAACTGGGCGTACCTAGACAGACGCTCGCATCAAAGATCAGGAAACTCGGAATCAACCGGCATCGTTTCAAGAGCGCGTAGTCTCCCCTGTGGCTTCGGGCCTTCCTCAAATAGAAGCCCGCTCCGGGATTTTTGTCTCCCTTCCAACCTAGGCAACCTTTTCGATGCGCCCGAACCGACAGAATTCTACACGACCGACATCCGGCACCGATGCTGAATTTTCAGCGCATGCTGAAATTGCGGCCTGACTTCAAAAACTAAAGATTAACAACTCAATTGATTACGAGTGGCACTGGGATTGCCATCTCTGTACGCGTGAATCGTCCGACGGGTCGAATATGACCTTGAAGATCGAAAAGTACTCCGCTGGGTCCAGCACGACTATTCGACTGATAGGCCGTATGCGGGCGGAGCATTTGGAGGAGTTGGAGAGGCAGATTAGTGAGAGCGGACCGGCAATCACATTGGACCTGGAGGAAGTGACCTTAGTCGATGTGGAGATTGTTCGCTTTCTGGGGACTTGTGAAGCACGAGGCGCCACGATTCTTAACTGCTCGCTCTACATACGCGACTGGATCGGGAAAGAAACGAGGTTAGAGAGAAAAAACGATGACTAGGAAACTGGAAGGAAAGATTGCACTCATTACGGGCGGCTCGCGCGGCATTGGCGCGGCAATCGCTAAGCGTCTGGCGGCGGACGGAGCGAGCGTGGCCATCACATACGCGAAGGACGCCAGCGCGGCTTCCGTCGTGGTCAAAGCGATTGAACTCGATGGTGGAAAGGCTGTCGCGATCCAAGCGGACGCTGCCGACGCTGAAGCTGTGAAGGCTGCGGTCGAAAAGACGGTTGCGACCTTCGGCCAGCTTGATGTGCTGGTGAACAATGCCGGCACCGCCCTTCCGAAGCCGTTCGAAGAGACCACGCTGGAGGAGATGGATCGCTTGATTGACATCAACGTCCGTGGCGTGTTCATCGCGACGCAGGCGGCGCTGAAGCACATGAAGAGCGGCGCTCGCGTCATCATGATCGGTTCGGCCGTGGGCGAACGTGTCGCGGCGCCCGGGCTTGTGCCCTACGCGGGCACGAAGGGAGCCGTGAAGATGTTCACTCAGGCGCTGGCTCGAGAGATCGGGAGCCGGGGCATCACGGTCAACAACGTCCAGCCGGGTCCGATCGACACGGATTTGAATCCCGCAGCGGGCGATTGGGCAGTGTCTCAGAAGGCCGCCACAGCGCTCGACCGCTATGGGCATGTTGATGAGATAGCAGCCGCGGTGGCGTTCATCGCCGGTCCGGAGTCCTCGTACATTACCGGGTCGAATCTTACCGTTGATGGCGGGATGAATGCCTGACCGCAAGTTTGATCTATGAGGACGCCATCTCGGCAAGGTGATTCTGCAATAACGGGGAGCGTCGCTTCGATTGCGAAGTGCGGGGATGATGTCGAATCCCATGCACGACGCGCGGTCGCCCCACGTTCTCAATATGGGTATCCAGACGCAATACAAAATCAAGTGGAGGAAGGTGTTCAATGGCGAACGTGGTGAAGAAGTACAGCATCTCTTATGAGCTAGCACAGAAAATGGTGGATGAAGCGGTGGCAAAAGCCAGAGAACTTGGCGTTAGCGAGAATGTAGCGATTCTCGACGACGGCGGCAATCTCAAGGCCTTTGGCCGGATGGATGGCACCCCGATCCCTACCATTGAGATGGCCCAGAACAAGGCATACACAGCTCTTTTCGGCGTCTCCACGCAGGAGTTTTTCAACTTTATCCAGAGCGACCCGTCGCTTTTGGCCGGCATCCCCACGCTTGCGCGTATGGCGGCGTGGGGTGGAGGGTTTCCCATTAAGCTGAACGGAGAAGTTGTCGGGGCGATCGGGCTGAGCGGTGCGCCCACAGTGCAGAACGACATCGACTGCGCGAAAGCAGCTCTAGCGCTCGTATCCGATGCGGTGCCGGCTAAATGATAAGGGAGCGACCATAATGATTCATACTCACCAGACCGCGCCGACACAGTTCGTAGAGGCTAACGGAATCCGCTTTGCCTATCGCCGATTCGGCAAGGCCGGGGGCGTGCCGCTCGTCTTCAACATGCACTACCTGGGCACCATGGATTACTGGGACCCGACGGTGACGGATGGCTTGGCTCGCGATCGCGAGGTGATCCTGTTCGACAACGCTGGGGTCTCCAGCAGCTCCGGCGAGGTCCCGACCACGTTCGAGCAGATGGGCGCCAACGCGGTCGCCTTCAGCCGAGCGCTTGGTTTGAACAAGGTGGACGTGCTCGGCTTCTCGATCGGCGGCATGGTCACGCAGGAAATCGCGCCGCAGGCGCCCGATCTCGTCCGCAAGCTGATCCTAGTGGGTACCGGTCCGCGCGGCGGTGAGGGCATGGCGTCGATGACCCAGGTCGCAAAGCGGATCTTCGGCGCTCCCTATGATCCGCCCGAGCACCTCTGGCTCGCGGTCCTCTTCAGTCCGTCCGAGGCGGCGCAGGCGGCAGGAAAGGAATTCCTGAAGCGGAAGCATCTTCGCCAGGAGGGGCGCGATCCGAGGTGAACGACAAGGTTTCGCCCGCCCAGGTTGAAGCGATGGACAAATGGGGCGTCCAGAAAAAGGGTTCCTATGACTACCTCAAGACGATCAAGCAGCCAACACTCGTCGTGAACGGCAGTAACGACGGGATCATGCCCACGGTCAACTCTTTCATCATGCAGCAAGAACGTCCCCTACGCGCCGCTAATCATCTACCCCTACTCCAATCACGGCTCGCAGTTCCAGTACCCAGAGCGCTTTGTCCGCCATGTCTCGGACTTCCTGTCCGAGTAAGGCTATTCAGCGTATGCCGTTTTCTAACCCACGCAGCAATCAGGATCATGAGTAATCTTTCGGGAAAACCGCGCTGGTTACTGGCGCGCCTCGCGCGGCACCGACCGCGCCAGCGCCGTGGCTCTGGCAAAGGCAGGCGCGCAGTGCTGGTCCACTACAGCGCGAGAGAGAACGAGGCCGACGCCGTAGTCGCCGAAATCCGCAAAGCCGGGGGACGTGCCGAGAAGATCGGCGGCAACCTGCGGCAGGCGGACCTCCGCACATTCTGGCCAAGCGAGTCCGCGCTTTCGTCGGCGACCGGCTCGACATCCTGCGGTCGACGGCGGCACCAACGCCTGACGGCAACGCAGGTAGGGAGGATTCACGTGGTCACACCGACTGAAGACTATTATTCGGATCACGACGGGGGAAAGTTTGCTCCGATCGAAGCTACTACGGTAGCGACGTGGAAGGCGCGCGCGCTCCTAGAGAACCTCGCGGTCGACGCTGACGGCGCAGTGTTCGTCACCGTTTATTCGCACAATCGCGTCGATCGCTACGATCCGGCGGCACGCGCGACGACCACATTCGCGGAGGTTTCGGCGCCGCCCATGGGACTCGCGTTTGATGCTGGCGGCGTGCTTTGGATTACCAGCGGCACGCTGTATGAGGGGCCGGGGTTTATCTGGCGAATCGAGCGGAGCGGCGCCGTCCGGCAATGGTGTAAACTTCCGGAGGCCACCTTCATGAATGGCTGCACGATGCATCCGAATGGGCGAACGCTCTTGGCCTGCGAGAGTTCCTCTGGCCATATCCTCGCGATCGACCTTGACCAACCTGGCCGCTGGAACGTCTGGCTTGAGGCGGATCGGCTTAGGCCGATTGTGCCCGGATATCCGGGGTCGAACGGGATCAAGGTCCACGAGGGCTGGGCGTGGATCAGCGTCTCAGGACGACGGTTGATGGTCCGCGTGCCCATCCGGCCGGATTGCGCCGCCGGCGATATCGAAATGGCGGCCACGCGCCTTACCGCCGACGACTTCGCATTCGGGATGTCTGGTTCGGTCTACATCACCACGCATCCCACACACACGCTTGTTCGCCTCGACCCATCAGGCGCTCGCACGACATTGGCTGGCCCCGAACAGGGTATGGTCGGAAGCACGGCCTGCGCCTTCGGAAGAGCGCCCGGCGACGAGAAGGCGCTCTATGTAACGACCGACGGCGGCTTTCTGATTCCCCACGAAAGTGGCATCCAGGACGCCAAGCTCGTACGGATGGAAGTCGGCGAATCAGGCTGGCCCCTGCTGCAAGGAGTGTGACCGAAATGATCCGCATTGCCATCCTTGAGGGTCAGTAGGTTTATGGCATCGCAAACGTGCTGCCCCGGTTGTGGCCAGCGGCGGCTGTCGTTCGCCAATAATCGATCCGAACAAAAGTTGCTATGCTGCAATGCGTTCATATCGGTGATGAAGGCCACCGAGTTGTGGCATTGCGACAATCTTTCCAACGCTCAACGCCTCTCGAGGGAACGGACATTGCTTGGCGAGGCTTAAGTGGGTTCTCGATTCATGGTAGTAGCGGAAATAAGAAGATAAGGTTCTCTTGAGATGACGAGCGTTTAGGATGATGTAGTGGTTCAGGCACTCCCTTCGAATCGAGCCGATGAGTCGCTCGGCATATGGATTCTGCCAGGGACTTCGCGGTGCTGTGAGAATCTCCTCGATGCCCAACGACTTGATTCGCAGTCGAACTTCAGCACTGTACCGACTGTCGCGATCGCGGATGAGATACTGGGCGGCCTCTCGGTCTGCGAACGCCTGTACGATCTGTTGCGCCGTCCAAGCCCCGGTCGGATGCTCCGTCACATTGAAATGCAACACCTTGCGACGATCGTGTTCCAGGAGGATAAATACGAACAGTACCCTCATGCTAATTGTGGGCACGGTAAAGAAATCGATGGATACCATTTGGCCGACATGGTTGTGCAGGAAGGTCCGCCACGTCTGGTTAGGTGGGCGGCGGAGCCTGCGCAGGATGCGCGACACGGTGCGCTCGGAGATGGCGATGCCGAGCATCTTCAGCTCGCCATGAATCCTGGGTGCGCGCCACAACGGATTGGCGGCGGCTATTTGCTCTATCAATCGGCGGAGTTCTGCGGCGGTGCCGGGGCGGCCTCGACGCTGCCGCTGCGGGTTGG
>Ga0193743_1003271_pt1 | contig 10915 bp, 8 predicted proteins | sample L2c2metaG_FD_143038 | JGI IMG/M metagenome (GOLD analysis project Ga0193743, IMG submission 143038) | Soil microbial communities from a riparian zone of the East river system, Colorado, United States - L2c2 | ecosystem: Environmental > Terrestrial > Soil > Riparian zone | place: USA: East River...
TTTGGGCCGAACTTCAAAATCCTGAGCCCAGACCCCGCACTGAATCAGGTCCCCGAACTGTCCTCGATTTACCTCGTAGCCAGCGGCCTGGTCAGCTTAACCATATCCAGACTGCGTAGAGGCTAACTCACCCGGGTGCCGAATGCCCTATTCATCGGGCCTCTGTCTCATGCGATGAGTGAGCTTACCGAGATGGACCGCGTTACAGGTGACGGCGACCTGGGCACCAGCATGGCGCGCGGTCAAGGCTGTGCAAGGTGCGGTAGGTTCGTATCCTTTGAACGATGTTCCCGCTACGATTAGAGCGATCGGTTGCACCATGGAGGAGACAGAACAGAGACGTGAGACTCAGGAATACCTGGCTCAGCCGATGGAGCCAATCGCCGGGGCTTTTCTTCTGTTCCGAAGATCACCGAAGCGAAATGGGCATGCAAGGAGGTTTTCTCGGACGAGAATTGGAACGTTAGCGGTGTGAACTCAACCTGGCTCTCTGCGCCTCATTCATGACTCGAAGTATTTCGATCAGCATATGGGTATTCGACTGCTCCAGCTCCACACGGGCTCGACCTACATGCGCAATCTCCGCCATCAAAGTTGGCTCATCAAGCACGTTGGACCTAGCGAGGGATTCAAGCGAGTTCTGCGCCTGCAAGTAGGCCTGATATCGCTGCAGGATCGTCCCTCGATTCGCCTCGAAAATCGCGTCCATGCGCCTTTGCTGCTCTGGCCGCAGGCCCAGATCCATCGCGAAATTCTTGTCATCCCACCAGCGACCGGGAGGACCTACTTGCAAGCCGCCCCTCATCGTACTCACCGTTCCAGGAGTATCCGGCGAACCACCAGGTGGTGGCGGTCCGGGAGTGCGTTTTGGGAAATGGCCATACTCTTCGGGGAAGCTCCCTCTCGTAGGTGGGGGAGGCGGGGGACCTCCTCCGGGTGGCGGCCCTGGCTGTTGAGCACGACAACAGGCAATCGATAGCCCGGAAAGGAGTACCAAGCCGCTTATTTTGTGTGAAAGGAGCATCTAGTTGGAAACCACCTTAGTACCATGTCGCTTTGCACTGGTTCTTGCAGACTGCAGAACCGCGGTGGGATAGCCAGCCGAGTCCGGCCCGTAACGCAGATCGCGATCCATAGCCGCCATCCACTGATTATCGCGCTGGATCTCTGCGGTAGTTGGCTGATCCCGGTTAGCATTGACTAGTCTGGTCTGTAGATGGCCCCATTGCGATACGACGAAAACGATGAGAGCGGCGGCAGTAAGTGCTGTCATGCTCCAGGCCGTCCCCGCTCCTATGCCGGTGCGCAAAGCGAAGCGGGATCGTACCCGAATCTTCCGAACAGCTTCGGTCTCTGCCCAATTGGCCCCAAGCTCGTTGAAGCCTTCGAGACCTGATTTCGTAGCAGCGATTTCGCTTTTGCAGATGGCGCAGTCCGCAAGGTGTGCCATGGTGTTCTGGTCCAGGGTCTCACCGAGAAAGACGTCTAGCATCTGTTCGTCTGTTAAGTGCTCAGCCATGGGCGTTTCCTCCTACCCGCGCCCGGACAGCCTTGAGGGCGCGGTGCATGTGTGTCCTGACAGTATTGATTGGCATTCCTGTCGCTCTTGCGATCTCGGGAAGTTCCATTTCTTCAGAGAACCGCAGTAGAAAAACGGTCCTTTGACGTTCAGAGAGCGTCTCCAAGGCTGCTGCGACCGCCTTTGCTCGCTCACGTGATATCAATTGAACTTCAGGCGAACGTTCCGAGCTCGGAAGGAACGATGCAACATCCATCACGTCTACTGCGGTTTTGCCTACCTTACGCCAGAACTGAAACTTTTGTACCCGCTGGTGATCTCGTACAAGGTTGACAGCGATTGTCGTCAGCCAAGTAGAGATGCTGCATTCATACCGGAACTGCTCACGGCTGTTATGTGCCTTCAGAAAGCAATCCTGTACGATCGAAGCCGCCACATCGGCGTCTCCCACCGAAAACGTCACAAATCGCAAAAGACGGGCCCGATAGGTGCGCACCAGAGTATCGATGTCGTCCAGTTCAGAGATGACAACTTCCTGCCTTTGAACTCCGATCATATCGACGAAAAGCTCGGTCTGCATAGCGGTCTGACGACTCTAACCTTCCCCGAAGACTCGGAGAGGCGGGAAGATCTACCCACCTCTTCTTGAAATAACTCGGCGATTACTTAGCTTAACGGTAGGTAAACGCTAAATGAGGCTGAATAGCCAGCGGTTGCCGATCCGCTCAGGCTCAAGAGCGTTGTCCCCCCCTCTCCGGTATAGATCGAGTCTCCTGCGTTGGTGACGGAGTTCTTGCCTTCGCTGGAATAGGGGGAAACGGTGGTGTCCAGATTGTCGATGAAGGTCTGATCGAAGAACAGCTGCGCTGTGTTGGTGCTGCCATCCGACGACGAATCGTATGTTGATCGGAACCGAATGTGAATGTGGGTCGTGCGGCCTGTGTACCAACCGGGCAGAATGGTCGTGAAAGTCACCTTGCCCGTCGAATCCGTCAGTTGATAACCGCGAAGCCAACTTTGGCTGGTGTAGTCCGTCCCATGGCCGTTTGTGGAGCTCTTGATCCCAGAATAAACACCAGCGGCGTTGCAATGCCAAATGTCTACCTGCACACTCTCCATTGCGGCGCAGCTGTTCTTCAAGTCGTAGACGTAGAGAGTCAGATTGAAAAGCACCCCCAACTGCGTGTTTGTACCTGCAATGTCGGAGCGGATGTCAGTGCGCTTATATCCGGAATCACTGTCTGTTACCCAATATGGCCCCTCTGTTACTGCAGGAATCGAAGTGCCACATGAGCTGCTCGAGCTGCTCGTTACAGCGATCGACACCGCACTGGATGTGCTACCTGCATAAGAGCTGTCACCGGCATATACGGCAGTGATTGACTCTGTTCCAGCCGAAGTGAAGCTCGTAGTAAGAGTCGCATTCCCGGAGCTGAGCGCTCCCGTTCCTATGGAGGTCGTCCCGTTGTAGAAGGTTACGGTTCCAGTGGCAGCTGTAGGCGTGACACGGGCGGTAAGAGTGACCGACGAGCCAACCGTTGTGGCCGTAGTGGACGTGCTCAACGCAATCGTGGTTGCCGTTGTCCCTACGGTTGCGGCTGTAACTGTAACGGTCACCGCGGAAGATGTGCTGGTGGCGTAGGTGTCGTCGCCGGTGTACACGGCAGTGATGGTTGCCGTCTGTGCGCTCGTAAAGCTCGTTGTTAGAGTGGCCACGCTGGAACTGAGCGTCACACTGCCCAGTGAGGTCGAGCCGCTATAGAACGTCACAGAACCGGTAGCGCCGGACGGTGCCACCCCTGCTGTCAGCGTTATGGAGGTGCCCACGGTTACGGATGTCGCGGACGCACCCAGTTCGGTTGTCGTCGCCGTCTTTGTCGCACCTGTTGAAGTGGTGTTAGCCCCGTCCCCGCAGCCCGCAACAGTCGTAAGAGCACCAACGCTCAGAATTTTCAGGGCAGCGCGACGATCGAGAGCTGGGCACCAGTCTCTTTCATCGGGCTCTTTGTCACGGTCGGGTAGCAATCGCATAAGGAAGTTCTCTGGTTTCACTACGGGCCTCGGATTGGAATTAGCTGATGGCTCTCGGACTACCTGAAAGGTAGGCTGCAAAAATAGAGACGAGGCTGTGAGCTTTGGGTGTTACAGAGAAGCCAGCGTTTCGCGTATAGCTCAATGTACGGAATCACCAATTTCAGATGTCAGCTCTTGATTTTGAACAGGATAGCCGTACACGCGAACAACCGCTGAACCTAATTAAAATAACGGGAAGTCGGCTTGTGTTTACCTATGCGGGTTGGTCAATTCTTCAATGGCGCGTACAGGGTGAGTCACTCAGTGAGGCGTTCCATCAGCATTTTCTTCCGGGTTTCGAATAACTAGTCTCCAAATCCGGATGCTAGTTGCGAAAGAGAAAGTTATCGTTCAGCCTGTCATAGTGGCCGAATTAACACTGTTCGGTGCGGAAGGAATGATTATGATTCAAAATTCGGACGCTCTGAAGGTTAGAAACTTTGTGCCGGTGAAGGTGGCACGTACCTGACAAACTTCTAGCCGCCGAATCAGGATGCAGAAACCTTGTCATGTCGGACCTTGGCTTCGAGCGCACCTGGACCTTTGAGAGATGGGACGAACTGGCTACGATCCGCGGGATCAGTGGCGTTCAGCCAGCTTATTCGGTGGACTTTGTCTGCGTTCTTTAGGGCTGCTGATAGTAGCCCTGAAGAGTTCGCGCAGTAAGGCTGGGCTTGGCGACCTGGACGTCGATGCCGTGATACTCGTTTGGATGATCTACCGGTGGAGGATCGTAGGCGAGCTCGTAATAGACATTCGTGTCGGCCAAGCACTGGTCCAGCAGAACACCCAGGTCATTGGACCGCACGACAAGACCTCCCGTCTGTACGGCAAAGACCTGCAATCCCAGGTTGCCAAGCACGGAATCCCACGGCTTGGTCACACCCTTTACAAAGTCTTCGTAGTAGGTGCTGCGCAGAAGAGGCTCGGTCGCTCCCCAGCCGTCGACCGCGTACAGCGTAATCCGTGCGCTACGTAGCGCGTTCGAGACCTGCACGATGCTCGAGAAGATCCGCTCATGCTGCTGGCGTCCCAGCTGGACATTCGGTCCAGTCAACAACGGCCAGCCGGGAGAGGCCCATAGAACCAACTTCCGGCCTGGCTTGGCGCTCTCTTGCACCGCAAGCTGATGAAGTGCATTCAGCGACAGATTCAGCCGCTCCTCGGCTCCATAAAATCCTGTGGAACGTCGCAGTGTGCGCAGCCTTACCGCGTAGCCGTCGAGAACCTTACTCAACGCAACTCCATCCGTCGACGGAGTCGGCTGGATCTGCATACCACTCTCGGTGAGAAGCGCAACCGAGGTGGGATGCGTGAGCTGCTCACCGTGGGCCTTCAGATACTTCTCAATCTGATCGCGCTCCGAAGACACCGCGAAGAAGGGGGCGTTGATCGCATCGAGTACCACCACCACCTCAACCGGAGCCTTGCTGCCGCCGAGCGCAGCGAACGAAGTCACCTTCTGAGGAGCCTTGTTGTCGAGCACTTTGAAGTCCTCTGCACTCAGGCCATCCACCGGCGCGCTCCCGGACTTCGACGCAACGACCACATCGAGGAAGATCTTTCCTGTGGGCTGTGATGGAGGGGTTTCGTTCTGCTGAGCCAGAGCGAGAGAGCCCCAAGGCAGAGACGCGAAAAGAACTAATGCAAGACACCATTTCGCAAAGGACATACATCTCTTCTTTCCTCGGATCTTCTGCCCGATGACTGCTTAAAGAGATAGACGCATGCAAGAGAGCTAAAGGCTCAATTAGAAGGGATTGCGGTGGTGTGATCGTTTCTGTGCTCTAAAAGACGCGAAAGTGACATACGCGGCAGGCAATGTTCAGCAAATACCACACCATAACTAAACCATCAGGTCCGATGGCACTTGCCCTTCTTGGAGGTCTGAACCCGGGAAAGCTTCTGCTGACCAAGTCAACAACACCAGCAGCAAGAATAAGAATGCTCGACAACTTCTTGGGCCATACACCCTTTTGAGGAACGAGTTTCGTTGCGCCATCTGATGTTCAAAGCTGGCGTTTGCGGTTGCGAGCGGCCTCATAAGAAGCATTGATAAATGGGTCACGATCAAAAGCACTTCTGTTACGGCAGAGGTCAAAGTTCAACTTTGGGTGATAACACTAAAAATGAAACAGACTGTATTTTTACTATCCACAGCGTAATTCCTCGATGAGTGATAAATCGCCAATGCGCTCATCGAGCATGGAACGCAGAGCACTTGGCCGTTATCCGTACGCTCAATTCTCTTTGCCCTGGAGCGTCCAGCCGACCGAACTGCTTGCGGGCCAAGTCCATTCGGTGTGCAGCGCGGGTCCTGGTGGCGGCATATTTGTCACGCAGCATGCCCCCCCAGTAACCGTTGAACCTCATCATTATCTTGGATTGCGGGTACGACTTGGAGAGCGTTACTTCCGGATAACGGGCTACACGGAAATTACTCTCCTTGATCGGCTAATTGGCTGACTTCCTGTTTGCCGACGATCCTCGAATTACACCTTGCTCTACACTGTGCTGTCACCCACGAGTAATTGCACGGATCAGCCATTCACGTGTGGTTAGCGCGTTATACGTTCAATGAGCACTGGAATACAGATCCGACCGCAGGCTGACTTTCGCGGACTAATGGCGAACTTAACCGTTGAAGTGCTGGCATCGTGCCTTCATCGCCTGTGGTCTTGACAACTACGTTGCTGTACTTCTAAGTGATTGAATGAAATGGAGCCGATGAGCGGATTTGAACCGCTGACCTACTGATTACGAATCAGTTGCTCTACCAGCTGAGCTACATCGGCGCTTGGAAGCTCCACTCAGGCCACCCGCCCGGCAGATCGCAGACCTATCCCTGCATGGATAAGTTTACCGAGAATAATCGGCTGACGCAACGGTAGGATGCCCGATGCCTGCAGCCCCGAATCGATTACCCTCAATGCACCATGCATCTCCCTCGATTCGCGCTCGCTCTCGCTATTGCTCTCTGCTGCGCGCCAGCCCTTCCCTCCGAATCCCCCGCACCACATCCCGACGCTATGACTGATACACGCGAGATCATCGGCTACGTCTTCCCGCAGGACCGCGTCCTCGCCCCCGGCGAGATCAATGCCCAGCGCCTCACTCGCATCAACTACGCCTTCGCCAATATTAAGGATGGAGAGATCATTGAGGGCTTCTCCCACGATGCAGAAAACTTCGCCATCCTTAATACACTCAAGCAATCCAATCCCGCTCTTCGTATCCTCGTCTCCGTCGGCGGCTGGACCTGGTCCGGCGCCTTCTCCAACGTCGCCCTCACTCCCCGCTCCCGCGACCGCTTCATCTCCAGCGCCGTCCGCTTCATCGAGCGATACAAACTAGACGGCCTCGACGTTGACTGGGAGTATCCCGGCCAGATCGGCAACGGCAACACCTTTCGCCCCGAAGACAAGCGGAACTTCACCCTCCTGCTCGCCGAGCTCCGCCAGCGCTTCGACCGCGAACAGTCCCGCCTGCATCGCCGCCTCTACACCTCCATCGCCACCGGAGCCTCGCAGAAGTTCCTCGACAACACCGAGATGGATAAGGTCCAGCACTACGTCGACACCATCAACCTCATGACCTACGACTTCTACGTCGGCGGGCCCACCACCGGACACGACGCTCCTCTCTTCCATAACCCCGCCGACCCCAAGAACGTCTCCGCCGGTCACTCCGTCGACCTCTACCTCCAGGCCGGAGTCTCGGAAAAGAAGATCGTCCTCGGCGTCCCCTTCTACGGCCGCAGCTGGGGCGAGGTCCCCAACAAGAACCACGGCCTCTTTCAACCCGGCAAGGCAGCACGCGGAGTCCACTTCTCCTACCCCGATCTCCCCAACCTCCTCGCCACCGGCTTCGTCCGCTATTGGGACGCAGAGGCCTCCGTACCCTATCTCTACAATCCGCAGACTCGAGTCTTCGTCACCTACGAGGACCCCCAGTCCCTCTCTGCCAAATGCAAATACGTCACCGAGCACCACCTCGGCGGCATCATGTTCTGGGAGTACTCCAACGACTCCACCGGAATCCTCCTGCAAGCCGTCCACGCCGGCCTGATTCCTCCCTCACACCCACTCGAAACCGGCAACTGACAACTTCCTATGGCCACTATTCAAGTCCGAACTGAAACCGCCGTCACCACCGTTCAGGCCCCGCGCATCCTCTCCATCGACGTCTTCCGCGGACTCACCATGATCGTCATGATCTTCGTCAACGATCTCGATGAGGTCAAAGGCCTTCCCTGGTGGACCTATCACGCCCCCGGAAAGATCGACGCAATGACCTACGTCGACATGGTCTTCCCCGCCTTCCTCTTCATCCTCGGCATGGCCATCCCCCTCGCCATCGAGCAGCGCCTGCGCAAAGATCCCTCACAGCCGCACCTCTGCCTCCACATCGTCTCGCGTTCCCTCTCGCTGCTCGTCCTCGGCCTCATCCTCGCCAACGCTGGCGCCGGCGACCCCACGCTCCTCCACATGCCATCTGATCTCTGGGCCTGCCTCGCTCTCCTCGGAGCCTTCCTCTTCTGGATGGTCTATCCCCGCGACGAAGCCCATAAAACCCTCGTCCGAACCCTCCGCATCTCCGGCCTCGCTCTCATGGTCGTGATGTTCGCCATCTTCCGCCGCACCGCGAAAGACGGCAGCGTCGCCTGGATCCGCACCGCCTATCCGGAGATCCTCGGCCTGCTCGCCTTTGCCTACCTCACCACCTGCATCCTCTATCTCCCCACCCGCCGCTGGCGCTGGGCTCCCTTCGCGTGGCTCGTCCCCCTCACCGCCTTCTGTGCCCTCTGCACCGCCCACTGGATCGAGTTCCCCCGCCACGCCGGCCTTTACCTCTGGCCCTTCGGCAACGGCTCCGACACCCTCATCTCCATGGCAGGAGTCGCCACCTCCACCCTCTTCGTCGGCTCCGTGAGCCACCACTGGCCCACCTTCCGCTCCAAGGCCACCGCAGCTCTCGCCTTCACCGCCGTTATATTCGCCGCCGCAGGCACCCTCACACCGCTCGGGATCTCCAAGATTCGCGCCACGCCCACCTGGTGCCTCTACAGCATCGGATCCAGCATCCTCATCTTCCTCGCGCTCTACTGGATCTGCGACGTCCGGCACCACACTCGCTGGTCAGCCTTCACCCGAGCACCCGGCTCCAACACCCTGCTCACTTACCTGCTGCCCGACCTCTGGTACTTCATCCTGGGAACCTTCAGCATCACCTGGTTCCGAATCCACCTGGCCTGGGGAGCTCTCGGCGTCGTCCGTTCCATCGTCTTCACCGCATGCATCGTAGCCATAGCCACTCTCCTCACCCGCAAGAAGCTACGCCTTCAGCTATAAAAACTCCGCATCTTTTCCTTTGGAAAACCTCGCAAAAAATGGTCTGACCTCAACCCATCTCCAATGAATCGAGAACATTCGCCCACACGCGAAGAGACCGCCCGGCAACAGGGCGGCCTCTTTTTAGGGAGAATAGTTCCAACGGAGGCAAAGCCATCAGAACTTTCTGGCGAAATACTATGTTTGGCAAAATGGCGTGTCAAGGTTTAAACCGAAAAACGATAAGCCATTGTTTTCCAAATAGTTACCGCAGTTGCAAACTAGATAACCGCAACTTGCGTTTTCGCCTTATATTTGCTTCTGACTCCCGCAGCTCTACCCAAACGGCCATCAAATCAGCCGCTTAGCTTTCCCTCTGCACCAGCAGCGGTGCACTCTCCGGGACTACCCCTTCGACCCCGCTCCTCCCCCATCTACATGAATCGGCGAGGGCGCCCCGCTCAAATCGATCCGCAGAAACTCCGGCTCTGTCGCCGCAGGCTTGCCCTGCAGTACGCGTATCGCCGCTCTGCCCGCGCCCAGCGACAGACCCAGCACCACCGCCGCCAGAGCTCCAAACCCGCAGAAGATCGCAATGCTCGACAGCAAGCTGTATGTCTTGCGAACCTCCATGTGAAACTCCGGCGGCATCGGCTTGTTCCACGTCACCTCGATCTTCGGGTGGATCCCTTCCACCAGGGCCTTCGCCTCCGCCAGAGCCCACTCACCGGTTGTGATCATCACCAGTGTGCCCGAGCGTCGCATCACCACCGTCCCCGCCTGCTTCCCCTGACGATGAATCTCCTCCTCGATCGCGCGCAGCCTGTCCCCTGCGATCTCCGGCGTCGGATACAGCAGCATCGTCAGCCTTCCTTTTCCTGCATACTTCGCCGTCACCGCCTCGGCCGCCTTCTCAAAGCCCAGCAGCGAACCTGGCAGCACGCCTCCCATCGCGTCATAGCTCACAGGCCCCAGCGCATACTTCACCGAATCGCGCTCCAACCCCTTCGCCGGCACAAGCGTAGGCAGCAGCGGAGCGATTCCCTTCGGCCCGCTCACCTTCGGCAACCCTACCTGAACCCGGTTCAGCAGCTCCTCAACCTTCGCTCCGTGTCCACCCACGGCCTCCACCACGCTCGCTCCGCTGCGGAAGATATAGTGCTCGCCACTCAGATTCGTCTCGTCTCCCAGCCCCACGCCGCGATACGCCGAACCGGGCCGCTCGAAGTAGCTATACGCAGCATGCGCTCCCGTCGCGTCGACAAACTGCCGCGCCGTCACCGTCACCGCCGGGCCCGAGCTCCCCACGCGATACACCGCCTGCTCGCTACGCTTCAGCCCATCCTCATTCAAAACCGTATCCAGCTTCGGGTCGCTCGCCGTCTGTGTCGCGCCGGCATTTTCAGACTGACGAACCCAATCCCCAATCTGTTGCGGAAGCAAAGGCGCGGGAGGCTCCACCAGCATCGTCTTCGCCGCCTGTCCCCAGGCTGGAATCGCCGCGACTGCCACAGTGCCCATAAGGCACACCCACAGAATCCGCTGCGCTAACCCCTGCAATCTTTGCTCGCCCTGTGCCATAAAACACCGTCCTGCTACCGGCCAGATTACACCAGGAAGAACGCACATGAAAAACGCCGCATCAACCAGAAAGCCTCTCCTGAGTAAGTCGAAGAATCTGCGGTTCGCAGATCCTTCGTTATCATCGCCGCTCGTAAATCCGGTAAAAATATGGTGGTGCAGCCGTACTGGCCCACCGCACCTCATGCGGAGGATGCACCTCTTTCACCAGCCCATACCTCTCCTCCAGAAAAGAGGAGAGTTGCGGCCAGCGCCGAATCTTCTCAAAGCTGTTCGGATGACCACAATCATGATTCGAGAGGACAATCACCTCCGGCTCCGCCACCACCAGCCGCTGCCAGAAAGCGTCTCGATATCGAGCCACCGCAGGGTCGCCGTCCGGCTGAAACAGATAACAGTCATACAGAAATCC
>Ga0193743_1003272_pt1 | contig 10913 bp, 10 predicted proteins | sample L2c2metaG_FD_143038 | JGI IMG/M metagenome (GOLD analysis project Ga0193743, IMG submission 143038) | Soil microbial communities from a riparian zone of the East river system, Colorado, United States - L2c2 | ecosystem: Environmental > Terrestrial > Soil > Riparian zone | place: USA: East River...
AGACGAGTTCAACCCGAGCGAGGGCTTCTCCGGCACCGAAGACACCCAGGGCCGGCTCGCGACGGTTCTGACCCGCTGATCACTTGACGCGGAGGGCCGGCACCTCGGCCCTCCGCGTCAGGCCAGGCCGGCGCGCACGGCGTACAACGCGGCTTGCGTCCGGTCCTGCACTCCGAGCTTGCCCAGGATCGCGCTGACGTGCGCCTTCACCGTCTTCTCGGCCAGGCCAAGGGCCCGCGCGATCTCCCGGTTGGAGCGCCCGCGACCGATCTCGGCGAGCACCTGGCGCTCCCGCGGTGTCAGCCGGGCCGGGTCGGCCGCCCCCTCGCCCTCGCTGAGCACCCGCGCCACGTCCGGATGCAGCAGGGTGTGCCCGAGATGCACCGAGCGGATGGCGGCCGCCAGCGCCGGCGGGTCGACGTCCTTGTAGACATAGCCCGCCGCACCCGCGCGCACCGCCGGCAGCACCGCGGCCGGCTCGGTGAAGCTGGTGATCACCAGGACCCGCGACGGGATGCCCCGGGCGGTCATCTCGCGCAGCGCGGCCACCCCGTCGGTGCCCGGCATCCGAAGGTCGAGCAACACCACGTCGGGCAGCAGTTCGGCGGCCCGGGCCACCGCTTCGGCGCCGTCGGCGGCCTCACCGACCACTTCGAGATCATCTTGTACCTCGAGGAACGAGCGCAGCCCTTGGCGCACGATCGCGTGGTCGTCGACCACGAGCACACGGATCCGGTCAGTCAAGCGGCACCTCCAGCCGGACAGTGGTGCCCTCGCCGGGTTTCGAGTCGACCACCAGCCGACCGCCGGCGGCCTCCGCGCGCTCCCGCATCGAGGTCAGCCCCAGCGACTCGCGCCCCTGGTCGGTCGGGCGCAGGCCGTGGCCGTCGTCGCGGACCTCGACGGCCAGTGCTGCCCCGTCGACGAACAACCTGACCTCGACGGTACGGGCGTCCGCGTGCCGCAGCGCGTTGTGCAGGGCCTCCTGGGCGACCCGGTAGGCGGTGTCCTCCCGGTCCGGCGCCAGCCGCGGCACCGCCCCGGCGACCAGCTTGACCCGGGCCGCGTGCACCCGGTCGAGCAGCCGCACCTGCTTGCCCAACGCCGCGTCGAGCCCTTCGTGGGCGAGGTCGGCCGGCCGCATCCCGACGACGATCGCGCGCAGCTCGTCGGACGCGTCCGCGGCCAGCGCGCGGACGGTGCCGAGCTGCGCCACCGCCCGCTCCGGGTCGCGGGCCACCAGCGCGGCCGCGGCGTCGGCGGTCAGCCGCAGGCTGAACAGCTTCTGCGCCACTGAGTCGTGCAGCTCCCGGGCGATCCGGTCACGCTCCTCGAGCACCGACAGCTCCCGGCTGCGCTCGTAGAGGCGGGCGTTCACGAGGGCGATCGCGGCGTGGCCGGCGAGGATCCGGAGCAGGTCCTCGTCGTCGCGGTCGAACTCGCCGCCACGCTTGTTGGCCAGGTAGATCGCGCCGAGGATCTCGCTGCCGTGCATGATCGGCATGCCGAGGAAGTCACGCAGCTCGGGGTGGTGCTTGGGCCAGTATTCGAAGCGCGGGTGCCGGCGGATGTCGGCCAGCCGGAGCGGCTCCGGGTCGCGGAGCAGCACGGCCAGCAGCCCGTGCTGGCGTGGCAGCGGGCCGATCGCGCGCCACTGCGCGTCGCTGATCCCGTCGACCACGAACTCGGCGAACGCGCCGGTGTCCTCGTCGGGCACCCCGAGGGCCGCGTACCGGGCGTCCAGCAATCGGCGGGCCGCGGACACGATGGTCTGCAGCACCTCGCGTACCGACTGCCGCGCGGTCACGGCGAGCACGGCGGCGCTCAGCGCCCGCAATTCTTCGCGCGCGTCCACCCTCGCACCGTAGCGCGGGCCGGACCGGCTGTGATCCAGTCCGATGGTCCTAGGTCAAAGGTCCCGGGACGGGGGTGTCCGAGGGCCGATGGCATCGACCGGCGCCGCTCATAGCGTCGAAGGCATGACAACAGCGATCATCACCGGCGCGTCCCGAGGCCTGGGCCGCGCGCTCACCGGCGGGCTTGCCCGCGCCGGCTGGAACGTCGTCGTCGACGGCCGCGACGCCATCGCGCTCGCCGCCGTCGGCTTCGGGCCCGGCGTCACGCCCGTCGTCGGCTCGGTCACCGACCCCGCGCATAGGGCCGCGCTGATCGAGGCGGCCGACCGCTACGGCGGCGCCGACCTGCTGGTCAACAACGCCGGCATCCTCGGGCCGTCACCGCAGCCGCGGCTCGCCGACTACCCCATCGAAGCGTTCCGCGAGGTGTACGAGGTCAACGTGCACGCGCCGCTCGCGCTCACCCAACTCGCCCTGCCCGCGCTGCGCAAGCGGGGCGGGGTGCTGCTCAACGTGACCTCCGACGCGGCGATCGAGGCGTACGCCGGCTGGGGCGGCTACGGATCGGCGAAGGCGGCGGTGGAGCAGGCCAGCCGGATACTCGCGGCCGAGGAGCCGGACGTGCGGGTGTGGTGGGTCGACCCGGGCGACCTGCGTACCCGGATGCATCAGGAAGCGTTCCCCGGCGAAGACATCAGCGACCGTCCGGAGCCGGAGTCGGTCGTGCCGGCGTTCCTCCGCCTGCTAGCCGCGCGGCCGGAATCCGGCCGGATCCGGATGTCGCAGTGGTGACGGCGACCGCGGACGCGCTCGACTTCGTGTTGCCGGACGAGCTGTCGGCACACGAGCCGCCGGAGGCCCGCGGCGTGCCGCGCGACGGGGTCCGGATGCTCGTCTCGACCCCTTCGGCGCAGACGCACCATCTCTTCCGCGACCTGCCGTCGGTGCTTCGCGCTGGCGACGTGCTGGTGGTCAACACGTCGGCGACGCTGCCGGCGGCGGTGCCGACTGTCGACGGACATGTCGTGCATTTCTCCACTTGTTTGTCGGATGGGACCTGGCTGGTCGAGCCGCGCCGCGCCGGGCCGTCGGGTGCGCCGACCACCGGCCCGTTGGAGTCTGCGGTCGCGGGCCAGCGGTTCGTGCTGCGCGGCGGCGGGTCGGTGATGCTGCTGTCGCCGTACTCCCGAGGTCGTCTTTGGGTGGCTTCGCTGTCTTTTGGCGATGTACATGGTTACCTGAGCCGGCACGGTGCGCCGATCCGCTATTCCTACGTGCCGCGGTCCTGGCCGCTGTCGGCGTATCAGACGGTGTTCGCGACGGAGCCCGGCAGCGCGGAGATGCCGAGCGCGGCGCGCCCGTTCACCGACCGGGTCGTCACCCGCCTGGTCTCGGCCGGCGTGCTGGTGGTGCCGATCGTCCTGCACACCGGGGTGGCGTCGGCGGAGGCGCACGAACGCCCTTACCCGGAACGGTTCTCGGTCCCGGAGACCACCGCCCGGGTCATAGCGGACGCCCGGCGGGTGATCGCGGTCGGCACCACGGTCGTCCGGGCGCTGGAGACCACCGGCGGCGAGGCCGGTTCCGGCTGGACCGAGCTGGTGGTGACGCCGGAGCGGGGCGTGCGGGTCGTGCACGGCTTGCTGACGGGGTTCCACGAACCGTGCGCCTCGCACCTGGACCTGCTGGCGGCGGTGGGGGGCTTTCCCTTGGTGGCCTGCACCTACCGTTCGGCGCTGGCGGCCGGCTACCGCTGGCACGAGTTCGGCGACGTCAACTTGCTGCTGTCGGAACGTGATGTGCGGCCGGTATAGTCCCGCCGGTCGAGCGCGTGCTCTGGAGGATGGCGGATGTCCGAGGGTCAGCAACTACACGACACGCCAACGTTCGACTCGGCGCTTCGCGGCTACGAGAGACGCCAGGTGGACCGCCATGTGGCCGAGGCCGCCGACCGGATCGCGGCGCTGAGCGCCGAGCGCGAGCAGGCGCACCACCACATCCGCGGCTTGAACGCCAACCTGGAGCAAATGCACGGCGAGCTCACCGAGCTACGCGACCGCCCACCGCGCCTCGACCGGGCCTCGTTCCGGCATCTTGGCTCGATGGTCGACGAGATCTTGGCCATCTCGGAGAAACAGGGACAGGCCATCGTCGACGCGGCCGGCCAGCACGGTGCCGAGGTCAAGGCGTCGGCGGAGAAGGTCGTCGAGGCCGCCCACCAGGAAGCCGAGCGGCTGCGCACCGAGGGCGCCGCGGCCCTGGAGGCGGTCGAGCAGGAGGCCGAGCGCCGGCACGAGGCCAGCGAGGCGGCGATCCAACGGGCCGAGGGCGAGGCCCGCGCCCGCATCGAAGGCGCCCACGAGCAAACCAAGCAGGAACTGACCCAGTGGCGTGCCGACGTCGAGCGGGAGGTCAATGAACATCGCTCGGCGGCGCAGGAGGCCGAAGAGGCCCGCCAGGCCGAGGTCGAGCAGGTGATGGCCGCTCATCATCAGCAGTTGAACATGCTGCAGAAGGAGATTGAGGCCCGCCAGCAGGCGTTGACTCAGCTTCGCAATGCGCAGGAGCAGGCGCAGCAGCAGTTGGGCCAGCTTCGGCATGACGGGGCCGCCGTCGAGCAGGACCTGGCGCAGGTGACGCATCGGTTGGGCGCGACGCGGCAGGAGCTCAGCTCGGAGTTGTCGCGGCTCGACGCGGCCCGACAGGCGGCGCAGGCTACCGAGCAGCAGACCGTGGAGATGCGGATCCGCATGCAGCGCGAGGCCAAGCGGATGGCCGACCGTGCGGCCGCCGCGGTGATGGCCGCCGCGGCGATCAGCGAGCAGACCGGCGAGTTCAGGATGGTCGCCGTTCGTCCGGATCAGGACGGGGTGAGGCGGCCGGAGCAGGAGCAGGTCGTCGCCGCTCCGGAAGAGGCCGGCCCGGCCGAGCCGCAAATGGACATGCACGCCGACGAGCCGCGGCCCGCTCCCGCTTCATAGATCAGCACGAACTCGCGCGTCCCCGCACAGGGGCGTTGCGGCAGATCGGCCGTCCGACCGCGTCCGGGCGGACGATGCGTCGGTGGCGTGACGCGGATGGGCTCGGCAGCGCCCCAGGGCGTGCACTGTCGTTCGCCGCGCGGTGCTCGCACGCAGGCTCGTACCATCGCGCCGCCCGTCTGTTACTCGAGGTCGAGCTGTCTCAGGTTGGTGTGGGCGAGTTCGACGATCTCGTCGGCGTTGCCGGAGAGGATGGTGCGGGTCGCGTAGAGGGTGAAGCCTTTGATCTGCGCCCGGGTGAGTTTGGGTGGCAGCGACAGCTCTTGGCGGGCGGTGCGGACGTCGACCAACGCGGGCCCGTCGTGGGCCAGGGCGTCGCGTAGCGCGGGCTCGAGCTGGTCGGCGGTGTCGACTCGTTTGCCGAATAGACCGGCAGCGGCGGCGATGGCCGCGAAGCCCGGGTCACGCAGGTCGGTGCCGTAGGTGACGATGCCGGCTGCCTTCATCTCGAGCTCGACGAACGACAGGGCGCCGTTGTTGAACACCACGATCTTGACTGGTAGTCGCTGTTGGCGCAGGGTGAGCAGCTCACCGAGAAGCATCGCCAGTCCACCGTCGCCGGACAGTGCGATGACCTGCCGGTCGCGATTGGTGGCTTGGGCGCCGATCGCGTGGGGCAGGGCGTTGGCCATGCTTCCATGGGTGAACGAGCCGATCAGCCGGCGACGGCCGTTCATGCGCAGGTATCGGGCGGCCCAGATGCAGGGGGTGCCGACGTCCGCGGTGAAGACCGCGTCTTCGGTGGCGAGCCGGTCGATGACAGCCGCGACGTGCTGCGGGTGAAGCGGCCCACTGCCACGTCCAGGCTCGGCCAGGCGGTCCAACCGAGCCCGGGCACGGTGGTAGTGGGCGGTCATCCGGTCAAGGTGGGCAGTGTCCGCCTTCGCCGTGATCAGCGGCAGCAGCTCGTCAACCGTGTCTTTGACCGTGCCGACCAGCGGGACTTGGACCGATACGCGACGGCCGATGCGCTCGCCGCGTACGTCGACCTGTACGACGGGCACGTCGTCCGGGTAGAACGGACGGTAGGGGAAGTCGGTGCCGAGCATCAGCAGGGCGTCGCAGTGTTCCATCGCCCGGTAGCCGGAGCTGAACCCGATGAGGCCGGTCATGCCCACGTCGTAGGGATTGTCGTGTTCGACGTGCTCTTTTCCCCGCAGCGCGTGGACGATCGGGGCCTTCAGGATGCCGGCGATGCTGATCAGTTGCCGATGTGCGCCGGCGCAGCCGGCACCGGCCAGGATGGACACCCGCTGGGCACGGTTGAGGACCTCTGCGGCAGCAGCGAGAGATGCGTCGTCGGGCCGGATCACCGCCTCCGCCAGGCGCACCGCGCCGGGCCAGGACCCTGCGGCAGCCTCGGCGAGGAAGATTTCGCCGGGGATGACCAGGACGGCGACACCGCCGCGCTGCAGCGCCGCCCGCATCGCCATTTCCAGCAGTCGTGGCACCTGTTCCGGGATGCTGGCCATCTCGCAGTAGACGCTGCACTCGGTGAACAACTGCTGCGGATGGGTCTCCTGGAAGTAGCCGCCGCCGATCTCCTCGGCGGGGATGTGAGCCGCGATCGCCAGCACGGGAACGCCGCTGCGGTTGGCGTCGTACAGCCCGTTGATCAGGTGCAGGTTGCCCGGGCCGCAACTGCCCGCGCAGACGGCCAGCTGACCGGTCAGCGCGGCTTCACCGGCCGCGGCGAACGCGGCCGCTTCCTCATGGCGCACGTGCTCCCACGACAGACCGCCGTCGCGGCGCAGCGCATCGGTGAACCCGTTCAGCGAGTCACCGGGAATGCCGTACACCCGCCGCACGCCGGACTCCTTCAGCGTCGCTACCATCGCCTGCGCCACAGTGCCTGCCATGTCCGCTTCCCCGTTTCTGGTCTCCCGGGACCCATTCTGGTCCTCGAGAACGGCTCGGCCAGCAGATATTGACCGGACCCGCCATCCCTGACCCGGGCCCTGCCAGTGGGGGGCGACACCTACGGCAGTCGACGGCACACATTTTGGTAAGTGACACGGTCGGGACGCTTGACGAGCAGGTAGCCGAGGTCAGTGGCGGGCCGATGGGTGGTCCCGATGGTCAACACGCGGCCCATCGTGCCAGCGGGCAACGGCGACCAGCGCGCATCTTTTCAAGAGGCGCCCGGCCGCGGACCGGCCGGGCGCCTAACGCACGTCAGTTGCGGAGATAGACCCGCGACCAGTCGAACTCGTAGAACTTGCCCTGGAACTCGCTGGCCGGCATCGAGTGGTTGACGCTGGCGACCTGGGTGTGGCCCCAGCCGGCGTCGAACAGGAAAGCCAGGTCGGTGGGTGTGCCGCTGGCGCCGCCGCCCTGCGTCCAGTTCATCGTCCCGGACTGCACCTCACGACCGTCCACATAGAAGCCGTAGGTGTTGTTCTTGCGGTAGAGCAACGCCCAGGTGTGGTATTGCGTCGGGTCGTAGCTGGTGATGCCGCGCGACTCCATGCCGCACGACCAGCAGGAGTAGTTGGTGCTCGCGGTGCCGCCGACCGGGTCGGCGTGCCAATAGCGGCCGTCGTAGTTGGTGTTGCCGCCACCGTTGTCATAACCGAAGCTCTCGATGACGTCGAACTCCGCGCCGCCGTCCCAGAGTTGGCCGGCGTTCCACAACGCGAACCAGTGGTAGCGCGGTGTCACGTAGCGGACCTTGGTCTCCCAGAGGAGGTCCTGGTTGAGCCGCGAGCCACCGTTGGGCAGCGTGAACTTGGCCGTGAACGACCCGTTGACGGCGTTGTGCGCAGTCGGCGACACGGTTGTCTCGCCGTTGCGCGCGGCCAGCGTGGTCCGCAGCGACGTGCCGGTGAACTGCCGGACCGACGCGTTGATCGGCTGACCGGAGATGGCCGTGGCGGCGTCCGGCGCCGCGGTGACCGCTCCGTAGTTGGTGCCGTTGCCGATCGTGCCCCAATGGTCGTGGTAGACGAACTCGCTGCTCATCTGGCCGATCGTGCGGATGGTGCCGTCGGCGCCGAAGAGCAGCGAGTTCACGAGCGTGAAGTTGGATCCGTAGGCACTGGACGACGGGCCTGGACCCTGTGCGGGATTGCCGATCGTGCCGCCACCCACGGTCTCGTTGCCGGGCGGCGGCGTCGTCCCGCCGTCGGTGACCAGTTGCCATTTCTGATGACTTTCGCCGGTGCAGTCCCAGATCTGGACGGGGGATCCGGGCGCGGTGGCGTGCGCGCGCACGTCGAGGCAGCGGCCGGACGGCACGCTCCGGATGCTGCCGTCGGTGTTGACGGTCCACCGCTGGTTGGTGCCACCGGTGCAGGTCCAGACGGTCACCGCGGTGCCGTTGGCGACGCCTTCGCCGAAGACGTCGAGGCATTGGCCGTTGATCGTGATGGTGCCGCTGTCGTTGGTGGTCCATCGCTGGGCGGCACAGTCCTGAATCACCGCGGCCGCGCCGCTGGTGGCGGCGGGGGCCAGGCAGCGGCCGGAGCCGACGCCTTTGATCAGAACGTTGGCGGCTGCTGCCGCGGGTGTTGGAGCCAGCGCGATGCCGGCACCGGTGGTAGCGACGATCGCGACGACGCTGAGGACGGCGAGCGGGGCCCGGTCGCGCAACTTGAGGAGAACTCTCAAGGCCTTGTCCTTCCGGGAGGGGATAGACTCGACGCTATATTTGAACCGGTTCACATGCGCGCCATTTAAGGCAGAATTAACTTACGGGGATCTATCTATCGCGCTAGCGCGCCGCGCGGACTCCGGACAGCGGCGCCGGTTGGGGGTTGCGCTCGCGCAGGCAGCGGCATGGGCCGGGAAACCGGAAGAACCGGGTCTGACGGCCGCCGTACGGCTGGATGATGTTGAAGGTCTTGTCCACATCGGACGTCATCCGCCCGTGAGGCAACGGCAACGGGCGCGAGCCGAGCAAGTTTCACGCCGCGATCAGACCGGAGCGCCGCCGTTCACCTGGTCCTGGCGAGCTAAACCGGCGAAAACCGGGTCAGCCGCGCGAGCGGGGCAGGCAGCACTTCTTGTATTTGAGGCCCGAACCGCACCAGCACGGCCCGTTGCGCTCCGGCGGCCACGAGATGTGGGCGGCGGGCTGGGCGTCGAGTTCCTCCGCATACCGGCGGCGGATATTGGGCGCGCTGGGGTCGCCGTCGTTCCGGTTGGCGTACCCGGTCAGTCCGGCCACCGACGCCCGCAGGACGCCGAGGCCCGCGCCGCCGCCGTCGGCCAGGCGGACCAACTGCTTCTCCAGCCGGGCCCGGTGTGCGTCCCAGTCCGGACCGAACGTGTCGGTCAGCGCGTCGAGGCGGTCGAACTCCGCCTGGGGAAAGAACAGCAGGTCGGGCTCGCCGGACTCGGTGCCGCGGGTGAGTTGTGCCTCCAGCCGGTCGGCCAGGTCGTCCTGCCGGTCGTGCGGCAGGTTCAAGTCACGGCGGACACGGTGCCGCTGCTGCAGCAGGAAGAAGGCGACGCCGGGCGCCTCCGCCGGGCCGACGTCGGCCGAGGTGCGGGCGCCGAGCAGGGTGTCGACCGCCTCGCTCAGCCACTCCTCGGCGATCGCGGAGCGGCCGCCGGCGTCGAGCGCGGCGCTCACGTAAGCGGGTGCGTCGGGCTGCTCGGTCAGCAGCGGGCGCAGCGCGGTGACCGCCTCCATCGCCTCGTCGTCGCGGCCGCCGATCCGGAACAGGATGCGGGCGCGCAACGCCGTGGCGAAACCGGCTCCCGGGTCGGAAGGGGACGGGAACGCGGCCACGGCCCGGTCCGCGTATTGGAGCGCCGCGTCCATCCGGTTCCGGACCTCGGCGATCTCCGCGGCCAGGCTCAGCGCGTCGCCGGCGTCTTCCGGCGATGCGAGCCGATCATGGTCGACCGCGTCGGCCAGGTCGGCGGCGACGCCGAGCGGATCGGCCGTCGTGAGTGCTGAGCGGCGGAGTTCGGCAAGGTCAGCGCTCGTGAGTACGTCGTTCGTCGGCACATTCTCACCGTACTTCGCTGTCCGACCGGTATCCCTGTAACGCTGATCTCGTTCTGACGCGCGTCAAGTTAAGGTGGGGAAATGGCGAACCCGCGCCGCAGGAATGCTCCCGTCGAGCTCGCCGAGAGCGAGATCCTGGGGCGCGGCCTCGACACGTTCGCCGAGCTCGGCTACGACGCGACGACGATGCGCGAGCTCGCCCGCCGGCTCGGCGTGAGCCACAACTTCATCAACGACCGCTACGGGTCGAAGGCCGCCTTCTGGCGGGCGGCGGTCGACTTCGCGCTCTACGACGTGCAGCCGCAACGGAATCGGCTGCTGGCGCGACACCATGAAGACGCGGGGGTACGGCTGCAGCAGGTGATCGGTCAGCTCTACCGGATGGCGGCGGACGCCAGGCCGTTGAACCGCCTGATCGCCGACGAGTCGACCCGCGACTCCGATCGGCTCGACTATCTGCACCGGCAGTTCGTCAAGCCGTTCTGGGACAGCATCGAGCCGACCATCGCGGCCCTCATGGCGGCCGGGCGGGTGCCGCGGGTCCCCACGCACGTCCTCTATTTCGCCATCACCGGGCCGGCGCTGGCGCTGGCGCAGACCCCGATCGCCGACCGCCTCGACCCCAACGCCTCGCCGGCGGCCGCGCAGGATCGGGACGCCGTCGCCGACGGTCTCGCCAACCTGGTCCTCCGCGGGCTGCTCCCGGCCGACCGATGACCGAAGACGAGTGCCTGCGCCGGCTCGGCCGTGACCCGGCATCGCTGCGATCGTCAGTGCCGCTCAGCGGCTCGGCATCCGGGTCACACGTCGCCCTCCTCCACTTCGAAGGCAACGACGAGAAGCTGGTGCTCAAGACGACGACCCCGCGCGAGGTCGCCCTCTACAAAGCAGCCGCCCGCTTGCCGGTCCGCACCCCGCGGTTGGTCGCGGCCGACGACACCTGCCTGCTGCTTGAAGCGCTCGAACCACTGCCGCGAGCGGCGGAGTGGTCAAAAGCGCAGTGGCACGAGATCGCCCGCCAACTGGGCACGCTGCACGCCGCGCCGTTCGACGACGCCG
>Ga0193743_1003273_pt1 | contig 10912 bp, 8 predicted proteins | sample L2c2metaG_FD_143038 | JGI IMG/M metagenome (GOLD analysis project Ga0193743, IMG submission 143038) | Soil microbial communities from a riparian zone of the East river system, Colorado, United States - L2c2 | ecosystem: Environmental > Terrestrial > Soil > Riparian zone | place: USA: East River...
CGCAGATCGGTGAACAACCGAAACTGGCGGCGATCGAAAACCCGACGGCGCAGCCCGGTTACAAGCCGGTGCAGATGCCGATGCCGAAACCGGAAACCGCGTCCTACAACGCCAATTCATTGTGGCGGAACGGCAGCCGCGCGTTCTTCAAGGACCAGCGCGCGGCGCGCATCGGCGACATTCTCACGGTGACGGTCAACATCACCGACAAGGCCAACATCGCCAACGAGACCCAGCGCAGCCGCAGCAATACCGAAGATTCAGGCATCACCGATTTCATCGGCGCCCAGACCTTGGGCGCGCAAGCGAAAAAGGTGCTGCCGGGCCGGATCCTGACGGCCGACTCCACCGCTACAAGCGACGGCAAGGGCTCGGTCAATCGCCAGGAAGCGCTGCAGACCAATGTCGCCGCCGTCGTCACGCAACTGTTACCGAACGGCAATCTGGTGGTCGAAGGCAAGCAGGAAATCCGCGTCAATTTCGAAATTCGCGAGCTGATCGTCGCGGGCATCGTGCGGCCGGAGGACATCCAGAGCGACAACACCATCGATTCAAGCAAGATCGCGCAGGCCCGCATCGCCTATGGCGGGCGCGGCCAGATCACCGACGTCCAGCAGCCGCGTTACGGCCAGCAGGTAATGGACGTGCTGCTGCCGTTCTAGTCAACAATAACGAAAAGCTTGTCCCGGACTTGATCCGGGATGGGAACCGGTTTTCGGAAAAAGATCATGCCCACTTAATAGAGAGCTCCCACACCTCATCGTGAACCTAGGCGCGGTGAGGTGTTCCAACGCGGCCTCCGTCAGCTCCCCTGACGGAGGCCGCGGTCGTTTGTGATGGAACCAAATGCTGATGATCCGAATAATGAAGGGTCCCCCTCTGGAACGCTAAACCCTGGGATCAGTGTCATTCTATGGAGTGATTTTCATGAGAATAACATCATGCGCCATCGCGGCCGTGGCCGTGTTCGCTGCAACGCAAGCATCGGCACAAATGGTCAACCTGACCGGCACGTATAGATGCATCGAAGCGTGTCGGGCGGGTCCGGTCGGCAGCCCGGCCTTCGTCACGCAGAACGGACCGGAACTAAATCTCCTCAACGAAGCCGGTCAGCCTTCCCGCGCATGGCCTGATGCGGTTGCGCCGACGACCCGGATCTGGGCCGATGCCTGGAACCAGAGCGCTGTCTATTCGCCTGACGGTATGACCATTCAGTTCGACAACGGAACGATCTGGCAGCGCGATATGGGACCACCGCCGCCGGTCCGGGTTCGCGTGCGAAGATAGGAAGGTCAGGTTACGCGCAGACGGCAAGCCGTGGCGGCTGCGCTCTCATGGTTCGAGATGCGCGGTGCTGCCGCTCCTCACCCATGAGTATTTAAAAATCTCAACCCCGCGTGAGCGCAATTGCGCTCATCGCTGGAGGAGGCTCCAACGGGTCCGCGCGAAAGCGCGGCCCGATGGTAGACCCGATGATAGACTTGGCGCCGTCGCGAAGGATGAACCAACCGTAGTGGAAATATTCTGGAATTTCAGTTGATCAGGCGGCAACGCGCGGCCGACGTGGCGGCGCCGGTCCTCGGATTCTCTTTGGTCACACCACAACGGCCACATCCTGGTCCAGACGACGGACACAACGCAGAAGGCGCTCCAGTGAGAACTTATGAACGCGCCCGGTTGAAAGAGCAGATACGTCGGGCTGCTTGAGGCCCAGCAGGGCCGCAGCCTTGGTTTGGGTAAGCTTGCGACGCTTAATGATGTCGCGGATTTCGCGCACCAGCTGGGCCTTGAGCTTTTCTTCCTCAGGATGATCGAAACCAAGGTCGGCAAACACATTCCCGCTGCCACGCTTGACGGCGATTTTTTCGGTCATGTCTTGGCTCCTTTCACGTAATTTTCTTTGTAGTGCTCTTCGGCTCGTTTCAAGCGAGTCTTGATCAAGTCAATATCCCGCTGCGGAGTTGCGATGCCTTTCTTCGATTTCTTCTGAAAGGCATGCAGGACGTAAATCACGCCAGCGAACTTGACGGTGTAGACGGCGCGGCCAAGGCTACGCAAGTCCGCGCAGGTCAATACTGAATAGCTGCAGCCCTGAGAGTGACGGCAGCACTCCGCGGCGCGTCACCCGATCGGGTGATGCGCCCACAACAATGGCCCGCTAAAAATCCTCATGCTGTGGTACGCCCTACGGCCTGCCGCTATCGCATCTGCATGAGCGCGACCGGTGCATCGTCGTAGACCTGTCATGAATTCGTGCTCGATATCCGTGCAGTTAAGAGAATTCGTTCCCTCGGAGGGCAGCGCAAAATCTAGGCGCAGCGCCGCGATCCGCGGCTTGAGGTCCAATGCAAGACATGACAGCGTAGGGTTGCGCAGATATCAAAATATTCCATGCCGCACGAACGCGCTTGAAACACATCAGGTGACGGGATGAGGGGCCCGAGCGAGCTTCCCGAGCAGCTGCTGGATCTGATCTACGACACCGCCACGGACGGCTCGCTTTGGAGCGAGGCGCTCACGCAGATCGCCGACCTCACCGGCAGCCAGGGTGGTGTGCTTTACGGTCAGGTGATCGGAGCAAGCAAGGTTTACTTCGGCTATAATGGACGCCTAAGCGACGAGAGCGACCGCGTCTACAGGGCGCGGCATGTCCAAAATCCGCACTCGCTCTACATGGACAATCAGCCGGGGGGCGCGCTCGTCGCTTCCGACGAAATCATCTCGCTCGCCGAGCTTCAAAAAACCGCCTTCTACGACGAGGTTCTGCGTCCGCAGAACGTGGCCCACACCGCCATGATCCCGCTTGAGAACCGGCACGGTTTCACCGCCGCGTTCAACCTGTGTCGCACTGTGGAGCAGGGACCGTTCGAGCAGCCGCAGATGGATACTCTGAGGCGCCTGCTGCCGCATATGCGGCGTTCGATCGCGCTCGGCTTTCGTCTGGAAGAATACAGGGCGCTGCAACGCGCCGAATCCCAGGTTCTGGACCGGCTGTCGGCCGGCATCATTCTGCTCGACCGTTCGGCGAACGTCATTCTCGCCAACAGGGCCGCAAGATCGCTGAGTTCGGACAGGGGTCCATTGCGGCTGCGCGGCGACGGCGTTGCGGTGTTTTCCGCACCCTGCTCACGCCAGCTGGATGAACTCGTGCAATCGGCGCTGCGCGGCGCGCCTGCGGCGACCATGAGCATTCCGCATCCGGCCGACGGCCGGCTGGTGATGCTGTTCGTGTCCTCGGTGCGAAGCGGCGACATCGATCGCTTCGCCAGCCTCGACGTGCGGGACGCCGCGGCGATGATCTTCGTGTTCGACCCCGCCGGCCCAATGGAGGTGCCGCTGACATGGATCATGGAGGCCTATCGCCTGACGATGGCGGAAGCCAGGGTGGCACTGCTTGCGGCGTCGGGGCGTTCGGCCGCCGGGATCGGCGCGCAACTGAACATCTCGCCGAACACGGTGAAGACCCACCTCCGCCGCGTCTTCGCCAAGACAGACGTCGGTGGCCAGAGAGAACTCGCGGGCATCATTGCATCGCTTAAACTGATGACGGGCGCTGTGTGACGACCTGAAGATAGAGAGATTCCGTTCCTTCTGCCATTCCACGAATTCGAAAGAGTTTTTAGACCAGGAGTTTTTGACCAGGAATTGGCACTATGAGAAACGAGACCGATCTCTCTGAAAGATTGTTGGACAAGATCTATGACGCGGCGACGGATGATCAATTATGGACGCCGATTTTTAGTGAGATTTCCACTCTGACCAATAGCGTCGGAGGTGTTCTGCTGGGCCAGTCACAAAGCCCCCGGATGCTTCATTTTGCGAGGCATTATAATACTGATCCGGAGTGCGTACGGGCACTGAAGGACCGGCACGTCCTCAATCCCTGGACGATTCACATGCAGAAATTTCATCCCGTCGGTACCGTCGTGTTGTCGGACAGCATTGTGCCTTTGACGGAACTGCGTCGAACTACATTCTTTGACGAAGTCATGCGGCCGCAGGATCTTGGCCATGCTGCCATGATCGGGCTCTCCCAGAAACCGGACTTCGGTGTCGGTTTCTGTCTGAACCGGGGGCCGCGGCAGGGGCCATACACCGAGCAGGAGCGGCGCTTACTTGAAAGACTGACGCCGCACATGATGCGGTCGGTACAGTTTGGATTTCAGCTCGGCACCTACAGAGCTTTACAACATATGGCATATCGTACGCTCGACCGAATTACCGTCGGCGTGGCCCTGCTCGATCGCAACGCCAGTGTCCTGTTCGTCAACAAAGCCCTTCGATCGATGACGATCGATGGTGCGCTTAGTCTCCGCAACCAAAAACTTTCCAGTTATTCTGCGCTGCATGCCAAGCGGCTCAATGAGCTCGTTCACTCTGCTTTTCGCGGCGCGCCCGGAGCCACAATGGCGATACCACATCCGGTTGACGGCCGTTCCGTGACGGTGCTGGTGTCATCGGTGCGAAGCCGGGATCTCGACCGGTTCGCAAGCCAGGACATGCGCGACGCCGCAGCCATGCTTTTCGTGCTTGACCCCGCCGTGTCGACAACGACGCCCCCCGAATGGGTCATGGATGCCTATGGCCTGACATTGGCGGAAGCCAGGGTAGCGCTGCACGCGGCGTCGGGACATTCGGTCGCCGCGACCGGCGCGCAACTGAATATCTCGCCAAACACCGTGAAGACCCACCTCCGCCGCGTCTTCGCCAAGACCGGCATACACCGCCAGTCGGAACTCGCGAGCATCATCGCATCGCTCAAGCTGATGACAGACGCAGCCGAAACGACCTAGGGATCCTGCCCGTTCTGCCAATCAGCGAATTCGCCTGGAAATTGGGGGAAGCGGTGATGATTTTGGTGTTCGCTCCCATCATGCCGTTATCGATACCGAGTGCGCGCAAAGATCGCGCAGGCCGCATCGCCTATGGCGGCCACGGCCAGATCACCGACATATAGCAGCCGCGTTACGTTCAACAGGTGACGGACGTGCTGCTGCCGTTCTAGCGCGCCATAACGAAAAGCTTGTCCCGGACTTGATCCGAAATGGAATCCGGTTTTCGGAAAGAGATCATACTCACTCGATAAAGAGCTCCCACATCATCGCGAACCTGGGTGCAGTGATGTGTTCCAACGTGGCCTTCATCAGCTCCCCCTGACGGAGGCCGCGGTCGTTTTTGGGGATAGGAAACTATGTCGTTTATGCCGCCCAGACAAAGACGATCAGACGAGTGTGCTAACGACATTGAGATTGTCGATTGCTGTTTTTACTTCTGCATACAAATTGGACTCAACAGTTCCGGCATCGATCTCGACCACCAACGCGAAGCGCGCCGACTGCTTTTCGGGATCTTGCATTGTTTTGGTCTTCCACCATCCAGCAACGGGATGAACGGCGAGTATGTTGCGACGAGCGAGATCCGACGCGGGACAGCTCAATTCGTCGATTTGAATCGAGCCGACGTCCCGCCGGTTCTGCCCGAATATCCAGCCGTCATTTTCCTCAATGACCGGCCCGTCGGGTTGTTCGGCGATTTTGCTGATTCTCGCGAGGAACTCCGGCTTCCCTTCGTTGGGCCGATTCAGTTTGAAGCGCAGATTGTGTGAGGCGTAGCGGAATTTCGAGCCACGCGCTGGTTCGGAAGGATTGGGCTGAATGAACGTACTCAGAGCTACTCTCAATGTTACGGGGGTATTGGTGAGCTTGCGCAGCTCTTCCACCGGCCACGGAAGCTCAAACAACTTCATTTCGTTGTGAACGTGCTCGGCACTTGCTTTGTCGCTTTTTCGATAAGGTGTGATCGTATCCTGCACAATCAGCGTGAGCGCATTAGACGCGCTTCTTCGTGCCCGCTCCATATCTGGAATGCCATAGCCGTAGCGCTGAAACAGTGGGCCATAGTCACCCTTCGCGGGATTTGCAGACAGATGGCTACGCATCTGCTGGGTCCAACACGCCGAGGAGACAAAGAGTGCCCGTATAGTCTCCGGCCAGAGATGGTGATAATCCGACCACAATTCGGTGATCGCCCGCGCCGCCAGGGCCGTTGCGCCACTGGTTTCGCCGCAGGTCGTGAACACTCTCAAGGGAAATTGATGATCCGTTGTGAGCAACGAGAGCGCTGAGTGACCCATTGGCGGAGCGGGACCATTCACCACCCAGTTTCCGCCTTCGAAAACGACATCCGGCTTGATCGGCCAATGCGACAACCAGCTCGCGGTCCGAGACGATGGGGCAAGATCGCCGCCCGGGGCAAGGGGAACACCTGGTTCTCCGGCAGGCAAAACAATCTTGTCTGTGTAGGCGCCAACACAAATGGCATTCCAGGCGTGCGCAGGCGACTCGATTTCATTGTCAGGATGGTGGGAGGTCGACAGATAGTCATCATTGCCAAAAAGGTTCTGATTGGTGTTGCCCGCGGACACGAGGAAGAGACGTGGGATTCTTTTCAGGCCTGAGGCGCCAGCGATCAGTTGATCGATTTCGCTCGACCAAGAGGTCGGCGCCCCATCGTGCGGTGTGTCGCCCTCGGTCGTGCTTGCCATCGCAAATGTGCGCCGTCGATCAGCGACGGTTTCGGCTGCATTGATGCCGGCCCGGGTCATGGCGCCAAGCAGGTGATGAGGATTGTGGCCCATATCGGGTATGATTTTCGCCGACTCCAGGCGGTGCCGTATCTGAATGGGCATCATCGTCTGCAATGCAATCGTGAGATCGCCGTAAAGCGACAAACCGGCCAACTGCGTCCCGTGACCAACAGTATCCTCCACGCCCCAAGCAGGATCGGCCGCATGGCGGTCGGCGACGTTCAGAGCGGGCGCAATGAGAGGATGAGCGCGACCGACGCCTCTGTCGAGAAGGGTGATATAGGTTGGGTCATCGGTTGCTTCGAACGTCGTCAGGCCCTGTAAGGCACCGAGCCATTCGGCCTGCTCCTCGATTTCCATCGCATCGAAATAATCCGCAGTGATCGTGGGTGCGGCAAGAGCGCGGACGCCGGCGAGACGGCGGACAGCCAACGCGAGAGCATCGCGCGTTGCATTCGCAATCACGACCAGGTCTTCAGGAAATTCGAGGCGATCGGTCCCGACTGCAACATCATATTCGGCTGCACCAGCGATGAATGCTTCGGCCTGCAACTTATCAAGCCAAACCTCCCAGGGCGTTGCTCCATCGCCATCGGGAAACTTCGCATCCGGACTGCGCCATAGGGCACGAAGTCCGGCTTCAACGATGGCACCAATACTCTGTACGAGATCAGCGTTGTAGGGTCGACCTTCGGAGCCATCCTTTTTCTTACGATTTTTCTCTGCGAAATCTTCGATCTTGTGGCGAAGTTTGTCCAAGCCCTGGGCCGAAGCAAAGACCGTCGCCTTGGGAGTGTGATTATCTTCTGGACTGCCTGGCTCGACTGCGAGCAACGTTAGATCACTGGCGTTCAGCCCCTTCGTGATCATGACTTCATCGGGACGACCCTGTACTTCGAGATAGACGCCCGGTCTTGCATCACCCGTTATGTTCGGAAGGGCATCGAGTGCCTGGAGCAATGCCTGAGCATGCCGAGCCCGATTGAGCACATCATTTGGCCTTCTGGTCGACCCGCCGCCCTTTGCTTTGAACGTTGCTGCCTGCCCTAGCCCGCTTAGTATGAAGTGTTGGAGATCCCTCTGCATTCACACCCGCCCCTATTCCATGCAATGAGCGCCGACGTTCAAGGGAGGCGATGACCGCAGAGGTCTCAATCAGACTCAGTTTGCCTAGCACAGATCTGCGCGCGGCATCTTCGGCCGCTGCAACGACATCGGCCGTCGACAACCCCTCGGCATTGGTCGCGACCTCGGACCAATTCACCTCATGAACGTCGAATCCACCTAGCCTCCGTCGCATCGCCTTCTCGATCGCAGGCCCGGCCGGCATCTCGTAGGGTAGAACCAGATCGAAACGCCGAAGGATGGCCCGATCCAAAATTCGGGGAAGATTCGTTGTGGCAACGACAATCGAAGGACCAGTGTTCTCGTCCAGAAATTGAAGGAAAGAATTAAGAATTCGCCGAGCCTCGCCGACATCGTTCTCCACGCCACGCGCTGCCGCCAAGGCATCGATCTCGTCAAATAAATACACCCCTCGCGTAGTCCGGACGGCATCGAACACCATCCGAAGCTTCTGCGCGGTTTCACCCATGAATTTCGTGATCAGGCCATGTAGCAACACGGAGAAAAGCGGATACTTAAGCTCACCCGCAAGTGCCGCGGCAGTGAGTGTTTTTCCCGTCCCTGGAGGCCCGGCGAGCAATAGCCTCCGACGGGGCCGAAGGCCCCTCGATTCAAGTTGCTCGGTCATGCGGGTTTCGACAACAATGTGAACGAGTTCGTCTCCGAGGTGAGGTGGAAGAATCACATCGCTCAGGCGCGTCGTCGGATAGCTTGCGCTAAGTAAACCCGCGAGGTCTCCTCGCGGCGCCGCAAGCGGAGTCGGTTCGGAGAGGTTGGTTCTGTTGGGCGGAGTTTTGCTTGCCTCGGCCCACTGGCGGAGCTGTTCGGCCAGACGCTTATGACCCTTTTGGGCTTCGGCGGCAGCAAGCTGCATGGCGAGGTCGAAGAATCGATCCTCATCGCCTTCAGCATGGCTCTTGATGAGCCCGATAAGCTGTTGTGCTGACGCCATATTTAGAACCTTTGGAAGAGCCGCAGCCGCGTAAAATCTTCGGGTCTTCCCTGCGCACTCTATATAGAAAATCCGTTAACAGACCAGCGGAAGTATGCCGGCCGATGCTGTTGTCAACGCCCGAAATAGCCGCTTGTCAGGAAAGCCTCTGCTCGCTTGGTCGGCATGTCTCGCGTGCACGCATCCTAGCTACCTCGCCGCCGGACTCCCGATCACAACGATCCACCAAGCCTCTGTTGATGCTGCTTCCCCGAGGTAAACAGAGACGTTCGGACTAAATCCGTAGAAGGAAAGATCTAGCATCCATTCTTCAAAGGAGTCCGCGACGACTTATGAGCAAGAAGGTGTGATTTGTTGGAACGGCTCAATCGGGTGATTTGCCTGTCGAGTCCTATTTGAAAAAAATTTTTCCGTTCCCGCCTAACCCAAATCAAAACTGTATCCCCCGCCGTCCCGTCCCCCTACAGGGGGCGTATCGCGATCGTCACGGGGCTGCGCACAAGTCGAGGGGCGCCGTCTTGTGAGCGCAACCCGTCACTCCTGCTTGATCCCGGCCGCCTTCATGATCGGCAACAGCCGCACTTCCTCGCTGTCGCGGAATGCCTTGATCTCGGCCGGCGAGGTCGGCCACGGTGTTGCGCCAAGCTCGGCGTAGCGCGCTTTCAATGCGGGATCGGCGAGCGCCTTGACGGTGAGCGCATTTACCTGCGCCACGAGATCGGCCTTCATGTTCGGCGGTCCGAGCAGCGCTGTCCATGAGGTGATCTCATATCCAGGCAGCACCTCGGCCATGGCAGGCACGTCCGGAAGCTCGGGAATGCGCGTCCTGGAGGTGACGGCGACCGGCTTGACCAGGCCGGCGCGCACGTTCGGCAGTGAGCCGGGCAGATTGTCGAACAGAACATCGACACGACCTCCAAGCAGATCGGTCATCGCCGGCGCCGCCCCCTTGTACGGAATGTGAGTCACCTCCACGCCCGCCATGCTGTTCATCATCTCGCCCGAGAGGTGTAACGTCGTGCCGAATCCGGCCGATGCGTAGGTGTATTTGCGCGGCTCCTTCTTGAAAGCAGCCAGCAATTCCTTCAGATCCGAGGAGAAGAGGTCCTTCTTGGCCGTGAGGATATTCGGCAGCTGCCACATGCCGCCGATGAAGGTGAAATCGCCGCGAGGGTCATAGGGAAGCTTTGCATAGCTTCCGATCGCAAGCACGTTGCTGGCGATGCCGCCAAGACCGAGCGTGTATCCGTCCGGCGGCGCTTTCGCGATGGCATCCGCGCCCAGCACTCCGCCCGCCCCTGCCCGGTTCTCGACGACGAACGACTGTCCGGCCAGTTCGCTCATCTTCTGGCAGAGAATGCGCGAGAGCGTATCGGTCGCTCCCCCGGCCGGGAAGCCGTTGACGTAGCGCACCGGCCGCGTCGGCCAGGCCTCTTGTGAGAAAGCAAAGTCCGCTGCCAGCAGCGGCGCGGCGATCGAGCCGCCTAGCAGGGTCAACAACGTGCGGCGGTTCACGGGCGTGGGCGACGACATCACTTCCTCCATGATTGGCTTTTTTGTTTGATTGGTCGGGCAAGACTCGCTGCATGCGGATCAACGATCTCGGGACGAAAGCTCCGCTGACTTTCAACCCGACGCGTTCGGCAACCACGATCCTTCGACAACAAGAGCGTAGTCCTGAGGTCGCCGACAAGAAAGGGGCGAGTTACGCCTTCCGCCTTCCACCTTCGCTCTGCGAGCTTCGGCGGACGCGGTCGCTCTGCGAGTTTCGGCGGAAGAAAGAGGGCCGCGCCCGGCGTAGCTCGAAGAGCGAAGACGGGGTGATTTGCCCGACAGGCTGATTGGTGATTTGGCTGTCCAGCCCTGTTTGCAAAAATATTTCCGTTCCTGCCTGACCCAAATCAACTCTATATCCCTCGCTGTCTCGTCCCCCAGAGGGGCGTATCGCGATCGTCACGGACGCGGGATGGGATGCGGTGGACGCGGCAGCGTTGGGCGCGCGATGTGATGGCAGGGCGGGCTTCCAGCCTGTGAGCGATCAAGGGCGCGCTGACGAACAATGCTTGCTGCGGACGGTGAAGTCGTGTGGTCCTGACGCCCCGGCGCTGGCGTCAAGTTTGCGGAGTTAAGTCGGCCCGACCGGGCTTAGACAAAACCATATCCGTTGGCGACGGTGGCAATAAGCCGATCACCGGGGAGAGCACGAAACAAGCCGTTAAAACCATTGCGTGCGGGAATGCCGGGTGAAC
>Ga0193743_1003274_pt1 | contig 10910 bp, 11 predicted proteins | sample L2c2metaG_FD_143038 | JGI IMG/M metagenome (GOLD analysis project Ga0193743, IMG submission 143038) | Soil microbial communities from a riparian zone of the East river system, Colorado, United States - L2c2 | ecosystem: Environmental > Terrestrial > Soil > Riparian zone | place: USA: East River...
GCAGGAACAGTTCACCTATCAAGCGGCACTGCTGCCGCTGCGCGGCGGCGAGACAATCCTTGCGGCGCAGCTGGAAGGCCGCGCGACACTGATCCTGCAAGTCCGCCGATCAGATCAGACAGAACGCATCACCACGTTCTGGCGGGCGAGGAACGTGCGTTCCGGCGTCCAATACAACATCCGACAGGTCACTCAAGACCCAGACCGTTCCCGCATCGAACTTCTTTGCGAGTACGGCGTCGCCACCGGCTGAAAAGGAGAAAAAAGCCATGTGGGTTCGCTTCGAAAAGGACTTCCGCTTCAAACCGACATCCCAGACCTCCCAGCATTACAGGGCAGGAATGGAGATCAATGTTCCGGAGGGCGTCGCTACGGTCGCCATGCAGGCCGGTGCAGCTGTGGCCCTGAAGAAGGTCAAGGGCAAGTCGGTGCCTGAGACGGATGTCAAGCCTGCTGCCGAGGTCCCCAGTGGCTCGTAATCCGATCAAGGTCGATGCCAAGTTGGCCTTCGAAGGCGTCATCTCGGCGCTTGAGAAGATCGTCCCAGGCGTCACCCAGCAGCTGGACGAGATCAAGCTGCAGCAGATGATGCGACTGGCCTCGAAGGTGAAAGCGGTCGCACCGCACAAGAGCGGCAAATATTCCGGCTCGATCCGTGGTGCCTATCTGTCCGCCTATCCGGCAGCCGTTGCCAGAGCGCAGGCAGCAAAGGCGACACCGACGACCGGCGCACGCCTGCCGACAAGCGGGTCGAACAGCGTCGATCCAACTGCGGTCGGCCTGTTCGCGCCATACATCTGGGCGTGGCTTGAATTCGGCACCGTCAAGATGACCCGCAGGCCGCACATCTATCCAACCTATCGGGCATGGCGACCGCTAATGCGCAGGTCGATGACGGCTGTCGTCAACAAGGCGGTGAAGAAAGCCGTCGCCGATGGCAACACCAAGACGGCTTCCGTCGCGGCGTCGCAGAAAGTCGTTGCGGCATGAGTCCAGAACTCGAACTGCAGGGGATGATCGTCCAGCGGCTTAGGGCCGATCCTGCCGTCACGGCGCTGGTCAGCAGCCGCGTCTATGACCGGATACCGGAGGATGCGGCGTTTCCGTACATCTCCTATGCCGGTGCTGATGCGCTCACTGATGATTATGACTGCATCACCGGCTTCAATTTGGCCGTGCAGATCGACTGCTGGTCGCGCTCCGATGCCACACCCGGCTTTCCGGAAGCGCACAAGATTGCCGACGCGGTCCGCGCTGCCCTGCTTTATGCAGCGCCGCCCGTCGAACTCACCGTCAACGCACTGGCCATTTTCAACCACCAGATGACCCGCGTTTTCCGCGATCCGGATGGGCTGACCTCCCATGCGGCAATCACTTTTGAGGCTGTGGTCGAGCGCAAATAGGAGAGAGAAACATGGTTGCTCCAATCACAGCCCGCGCGTCAAAAATGCGCATTATGCTCGGCGACAATCCGCCCAGCGTTCCGCAGACGCCGGTTATCCCGATCAGCTATTCGAAGGCCAATCCGTCCGTTGTCACGGTCGGGGCTGACGAGATCGGCAAATACAAGGATGGCGATTACGTCACCATTGCAGGCGTGACCGGTGTTGGCTGGACCATCCTCAATGGCAGCAGAGTCATCGGCGCGGTCAACATCACTGACCACACTTTCCAGCTGGTCGGCATCGACACATTGGCGGCGACAGGCACAGAACCGTCTGCGGTCGGCACCGTGCAGCCAGCCAATTCACCCGGCGTCATCACTTACGTTGCACCGTGCGGCCTCAATTCGAAGACGCTGACCCTCACCAAGAATCTGCAGGAAATTGACATCCCGGACTGCGACGACCCAGACAAAGTTTCGTGGATTGGGCGCGATGCGCAGAATCTATCGGCAGCGGTTTCCGGCGATGGCGTGCTGGCGGCGCAATCGGTGCCTGCCTGGACGGCTGCGTTCCAGTCCATCGACAGCATCAACGTCGAGATCGAAATCGAGTTCGAAACCGGCACGCTGATCTATACCGGCAAGTTCCAGGTGGACAACCTGACGTTCTCTGCCCAGCAGGGCCAGCGCGTGCAGCTGTCGATCAACATGCAGTCGGATGGCGAACTTGTTGAACAATGGCAGCCGTCGTGAGGTCTGAGTGATGGATCAGGTCCTCTACGGCACGCGAGACGGCTCGACCACACGCTTCTTCGGCGACGACGAGCATGTGTTCCGCCTCGCGTGGAAACAGCTGATCGAACTGCAGGAAAAACGCAACAGAGGTCCGGCGATCATCATGCAGCAGCTGCTGTCTGGCGAATGGTTCGTCGAGGACATCCGCGAGGTCATCCGCATCGGCCTCATCGGCGGCGGCATGCCACCAGCCGAAGCATTGCGCATGGTCAGAACGTACATCGAAGAGCGTCCGCAGGACATCGCGGGCGAAGACGGGCTGCTGATGACGGCGATTGTCGTCATGTCCGCAGCCATCGCGCGGGTGCCGGATGAACCCGTGGGGGAAGAAGTGGCTCCGGTTCAAAGCGAACCGAACGGATCGATGACCTCCCAGACGGAAGGATCAGGATCGGAGCCATCTACGGAGCCGGTGCCCTGATCGGCTGGTCGCCGGATGTCGTGGATCGCACGAGCCAGTTCCAGTTTTTCTCGGCACTGGACGAGTGGGCCAAGGCGCACGACACGGGCGGCGGCAAGGGCACGATGAGCCAGCAGGAAGCCGACGAACTTTGGGAATGGTTGCTGGAACGCGACAGCGGCGAAATGACCATGCAGTGAGGTGATGACGTGGCCGAATATACAAGTGACCAACTACGGCTGATCCTGGCGATGTCGGCAGACATCACCTCGCTGCAGAACTCCCTGAAAAAGGCGTCCGGCGACACCAAACGAGCAGCCGACAACATGAACACCTCGCTCAATTCGATTGGCCGGGGTACTGGTGGCGGTTTCGATGCGATGGCGCGGCGGCAGACAGATGCCGTCTCGAAGATGTCTGGTTCGATGCGTGCTGCCACCGGAAACATGACGGCACAGCTGAACGATATCTCGACGACGCTGCTGTCTGGTGCCAGCCCCTTCACAGTGATGGTGCAGCAGGGTTCGCAGGTCACGCAAATCCTGCAGGAAATGGCGTCGCGGGCGCAGGCCACCGGCCAGAGTTTCAGCGTCTTTCAGCTGCTCGGCGGGGCACTGAAAAACTTTGCTTCTCCCATGGCCCTAGTGGTCAACGGCATGATCCTGCTGGCTGGCACAGCATTGCCGAGGGTGATCGAAGGTCTCAAAGGTTTCTTCGGTTCATCGGAGGAGTCCGAAAAGGCGCTCAAGAAACAGGCCGACGCCGTCAACAACCTTGTCACTGCCTACACCAATCTGGTGCCGATCCTGCAAAAGGTGAAGGCGGAACAGGACAAGCGCGAAGAGCAGGCGAACGCGGAAACAGCCTATGCGCCGCAGATCAAGAAGGCCTATGAGGCGGCAACACCGGCACTGAAAGAATTTGCCAACGAGGCGGTAAATGCATCGATCCAGCTGGCGGATGTCGGTTCCGGCTTCGATACCAATCAGGTCGCCGCGTTTCAAACGGCATGGGCGGCATTCTTCAATGCCTTCAAGGCGGGCAAAGCCGGTCCGGTGGAATTTGCTGCAGTCCAGAAAGCACTCAATCCGCTGGTCGAAACCGGTGCCAAGAGCGCGACGGACATGCAGGCCGCGCTCGACAAGATGGCACCGGCATTTCAGGGAGTCATGGCGGTTGCCGCTCCGGTCCGCGCCGAATTTGAAAAGGCGAAAGACGGCACGCTGGCCTTCATGAAGGCCCTGAACGATCTGGCCGAGAACGGTGTCGCGCCGCTGACCGGCGTCCAAAAGGAACTGAAGGAGGCTCTGGACGATTACACCAAGGCATCCGAGAAGGCGACGACTGTTGATGACAAACTGCTTGTGGCCGAAGCTTGGCGCAAGGTCGAGGACGCCATCAAGAATTCCTCAGAGGTGCTGAAAGAGCAGGGCGAGAAGGCCCGCACCGCCGTCGAAAATCAGCTGAAATACAAGGATGCGATGCTGGACATGCTGCGGGTGATCAATCCGCAGTTCGTCGAGCATATCAAACAGATCGACAGCATCACCGAGGCGTGGAACCGTGCGTCGGATGCGGTGGCAAATCTGGATGGCCGTCAGCAAGGCGCAATGTCGCGTCGCGCCGATGTCCAGTTCGGCGATGCGCGCGATGCGGCCAATATCGGCACCAGCGTTCTCGATTACATCAAGAAGCGCGAGGGGATCATCCTCAACGCGCAGTGGGACGTTAACCATCCGCGTGTCGGCTTTGGTTCCGACACCGTTACCAAGTCTGACGGCTCGTTCAGGCCGACGCAAAAAGGCGAGCAGATCACCATGGCGGATGCCGAACGTGATCTCGTGCGCCGTGTCACCAATTTCACCAATGACATCATCGCCGCCATCGGACCCGACCGCTGGGCTGCGTTCAGCGAAGAACAGAAGAAGGCGCTGACCTCGATCACCTACAACTACGGGCAACTGCCGAAGAACATCGTCGATGTCATCAAGAAGGGCGGCACCACCCAGGAAATTGCAGCAGCCATCTATGACAAGCGCAACGATGCGCCGTTCACCAAGAATGGTCAGGCCGTCAACTTCAACCGCCGCATCGAAGAATCCGAGATGTTCGGGGGCAAGGGTGGCGCTTCGCCAGCCGACCAACAGCGAGAAAAGAATGATGAGCTTGAGCGAGAAGGCAAAATCCGCGAGCAACTAAACTCTGGGATCGATGCAACCGTCGCCAAGCGGGAATACGAACTCAAACTGGCTGATCTCAAGGCAGAGGCGGACAAACGCGCCTTGGAATCCGGCGTCGCGACCAGTCAGGAAGAACTGAAACGGATCGATGCAGAGGCGCGGCGATACGGCGACGTGAAGGGTCGCATCGAGGCTAACAACAAAGCCCTCAAGGATCAGAAGAACCTGCAGGATGCGTTGATATCCACGTCCAATAAGACGGATGTCATCAACGCCGAACTGGAAGCGGTCAACGCACTCGGCGGTGCCTATGACAAGCTGGTGTATACGCAGGAAAAGGCCGCGATCACAGCCGCGCTGATGAACAAGGCAAGGGAAGACGGCACCGAAGCCACGGCAGCGGAAAAGGCCAGCATCGAGGCGGTTGCCGAAGCGCAGGCGAAGGCCCTGGCGACGCAGGCGCAGTATAAAGAGGGCCAGCAGGCATTCAAGAAGTCGCAGGACGACAACAGGCAGTCGGCGCAGCAGCTGACCGAAACCTATGCCAATATGGCGACGCAGTTCTTCAGCGGCTTCATCTCCGATTTGAGGAATGGCAAGAGCGCCACTGAAGCCTTGTCCAATGCCTTCGGCCGCCTCGGCGAACAGCTGCTCGACATGGCGCTTAACCAATTGTTCAAGAGCCTGTTTTCCAACATGTTCAGCGGTCTTGGTGGCGGCGGTGGTGGCCTTAATTTCTTCCCCGGAGCGCCGACAATGCACGGTGGCGGCACGGTCGGCATGTCGCGGCACATGGATGGTCGCCGGTTCAATCCGCTGCTCTGGTCGGGTGCGCCAAAGTTTCAGGCTGGCGGCATGGTCGGCCTGCGTCCTGGTGAAATCCCGATCATTGCCCATCGCGGCGAACTGGTGATCCCAGCTGGCCAGACGCAGCAGACTGGGGCGGTGAGCGGCGATGACAACCGCCAATACAATATCGGCATCAAGGTGGACTCGAATGGCCGTGCCAACCTGACGGAAGGCAACGGCACGGTCCTTGGCAAGAAACTCAACATGGCTGTGCAGGAAGTGATCGCGCGCGAGCAGCGGTCGGGTGGCTTGTTGCATGGCACCGGACCGGGGGCACGCTGATGGCAGAAGGCTCTTTCGACGGAACTGACAATTGCTGGAAGCCCGATCTGCCGGTCGGCACCAAGAAAACGCCGCGTCTCAACATTGCGAAATACGGCGACGGCTATGAGCAGCGGACGACCGCAGGCATCAATTATGTGGAAACCGAATACGATCTCAGCTGGGAGACGCGCGAGCAGAGCGTCATCCTCGCCATGGATGATTACCTGTCATCGCGGGCAGCGCGAGCCTTCCCGTTCGAACATCCGGTGACCAAGCAGATCGTCAATGTGTTCTGCGACGAATGGAGCATCAGCTGGACGTTCCGGCACAAGCCGATGGGTGTGGTTGACAAGATTACCTACGGCACGCTGACGGCCACCTTCCGTATCGCCAACGGGGAGGCTGTTGTCTGATGGGAATTCGCGCCGATCTTTCCGGCCTTGCGCCGCAGCAGCTGATCGAACTGTTCGAGTGGGATGACCGGCCTATCGGCGGCAGCAATGTCATCACATGGTTCAACGGCACCGGCCTGAACAATGCGCCCATCGTCTGGCAGGGGGTGATCTATGAACCATTCCCCGTCGAGGCGGACGGCTTCGAATACACCTCGTCCGGAACGCTGCCGCGCCCGACGCTGAAGGTGTCGAACATCGGCGGCTATATCGCCGAGTATCTGCGCACCCAGAGCGGCGGACTGAAAGCCAAAGTGACGCGCAAGCGCACGCTCGGCAAGTATCTCGACGCCGTCAACTTTCCGGACGGCAACCCGACCGCCGATCCGTCACAGTTCATGCCGGACGAAATCTTCTATGTCGCCCGCAAGGCCAACGAGAACCCGATCTTCGTCGAGATCGAACTGGCCGTCGCCTTCGATGCCGAAGGCATCAAATTGCCACGGCGGCAGGTGATCGCCGGAACCTGTCAGTGGCTCTATCGCGGAGCGGAATGCGGCTACACCGGCCCGCCTGTTCAGGACATCCAAGGCAACCCGACCAGCAATCCTGACCTCGATCGCTGCCGCAAAACCCTAACCGCATGCAAGGCGCGCTTTGGCGAGAACGGCATCCTGCCGACCTCGGCGTTTCCCGCATCCCTGCTGCAACGATATTGAGGCCCGTCATGTTCGAACCAACCAAGGATCATCTCGATTACGCCTACGCCTGGGGCCACCATTGCGTGCCGTGTGAAAGCTGCGGCGTGATTGCGGACGGCGAGTTCTTTCCGGTCAAGAACCTCATCGACGACCGGCCTGACGCCTTCCTGATGGACCCTGTCGAGTATGCCAGGATCAGCAGCGAACGGCGGATCGAGGCCATTGTCCACTCGCATCTGCTGTCCCCGCCTGCCGCTTCCGAACAGGATCGCGTTGCCTGCGAAAATCTCGGCCTGCCGTTCGTCATCGTGTCGCTGGCAACCGGCACACATGCCATCATCGAGCCGACCGGCTACCGCGCGCCACTCGTCGGGCGGCAGTGGGGTTACGGCACGCATGACTGCTGGTCGCTGGTGCGCGATGCGCTGCGCGATTATGCCGGAATCGAGACACCGGATTTCTCGCGCAACCAGTGGCAATGGTGGCAAAAGGGCGAGGACCTGATCGTCGAGCGCTTTCGGAAAGCTGGTTTCAAACGCATCCAGCAGGGATCGCAGCCGCAGCATCTCGATGTGTTCGGCATGCAAATCCAAGCGCCCGTCGTCAACCATCTCGGCATCTTCCTCGCACCGGACATGATCCTGCATCAGATGCAGGACAAGCTTTCGACCCGCGAAATCTATGGCGGCATCTACCAGAAGGCGACGGTGCTGCACCTGCGCCATGAAAGGATGACCGATGCAGCATGACACTGAAGGCCTCATCAAAGTTCATCTGCATCATCCGCTGTCGGAAGAGTTCGGCGAACTGCACCATTTCAACATTCACACACCGTTCGAGGCACTGTTCGCGCTCGACGCCAACTATCCAAATTTCCGCCGATCCTTCGAGAAAATCCCCGCATACTGGATCGTCGTCGATGGCGAACTGCAAACCTACCAGAACTTCAAGGACCCGAAGATCAAGCTGCCTGTGCAGCATGAAGTGCATTTCGTGCCGAAGGTCGGCGGCAATCAGTTCCTCGGCGCACTGCTGGTCGGTGCAATCTTCCCGACGCTTGCCGGAACGGCGACCGCGAGCATCCTCGGCGGCTTGCTCATGGCCGGTGTTTTTCTCGGCCTGTCGATGCTGCTCGCTCCGAAAAAGGCATCGGAAAAAGACACCGAGAAGGACCAGAATTATGCCTTCTCCGGTCCTGAGAACGTCACACAGCAAGGCGTGGCGGTGCCGCTGCTCTATGGCCGCTGCCACTGCGGTTCTGTCGTTGTCTCGGCATCACTAATGCTCGGAACCGATCTGACACCGGACGTGCCGCCACCGCCACCCGCTGCCGTTGCCGACTATCCAACCAACGCAACGCCGGGTCTGACGCCACCACCTGGCGGCTGGCCAGAGATCACGAAAAACCTCTTCAAGCCGCTGAACTATGACCACGGCAGCATCAGCCGCGTCGGGCCAAAGGGATGGGAGTACATGGGCGTCGTCGGCAAGATGGTCGTCGTCAACGGCAAGGCGCAGAAATCCGATGTCGAATACTTCCGCTCGCCGCGGCAAGTCTGGCCGGGTGCGCCCGTCACCTATTACGCGTGGGATCGGCTCACCGGCTTCCAAGCATGGAATGCGAGGTTACTCAATTGGTAGCGGATGATGGCGACCATAAGTTTGAGCCACGGATTGTTCCAGCTGGCTCGTCGATGGGAGGCAAGGGAGGATCGCGCCAGCCGAAGGAAGCTGCCGATTCGCTGAAATCCAAACAACTGGCCAACCTCGTCGATCTGATCTCCGAAGGTCCGATCCAGGGCTTCGCCAACGGTGTGCAGGACATCTTCGTTGACGGCGTGCCGATCCAGAACACAGACGCTTCGATGAATTTCCAGAACGTCAACGTTCAGATATTTGGCGGGTGGCCGAACCAGCCGATCATGTCCGGCTTCGATGCACAGGCATCGGAACAGCAGGTCGGCACCCAGCTGAAGTATGGTTTTCCGCAAGTGCGTTCGGTGGTGAATGGCGACGTTGACCGCATCCGCTGCACGCTGGCGGTGCCGTCGCTGCAGATCATCGACAAGAAGTCCGGTGACATCAACGGCACCACCGTTCAGTTCCGCGCCGAAGTCCAGTACGGGCACAATGGCGTCTGGATCAACATGGGCGACTACACCATCAGCGGCAAGACCTCGTCACGCTATCAACGCTCGGTCGTCATGAAGATGTCCGGCCAGCCGCCGTTCGATATCCGCATTTCGCGGCTAACCCCAGACTCGACCAAGCAGGAACTTCAGAACGATCTGTACTGGGACTCGTACACCGAGATCATCGACGACCGCATCAATTACAACCTGTCGGCGGTGGTCGGAATCAACATCGATTCCGAGCAGTTCAATTCCATTCCGAAGCGGACCTATTTGCCCTATGGCCTCATCGTCAATGTGCCTGACAATTACGATGCCCAGAGCGGCACCTATACCGGCGTCTGGTCCGGCAATTTCAAATACTCGTGGACCAATAACCCGGCATGGATTTTATACGATCTGATTGGTTCGCGTCGCTTCGGCCTCGGCCAGTGGATCGACTACACCAAACTGAACATTTGGGAGTTCTATCGCATCGGCCAGTGGTGCGACGAACTGGTGCCAAACGGTTTCGGTGGCATCGAGCAACGCTGGACCTGCAACATTCAGGTGATGACGCAGACCGATGCGCTTGATCTGATCAAGCAGTTCGCGTCGATCTTTCGTGGCTTCGTCTACTGGAACGGCGGGCAGATGGTGCCGGTCGCCGACATGCCAGCCGATCCAATCATCCAGTTTTCCAATGCCAACGTGATCGACGGCGTCTTCAACTATTCCGGCAGCGATATCCGCTCGCGCCACACCATGATCAACGTCGGCTGGAACGATCCGAAACTGCTCGGCGAGAAGCGCTATGCGACCGTCGAGGATCAGGAAGCCATTGCCAAGTACGGCATCCAGTCCATCGACCTTGACGCCTTCGGCTGCGTTTCGGAAGGGCAGGCGGTCCGCGTCGGCAAGTGGCAGCTTTACACCGAACTCTATGAAGGCGAACTGGTCAAGTTTACGACCGGTCTTGAATCCACCTGGGTGAAACCCGGCGACATCGTTCAGGTGATGGATGTCAATGTGGCTGGCAAGCGGCGCGGCGGCCGCATGGGCATCGGCTCGACGACAACATCGGTGGTGTTCGACGCGCCGGTCACCGACTTCGACACTCAACATGAATACTATGTGTCCTGCGTCATCGGCGACGGCAAGATCGAAACCAAAAGGCTGCTGCGCGTCGGGCCGGACAATACCGCCGATCTCTTGACACCAGCTGCATTCAGCGCACCGCCAGCGCCGGACACCATGTTCGTCATTACCGCACTGGCCGAGATCGATCCGACCCTGTGGCGGGTGACGGCGATCTCACAGGGCGAAACCGATACCTATGAAGTCAGCGCCGTCCGCCATTATCCTGACAAGTGGGACTACATCGAGAACAATATCCCGCTGTCCGATCCGGACATCTCCGATATCCCGCTCTACTTCCACGTCGCCAATCTTACGGCGATTGACTATCTGGTGCGGCTGTCGCCGATCTCGGTCGGCGTCAAGGCAACCTTGTCATGGGAATCGACGGCACCGCGCTTCGACGTGTCCTACCAGAACGCGGATCGCGGCGATAACTGGACGGTGGTCCGCGTCAACGAGAAGGCAGTCGATCTCGACGTTATCGAGGGCAATTACATCTTTCAGGTGACGCCGATCTCGCCCATCGGCATGAAGGGTGCAACCTCGACGCTCAACTACAATGTCATCGGCAAATCCGCGCCGCCAGTGGCACCGGCCAATTTCCGCGTCCAGAACATCAACGGCGTCGGGCACTTCGAGTGGACGACATCGACCGAACTCGACGTGATCATCGGTGGACATTACGAGCTTCGCC
>Ga0193743_1003275_pt1 | contig 10910 bp, 10 predicted proteins | sample L2c2metaG_FD_143038 | JGI IMG/M metagenome (GOLD analysis project Ga0193743, IMG submission 143038) | Soil microbial communities from a riparian zone of the East river system, Colorado, United States - L2c2 | ecosystem: Environmental > Terrestrial > Soil > Riparian zone | place: USA: East River...
TCCGTATAAAGACAGCTCTGTATTAGGAACACATGATCTGCGCTTTTATTCCTCAAAAAACTCAGGAGAATATGCTTTGCGCCACAGTGTTCGGACGTAACTTTATCCACGGCGCGCCGTTGCAAGGAATTACACTGTTGTTAGGCTGTTTGGTATTTCGGTGCCGAGATGCACGCACATGTGGACGTGCCACGAAGTAGGGCCGTGCACGTGGGCGAGGGATTTGGAGATACAAGGTTCTTGTCTAGCGACGAACAGACAAATGCGCAGGTGCACGTTATCGCCAAACGCGAAAGTACGGAGATCAACGCTTTCTTGGGTGACTCTGTCTTGCGTCAACCATCGAGTGTCGAACTAGAATGGAACAATTTCGCCGTAGAGCGCCGCACAAGCCTGCCATACGAGGAGCCTGAGGTCATATTACAGCACCACTTTCTAATTCTCTGGGATGTGCATGTCGCCGAGGGCGAGAGTGCTTACCGTAGTGGCCGATTCTCCCCTTACAAGAAGTATCCAAACACCATCTCAACGTGTCATCCTGGGATCAGGCCAACAGTACGCAGTCGATTTAAGCATGAAGTGATTCTGGGTGCGCTCCACCCCGATTTCATTCGTGGGATAGAAGAGGAGCTCGACAATCGTCCGAGCGGAACCTTCCAAGGACTGTACGGAACAGACGATCCCGATCTCCGGACTCTGCTCCTTCTTCTGGTGAAAGAATCGGAGACAGGAGGGCGATGCGGGACTCTCTACGCGGAGTCGCTGATCGCCGCGCTTGCGACACGGTTGCTGTATGCGGCGCGCTTAGAGAAACTGCCTGTAAAGGCTACAGTATCTCCGTTACCGCGCCGGCAGTTATGGCGCGTGTTGGAACGTATGCAGGCGGATCTCAGCGCGAATTTGAACCTTGCGACGCTAGCCGCTGAGAGTGGCTACAGTAGGGCTCATTTCCTGCGTACTTTCCGAGCGGCGACGGGACAGACGCCACATCTTTATCTGATGGAACTGCGTCTGGTCAAGGCTCAAGCCCTGATTTCCAACAGATCGATGCCGCTGATCGATATAGCTGCGGCTTGTGGTTTCTCCAGTCACGCCCACCTTACTACGGCCTTTCGATCGAGATTTGGGTCGTCGCCGAGTACATACCGGCGCGGCCTATAGAACTCGCGCGAGGAGAATCAACTGCGGTCAGGATCACGCAGGATTTACTGTAGCGGCTTGCCCATAATTCCTTGACTGCTGTCGACCACAGAAGTGGGATGAGCACAGGCGAACATCCGTCAAGAGAGCTTTCCACGCAACGCGCAGCACGAACTGACGTTCATTTGATGAAAGTTTGATCCCTTTCTCAAAAGCATGCGCTGCGCCCGATAGTCATACTCGGAATTAGTTCATCGGTCGAGCCTCAGCTGAGGCCAGTGATCAAAAGGTTCCTATAGGATAAGGAGTTTCTTTCGTGAAAGCCGATTCAACCAAAACATCTCCTAGTGATAGCACTAACCTTGCGCAAAATTCTCAACTTGCAGGCAAAGTCGCCGTGGTGACCGGTGCAAGTAGCGGTATCGGAGAGGCAACTGCCCGTGAACTGACGCGGCTCGGCGCGAGTGTCGTAATGGCTGCCCGGCGTTTCGACCGGCTTAAAGCCATTGTTACCGAAATCGAAGCATCCGGAGGGCGAGCTTATCCCCTCGAAACCGACGCTACCCAAGCGTATGATCTTAAGCGGATGGTGGAGGCTGCAGAGGAGCAATATGGCCGACTTGATTACGCGGTCAATAATGCCGGTGTTTCCGGCCAGGGAGCTTTTATGGATATGGCGGTCGAAGACTTCGACCGCATTGCGGCGCTCAATCTTCGCGGCGTGGTCCTCGCCATGCAGGCGGAGATTCCGGCGATGCTGAAGAGCGGAGGCGGTGCAATCGTCAATGTATCCAGCGCTGCAGGGCTTGTGGGTGTTCCAGGATGTCTTTATACGCGGCAACCAAATGGGGAGTGATCGGTCTCACCAAGAGCGTAGCGCTTGAATATGCCACCCAGGGCATTCGGATAAATGCGATCGCACCGGGCTTGACCGCAACAGAGATGCTGGATGGCGTAACGAAGGGAGAACGTGAGTTCTTGCTGAGTATCACGCCCATGAAGCGCATTTCTGAACCTGTCGAGATCGCGCGTAGCGTGATCTACCTGCTGGCTAATGCGACATTCACCACTGGGGTAGTATTACCAGCCGACGGGGGTTCTTCGGTGCCTTGAATGGTGCCTAACCAGTTCTGGTTCAAGCTCGCGGGTGAGAGAAGGACTATGTTCTGCCACTAGATGCTGCCCTGATCCATCGCCACCCACGACGCTCAGATAATGCCATCGGACAAATATAATCATGACTGCCTACCATGACGAATACCTTCGCCCTTATTGCGGCTAAGGATTTGGTCTGGTCAGTTGGGAAGGCCGCGTCTGCCGCAAATTGAGCGGCGAAGGCATATGAGGAGATGGGGCCGGATAGATGCTCCTGGGCCAGAGGCAGCGACTTCTCAGGGCTGCGAAGGTAGAGTGGCAGAACCTGGGAGAGAAATGCTTCGAGGCTCTCATCACTTGCAGCAGGGTTCATCTGTCCTGTGAAAAATGCGGACACAGCTCTCGCGGCCTCTTTAAAACGCGGGTCAGTGGATCTCTGCTGGAGGATTCTTTGTGTATCGGCAGCCGCGCTCAAGCCGAGCACCTGGCTGTCGATGAGCACCAGCTTGCTCACACGGTCGGGGTAGCGAGCTGCATATGCAAGAGCAATGGCGCCAGAGTTTGAGTGGCCTAGAATGCTGATTTCGGAAAGGCCAAGATGTACCCGCAGGGCTTCGAGATCATTCGCCATATCGACGCTTCCCATGTGCGTGGGGTTGGACGGACGACCTGAGAGACCACTACCTCGGGTATCGATAAAGACGAGTTTAAAATGCTTCGCCACGGAGCTGAAACCGCGCTCTAAGTAGCCGGAACCTACTCCCCAGCCTGGAGACACAAGAAAAAGCACGGGACCGTCACCTACAGTCCGGTAATGAAGTTCGACTCCGTTCAAGCTGACTGCCCGCCGTGGTCTGCGCGCCGACATCAGCCGGCTTAGATCTTGACACCGTATACGCCCTGACCTTCTTCACAACTATGCGAAGAAAGCATTCGCCATGGGCACGTCAGACAAGTAGGTATCAATTCGGCTTATCTTTTCTTCGCGCAAGGAACACACAGTTGCCAAATGTTCATCAAGTGCGAGGTCGCCGCGTTGTGCGGTGTTGTTTAATGAGAGCGCAAATCCGAATTGCCCATAGAGCACATGTTTGATACCAAAGTTCAGCCCATAGCTCGTTATGATCTGACAACGAGCTATGACAGCGTCTACTCCATGTGCTTCCCCAGAAATTCGGCTTGAGCCCGGAAGGCTCCATACGACATCGGGAGCCATGATGGTCCGCATCAGCTCCCAATCGTGGGAGCGCAGGGCGATCAGGAACTTCTCTCCAATTTCTTTTTTTATCGATTCTGCCGTCATCAGTTTGTACGCTTAGACTGTTGCCTTCGCTTTCGCTACGAGAATGCTCAGCGGACCCGCCGTCGGAACTACCTCCTCCAACTCGCAACTAGCGGATGAGAGTAACTCCCTATATTCTTTTTCCGTCCGCTCACGACCGCCGGTGATTGCCAACATGAGCACATCTATCCATTTGCCGGGCACGAACTCCGGTGTCTCCAGAATAAGCTCCTCAACGAGAATAAGGCGAGCGCCTGGTTTCATGGCCTCTCGTACTTTGCCGAGGAGAGCCACTGCCTCCACCTCAGGCCAATCGTGAATGATCCATCGCAGGATATAGGCATCAGCCCCAGTAGGCACCGTTTGGAAGAAATCTCCTCCGATAGGCTGCAGCCGTTCATGAGAGGCCGCCTGTTGTATCACCTTCGGTTCGTCAAACAGGAGTCCACGGCATGACGGATGAGCGTTAAGAATATCCACCAACAGGCCGCCAATCCCACCACCAATATCGGCTATGACTGGGAATCGGCTCCAATCGTATGCCTGCGCGACTTCGGGAGAGTTATGCTTGCCGATCAAGCGCATCGCTTCGTTGAAGATAGTGCCAGCTTCCGGATTGCGGCGGTAATACTCCCAGAAACCACATCCAAGTACCTGATCGAAAGCCGTGTCGCCAGTCTTAATACTGCCGCCCAAGCCTGACCAGCCTTCGTACACGCCTCCACCAACCGAGAGCTGCGCCCGGACCCAAGCCCACTGGGTGTTAGGAACATTCTGGCGCAGACATTCGCTAGACGGCGTATTAGCAAAAACCATGGGAGAGATTTGCGAGAATATGCCCAAACTCTCGAGCGCCCGTAGCAGACGAAACAGACTGGGAGCGTGAGTCTTCGTCCGGCTGGCAATGGCATCGATATGCAGCGGCCCTGCGGCAAGTAAATCGGCTAGCTCTAGTTCCGCGGCAACCGCTAGAGCCCGGCTCTGCCAAAATCCTGCTGTGATCGTTAGGATCTGCTCATGTGGAGTGGGCAGCGGGGCGGAAGTGTTTTTGGTCATGATCCTCTTTCAATTAATCCTTACAGGCGTTGAAGCGGAGCAAAGTTTTATCGAACTCTGCCCATGTTTGAGAAACACGCGATTACGTCCCTTATTCCCGCACCAACCTCGACAGCACGCCGGAAGAGTGGTGGCGGAGGAGCGCCTACCACAATCATCCTGGGTTGGTTCAGATTCGGTGCGACCAACGTGAAGCCGCTTAAGCGTTTGCTTCCTCGCTCACATTGGTGAAGGACGATCAACCGCAGACTCTGGCACTGCGCACCACTACGAATATGCTTGCGTCTGAGATGGCACAGCCGACGCCCGGCTCGGATCTGGTTGTCAACCGCCTGGCAGATTTCTTGTTCATACAGTGTCTGCGTGCTCACATCGCGTCGCGATCGGAAGCCTGCAACGCTGCGCGCCATTTTCGATCCGCAAATTGGTGAGGCTCTCAAATCCATGCACGAGAAAGTCGATGCCCGCTGGACAGTCGAGACGCTGGCTGCGGCATGCGGAATCGTTCCGCTTTTGCATTGCGTTTCAAAGGAAATGGTTGCGACCGCAAGTTGATCGACGTGGCGAGGTCTGTCGGATACGACTCCGACGCTGCATTCAGCAAGGCCTTTAAACGCGTGCTGAGCGTGCCGCCCAGGCATTTTCGTCGAAGATCTTAAGGAGGCGTTGGGGAGGTTGACGCCCGGGTGAGCCGCCGGCCGTTTCCTATCGGCATAGACGATTCAGGCCGAGGACGGGCCACCGAAGCCAACCACTTGAGCCGTAAAACGGATTTCGCGGACATTCGCACGAGGGCACCTCGATATCGCGCAACTCCCGAGTTGTCTGGTTCTGCCGAGCGCAGGAACCGATGCCGAGAGGCATACCTTGCGCGTTGAACATCCTGGATGGGATAACCTGCGCGCTCTCCCGAGCGCGCCCGGAACACCTGTGCCTCAATTTGACAAATGACTTACATGGAGGTCGGCAAACAGGAAGTAGACCAAATCAACGATCGGGTCGTGATCGGTGTCGTGTGCAAAATCTCGGCCGGGTTTTGCTTGATTCTCGCAGCCACGGCCACATTGTGATTGATCTCCGCGACAACGAATCACTTTCAGACACGTGCGGAGGTGAATATGCGCTCCGTGCGGTGGGCTACTGCAGCAGTGACGCATGAATCTGGACGGACAGATATGCGCTGCGATCCGGAGATTCGATAGACCCACCTTCATCAAAGACGGTTGCGTTATCCCAGCCGACTTCATTGCCGTGGCGATACTCGGGCAGACCATCCGGATTGGAATCGCGGTAGCGGAGGTACCACTCAGTCCAGTGCACGAGCAACGAGTGAATTTGTTCGAGGTGTCTCCGGTCCTGAAAGTGTCGCTGATGAGCATCCACGCCAGCCCCCAATCCTGGATGGGAGGTTTGGAGCGAAGATGTAGCAGCGAAAACTCCGTTTAGACCGCTACAATTGACCAACATCCGACGCTGCCGCTTTTCAATTGTCGAATAGGAGTACTTGAAATGGGTCTCCTGGCAAATTTCAAAATTCGGACCAAAGTTCTTATCGCTTCACTTCCGCTTGTTGTCATGGTGGTGGTAGCCGCAATATACGCGTCGGTTGGGATGAGCAACGTCGACCGCCGGTACAGTGACTTGATCGACAGAGATGTCAAGGCCCTCCACAACCTGACCGTCGCGCGAGTGATGAATAACCGATTCGGCCAGCTCCTCTATCAAGAAATTGCCGAGCCTGACCCTGTCAGAATGCGAGCGCTCGATGCGGATCTTGATCAGACAGTCCAGCAATTTCACTCAGCCGTCGCAAACGCGAGGACCGAAACGCCGGGCCTAACCCCGAAGATTAATGCAGTCACAGCTCTGTTCGACCAGGCGGTTTCCCACTCCCGCCCGGTTCGAGCGGCAGCGATGATCAACGACAATATCAAAGCCATAACGCTGACCCGTGAGGCCTTTGCTCCCGTATTGAATAAGGGTCGGCTGGCTTTGATTGACCTGGCTGACGAATTGCACGCGACGGTCGATGAGCGGTCGGCTGAACTCTCTGCGACAACGCACCGTACGATCCTGATCACATGGATCGTGATCGCACTCGGCCTGGCCGCATCTTTCATCATTGCGCTCTCCATCGTGCAAGTTGAAGTGGTTAAGGTCGTGCTGTCGTTCCGCGGTCGGATTCTGGACGTGGCTGAGGGGCGGTTGGACCTGCCCATAGCGAACCTCGACCGTCCCAACGAGATTGGCGAGATGAGCCGTGCGCTGCAAATCCTGCAGGTCGGCGCCCGGGAGCGGGAGATACAGAGCTGGGTCAAAACCCAGGTTGCAGCTACCACTGAGCGATTGCAGTCGACAGAGGACTTCCCGGCGTTCGCCACAAGCCTGCTGTCGCAAATATCGGAATCGTTAGACCTGCTGTATGGCGCCTTTTACCTCGCCGACCAAAGCCAGATGCGCTTCACACGCGTCGGCGCCTTCGCGGCGGATGTTTCGACGGAACCGCGAGAATTTGCGCTCGGTGAAACTTTGGTCGGGCAAGCTGCTTTTGAACGACGCAGTCTTAAGATTGTCGCCACCGCCGAAAAGCCCCTCCAGGTCTCCGCGGGTGTTGGAACTCTGACGCCTGCCTGTGTCCTTTTTATCCCTGTACTGAATCAGGAAATCGTACTTGCGGTCGTTGAATTGGCACCTTCCGCTCCGGTTTCGCAGCGTCAGCAAGCGTTGCTGGACGCGCTGTTACCGACGGTGGCTCTTAACACCAAAATTCTGATGAGCAAACTGGAGACTAGAAAACTGCTCGAGCAGACTCAGACACAGGCTGCCGATCTGGCGGTCGCGAAAGAAGCGGCCGAAGCTGCCACGAAAGCCAAGTCCGATTTTCTCGCGAACATGAGCCATGAAATCCGCACACCGATGAACGCCATCATCGGCATGACGCATTTGGCCTTGAAGACGCAACTGTCCCCCAAGCAGGAAGATTATCTGAAGAAGGTCAAGTCTGCCGCGCAAGCGTTGCTCGGGATCATCAACGACATCCTCGACTTTTCAAAGATCGAAGCGGGCAAGCTCGATATCGAGAAGACAGACTTCACGCTGGAGGATGTGCTCGACAATCTGTCGACGATTGTTGGCCAGAAAGCCCAAGACAAGAATCTGGAGTTTCTCATTGCAGTACAGCATGACATTCCGCACAATCTGATCGGTGACCCGCTACGGCTCGGGCAAATCCTGATCAACCTGGTAAACAACGCCGTCAAGTTCACGGATCGCGGCGAGGTGGCGGTAAGGGTTGCTATGGAAGAACAACTGGCAGACCGGGTCAAGCTAACGTTTTCAGTCTGTGACAGCGGGATCGGCATGACACCAGAGCAAAGCTCTCGACTGTTCCAGGCATTCGCGCAGGCGGATACCTCGACGACGCGAAAGTATGGGGGCACAGGGCTCGGGCTCTCTATTTCCAGGCGCTTGGTTGAGATGATGGAGGGAGGCATCTGGGCCGAGAGTGAGCCTGGCGTAGGCAGTACCTTCCATTTCAATGCCTGGTTCGGTATCGGAACAGAGAAGAAACAAAAACGCTTCATACCCGATCTCGCGGGGATCCGCGCCTTGGTTGTCGATGACAATGTACAGGCCTGCGAAATTCTGACCGATGCACTTCGCGTTTTTGCACTCAGAGCGGAATCGGTTTCTTCCGGGGAGGACGCCGTAAGGGAAATAGCCGCCGCAGATTCTCAGGATCCCTATCAACTGGTGCTGATGGATTGGCACATGCCGGGAATGGACGGTCTAGAAACAAGCCGCATCATAAAACGCGACGACCGGCTGCAGCACATTCCGAAAATCGTGATGGTAACTGCATTTGGACGAGAAGACATCCGGACGAAAGCCGAGGAAATTGGAATTGACAGCTATTTGCTGAAACCCGTGAATTCGTCGCTACTCTATGACACCCTTGTCGATTTGTTCGGTGTTGCCGGGCTCGAGGATCAACGTGTTCGCACGAGGAGAGACGACGCTGATGTGCATGACGCGACCGGCATCCGCGTGCTGCTCGTCGAAGACAATGAGATGAACCAGCAGGTCGCGACGGAGTTGCTGGAGAGCGCCGGGGCTATCGTGACCGTGGCGAACCACGGGGGCGAGGCGGTAAAAATCCTGACTGAAGGCCGTCAGACTCCGCCGTTCGATGTTGTGTTCATGGACCTCCAAATGCCCGAGATGGACGGCATCACGGCAACCAAGGTATTGCGGAGTGACCCGCGCCTGCGGAAGTTGCCAATCATAGCGATGACGGCTCACGCCCTTGTTGAAGAGAGCCAGCGCTGCATCGACGCAGGCATGAACGATCATGTGTCGAAGCCGATTGATCCTGAGATCCTGTTCGCCACGTTGCTGCGATGGGCGAAGCCGCGACCAAAGCAAACTATCGAACCGCAAGCGATACCTGTAAGAAGCGAAGATAAAGTGATTTTGCCGGAGATAGCGGGTATCAATGTGACTGATGGCCTGAGGCGAATTGCTGGCAACAAGCGCCTCTACCACGACCTGCTGATGCAGTTTGCGAGGGAAAGCGATGCTGCTTCCGAGATCTCAGCCGCAATCAAGACCGGTGACTTCAAGCTGGCCGAACGCATCGCGCATACGGTGAAGGGGGTTGCCGGAAACATCGGAATCACAGAAGTGCAGTCTGCGGCTCAGAAATTGGAGAAAGCAATCCGTGAGAGGCACGATTCGGTCACATCACTGCTCGGCGAGTTTGCAGCATTGTTGAGCATTCAAGTTGACGCCATCAGGCAAGCGCTCCCCGAATCGACGCCTACCATGCCACAGGAAGTGCGGAGATCGCCGTTCAATGGAGAAGCGGCATCTAGCGCGATCCGCCGGCTCCGAAGCCTGCTTGAGGCGAGTGACGGCACCGCAGGCGAAGCCTTTTATTGCCTGCAGGACGCCGTCGAGGGAACGGTAGAGAAGCCGCAACTCGATGCTTTAGCATCCCTCATCAACCACTTCGATTTCGAGGCAGCTCTGCTGAAGCTGGATGAGATTGCCAAGGTTTGCGCAAGGTACGGGGGCGAATGAGATGAACCGGGCCGATCAAAAGAAGACTGTTCTCCTGGTGGACGATGCGCCTGCCAATATCCAGGCCGTGAATGCGATCCTGAAGGACACCTACAAAATCCGCATCGCAACAAGTGGCGTAAAAGCATTGGAGCTGGCCAAAGCTACACCGCCTCCCGACCTGATTCTGCTGGACGTCATGATGCCTGAGATGGACGGCTATGAAGTATGTTCGCGGCTGAAAGAGGAGTCTGTGACCCGCGATATACCAGTCATCTTCCTTACAGGGCAGACCGAAATCGAGGAGGAGACAAGAGGGTTCGAAGTGGGTGCGGTGGATTACATCCATAAACCCTTCTCTCCCGCCGTAGTGATGGCGCGCGTGCATACCCATCTGGTGCTCCGCGGAATCAGGGAACAGCTCACATTGCAATTGCAGGCGATTCAGAAGGAATTGGAAACTGCGCGACAAATCCAGTTGTCGATTCTTCCAGCCGATGTCCCGAAACTCGAGGGTTTGGACATTGCTGCACGCTACATTCCCATGACCGCGGTTGCAGGCGATTTCTACGACTTCATCATCGTCGATGAGAAACGCCTCGGGATTCTGATCGCCGATGTGTCGGGACATGGTATGCCTGCCGCTCTCATCGCATCGATGCTGAAGATTGCATTGGGGGCTCAAGTTTCGCATGCTGCCGATCCGGCGCAGGTGCTGTCGGGATTGAATCAAGCGCTCTGTGGAAAGTTCCAGCACCATTTCGTCACGGCAGCATACTTGTTTGTGGACATGGAGAAGGGAACGCTAACCTATGCCGGCGCGGGTCATCCTCCTATGCTGATTTGGGGCGCGTCATCCCCACGCGTGCGTGACGTGGAGGAGAATGGTCTGTTTCTCGGGAAATTCCCGTGGGCAACCTATTCTTCCGTGCAATTGGCGCTGGGTATCAGTGATTGGTGTTTGCTCTATACCGATGGAATCCCCGAGACCACGAACCACTCAGAAATCGAGTTTGGCACAGAGCGTTTTAGAGAATATCTGGCGACGGACCAAAGCGCGTCTGCAGATCAGTTCGCCGACCACCTGCTTGAGGAGCTATCCCGCTGGGCAGCTCGCGGGCCGGCCGAAGAGCTCGATGACGATATTACGGTGGTGGCTATTCACACACAGAGATCTAGGAACTTGTTGAAATAGGCACTCCTTCTGCGGCTTTGCACAGGGGCTGTTCGTCTTATCGATATGCGAGGAGACGAGCGGGTTCAGGGCGGGATGTTC
>Ga0193743_1003276_pt1 | contig 10909 bp, 6 predicted proteins | sample L2c2metaG_FD_143038 | JGI IMG/M metagenome (GOLD analysis project Ga0193743, IMG submission 143038) | Soil microbial communities from a riparian zone of the East river system, Colorado, United States - L2c2 | ecosystem: Environmental > Terrestrial > Soil > Riparian zone | place: USA: East River...
CCGCGGGTGCGGGCAGCTCGCCGGTGGTGATTACGGTGAGCAATCTGATGGGAGGGTTGCAGGGGACGGCGAAACGAAACAGCATTCCGGCGTCGGCCTGGATCTACGTGGTTCCGAATGCGCCGAGCGCAGTTCCCTTCTACTCGCTACGGAGCGGGATGGATGGCAGCTTCAACTTCCCTGCTCTGCCACCGGGAAGCTATCAGGTGATCTGCTTTGAGAGCCGGTATATGGCCGATTTTCACGATCCGAAGGCGCTGGCTCCTTTTGCGACGTATGTTCACAACGTGACGGTCACGCAAGGAACCAAGTCGACAGTCGATCTGGACGAGGTTCTGGATACGGAGATGCGCTTGTGACGCGCCTGTTCGGCCTGATGGTCTTTTTAGCCGCCTGCTTTTGTGGCGCGACGGCGGTGGCCGATCCTGCTGCCCCCGCCGCCCCTGTCTATCAGATTACGGGGGTGGTGATGAGCGGTGTGGATGAGGCCCCGGTGCCCCATGCACATCTGAATGCAACGCCTGCTACCCAGGGAAGGCCCGTGAGCCGGTTCTTCCCTGGAGGCGGGGCCTCGTCCGGGATCGGCGTGGACGCCGACGAGCATGGGAGGTTCGCGCTTTCGCTTCCCTCTGCCGGAGCGTGGCATCTGACGGCGAGCGCCACGGGCTTCGTCACCCAGGCCTATGAGGAGCACGATAACTACTCTTCGGCAGTTGTGCTCACTGCGGCTGCGCCCGCAATCGATCTTCGTTTCCACCTTTCTCCGGAGGCTGAGATTGCGGGGACTGTGCTGGACGAAGCGGGCGAAGCGGTGCGAGGAGCTCGTGTGACGCTCCAGCGTCGTGCGTCGAATTCACCGGATAGCGAGGACCAGGTCTTTCGCAATCGCATGATTGTGCAGACCGATGATCGAGGCATCTTTGAGTTCGACGATCTGGCCGAGGGCGACTATCGGGTGCAGGTGGATGCGAAGCCGTGGTACAGCACGACGAGCCAGCCTCGAATGCCAAACACCACGCTGGCCGTGAATCCGTCGCTTGACGTCACCTATCAGATGACGTGGTTCCCGGGAGTAGACGATCCTGCGCAGGCGGAGATTCTTTCGCTGCGTCCGGCGGATAACCGCAGGGCCGACTTTCACCTGGTGCCGATCCCAGCGGTTCATCTGCTGTTCCCTGCCCCTCCTCAACAGCAGCAACAGCAGGGGCACTCGGCCCCCTTCTTCCCGGTTCTGGAGAGGATCGATAGCGGCGGCGGGACGGGAGTCACGCAGCCTACCTTCATCAGCGGCCCAACAGGCCAGCTTGACATCGGTGGACTAGCTCCGGGGCTTTATCGGGTGAGGGTTCCCGGACAGAATCAGGATACCCAGGCGAAGGTGATCGAGATCGCTTCGGGATCTTCACGCGTGGTCGATGCCGCGTCTGCGGCGGCGGAGATTACGGATATTACGGTGGAGTTCGATCACGAGGAGGAGGGTCGGCCTCTGCTGGTCGAGCTGATAAATACGGAGAACGGAAGGCGCTTTACCTCTCTGGACAGAAATATGTTTCTGGCCGCGAGACCTTCTCGCGATACGCAGCAGAAGACGCCGCCGCGACGCCTCAGTCTCCAGGTTCCCCCGGGACGCTACGAGATCAGCCTTCCAGGCCGCGACACTTATCTGGTTGGGCTGACGGCGAAGGGTGCGGAGGTCTCCGGACGATTCCTTACAGTTCGTGCGGGAGAGGCGACACTGGCCCTTCATACGGGGAAAGGGCGCGCAACTATAAACGGCATTGCAAATGCAGATGGCAAACCAGTGATAGGAGCTACGGTGCTTCTGGTTCCGGCAGGGATGGACGATCCTCACTCTTTTACACGGCTTGCGCGCGATCAGACGAATACGGACGGAAGCTTCGACCTGAACGATGTGATTCCGGGACAATACATCCTGATTGCGGTCGACCGAGGGTGGAAGATCAACTGGAAGGACACTACTACGCTTCAGAAGTATCTGATTCAGGGAGTTCCACTCGACCTTCACGCGGATGCGCGGGTGAATCAGAACATCTCCGCGCAGGAGCCGTGAACCAGGTGTCAAAATAGCACATTGGTTTTCTTCAGACCGTGTTTCCTTTTGGAGAGCCGGTTCTCGTATAGTATTGATAGAGCCGCCTAATAGCGGAGAGATGGCCGAGTGGCTGAAGGCGCACGCTTGGAAAGCGTGTATACCGCAAGGTATCCAGGGTTCGAATCCCTGTCTCTCCGCCATCAATAAAATCAATGAGTTACGTGATGAGTTCACTCCGTAGCCGATTCTAAAACATCCTAAGCGTGAATACTCTAAGAACCGATTTTGTGTGCATTCTTCGTACACAGAATGTGGGATGCAGTGACGAAGGCGACGCCGGATACACTCCCCACCATGCAAACGGTTCTCAAGAATCTCGTCTTGTATTCGCCGACCCAACCAGGAAACCAATACCGGCAGATCGCGGTAGTAAAACGTGACGCCGTCTTTGAGGTTCGCATATTCGGTGGCGACGTTGAGCAGGAGGACCCGGATTTCATAGCCAATAACCCCAACGCGGAGGTTGATATCTACAACGACCGCGCACGAGCGTATGCAGACGCCGAGAGAGAAAGGCTGCAAAGCATCATCAACGGATGGAAGCTACAAAGCGGTTATTGAACCTCGTACCGTCGCATCACCCGCTCATAGACGAGGCGCGGTATCCGAAAGCTGCGGTAGCGGCGTTTTGTTCGTCTTGGAGGATCCGGTCGGGACGGCAGTGTGGCCACTCGGGGGTTCGAATGCCTCTCTGCCCACCAATCTAAGAATCAGATACTTCCATCTGCCTCTATTGTGGGGATGTCACGTTCGTCGAGGTACCGAGGGATTACCCCGACGAGCGTGAACTCTCAACCTCATCCCGTTTGAACAACCTCACTGGCATATAGAATCCAGCAAGTCGCCAATTATTGGCTCCTATCGCTCTTGGTTACATCTTTTACCGCATCGGCAAATGACTTAGAGTCTTTAGTCTGGTGAATGCGCCTCTGAAGTATATCGTCCCATGTGATGTAGGGATACAGATTATGAGCTTTGGCCTGTTCTTCGAATTCGGCTTTTAATTGTGCCAATTTTTCAGGGTACTTTTTGGCGAGATCAACTCTCTCTGTATAGTCCTCATTCAGGTTGTAGAGTTCCCAGGCGTTTTCATCAAAGGCCTGTTTGCTTTGCGCATTTCCATTGATGAAGCTACTTGGATAAGCCAACTCGGCCTTCCATCCATTGTCATAAATCGATCTCGCACCGAAGATGTAGTAATACTGCAGAGTGTGACGGGAAGGCGTCTTGGCATCGTCGATGGAGTATGCCAATGAAGTTCCCTCGATGGCATCCTGTTTGATCCCCTTGATCTGTCCGGGTGCCTTGACGCCCACGAAATCGAGAGTCGTTGGAAGAATGTCAATTACATGACCGTATTGAGTACGAATTTCACCCTTGTCCTTAATCTTTTTCGGATAGGAGACGATGAGTGGATTGCGCGTCCCTCCTTCACTGTTTGCATCCTGCTTCCAGTATTTGAAGGGAGTGTTCGCGGCCTGTGCCCAGCCGAGTGGATAATTCCCCTCTGTAGCGGCACCCGTACCTATCTCTCCAATCTTGCCCAGGTTGTAATTGATATTGTCTTGTTCGGATAGAGGCTTACTGAACAAAGCACGATCGACATCGCCGTTCAAAGTACCTTCTTTGCTTGCACCGTTGTCACCGATCATGACGAAGATAAGCGTATTATCCAGCTGGTTGATCTCTTTCAAGTGGTTGATCAGGCGGCCAACTTCATAGTCCGTATATGTCAGATAGCCCGCATACACTTCCATGAAGCGTGCATAGAGCCCTTTCTCGTTCGCCGACAATTGGTTCCAGGCCCTAATGTCCGGGTTGCGATCGGGAAGTTTCGCATTGGCGGGGATAACACCGAGCTTCTTCTGACGTTCGAAGACTTCCTCACGGTAAGCGTCCCAGCCTTTGTCGAACTTGCCTTTGTATTGATCACTCCAGTATTTGTCCACTTGGTGCGGAGCATGCGTGGCTCCAGGTGCGTAATAGAGAAAGAAGGGCTTGTTCGGAGCTGCCTTCTTTTGACGATCAATGTAGCTAATGGCTTTATCGGTGATCTGATCGTTTAGGTGGCGGCCATCGGGACGGACGTGAGCCTGATCGTCCACCAAGTCCGGCTTGTATTGGTCGGTTTGCGAACCGAGAAATCCGAAGAAGTGGTCAAAACCTTTCCCGGTTGGCCAACGGTCAAATGGGCCTGCATCGGTCGCATCCTCGTCGGGGGTCACACCATATTTGCCAACCGCGAATGTGTTGTAGCCATTCTCGCGAAGAATTTCCGCAATGGTTCCAGCTGAGGAAGGAACCCGGCCGTCCCAACCTGGAAATCCGGCGGACAGAACAGTGTGTGAAAATCCGGATTCGTGCACGGATGCGCTGTTACGGCCGGTCAGCAGTGCTGCGCGTGTTGGAGCGCAAATAGCGCAAGTATGGAAATTTGTATAACGCAATCCATTGGATGCCAGGGTGTCGAATGTGGGCGTTTGGATAAGTCCGCCGAATGTGCTGGAAGCGCCAAAGCCCACATCATCTAACAGTATCCACACTACGTTGGGTGCACTCGCAGGCGCTTTCACGGGTTCTGGCCACCACTCTTTTGACTCGGCAAGGGTTCTGCCAACAACCCCTTGATACGGTTGTGCCTCCTGAGCATGCAGTGTGAGTTTCGCACTCGTCGCGAGTATCAGTGTCGAGGTCAACGCTTTCAATAGTTTCTTCTGCTTCATGGAACTCCTTTTAGGATTGATCGGTTAGAGGGTTTAGTCGGGTCAACGATATCCAATCGTCAACGTTCCACAACTGACGGAAAATTCCTATCAGGTTCAATTCTTAGAAGCTGATTTTTGCCGCAAGCTGGATTTGACGCGAGACGCGCTGCAGTGTGGTCGGCGAACCCGCCGAGGAGATCGTGCCGAAGTTCGTCGCTCCAACTGTTGTGTTGGGGTTATTGAATTGAGGGGTGTTGAACAGGTTGAAAATCTCACCCCGCAATTGCAAAACGCGCGTTTCCTTTAGAGGAACAGTCTTGAACACTGAGAAATCAATATTCTTTGTACCCGGGCCTTGCAGGCTATTGCGTCGAGAGTTGCCCCACAGCTGTGGGCCGGGATTTGCAAACGCAGCGGTCTCGAACCACTTCTTGATGTTGCGCTGACCGCTAGGAAGAGAACCGTTGCCGAATCCGCTCAACAGTGTTGCTCGCGGCACGATGTTGTCGCTGACGTTGAGCGTATTGGCACCCGCCAGAACCGTCAATGGAATGCCATCTGAATAACTGGCAATCCCATTCAGCTGCCACCCTTCCACAAGCGGCTTACGCCAGGTCGAAGCACGGAATGGCAGACTGTAGCTCACGCTGCCGACGAAGCGATTCGGAATATTCAGGTCGGAATTACCGTAATCAGCTTTCTGGTCGTAGTAATTCGTCGCGCTGCCAAGCCCCAGAGACGTCGCAGAACTCAAATCCAAGGCATGACTATATGTGTACGAAGCCTGGAAAGTGAGGTCCTTCGATCGTCGTTCCGCTGTGATCTGCAAACCGTGATAGCTGGAAACCTGGTTGGATTGCAGTTGTTGAATTTGTCCAAAGTAGGGATAGGGACGACGAGCCTGCAAAGTGGCAAGTGATGCGCCCGGCGTTGCCTGATTGATGTCGTAGAGCGCGACCAAATGAACGCCCCTGTTCCCGACATAGGCCACCGTAATCCGGTTGTCGGCGCCAATCTGTTGCTGCAGGCTCAGGTGCCACTGCTCGCTGTAAGGGGTCTTTACATCTGGATTGACCGAATTGAGTGGAGCAAGCTGAGGGGCGTTTGTCGTAGGTGGTGTGTGCACGAAGCCATCGGACAAATAGTTAAAGCCAGAGGCGCCGTAGGTGCCGTTGTAGAACGCCCAATAATCGACTCCTGGCGCATTGGTGGAAAGGCCGGACGAGTTAACAACGTCGGGAGCCGCGAAGTAGGTCCCAAATCCAGAATGTAGGGTTGTTCTGGAAGATATGCGGTAGGAGATTCCGACGCGCGGCTGGAAATTCAAGTTATTGCCTCTTGCGCCGCTCCGGCTGATACCGTTGGTCCCCACCTTGTAGACCTGCGTTGTTGAAAGCGAAGGATCGAACTGGTACATCCGGTCTTGCGCCTCGACCCATGGCCATCCAAGGAAGTTGTCGTAACGAACGCCGATGTTCAGCGTAAGCGCATTGGTAACTTTGAAGTTGTCCTGCGCGTAGAAGGACAAGCCTAATTGGCGGAATCCTCGAGTTCCTTGCTGGTATTGCCGCCACCCTTGATAAGGAGCTCCAATCAGCAGATCTGCGAGCGAGAAACCCGTATAGAGATTGGGGAAGACAAGGAATCCGTGCTCAGCAGATGTCTGGAAAATGTTGTACTGCGGTCGCAGTATCTCAGTGCCAAAATCGAACGAGTGCCTGCCTTTGAACCAGCTCAGACTCTCATTGAACTGGTAGTTGTTCGTTCCGATCTGGGACGGACTGTTCACAGGATCACCAATTGTGGTGAATCCGGTTATTGAGAAATACGGGAGGCCGTCTGTATTGGCTGTATCACTGGGATTGATTACACCCGGAATGCCGAGTTGCGAGGGCAGTCCCAACCCTTCATTGAAAGTTTTGGTATAGATGAAAATTCGCGACCAGCCAAATCGCGTCGTGTTGAGCAGGGTTGGAGAGAATAAATGCGTTTCACTCAGAACAGCTTGGTGCGCAGACTGGCGCGCGGGACCGGAGACAACTCCGCCGACGAGGGGTGCCGGCAGAGGCCCTGGTTGAAGAATGTTATCGAAAGAATGACTGTAACGGAAAAATCCGTTGTCGTTCTGCGAAAAAGTATGATCGATCCGTACGTCAAAAGCATCGCTGTTGTCGACACGTTGCGGCGTGTATCGAAAGTTGTTCGCGGTCGTCGCACCAGCAATGTTCGGTACTGCGTATTTCGTATAAAGAGCAAGTACCTTCTGACCAACCTGCGAGCCGGTGGTGGCAAGATACGATGGATCCACCACGTTCCCTGGAAACGCCGCGTGTGTGACAGGGTCACGCACCACCGTCGAGTAAAGCGAGAAGTCGCCCACGCCCTGTGGTCCCCACACCGGCACAGTATTGATGTAGGTGAGGCCCTGACTAAGTCGCTGCCCAGCATAATCAGCAAAGAAGAAAGTCTTCGGATCATTCCTGTGCCAAAGAGGTCCTCCAAGAGTGGCCCCGAAGGAATTCATACGAAAAGCCGGCTTTTGAGAATCAAAGTAGTTTTTCGCGTCAAGTGCCGAGTTGCGCAGGAAATCGAATACGCTTCCGTGGAACTGGCTGGTCCCGGATTTGTAGACGAGATTGATTACGCCGCCAGAAAAACGACCAAATCGAGCGTCAGGATTAGATGTTTCCTCCCGGAACTCCTGGATCGCATCGATCGGGGGAAAGATGATTACCCCCAGGCCGTTGTGATTCTCGTTGTCTCCGATACCATCCAAAAGCAGACGATTCTCAGTCATGCGCAAGCCATTCACGCCATACGATGTCGGCCCTCGCTGTTGCACATAAGGGATGCTGGAAGTCATTTGCGACTGCCCTGGCACCACGCCAGCCCCGAGCCCGAGCAACTCGGCAAAGTTTCTGCCGTTCAGTGGCAGATCATGGACAGCCTTTTCGGTCCGCAAGTTGGACAGGGTTGCTGTTTCGGTATCGAACTGAACGGTGGTTCCATCGACTTGGACAGTCTGCGTGTCTGAAGCCACAGGCAGAACCGCATCCACACGAATGCGCTGTGCCACTTCGAGGCGAATATTTTTGATGACGGATGTAAGTCCGGGTGAGGCCATCTTCACCTCATAGTCACCCGCATCCAGAGGTGGTGAAACAAATAGCCCCTCGTTGTCGGTTGCCGTTGTTGTAACGATTCTGGTAGCTAAATTGGTAAGCGTAACCTCCGCTTTGACCAGAATCGCTCCGGATGCGTCATTCGCAACACCGGTAATGACGCCCTTTTCAACCTGCGCAGAGATTCGCTGAGTTGCAAGAACAAATAGAACTGCAGCAAGAATCGGAAAAATGCGCTTCCTCTTGTTGAAAATCGGAAGCCCTTGAATCGTAGACATACCATCTCCAAAAGTGCGATCGACTGGCGACTGCACTGCGGGGCACACAGCCGTGTCGGCTATATACCGGACCAAAGCTATTCGAAAGCATCGCTCATCTGCTGATGCTTCTACTCAATCGGAGGTGTAGGTCAGCGACAACACGAAGTGATTAGGCGGAAGAACATCAAAAGGGTTCCTTGAATGTTGAGGATGGAGATTGGTGTTCTCGCAATTTACGCGTCGATGAGGTGCATCCTCACGGGGAACAGTTTCACAACTGGCAGTGAGGGTGCTTCACTTTAGGTGAAAAAAGGGTGATACGCGAAAATCAACAACAGCCAAGCGCCCGGCTGAGAGCCGAGTTGGTAAGCGCGATATTGGCGTTGATGTGCATTATCGTATGAGGCCATAGATGTTCTGAAATGTCAACAACATCTCACCTGCTGCGATGAACAGGTCACTTACTGCACAAGCATTCGACACATTTTAGCTTTCTTGCAACATCGGGATAATTCTGCTCTGAGTTCATTCGAGCATTTTCGAGAGTAATGGTTTAGCCGACCAGAGCGTATACATAGCAGTTCCTGTACAAAATAGCTGCTGAAGTGCATCGACCCGGCCGAATTGGAGATGTTGCGTCCTTCGCTAATCGCGAGTCGCCGCGCTGCGCGGTGAGATCATCTAAACGACCGAAGACGAGATCGTATATCCACAAGCTACTTTTCCAATCGCGTAAAGGATTCTCTCGGACACCATAGCAAATAGCCTCGTCTCTTAGCGTGGCACCATCAACCACGTATTCGCACCTGCACCTTTACTCGTAAAGTAGAACATTCTTCTTGGAAAATGCTGTCTTCCTGTCCAAGAGGCGGGGAAGCAAGATAAATCTGCTGGCCCGTAGCAAGCATGCGATCTAAGAACGCCTGGTTTGCTGACCAACCTTGACCGACCCAAATACATCCACAAGGACCTAATCGCCACAAGTACTTTCCAAGCTTTGCTGAGACATCATTTCCTCGCTTTAGCCTTCACCAAGTTTTGGAAGATGGGACGCAAGCGGTGATTGATCAAAACGCAGATGCATTCAAACCGCTTGCCCGCCTGGGGCCGATGGATAGCCTCGAGGTGACAACATCGAAGAAGAATGCCGACGCAATTAATTACAAGTATCGGGTCACCTATAAGGGAATCGCTCTGTGGGCCCATTGCTCTTTGAGTAGCAAAGGTAAGATCCTAACGTTTCGTTCTTTCCAACTAACAGACTTCGCATGGCACCATCTATTGCTCGATGGGCAAATGAAATGAGCCTTCATGACAGGGGGCTGCAGGCGTTCAGTCTGGATAACAGTCAAGAGCGTACTATGACCGACGAGTCTCAGATTGCTTCGTGGCTCACGTTTTACAAACAGAACGCCGAGCTCCCTATTTTTAGCCCTCGAGCGAAGGTCTCGGAGCCGAAGGTGAAAGAAATAGTGCGATGAAGCAGTGAATTTAGCTAACCCCGCCTGTCAATCTGTTAGCCTTTTCAAATGGATTTATCACGAATAATCAGCGAAATTGACTCCCAGATTGCGCGTCTTCAGTCTGCTAAAGTTCTTCTAACCGAATCCTCTGCACCGAAGAAGGTAGGCCGCCCACCGAAAGCTACTTCTCTCGTTGCTTCTCAGGGTGTCAAGAAGGCCAGGAAACCTCTCGGTGCCGAGGCCAAGGTGCGTATCGCAGCTGCGCAGAAAAAGCGTTGGGCAAAGGCGAGGAAACCCGCTCCTGCGAACAAGTCTGCTTCGGGGGGCGCTAAGAAGACCACGCCCGCTCCAGAGAAGAAGACAGCCGCGAAAAAGGCTCCGGTAAAGGCTGTGCGTGTAAAGACTGCCTAAGGTGAGAACGGTGAGACCTACCGCTTCCGTCGCATCTCAAGGTCTGAGGCGGCGCTGAGAGTCTGGAGGGACCTCCCGTACTTGCGCCCAGCGATCCAGATATCCCTTAGGGACAAGGGTCATTTCATTGCTGAAGCTCCCCTGTTCTGTCTGCCGATGACTGCACTTTGGTGACGGGTTGCATCTACGGCTGTAGCTGCAGGGCAAAGTACACGCAGCGCTCCTCCGTTTACAACCCTCCAAACTACTAAGGGCACCCCTGGAAAAGGAGGCGCGATCATTGGGATTGCAAAGCAGTTGCTTGCACCTTAATTCTGCTTACCGTCTCGGCGTTGGTCGGGCGGGAGGGACTGGCCCGACCAACGTCTCCTCGAGGACTATCGTGAATGCATTTCTTCAACGCGAATTGTAAGAAGGTCCCAGCCGGCGATCTCGAACTCACTTCCGATTGGTTCCAGCTTCTCTTCCGCAAGATTACTCTGCCAGAATTTCGCTTCACCTGAACGTAACCACTTGAGCTGGGCTGTTCTTCTCTCGCCAGAAGCTCCAAAAAGTCTCACGATCCAAGCGGATCGATCTTCGCTTGGCTTGAAGGTCAACGCAAGTACGTCCGACGGCTCAATGCTTAGACACGAGTCGATTGGTTTTGCTGATGGGCTAACTGCCCGAACTTTGAGCGGCTCCGATAAACCGATGGCAAGTCTAGTAGCTGCCGCGGCGTCATAGCGCGAATGCGGCCGCAGCGCGTAACGAAACGTAACCGGGCCTTCCTGATACGCGCGATAGTTCGTTCCCCAATGATTGTTCATCACCCATGAGAAGAACGTCTGGGTCG
>Ga0193743_1003277_pt1 | contig 10909 bp, 11 predicted proteins | sample L2c2metaG_FD_143038 | JGI IMG/M metagenome (GOLD analysis project Ga0193743, IMG submission 143038) | Soil microbial communities from a riparian zone of the East river system, Colorado, United States - L2c2 | ecosystem: Environmental > Terrestrial > Soil > Riparian zone | place: USA: East River...
CGTCCCGTTCGACTATCCGCGCCCCGCCGAACTGCGCTTCGACGCCGCGTTCGGCCGCATCGCCGCCCAAGTCTCCGCCGCCCTCACCGGAGCCCACCAATGACCCAAACCCGCAGCTCAGAGGTCGTGAGTGGCGATGGTCGCTATAGCGACCATCGCCACTCACGACCCTTGACCAGGCGAAAGGCAGCTTCGGGGCGGCGGCTGGCGGGCACTGTTCTGCCGGTGGTGGGGACGCTGGTGGTGTTCCTGGGCATTTGGCTGGCGGTGAGTTACCTGGTGCTCAGCCCGGAGCGCCGGGAGATCCTGGTGCCGCCGCCGCAACAGGTGCTCACCGAGTCGATCCTGCGCTGGTCACACCTGCGGCCGATGCTGCGGGCGCTGCTGCTGGACGTGCAGGTCTCCATGATCGGTCTGGTGATCGCCTGCGTGCTCGGCGTGCTGGCCGCCGTGGTGATGAGCCAGTCGTCCTGGCTGGAGCGCAGCCTGTACCCGTTCGCCATCCTGCTGCAGGTGGTGCCGATCTTGGCGATCGTGCCGCTGATCGGGCTCTGGTTCAACTACGGGATCAACGGCCGGGTGGTGGTCTGCGTGATCATCGCGATCTTCCCGATGATCGCCAACACGCTGTTCGGCATCCACTCGGTGGACCGCGGCGCGCACGACCTGTTCACCCTGAACCGGGCCACCCGGTGGCAGCGGCTGATCAAGCTGCAGCTGCCCGGCGCGCTGCCGTCCATGTTCGCCGGGCTGCGCATCTCCTCGGGGCTGTCGGTGATCGGTGCGCTGGTCGGGGATTTCTTCTTCGTGCAGGGCCAGCCCGGCCTCGGCACGCTGCTGTCCACCTACATCGCCCGGGTGCAGTCCGCCGACCTGTTCGCCGCCATCCTGCTCTCCTCGCTCTACGGCGTCGTGGTGTTCGCCCTGTTCACCGCGTTGAGCTCGCTCGCCGTGGGGTCCTGGTACACCGCCGCGCGCGGCACCCGCCCCGGCGGCTGACCCCATCCCTCCCGCGTCCTGACGGAGTGCTCATGAAGCGTGCCCCCGCCCCGACCGCCCTGGCACTCGCCGCGCTGTTGTGCGCCGCGCTGGCCGGCTGCTCGAGCTCATCCGAGGGCTCGGGCGGCGGCTCAGCCGGCTCCGGGGCGCTGCCCCCGGCGACCGGCGCCGAGCAGCTGTCCGGCGTCTGCCCGGCGACCATCTCGATCCAGCAGGACTGGGAGCCGGAGGCCGAGCACAGCGCGGTGTACCAGCTGATCGGCCCGGGCTACACGGTGGACGCCGACCGCAAGCGGGTGAGCGGCCCGCTGGTCATCGGCGGCCACGACACCGGGGTGAAGGTGGAGGTCAGGGCCGGCGGCGCGGCCATCGGCTTCACCTCCATCGCGGCCCAGATGTACATCGACAAGTCGATCACGCTGGGCGCGGTGAGCACCGACGGCGCGATCAACAGCTCGGCCAACCAACCGGTCACGGCGGTGGTCGCGCCGCTGGTCAAGAGCCCGCAGATGCTGATGTGGGACCCGGCCAGCCACCCGGACTGGAACACCGTGGCCGACATCGGCGCGTCCGGGGCGACCGTGGTGGTGGCCAAGGCCAACTACTTCAGCCCGCTGCTGGTGGCCAAGGGTCTGCTCAAACAGACCCAACTGGACTCCGGCTACACCGGCGCCCCGGCCCGGTTCGTCACCAGCCCGACGATCGCCCAGCAGGGCTTCGCCACCGCCGAGCCGTACATCTACCAGCACGAGGTGTCGGCGTGGGGCAAGCCGGTGAAGTACCAGCTGCTGGCCGATGTCGGCTATTCGATCTACCCGGAGCCGCTGGCGGTGCGCAGCGCCGAGCTGCCGGCGATGTCCGAGTGCCTCAAGCGGCTGGTTCCGATCGTGCAGCGCGCCCAGATCGACTACCTGGCCAACCCCGGCCCGACCAACAAGCTGATCACCGACGCGGTCAGCCAGTACAACGACGGCTGGACCTACTCCGAGGGCGTGGCCAACTACGCCGCGAGCACCATGAAGCAGCTCGGCATCGTCGCCAACGACACCAGCGGACCACTGGGCGGGATGGACATGGCCAGGGTGCAGTCCACCATCGACACCTTCGCGCCGATCCTGACCAGCGGGGGCACCACCCTGCGGCCCGGGCTGAAGGCCGCCGACATCGCCACCAACCAGTTCCTCGACCCGTCCATCAAGCTCGGCGAGGGTTCATGACCACCGACATCGACACCGGACTGCCGTCGATCGGAGCGGCCCGAGCCCGCGAGCTGGCCGACCGGCTCGGTGCACTGATCGGCGCGGACCGGCTCTCCACCGACCCGGCCAAGATCGAGCGCCTCTCCGTGGACTGGGCGCACATGTCCCCCATCCTGAGCGCCCAGCTGCCCGCCGGCCGGGCCGACCTGATCGCCACGCCGACCAGCGCCGAGCAGATCCCGGAGATCCTCCGGGTGGCCTACCAGCTGGAGGTGCCGGTGACCCCGCGCGGCACCGGCCTCGGCAACTACGGGCAGGCCATCCCGCTGCACGGCGGGCTGCTGCTGGACATCAGCGCCTGCCGGGCCGTCGAGGAGATCGGCGGGGAGGGTGACGGAGCCTGGGTCCGCGCCGAGGCGGGGGTGCGGATGCGCGAGCTGGACACCGCCGTCGCCGCGCACGGCCAGGAGCTGCGCATCTACCCGTCCACCAAGGGCTCCACGCTCGGCGGCTTCCTGGCCGGGGGCAGCGGCGGTACCGGGTCGATCACCTACGGCAGCAACGCGGACGGACTGGTCACCGCGCTGGACGTGGCGCCGTGCGACGGCAGTGGCGCATTGATCCACGCCGAGGGTGAGGAGACGGTCCCGTACATCCACGCCTACGGCATCACCGGCGTGATCGTCCGGGCCACCGTGCGGCTGGCGCCCCGGCGGGACTGGGTGGCGATCTGGGCGGCCGCCCCGGACTACCCCACCGGCACCGAGGCCCTGCGCGCGCTGCTCGAACTGGACCCGGAACCTCGGCTGGCGTCGCTGGACGAGCAGGCCGTGGTCGCGGCGCTGCCCCGCGACCCCGCGCTGGACCCGGCTCGGGCCAGCGTGCGGGCGATCGTGCAGGCGCACGTGGTCGACGCGGCCGCCGCGCTGCTGCGCGGCGCCGGCGCGGAGGTGCTCGCGGTGCGGCCCGGCCTGGTCGCAGCCGACCGGATCACCGCGCTGTCCTACAACCACTCCACGTTCCACCTGCAGAAACGCCACCCGGAGTACTTCCACCTGGAGGTCGCCGGTACGCCGCTGTGGGACGACCCGGACACCGTGCGGTCCGTCTACCCCGGCACCGTGCTGCACCTGGAGCTGATGCGCGAGCGGCCGATCGGGATGCTCATGGCGCCCTACGTCTCCCCCGACCAGGTCTACACCGGTATGGACGCGCTGGAAGAGATCGGCGTCTCCTACCACTCGCCGCACAACTGGATGCTGGACCGGCGGCTGGATGACGTACGAGCCGTGGTCGGGCGCACCGACCCGCGCGGCCTGCTCAACCCCGGCAAGCTCACCCCCGACGGAAAGGACGCGCAGTGGCGACCCGCGAGTTGATCGACCTCACCGGCCCGGAGTCCGCCGAGCTGCTCACCGCCGACTCGGTGATCCTGCTGGGCACCGGCGCCGTCGAGCACCACGGCCCGCACCTGCCGCTGTCCACCGACCTGGTGGTGGCCGACACGGTGACCTGCGCACTTGTCGAGCGCGCGGCGGCCGAGCTGGACGTGTGGCGGCTGCCCACGCTGGCCTACACCAAGTCCGACGAGCACTCCTGGGCGTCCGGCACCATGTGGCTGTCCTGGGACACGCTGATGCGGGTGCTGGTCGACCTGGGCCGCTCGATCGCCACCACACCCGCCCGCCGGTTGGTGTTCGTCAATGGGCACGGCGGTAACTCCGCGCTGCTCCAGGTGGCCTGCCGCGAACTACGCCGGCAGTTCGGGCTGTCCACATTCCTGATGCACCCAGGGCGGCCGGTGGACCACGGCGGCCGGTCCACGGCGGCGGAGGAGCTCGGCATGGGGGTGCACGGCGGCCGGGGGGAAACCTCGGTGCTGCTGTACCTGCGCCCGGAGCTGGTGCACATGGACCGCGCCGTCCGGAGTGTGCCGGAGCACCTCGCCGAGTACCGGCACGTCGGGTTCGGCAAGCCGGTCAGCTTCGGTTGGCTCAGTGACGACTTCGGCACCGGCGGGGTGGTCGGCGACCCGACCGGCGCGACCGCCGAGGAAGGCAAGGAGCTGCTCGAGGACGGCATTGAGCAGTGCTTGGCCGCGCTGCGCGAGATCGCCCGGTTCGATCCGCGTCCGCCCCGTACGCTCTAGCGCGCCAACGAGGGACGGAGTACGTCATGACCATCACGCCGGCGACGGTCACGGTCGAGCAGGTTGCCCAGATGATCGACCACGCGCTGCTGCGCCCGGAGCTGACCGTGCGCGACATTCACCAGGGCTGCGCGGTGGCGGCGAAATACCAGGTCATCTCGGTGTGCGTGCGGCCGAGCGACGTTCCGCTCGCGGTCAAGCTGCTGGACGGGACCCGGGTGCTGGTCGGCACCGTGATCGGGTTCCCGCACGGCAGCATCGCCACCGCGATCAAGGCCGCCGAAACGGAGCTGGCTGTCGAGCAGGGCGCCGCCGAGGTGGACATGGTGCTCAACATCGGGTGGCTGCGCTCCGGTGAGCTGGACGCGGTGGAGGCGGACATTCGGGCGGTCGTCGAAGCGGCCGTGGCGGCCCCGGTGAAGGTGATCCTGGAGACCGCCTACCTGACCAACGAGGAGAAGGTGGCCGGCTGCCAGGCCGCCGAGCGGGCCGGCGCCGACTTCGTCAAGACCTCGACCGGCTTCGCGCCGAGCGGGGCCACGGCGGCCGATGTGACCCTGATGCGCGCGTCGGTCTCGCCACACATCGAGGTCAAGGCCTCCGGCGGGGTGCGCACCCTGGACCAGCTGTTGGAGCTGGCCAACGCCGGGGCGACCAGGTTCGGCGCCTCGGCCACCGCCGACATCTTGGACGACCTGGCCCGCCGCCGGGAATCGGCCGTCGCCTCAGCCAGCACCTGACCCGGCCAGCGCTCGCCGGCACTTCCAGGGTCCGGGGCTCAGGCACGGGCTCAGGAGGCGGTGCCCAACCGGTCCAGCGCGCGCAGCCAGATCCCGTTGCGGGTCTGCAACAGGCCCAGCGCCCGGCCGCTCACGCACCTGTCCGCCGATCGGTGCGCATCGAACAGCTCGACGTCGTCCCAGGTCTCGCAGCAGCGCGCGCAGTGGCAACGCTCCTCGCCCACCCAGGACGCGCCGCAGCGCCCACACTCACCTCGGACCAACCCCACAAGTCGCACGGTACCCAAAACCGCGGACAAAACGCGGCACACTGAGGGCCGAAACACCACGTGTCCTCGGCGTGGCGTTCCTCACGTACCGTGCGCCGCCGCGGCATCAGGTCAGGCGCGGTCCGCCGTCCTGGCGATCGCGTCGATGATCGTGGCCCAGGCGCTGGGTGGTAGGTCGTGCCCCATCGCCGGGACGGTCACCAGCTCGGCACCCGGGATGGCCTCCGCCGTGGCCCGACCGCCGCTGACGTCGAGTAGCAGGTCGGCCTCGCCGTGCACGACCACCGTCGGGGTGCGCACACCGCCCAGCGCCTCGGTACGGTCCGGCGCGGCGACGATGGCGGCCATCTGCCGGGCCACGCCGGCCGGTTGCCGGGCCCGGTCGATGCCGGCGGTGGCCCGGGACCGCAGCTCGGCGTCGGACACCTCGGCCGAACCGATCAGCCGCAGCAGCCGGACCACGTACTCGATGGCCTCCGCGCGGTCGGCCGGAGGTGACGTGGTGAGGGCGGTGATCGCCTCCGGACTGGCCTGCCCGACGCCCGGGTTACCCGTGGTCGACATGATCGAGGTGACGCTCAGCAGCCGCTCCGGGTGCTCGATGGCGAGCGTCTGGACGATCATGCCGCCCATCGAGGCACCGACCACGTGCGCGCGTTGGATGCCCAACTCGTCGAGCAGTCCGACGGTGTCGCCGGCCAGGTCGGAGAGGGTATACGGAGGAGACGCGAGGCCGGCGGCCACCGAGCCGAGGTCGGGCACCGGAAGATCGTCCAGCGCGGTGGACAGGCCCGAGTCCCGGTTGTCGTACCGAATCACCCGGAAGCCACGGTCGGCGAGCCGCCGGCAGAACTCCTCCGGCCAGTCGATCAGCTGGGCGCCCAGGCCCATGACCAGGATCAGGGCCGGGGCATCAGGATCGCCGAACTCGTCGTACTCGAGTTCGACGATCCCGGCTTTCACGCGAGGCATGAGTTCCCTTCACAGTTCGTACGGCCCGCGGACGGCCACCCGAGCGGTTCAGCCGCGCGGAAATTCGCCGCCATCGATGATGAAGTCTCGTCCAGTCACCCAGGAAGCGCGATCCGACACCAGGAAGCCGACCAGCTCGGCCACATCGCTGGGCACCCCACCCCGGCCGAGTGGAGCCGTCGAGACCGCGGCGGAGTGGTCCACGCCGATCGAGGCGGCCAGATCCCGCCGAGCCACATCGGCGCCCGGTGAAGCCACGTTGCCCGGGCTGATCGCATGGACCCGGACACCGTGCGGGGCCTGCTCGATGGCCAGCCCCCTGCTGTAGGTGGACAGCGCCCCCTTGGCCGCCGCATAGTGCAGGAACTGGCCGGGGGGATCGAGCGTCACCGCCGACGAGATGTGCACGATCACCCCGGACCCCCGCTCGCGCATCCCCGGCAGCAGCGCCGCGTCCAGCCGGACGGCGGCCAGGAAGTTGATGTCCAGGGCGTCCCGCCACTCCTCGTCCGGGATGCTCCCCGAGCCTTCGCCGAAGACCCGTGCGGCACCGGCGTTGTCCACCAGGATGTCCACGCCGCCGAGCTGCTCGAGCGCGGCGTCGGCGAGGGCCCGTACGCCCTCCGGGGTGCGCAGGTCGGCGGTGACGAACTTGGCGCCGGCCGGGGTGTCCGGGGTCGCCGAGCGCGCGGCGGCGAGCACGGTGGCCCCCGCGTCGATCAGCCGTTGCGCGATGGCCGCGCCGAGCCCTCGAGATCCCCCGGTGACCAGGGCCCGCTTGCCGTCCAACTCACGTGTTGTGGATGTCATGACACCACCGTACGCCCATTATGGACCGAATAGTCAAGAAGGTTCGGCCGCCCAGGCCGCTAGCTCTTGCCGCCGGCTTGCCACTCGGACCACGGGAGTGTCCAGTCTCCGTAGGTGTCCCAGACCGGCAGCCTGGGGCCGCCGGAGTTGGTGATCTCCACGACGTCACCGATGTTGAAGTGGTCGAAGAACCACTGGGCGTTCGCGGGGCTGAGGTTCACGCAGCCGTGCGAGACGTTCGACGAGCCCTGCTGGCCAACCGACCAGGGTGCCGAGTGCACGAACTCCCCGTCGTTGGAGATCCGCACGTCCAGGTCGACCTTCTCCTTGTAGTACCCCGGGTCACCTTCGCAGACGCCGTAGGTGCAGGAGTCCATGATCATGGTGGGCTTCTTGTCGGAGACCACGTGCGGGCCGGAGTGCGAGGGATTGGTCGGGGAGCCGAGGCTGATCGGCATGGTCTTGGCCAGTGTGCCGTTGTGGAAGATCTGCATCACCTTGGACCGGCCGTCCGCCTTGGCCACCCAGGAGTCGTGCACCCGGACCGTCGCCGTCCGGTTGGCCTGGCCGAACGCCCCCTTGCCGAGATCCGCCCCGAACAGGTTGGCGTTGAGCTGGATGGTGGTGCCCGGCTGCCAGTAGGACGCCGGCCGGTAGTGCGCCTCGGTCGCCGACATCCAGTACCAGGAGCCGGTCTGCTCAGGGCTGGTGCTGACCGAGAGCGCGCGGACGGCGGCCGCCCGGTCGGCCACCGGCCGGGTGAACCGGACCACCAGCGGCTGACCCACACCAACGGTGGCGCCGGTCGACGGTCGCAACGCGGCGGCGGTGAGCGCGGCGGGGCGAACCGTGCTGACCGTGCCGCTCTCCCGCACCACCTGGCGGTCCTCGCCGACAGCGGTGGCCGCGACCTGATAGGTGTCGCCGTAGCTGAGCGGCGCGGTGGTCCGCCAGGTCCTGGAGTCCGGTGTGAGCGTGCCGGCCACCTGCTGGCCGCTCTTGGTATCGGTCACCTGCACGGTTTGCAGGGTGCCGTGCTGGACCGCCACGGTGACCGGTGTGACCGGGCTGATCGGCGCCGACCCGGCCCCGATGGGCACCGTCCCGTCCCCGATCGGGTTGGCGCCGGCCTGGATTGAGATGTCCGCGGCGGGAAGCGGCGGGGGTGCTGATACCGACCCGCCGGCCAGCATCCGGTTCATCGTGGCTGGCCCCCAGGTGCCGGTGGCCAGCGCCGCGGTGGCGATCAACGCCGTGGCAACGCCGAGCGCCGCCGAGGCGAGCCGGTGATTTCCACCGGTCGGCCCGGCGGCGCGAGCGCCTGAGATCATGCCCAAGTCTAGGTCGCGGGCACAGCCTGCTCGATCGGCCGCACCCCGTTCGGCGCGTCCGGGTCAATCCGGTGCCCGGGCACCCAGTGGTAACTCTGTTTCTTCTGCATGCCGCTGACCCGCCACGCCGCCGTCATCGCGGCCTTGGCCCAGAACGCCGCGCCGCTCGTGCTCTGGGAGCGCGGCCGCCAGTGCCCCACCGAGCGCAGGATGCCGTTGCCGTAGTTCACCGCGTACGAGCGGCGTACCTGCGGTGTCCAGTGCTCGGTGGTCAGCGAGACGCTTAGGGTGTTGTAGTTGGCCACCCGGTGCGGGCCGTTCAGCGCCCAGTGCAGCAGGTCACCGGGCTCCATGTCGTGGACCTCGGCGTAGTCGTCGAACCATTCCTGGTAGTCCAGGCCCTCGGTGGCGACGCTGCGCACGGTGTTCTCCACGCTCTCCGGCGCCAGGAATGGCGCGGTCGGCGGGTAGATCCAGATCCGCTTGCGGCCGCGCAGCTGGACCAGGGTCTGGCCGGGCACGTCGAAGTGGTAGAACACCCGCGCGTTCGGCGAGGACACCAGCAGGTTCAGCTTGCGCTTGAAGGTCTTGAACGGCAGCTCCGACTCCAGCTCGCCGTACAGCGAGTGGAGCACGTCGGCGAACCGGTCGTCGATCTCCTCGAGCGCCTTGAGTTCGATCCAGATCCGCCCGGTCCGCACCGCGTCCAGCACCTGCATGCCGGTCAACCCGGTGCGGTCACACGAGCTCCAGGCCCGCACGTCGTACCCGTCGTCGGGCATCGTCTCGATCTTGATGTGGGACGGGTCGACGGTGTCGATCAGGGCGGCGATCGACTCATCGGAGAACATGTCCCGGTCGGCCAGCGTGTGCCGCAACTTCACGGTGTGCTGGCCCCACAACGCCACATGGCGAGGCTCGATCTTCTCTAGCACGTGATCCACAAGGTTCCCTTACCGACCGCGAGGAATGAGTTGGGGGAGTGGGGCGGTTCAGATGTCTACCGCGATGCGGTTTTCCTCCGGCACCAGCGTGCGTCCCAAGGGAGCGTCGGGGTCGATCCGGTAGCTGAGCACGCGCTGGTAGCGGGTCTTCTTGTGGATCCAGGTGAACCGGTAGGCGGCGGTCAGCCCGGCCTTGGCCCAGAACGCCGGGCCGCTGGTGTTGCGCGAGCGGGGCTGCCACTTGGCGTCGCGGCGCAGCACACCGTTGCCGTAGTTCATCGCGTACGAGCGGCGGATCTCGTCGGTCCAGTGCTCGGTGGTCAGCGAGACGTTCAGTACGTCGTAGTTCTCCACCCGGTGCGGCCCGTTGAGCGCCCAGTGCAGCATGTCGCCGGGCTCCAGGTCGTAGGCCTCGGCGTGGTCGTCGAACCACGGCTGGTAGGGCACGTCTTCCTTGTCCAGGCTGCGCACCACGTTCTCCACGTTCCGGGCCCGCAGGAACGGCTCGGTGGGCGGGTAGATCCAGATCCGCTTGCGGCCGCGGATCTGCCACAGGCCCTGGCCCGGGACGTCGAAGTGGTAGAACACCTTCGCGCCCGGCGAAGAGATCAGCAAGCCGAGCTTGCGCTTGAAGGTCCTGAACTCCGGCAACGCGTCTTCCAGCTCGGTGTACATCGCCTCGAGCACATCGCCGAACCGGGGATCGACCTTCTCGATCGCCATCATGTTGATCCAGATGCGGCCCCCGCGCACCGCGTCCAACACCTTCATCCCGGCCAGCCCGGCCCGGTCACAGTGCCCCCACGTCGACACATCCTCGCCCATGGTGCTGATGTCCATGTGCCTCGGCTCGATCGTCTCGATCAACTTCGCCAGCGACTCGTCGGAAAACATGTCCCGACCGGCCAGCATGTGCCGCAACTTCACCGTATGCCTGCCCCACAGGCTGGCCGCGCGCGAATCGACTGCTTCCAGAACGGGGTTCATTGTTTCTCCTCGATCAAGCCTGTGCGCCCTCGCGGGGCCCGCGCCACGCGGCCCGGTCCACTACGGGGTTGTCATCAGCTGTGGCGCAGCCGTTGGCGGATCATGGGCGTGAGACTTCGGTCGATCTCGCTGTGGTGGAATGTCGTCTAGCCGGTCCGGGATCGGTTCGTGCAGAAGACTGAAAGCCACAAGCTGTGCTGGGTGTCGTGTCAGCCGCGGCCGGTGTTACATCCAGAATCCGACCAGGGGGCAAACGAAGCTTCGCGGCCGGTGCGCCCAGTGGTGGGTGCCACCACCCCACCCGGCAGCTGATCCGGGTAGCGGCGTCACCCCGGCCCCACCGCCGATCGAGTGAATCCGTCTTCGCCGCACCCGTGCACGATGGCTCCGAGCGCGGGTGAACCGGTCCAACGGAGTTTGCCGCTGGTCGCGGGGGAGCGGGCGATCGGATACGAAGGCCGGGCCCGATAGTCATCACTGGGACGAGCCGAGCCCGGTCTGTGTCCGTC
>Ga0193743_1003280_pt1 | contig 10903 bp, 9 predicted proteins | sample L2c2metaG_FD_143038 | JGI IMG/M metagenome (GOLD analysis project Ga0193743, IMG submission 143038) | Soil microbial communities from a riparian zone of the East river system, Colorado, United States - L2c2 | ecosystem: Environmental > Terrestrial > Soil > Riparian zone | place: USA: East River...
GGCAAGATAACAATCAGTTGAATCTGTGGAGTAGTGAATTGTTCACAGAGAACCAAAGGAGATTCCATGTCTAAGTTAGTCAATAACGTAGTGAAGAAACACAGCATCTCTTCTGAGCTAGCACAGAAAATGGTGGATCAAGCCGTGGCGAAAGCCAGAGAACTTGGCGTTAGCGAGAACGTAGCGATTCTCGATGACGGCGGCAATCTCAAAGCATTTAGCCGGATGGATGGGTCCCCGATCCTTTGCATCGAGATTGCGCAGAATAAGGCGTATACGGCTTTGTTCGGCGTCCCCACGCATGACTTGTTCAATTTTATCCAAGCCGATCCGTCGCTTTTGGCCGGCATGCCCACGCTTCCGCGTATGGCGGCGTGGGGAGGAGGATTTCCCATTAAGGTGGACGGAGAAATTGTCGGGGCGATCGGGCTGAGCGGGGCGCCCACGGTGCAGAACGACATCGATTGCGCGAGAGCAGCCCTAGCGCTCGTGTCCGATGACGTGCCAACTAAATGACGTGCCAACTAAACGATAAGGGAGCGACCATAATGATTCATACCCAACAGACCGCGCCGACACAATTCGTAGAGGCTAACGGAATCCGCTTCGCCTATCGCCGATTCGGCAAGGCCGGCGGCGTGCCTATCGTCTTCAACATGCACTACCTGGGCACCATGGATTACTGGGACCCGGCGGTGACGGATGGCTTGGCTCGCGACCGTGAGGTGATCTTGTTCAACAACGCCGGCGTCTCAAGCAGCTCCGGCGAGGTCCCGACTACGTTCGAGCAGATGGGCACCAACGCGGTCGCCTTCAGCCGAGCACTTGGTTTGAACAAGGCGGATGTGCTCGGCTTCTCGATCGGCGGCATGGTCGCGCAGGAAATCACGCTACAGGCGCCCGATCTCGTCCGCAAGCTGATCCTAGTGGGTACCGGTCCGCGCGGCGGTGAGGGCATGGAGTCGATGACCCAAGTCTCCAAGCGGATCTTCGGCGCCGTCTATGATCCGCCCGAGAATATGTGGCTCGCGGTCCTCTTCAGTCCGTCCGAGGCGGCGCAGGCGGCAGGAATGGAATTCCTGAAGCGGAAGCATCTTCGCCAGGAAGGTCGCGATCCCGAGGTGAACGACGAGGTTTCGCCCGCCCAGGTTGAAGCGATGGACAGATGGGGCGTCCAGAAAAAGGGCTCCTATGACTATCTCAAGACGATCAAGCAGCCAACGCTCGTGGTGAACGGCAGTAACGACCTGATCATGCCCACGGTCAACTCCTTCATCATGCAGCAGAACATCCCGGACGCCCAGCTAATCATCTACCCCGACTCCAATCATGGGTCGCAGTTTCAATATCCCGAGCTGTTTGTGCAGCACGTCACGCAGTTCCTGAATGGCTGAACATGAGCAGAAAGAGCATGGGAGCGTGGAAAGTTTGTTACAAGTCGGCAATACAGGTGCGAGTATTCCGGTCGATGGCGGGATGAAAGAGCGGACCAGCACGGTCGTGCTTCAGCGGAATTGGAGGTATTTAAAATGGCTGCACTTCAAGGCAAGACTGCGCTGGTGACTGGGGCGTCACGAGGAATTGGGCGCGCCACGGCATCGGCGCTTGCTGAGGCCGGGGCGCATGTCCTGGTCCACTACGGCCGCTCCGTACAGGAAGCGGAATCTCTTGTCGCCGCGATTCAAGCGAAGGGCGGAAGCGCAAATGCAATTTCAGCGGACCTGGGAACTCCGAACGGCGCGGCGCTGCTCGCTGGACAGGTGCGCTCCATCGTCGGCGATCGGTTGGATGTGCTGGTGCTCAACGCCGGAATCAGTAAGGCGGCACGCATCGCGGAATACACGGTAGAGGATTTCGACAACCTCTTTGCAACGAATGTGCGGAGTCCGTTTTTCCTGGTGCAGCAACTCCTGCCCGTTTTTGGTGAGGGCTCAAACATCACTGTGATCTCTTCCGCCACAGCCCGTACGGTAGCGGGCAAGCCCGGTTTGGAAAACCCTTCAGTTCTTGCTTACGCCTCTACCAAAGGAGCACTTGAGACTCTAGTCAAGCACTGGGCTGCCATCCTTGGGCCGCGCGGCATACGCGTCAATGCGATCGCACCAGGGGTCATCGACACGGACATGTCGAATTTTACGAAGACAGAAGCGGGACGCGAGGTCGCGCTGGAAATGCAGGCGCTGAAGCGAATCGGCAAGCCCGAGGATATTGCGGACGTCGTCGCTTTTGTGGCGTCCGATGGGGCGCGTTGGATTACGGGTGCGAGCATCCCGGTCGATGGTGGCTCAAAGCTGTAGCCGGCACGCGAGGAGAGACATGGAAATCAAGTCGAGCAAGGGCAAGGAAATCAAAATTCCAGGGCCGGACCATCCCATCACGATTTCACCGCTTGAAGGCAAGGTCCGTGTAACGGTCGCCGGAAGGATCGTTGCTGAATCGACGCGAGCACTTCGGCTGGAGGAGAAGGGATATCCTCCCGTTTACTACTTGCCGCGTGACGATGCGGACATGTCGTTGCTGGTTCGGACTAAGCATTACACCTATTGTCCGTACAAGGGCGATTGCACTTATTACAACATTCCTATCGGCGGAACGAAATCGGAATATGCCGTTTGGACTTACGAAACGCCGTATGAGGCAGTCGCCAGCATTAGAGAATGCCTGGCGTTTTATCCCACACGGGTCGATGCAATCGAAGTCACGTCCTAAGCAAGTTTGCTCAGCGCATTTGGCCATTCCGAGGTAGCGAAGAAGGCCGCAAAGCCAAAAAAGTAAGTAACGCAACACATCCAGGGCCGGAGATTTTTCCGATTGAACTACTCCACCGCAGGGTGTAGTATTGCCACAACTCAGTAAACTTGGTGGGCCTGCTCTTCACCATCCGGCAGACCGGCCCACCAATTAAAAAGCCCCGATCTTTCGACCGAGGCTCACGTTCTCATCAGAATAATTGCTTTATTTCCTGGTCTTCTTCGGCGCCACTACCGGAACCGCTACTGGAGTCTGAATGCGCTCCACCTGTGTGCCGAGATTCACAAGGGCCTCTGTAGTTCCGCTCTTTTCCATGGTGATTCCGGCGACGATACCGACCAGGAGAATCGACAGCATCATGAAGCCAAACAGCCACCAGTTATTCGAGCGCTCATTCGCCATGAGTTGAGAGTTGTGTTTCCGAAGTTCGTTGGAAGCCAGGGTGAGCCTGGCTAACTCGCTCGAGATCGTGGCTGTGACGCTTTTGTATTCCTGGGCGGCGGGCTTTAGTGAAGCTGAGATCTGACCAGACAGCGCCGTGATCTCCCTGGAAGAATTCCGTAACAGGTTCGCAGTGGTTTCTAGACCAGTGGCGGCGAGCTGCTGCCGAAAGCTCTCCGCCATGCCCTCGGCCATCGCTTCAACATCGACACCGGCGGCAATCTCATCCGGCAGAGATGCCAGGCGCTTGTCCACCTGGGCGTGATAGTTGCCGGCGGCGTCGGTGAGTTCGCGAAGTTCGGTCATTGCGCCGGCCAACGCATCCGGAACACGCTGCCCCAGTAACGACAGTAGGCCCATGATCTCGGCCAGGTGCCGAAACTCGTCTTCCGGCGGCAGGGCCTGCAGATAGAGCAGTATCGCCGTATAGCGCTCGCGGTCCTCTGAATCGGTTAAACGACCGGCCAGACCCGCGAGGGCGATGGAAGTGCCTGAAGTCACAGCAGCAGCAGATCCTTCACTGCATCCAGCTCAGCGAATATATGTCTGCGATACGCCTGGGCGCGCCAAACACTGGCCGTTGATTTCAACGCAGAAATGGATGTTTCGCGGTTGGCCACAGCTTGCAGGGTGAGGCCGTGTTCCCGAGCTTCGTGTTCGATTTCTGGCAAGCGGTATTCCATGCTGATCACTTTCGGACGGGCCAACTTTCGAAACTCGACGGCGCCCGGGTCGTTTTCCCAGCAACTGAAATCAGACGGATTGCTGATGGAGTTTTTGACGATCAGGTAATCCACGCGATCCTGCAGGAAGTTTCCCCACGCCAACACGCTTGACACACTGGCCGGGTCTGGCGTCACCAGCCCGATTGCAGTGAAGGCCACTCCTGAATCCTTGGCTTGCTCGTGCATGGAGTCAAACCACTGATGCGAGACTTCGCCGGCACCCGCGCCCATGTCTGCCACAACAATGGGCGAGCCCTGATCTAACACGTCAACGAAATCATCCAGGCCGCGGGCTCGCTGGATGTTGGCCTTGCGCGCTTCAGGGAAGAAATGAGCGAGCGATCCCCGGCTTTTGTTCTCACTGTCCATATCGATGAGTGCGACCGGTGCGCCCTTCGTGCGATACCACTCGATCAGCATCGTGGCGAAGGCTGTTTTGCCCACTCCACCCTTGCCGCCTTGAAGGAAGGTAATCCGGCTGGTCGGTTTAACCTGAATATCCGGCATTTCGATCACTTTTGTTGCTGTTGCCATTTGTGTTCTCCTTTTACGGTTTCTGAAGGGTTCTTGGTTTGTCCACGTCAAAGTTCCAGAGCGACTTTTCCGGCTTTTCCGGTAACGTGGGCTGATTGAGAGATCGGATGTATTCCACCTGCGCCGCTCTTTCCTCGGGCGTGAGTCTCTTACCAGGGGTGGCTGGTTGCGGCGACGTCACCCCCTGGCTTACTGGTTCTTGGATTTCAGGTGCTGCAGGTTCTTCGGCTCGGGGTCGAGCGCGCCTTTTGACGAATCTAAATAGAGTCGGAGTCGTGACATTAATAGAGAACTTCTCGACCAGTAATTCCCGAATGCGCCGATACGTCCTGCCCTGCCTGCGCCATCTCAGGATTAATTCGCGGTAGGGCTCCAGACGCGAACGGGGTTCGTCTGGCGGAATGCTTTTGAGAATTTCCTCAATTTCTCGTTCGTCCACTTAGGCCGCCCCCGCTTCCTCTGCGCGCGATTCCTGAGCGCCCTGACTCAAGAGCCAACGAACTTCGGCTGCCCGATCCGATTCCCGCTTGAACCAAATTCTCCAGTGAGGCCGCGCAAACCGGTAGCCCCGCAATCTCAAGTTCTCCCGAAGCGGAAAGCCCCGCGATACATCGATAGCGAGTCCGACCGGTGAAGTTCTCAGATGAAAGGTCGGTGGTTGTTTCGCCAGCCAGCACTTCGGACAATCGGTAGCTTCTAAGTCCGCAATCCACCGGTTTTTTTCGCCCTCAAACATGGCCACGTTTCTGGCATGACCACACTTATGCGTTACCTCGTATTTAGTCTTTCCGTTTCCCGGGTTCATAGCGCCGAAACCCCGAATTGGCCGTATCCTGGCCGGTAGTGAGATATGAACATGCAAATTTTCGGTCTCCCGAAGTGAAGTAATGAAATGACACCATGGCTAAGGCTTCGCCTTAGACCTTTTTGACCCCTCGAAAACAGGCCACTTTTTAAGCCTTCCGTTGCGTATTTGTTAGCTCTTTGTTGTCCTTTCATTAGCTTTCAGTTACGTCTTTTTTGCGTCTTTGTTACGTCCAAATTGCATCTTTGTTGCCATTAATTGCCTTTCTGTTTCTCGTTGATTTTTACTAGTTCCCCTCTTCGTCCTCCCTTCTGACGACCGTAATCCCGGTGATGGCGGGTCCAGTGATTCGCGTGCCGTTCAATCCACGGAGACCGAACTTCGCCTCGTTCTCTGTAGGCTGGACAAGCCGAACAACGCTCTGGGTTGAGATCGCCGTGAGCAGGGCGTTCAGGCCGCAGCCGGTGACATTCACCGAGTGCGAGGCGAAAGCGATCTTCACCTGGCTGTCGTCGCCCTCGGCGTGAATGAGCCGAAAGTAAGGCAAGATATGCGCGCGGCGGCGCAGTTTGACGACCAAAGCCGTGGGCCTTTTGGTGTCTTCTTCAGCTAATTGCCAGTCTTCAGAAACCAATTCCGAGACCGGTACTGTGGTGGTGTTTGACATGTGGTGTGTGAACTATCTCCTGTTGTTGGATGGACTGCTGAGGGGCTTGTCGCTGCTGCTGATGCGCCGCGTAGGCCCGAAATAAATCGTCGTCGTTGAATGCCTGGGCGGGGGTTTGCTTCGCTGCATTCTTGGCCAGTTCGCTGGCAGATTGGCGATCACCGGACACGCCGATGGACTCCATTAAGGTCGTCTTGTCGCTGGTTACAACGGTCAGCCCTTCGCGTGCGCGCGTGGCTGAAACGTAGAACAGATCCTGCGCCATCCGTTCGGCCGCAACGATTTCGAAATCCACGGTTTTACCCTCGCTGCGATGCGCAGTGACCGCGTACCCATGGGTGAATTGCCGATACTCAGCGGGCAGTTCGCGGCCGTCCTGAAGTTTCACGGCGCCGGATTTCACCTCGGCCACGGTCACCAGCTCGCCGTTCGTGGCTTTGAATTCCTTAGCGTTCCAGTTGGCTTTTAGCAGCAGTTTGTCGCCGGCGGAAACCTCGAGATCCTGCTTTTCGAATACTCCGAAAGCCTTAGTTTGTTTGGTCGTAAGGCGAACCGATTCCCCGTTTTCTTTGCGGGCAGTAACGCCGGATTTATCCGCGCTCACCACTTCCAGCGCCTCATTCTTGCCCACGCCCTTTACCGCTTTATGGAATTCGAGGACTTGGCCGGGCTGATATTTGTGCAGCTGCTTTTTCTGCGCTTCTGTCCAGTTCAAGGCCGTGTGATTGGTGAATAGTTCGCCCTGGGTGAGCTCGCCGGCGGCCTTCCGGTCCATGCGGATAGCATGGGTGATGCTCTTAATCTCGTTATGCGTGGCGGCCACTACCAGGATTTCGCGCGTCTCGCCCTTCACGTTGGGCACAGCCGCGGCCTCGCGGTAAGCGTTGCTGACTTCCCGCGCGCGAAAGCGCCAATCCACCTCGCGGATAGCGCCCATTCCTTCGAGCTTGGCGAAACCATCCGAAGGGCGAACACGCAGGGTTTCCACGGCCGCTTTGTATTCGGCGTTGGCTTTCTGCCGCTGCACATTCGTCAGCGAGACGCTCTTCAAGCTCGATTCGCGCTCCAGAACGCGCAGCGCGTCGCCTTCGGAAACACTCTTGATCTGGGCGGTATCGCCACTGAACACAACCCGCGCATCGTGAGTCTTGGCCAGGCGGAGGAGCTCGCTCATATCCTTGCTGGAGACCATACCGGCCTCATCCACGATGAGCACCTGGCCCTTGAGTTCGTGCTGTTGTTTCGGGTCCGCCAACAACCGGGAGATGGTCATCGCCTGTGGAAAACCGACTTTGCGCAACTCTTCTACCGCGCTGGCCGTGGGTGCTACTGCGACCACACTGCGCCGCGCCTCGTGCAAGCCGCGGTGCATCTCCTGCAGCGTGGCAGTCTTACCAGTGCCGGCCGCGCCCTGTAGGTTGATAGCCAGGTCCTTAGACTCGAGCACGGCCTGAACTGCCGCTTTCTGCTCTACATTGAGCCGATCGGCAGCGACGAATTCACGGCCGCGGCCCAGCGGTTGATGCTGACGTACTCCCTCGTTTATCGTTGCCACCATGAGCTGCTCACGATTGAAACTTTCTTTGGTCGCTACCTCGCGACGTGCGGTGAGCATGTTGCCGCTGGCCACTTCCGCCATTAATGCCGCTTTCAGTTCCGGTAATTCCACTCGGCCGCGGCCATGCCTCAAGGCTTCGGTCTGTACTTGGTATTCCTTGGCGACAGACACCCGCTCAAATACGTGTTCGCTCGCATACGCGAGTGATGGCGCCGCGGCGGCCGGCTCGCGGATAGTGCCCCGATCCAAGGCGGTTTGGTGCAATTGCTTCAGGGTGTGCACTTCCTCGGCATCCATGCGGGAAAACTGGCGGGCCTTTACCTCTGCCGTGGTGATCGCCGTCAGTTTCTCGGGCCGCGTATCCCGCACGAGGATGGCGACTTCATTATTCGAAGGCAGGCGACCGTTCTCGTAGAGAAATTCGGCAATGGCCTGATCACGTTGGGCGCTGCGTTGACTGTACTTCTCGAGCGTGGCTTCCTTGATGCCGGCTATACCGAATCCGTTATCCTTGCCGTGCTGCATGTGGTCTTCGACTTGATAGCCCAATTGGGTGACTTCCCGCGCCAGCGCGTTGCGATACACCTCCGTCAGATATTCGCGCTGCTGGTAAATGTCGTAAGGAGCCAGCGCTTTCCATTTGCCTTCGGCTCCGTCATAGGTGAGATTGCCGGCCACTAGATGAGTGTGGAGCTGAGGGTCCAGCTCGCGGCTGCTGTCATGGTCGTAACGAGCGATCACTAAGTTTGAAGTGTTGCGAGTGTCGCGTGCGCCATCCTTACGAACGTAAGCGCCGGCCAGGCGCTCCATCTCTGCCGCCATCTCGACCACAGCCGTTTTATGCGCGCCCGCCAACCTGGGATCTTCGAGTGCTTGCACCGAGACTGCTTTGGGAGCGGAAACGGTGAAATCGTAGAGATTACGCGCCGTGGCGGTTCGCTTGCCATCTTCGTTAAACCGATCGGCCCCCTGACGCTGGCGAAGAAACTCACCAGTGGAAGGGTCGATGCCCTGACGAATGGCATCGAACTGATCCATGGTGACAGCACCTTCCAGCTTCAGCAACTGCGCGCCGCGGCCTACCCATTCGCCGGTGATGGTTTCCCCTACCGAGTAATAGTCGTTATTCGTTAGGTGATGCGCGGCGTATCCTTCGCCCCCCGCCATGGCTTTAATCGTCAGCATCGGCTTAACTCTCAGGCTTACGAGCTGCTGCCGGCAGTGTCAACAGGTGGAATCACGAGCGCCGTCGCCCCAGGCCCCTTGAGACGTAGTTGCGCTCGTCGCTACCCGGGCCGAGCGCCTTCTTGTGGTAGTCGACAACGCTCTGGGGAGAAAGGGCTTTACTCGTTTTAGTCATTTCGTGAAGGTTGGCCTCTTTAACCAACCGAGTTCTTTTTTAAGTGTTTCCGCCTGCGCCTGAGACGCCGCGGCATTTACCTTGGGATCGCTCCACGGTTCGGCCTTGAGTGCCTTAAAGCGCTTCACCTCGTACACCGCCACGCGCGCCGTGGTCGATCCGCCTTCGTCGATGAATGTGATCTTGGTGTAATTCCCGGTTTGTCGGTAGCCACCCTTCACCACTGCCGCCGTCTGGATTCCCGCGTCCTTGGATGCCGTCTCGATATTGACGCCATCTTTGTTCAGTTGGTTCACGATGGCTTGGTATGTAGCCGTCGCGTCTCCAGGGTGCGTAAGCATCGCTGTGTCCTGGGCGAAAAGACCCGCGGCCAACAGCGACATTCCGATCATCAGCTTTTTCATTTTGTATTTGCTCCTATGGTTTTGATTTGGCTTCGGTGGTATTCAGACACCAAGGCTTGCTTACTATTGCTCTTCCACTTCTACCGGCGCGGCCGCCGCCTTCCACTCCGCGCCCTTCTTGGCTGTCTTCTTCGCGTTGTCGATCAACACGGTGGCATCGGCGGCAATGGCGTCCTCGACTGGCCCGGCGTACTTGGTCGCGTTCTTCTGCTTCTCTGCCTCTTCCCTGCGCTTAATCTCCGCCAGGTTCGGCATCGGAAGAATGTTGACCGGCTTGCCGATCCTGGGAACCAGCCCAGGTGCTTTCGGGGCACGCTGCGGTGCAAGCGCAATCTTGATCGGCACAATGTAACCGGCGTACCTCAGATAGCCACAGCGGTTTTTCAAGTTGGCCAGCTCCGATGGGAACACCACCAACTCTTCCTTTAGCTGTGTCGTGTAGGACCTTTCACCCTTCGGCCCAACGTGTTCGTTGATCCGCTCTACCTCGCGCTTGCCAAGGATCTTTGCCGGTCCATCCCCAACCTCGGGCTCCCCGGTTCGCAACACAACTTTGGTGTACGGGGCGGCGACTATCGCCTCGGTGCTCTTCCCGTAAATATCTTCAATCTGTGAGCGCCCCTGGAACCCCATCACCAGCGTTAATCCGGACTTGCGCCCTTCGGATACCGCCGTCTTGATTTGCGACAACTCGCCGAGGGTCGGAAGTTCGTCAATAACGATTCGAATTCGCGGCAGATCCGGCCTGGCGCCCATCGAGAGGATGCGGCGGATGATGCTATCGATCCACAACCGCTGTAGCGGTGTCGTGGCAACTCGCGTGTCCTGTGTCGAGGTGAAAAACAACCAGCCCCGACGATGATCACAGTAGTCCCGCGCTGACCATCTGACTCGCCCCGCTTCCGGCGCCGGAATCTGAAGCAATGCAAACAGGCACTGCGTCAACGTTCCAGCAATACCAGCCCGCTGACCCTCGGCATTCTTCCGCAAGGTCTCCTCAAGATCCGTCCCCTTCACAATCGCGTCTAGCAGTGGGTCGATGTGGGTGAATATTTCCGCCAACTCGCTCGCGTTTGGCTTGTAATTTGTTACAGCATGACTCCATACCCTGCGGCATGTGTCCGTGAAGAACCAATCCTTTTGTCCCGGATGCCCCGGATACATACTCTCCGACTGCCCCAATGCTGTTGCCTGAGCCGTCGCTAGCGTTGAATAGTCGACCTCATCGGACGGGCTCCATGTGGCGCAACGCTCGTCCAGTCCGAGAATAATGTCGCCGCGCTCCGGGTTGTAGTAGCGCGCCACAAACTCACGGTGCGGGTCGTAGATAACGCAGGTCTCATTCATCCGTTCCGCCTCATCGGTGAGGGCGAACAGCGCTTGAGTTTTCCCTGATCCGGTATCTCCGACGATCATGACGTGTTGCGTCTCGACAGACTGCTCAATCCGAAGTGTCATCGGCTTCCGAAACCAGCCCATGTCCAAGCGAAATCCCATGCCGTTACCGTTCACCTTTTGGGTGAACCGCCTTGCCGTGATCAACTCTGGTCCCCGGATCTGCCGCGCACCCGTCCGGAACCTGAAATTACGCTCCTGGTCGAGGTAGTAGCCGCCGATTATCAGACCGATCATGAGCACGATCCCCCACATGCCAGGCC
>Ga0193743_1003282_pt1 | contig 10900 bp, 6 predicted proteins | sample L2c2metaG_FD_143038 | JGI IMG/M metagenome (GOLD analysis project Ga0193743, IMG submission 143038) | Soil microbial communities from a riparian zone of the East river system, Colorado, United States - L2c2 | ecosystem: Environmental > Terrestrial > Soil > Riparian zone | place: USA: East River...
CCTGTTGGGCGGCTCATCGGTCATCTTCCTGCTGTTCCTGATCAACGCGATCTTTCGCGGTGCGGGCGACGCCTCTCTGGCCATGCGCACCCTATGGATCGCGAACGGAATCAACCTGGTGCTTGATCCCTGTCTCATCAATGGCTGGGGACCGTTTCCGAAGCTTGGCGTCTTAGGCGCGGCAGTGGCCACAACTACCGGCCGCACGATCGGCGTACTGTTCCAACTTTGGGCGCTTGGCTCCGGCACGAATCGCATCGTAGTCAGCCGCCGGCAAGCGCGTTTAAATCTGGCAGTGATGTGGAACCTGTTGAAGGTTTCCATTACGGGCATTGTGCAGTTCTTGATTGTAACGGCGAGTTGGGTCGCGCTGGTCCGCATCATTTCGGCGTTCGGGAGCGCGGCAGTGGCGGGCTACACCATCGGCGTGCGGATTATTATCTTCACCATTCTGCCGGCCTGGGGACTCAGCAACGCGGCGGCCACGCTGGTCGGTCAGAACCTCGGAGCAAAGAAGCCGGAGCGGGCGGAACGCTCGGTGTACCGCACGGGCCTGTACAACATGTTCTACATGGGTACACTGTCGGTCATACTCTTCGTCTTCCCCGCTCCCCTGGTAGCCGCTTTTTCAAGCGATCCGAACGTGGCTCAAACTGCTGTCGCCTGTTTGCGATTTGTGGGGCTCGCGTATGTCAGTTATGCCTGGGGCATGGTGTTCACGCAGGCATTTAATGGCGCCGGCGACACGATGACGCCGACCATTATCAATTTTGTCGCGTTTTGGGTTGTCCAGCTTCCCCTTGCTTACTTCTTGGGCATCTCCTACGGACTTGGTCCACGTGGAGTATTTTCGGCCGTTCCCATTGCCGATATCGTCTTCACCATTACGGCATTCCTTCTGTTCCGGCGCGGTGCATGGAAGCAGCAAAAGATTTGACTTGGCTACTTCTCGATCGCTGCGGCGCTCATAGCCAGGAAGGCATTTATTTCGTCGGCAGTATCGCTCCCGCCGGTGTTCCGCTGCATCATGAACACGCCGTCCATGTCTTTTTGCGGATCGACCCATTCGTAAGTACGATACGCGCCGCCTTTTACGTAACTTCCCAGCGAGTTATAGCGGAACATTCCCTCAACTCCGCGCACGACTTCGTAGCCGTAACCGTGACCAACGCCCGGCACCCATCCGGCTTTGCTATCGCCAGTGTGCGAGGTGGTCATTAGTTCCACCGCCGCCCCGGAGAGAACACGCCGGCCGTTCAACGCGCCTTTGTTGCGCATCATTTCATTAAACTGCAGCATGTCGGCGGCGGTGCTGATGAGGCCGCCTGCCGGGACGGGCACGGTGCCAGGCTTCCCCCACACCGCCTCTACACGCACCAGCTTTCCTTCCGCCGAGCGCCCGTAAAGAACCGCCATGCGATCCAGCTTTTCCGGCGGGACGACGAAAGAAGTATCCTTCATGTTGAGAGGCGCGAAGATGCGCTCACTCAGAAATTGATCGAACGGCTGTTTGGCGACTACTTCAATAATGCGCCCCAGGATATCGATTCCCAGGTTGCTGTAATTCCAGGCTGTGCCCGGCTCGAAAAGCAAAGTAGCTTTGACGCCCCTGCTTACTTGTTCGGCTAAACTCTTCGGAGGTTCCGCGCCTGGCGCTTCAGGCGCACCGGCAGGCAGTCCCGACGTGTGAGCCATCAGGTCTTCAATGTTGATGGGGCGCGACGGCGTCACGAGCGAGCAGTTATATCCTGAGCGTGCACCGCAGGCGTTCAGCTTGAGTCCGCGATATTCGGGCAAATACTTCTCTACCGGATCGATGACGGAAATGCGGCCTTGGTCCACCAGAATCATGATGGCCGCGCACGTGACCGGCTTGGTCAGCGAGGCGATGCGGAACAGTGAATCCTTGCGCATCGGCTTTTTATTTTCCAGGTCCTGGTAACCTACGGCTTCGAAACTGGCAATGTGGCCGTGCCGCGCCATAATCGTTACCATGCCAGCGGTAGTGCCCTGCTCACCAAATTCTTTCATTCGAACCGGAATAGCCGCCAGCCGTTCGGCACTCATACCAGCCGCCGCGGGATCTGTCCTGTTGAAGTCGAAACTATCCGCGCCCAGGCACAGCAAGGCACTACACAGTAACAGTAGGACTTTCATGAGTATTCAATCTTAGCGAGACTGCGTGGCAAAGGTGGCCAGTTTCTCCGGGGCCACTTCCACGCCGCCAATCCGCATGCGGTAAAAAGAACGCCAAGCGAAGTACATGGAGATTGCCATGAAGACCACGGCCAGAACATGCCCGAGCAATGCTCCGCCCTCCGCCGACAAAGAAACCGCCAATTCGACCGCGAGCAGTCCGAATAGCGTGGTGAACTTAATAATCGGATTCAGCGCCACTGAGGATGTGTCTTTGAATGGATCGCCAACGGTATCTCCAACAACGGTTGCATCGTGCAGCGCAGTTCCCTTCTCCTTCAATTCCGTCTCGACAATTTTCTTGGCGTTATCCCACGCGCCGCCGGCATTCGCCATGAAGATGGCTTGATACAAGCCGAAGAGCGCGATGGAAATGAGATAGCCAATGAAATAGTACGGCTCAACGAAAGCAAAAGCCAGTGTTACAAAGAAAACAGTCAGAAAAATATTGAACATACCGCGCTGGGCATAGCGCGTGCAGATCTCAACTACCTTCTTACTATCTTCGACTGACGCCTTAGTCACGCCCTCTAACTTGATATTGGCCTTGATGAACTCGACCGCTCGATAAGCGCCTGTAGTTACTGCTTGTGTGGAAGCGCCGGTAAACCAAAAAATAATAGAGCCGCCGGCGATGAGTCCGAGCAGAAAAGGCGGGTGCAAGATAGAAAGATTCTGAATCAAGTCCGGACGCAGCCCATGCGTAAGCGCGACTACAATGGAAAAAATCATGGTGGTTGCGCCGACGACAGCAGTGCCGATCAACACCGGTTTGGCGGTTGCTTTGAACGTGTTTCCGGCGCCGTCATTTTCCTCGAGATGATCCTTCGCCTTCTCGAAATTGACGTCAAAGCCGAACGTTCGCTTGAGTTCCTGCTCGATGCCCGGAATTTGTTCGATGGTCGAGAGTTCATAGACCGATTGGGCATTGTCGGTGACCGGACCGTACGAATCCACGGCGATAGTAACAGGGCCCATTCCCAGAAATCCGAAAGCGACCAAGCCGAACGCGAAGACTGCGGGCGCCATCATAATGTCGTCCATGCCTAACGTGCTAACACCGTAAGCCAGGCTCATTAACATCAGAATGGCGAGCCCAATCCAATAAGCACTCATATTCCCGGCCACGAATCCCGAAAGTATATTGAGCGACGCTCCACCTTCGCGAGACGACGCAACTACTTCGCGCACGTGCGCCGAGTTCATCGACGTAAACACTTTAACTAATTCGGGGATAACAGCGCCGGCTAGCGTTCCGCAAGTGATGACCGTGGAAAGTTTCCACCATAAGGTAGTGTCGTTCGCGAGGTCCGGAATCATCAAGTAGGACACTACATAGGTTGCTCCGATGCTTACAATTGATGTAAGCCAGACCAAACTGGTTAGCGGCGCTTCGAAATTCATCTTGTCCGCGTTCTGATATCTGCTCTTGGCGACGGCCGAGTTCACCAGATACGACAGCCCGGAAGAAACCACCATCATCACGCGCATGGCGAAGATCCAAACCAGCAGCTGGCTTTGGACGAGCGAACTGTTGACGGCCAGCACGATGAACGAAATCAGCGCGACTCCGGTGACCCCGTAAGTTTCAAAACCATCCGCGCTGGGTCCAACGGAATCGCCCGCGTTGTCGCCGGTGCAATCGGCAATCACGCCGGGGTTGCGCGCATCGTCTTCTTTAATCTTGAAGACGATTTTCATGAGGTCGGCCCCAATATCGGCGATCTTGGTAAAGATGCCGCCCGCCACGCGCAGCGCCGCCGCTCCGAGCGATTCACCGATCGCGAAGCCAATAAAGCAAGGTCCGGCATAATCGCGCGGGATGAACAGCAAAATAAACAGCATGATCACCAGTTCCACGCTAATGAGGAGCATCCCTATGCTCATGCCCGCTTTCAGAGGCATGTCGTAACACGGGTAAGGCTTGCCGCGCAGGCTGGCGAAAGCGGTTCGCGAATTCGCGAATGTGTTGACGCGGATCCCAAACCAGGCCACGCCACAGCTTCCGCAGATGCCAATAATGCTGAACATCAGGATGACGAAGACTTTTATGGCCGCGAAGTGCTGCAGCACCCCGAAATAAAAGACAATGATCGCGCCGATGAATAACTCGAGGATCACTAGAAAGCGGACCTGCGTGGCTAAATACGTTTTGCACGTCTCATAGATGAGCTCGGAAATCTCGAGCATCGACTTGTGCACCGGCAGATTCTTGAGCTGGTTGTAGATAACCAAGCCGAATAACAGACCGAGTGCAACGACGAGCAGTCCGTACATCAGGAGGGTGCGGCCGTCAATCGCGCCGCCGAAAAAAGTTGCCTGACTGAGATCAGGGAGAACCAGGTTGGCTTCGCCACCAGCGGTTTCCTGAGACAGCAATGGTGTGGAATTCGCGAAGAGAAGCGCGACCGCGACGAACGGGCCGGACAACAGAGACTTAGGGGTGCTCACGTCGCTTACAATATCGCAACCCTATAAATGATTCAAGTTACTTGAACGAAAGGCTGGTGGGAACGGGCAGATTCGAACTGCCGGCCTGCCGCTTAGGAGGCGGCCGCTCTATCCAACTGAGCTACGTCCCCAGCAATTGCAGTTTACCAACGCCGGAGACCTTTTTGGCCGATGTCGCGGCGATAATGCATGCCGTTAAAGCGAATTTTACCGGCAGCTGCGTAGGCGCGGTCGATCGCGGCCTGCAAAGTGTCGCCGCCGGCGGTTACTGTCAGCACCCGGCCGCCGCTGGTCACCAGATCATCCCCGCGCAATTTTGTTCCCGCATGAAAGACGGTAGCTCCGGTGGCTTCGGCGTCCGCAATTCCGGTGATGACGTCGCCGAGCCGAGGCACACCCGGATAACCCTCTGACGCGAGGGTGATACAGACGGAACAACCACTGCTGACCGGAAGCGAAGCCGCGCCCCCGCCAGTGACGACTGAGTAAAGGAACTTCGCGAAATCGCCTGGGAAACTATGCAGAATAGCTTGCGTCTCAGGATCGCCTAAGCGCACGTTGAATTCGAGCGCCTTCGGACCATCGGCCGTCATCATCAGACCCGCGTAAAGAAAACCAGTGAAAGGAGTTCCTTCCGCGCTCATTCGGCGCAGCGTGGGAAGCATAATGCGCTCCAGCACTTCGCTGCTTTGCTCCGGGGTAAGGATGAGCGGATCGGCATAAGCTCCCATGCCACCAGTATTTGGGCCTTGGTCACCATCGAAAACGCGCTTATGATCCTGGGAGGGAGCAAATGGCAGCAGGTGGCGGCCATCACTGATGCCAATGAAGCTGACTTCTTCACCCTCCAGAAACTCTTCAATCACCAGGGACGGTCCGAGACGCTCGACCGCCCGTTCGGCTTCCGCCTGATTTTGGGCGATCACGACGCCTTTGCCGGCTGCCAAACCATCCGCTTTGATCACCACGGGAAATGGGAAGCGCTTTATGGCAGAGAGTGCTTCGTGAGCATCACTTGTTTGCACCGAGCGAGCCGTCGGTATGCCGGCGCGTTTGAAAAACTCTTTGGCGAAGACTTTTGAGCCTTCGAGGCGCGCCGCTGCCTGCGTGGGACCGATGATCTGTAGACCACGGCGGCGGAAGTGATCCACTATCCCGTTTACCAAAGGAACTTCGGGTCCGACGATGGTCAGGGTGACGCCGTGTGCCAAAGCAAGGTCGACATAGGCGGAAACGTCCACAGGCGCCGGGACACACGTCGCCACCTGAGCGATGCCGGGATTGCCCGGACTTGCAACTATTCCAGTGACTGAGGGCGATTGCGCCAACTTCCAGGCGAGGGCGTGTTCACGGCCGCCGCCGCCTACGATTAAGATCTTCAAAAGCAGTTTCCCCAGCTAGAATAACGGATGGGAATGCAGAAAACATACGACGTGATTGTGGTAGGAGCCGGGCACGCCGGCTGCGAGGCGGCGCGGGCGTGCGCACGGCTCGGCTTGAAGACCGCCATGGTGACGATGAATCTGGATCTGATCGCACAGATGTCCTGCAATCCCGCTGTGGGAGGAATTGCCAAGGGGCACCTGGTTCGCGAAATTGATGCGCTCGGCGGCGTAATGGGCGAACTGACCGATGCAGTCGGGATTCAGTTTCGCCTGCTGAACACCAGCCGGGGTCCGGCAGTCTGGTCGCCGCGAGCGCAGTGCGACAAGAAGCAATACCGCATCTGCATGCGTGAATGGCTGGAGAACGAAGCCAATCTGCGAATTTTGCAGGCCGAGGTCGGGGAACTGCTGTTTTTACCAAACGAACCCAACCAGCGCCGCAAAATCATGGGCGTACGGCTGAAAGATGGGCGCGACGTGCTGGCGAACGCCGTCGTGGTGACCACCGGCACCTTTTTGAATGGTTTGGCGCACGTGGGGGAGCAAAAGCAGGCCTGCGGCCGCAACGGTGAGCCGCCGTCGAACACGCTGGGCGCGCAGCTACGAACACTCGGATTGCAATGGACCCGGCTAAAAACGGGCACACCGCCGCGTTTGGACGGACGAACGATCGATTGGGCGCGTTTTGAGGAGCAGCCTGGTGATGCAACGCCCACGCCGTTCTCGTTTTTGACTCAAAACATCGATCGGCCGCAGATTTGCTGCCATTTAGGCTATACGACGGAGGAGACGCATCGCATTCTGAGCGAGAGTATTGCGCTGTCTCCGCTTTACAGCGGCCAGATTGAGGGAATTGGCCCCCGCTATTGCCCGTCGATAGAAGACAAGATCGTCAAATTCCCTGAAAAACGGCGTCATCAGATCTTTTTGGAGCCGGAAGGTCTCGACACGCAGGAAGTTTACGTCAATGGCATGTCAAGCAGTATGCCGATCGATGTACAGGCAGCCATGGTAGCTTCCGTTCCTGGTTTGGAAAACGCCGAAATGATCCGGCCTGGCTATGCGATCGAATATGACGCGATAGATCCCCGGGAATTGAGGCATTCGCTTGAAGTGAAAGCAATTGAGGGCTTGTTTCTGGCCGGCCAAATCAACGGTACTTCCGGCTATGAGGAGGCGGCCTGCCAGGGTCTGATGGCCGGTCTGAACGCCGCGGCGAAGCTAAAGGGCCTGCCAGAGGTCACTTTGGCCCGCAGCTCGGCCTATGTGGGAATCTTAGTCGACGATTTGGTAAATAAGGGCGCCGATGAGCCCTACCGGATGTTCACTTCACGCGCGGAATTCAGGTTGCATCTGCGGATCGACAACGCGGACGAGCGGCTGACGCCGTTAGGGCGGAAACTTGGCTTGGCCAGTGACGCGCGTTGGGATCAATTCCTGCAAAAGCAAGAAGAAAAGGGCAGGGTAGCCGAGTTATTGGAGAAAACACGAGCCAGTGCGGTGCCGGACATCCTAGGTTTGCAGGCCGCAACGGATAATCCGACGCTGATGGTGTGGCTGCGTCGCCCCGAGGCGAAGATTTCTCAATTGGAGCGCTGGATCGCGACCAAACTGGGAACGCTGCCCGTTCATGGTGTGTTGACGACGATCGAAACGGAATCGAAGTATGCCGGATATATCGCGCAGCAGGACCGCCAAATCAAGCAGTTAGAAGATTCCGAAGGCCGGCACATTCCCGAGCAGTTCCTGTACGAGCAAATTCCCGGCCTGTCGACCGAGGTAAGGCAGAAACTATCTCGAGTGCGGCCGACGACACTAGGTCAAGCAGGACGGATTCCGGGAGTGACTCCCGCTGCGGTCGCGGTTTTGGACATATACCTAAGCCTCAGACCGGCCGCCGGTATGTTGCAGTAGGCTATGTTCCACGTGGAACATAGTCCGATGTTGATTCCGAGCACGAAGCGTAAGCGCCGACGATGTTCCATCACTCACGAACCCCCCAAATAAACGGCATCCCCACACGCATGTTCCACGTGGAACATAGTACTCAGCTTGGAACCATACCAACTCTTGACAGCTATATTTCACGTGAAACATAGCGACACAGAAACCTTCCGTTCAGAACTCGCCCACCAATTCTTCAATCGGCGATGTTCCACGTGAAACATCCACTTCGGCCTAAAACCCATGTTCCACGTGGAACATGCTAGGATCACTCGGTAAACAGTGGCACACGTCATCTCGATTGCAAATCAAAAAGGCGGTGTTGGCAAGACCACAACCGCCATTAATTTGGCGGCCGCACTGGCGGCTTCCGAACTCAAAGTCTTGCTGATCGACTCCGATCCGCAGGGAAATTCAACCACCGGCCTGGGCGTGACCAAATCCGATGAACAGCGCACGCTTTACGATGTCTTACTACGTCAAGCGGCCCTCGCAGAGTGCATCACCCCGACACAGTATGACGTAGCCCTTGTTCCCGCAGACCAGAACCTCGTCGCCACCAATCTGGACCTGGTGGACCAGGAAGAACGCGAGAAGCGCCTACAGGCCGCGCTGACCACCGTGCGCCACGAGTATGACTACGTCATCATTGACTGTCCGCCCGCGCTGGACTTGTTGACGCTCAATGCTCTGGTTGCCTCCGATTCGGTCTTAGTGCCAATTCAATGCGAATTCTTTGCGCTCGAAGGCATTTCACAGCTCATGGACACAATTGACCGCATCCGGACGGCGTTTAATCCCGGTCTTAAAGTCGAAGGCGTGCTTTTAACCATGTATGACGACCGGACGAACTTGACCAAGCAAGTCGAAAGCGACCTGCGAGAGTTCTTCGCCGAACAAGTATTCAAAACGGTGATTCCAAGGAGCGTGAGGTTAGCGGAAGCGCCCAGCTTCGGAAAAACCATCCTCGCTTACGATCCGCGTTCTCGCGGAGCTGAAGCTTATATTCAACTGGCAAAGGAAATTTTGGCAAATGAACAAAGAGCCAGACCGAAATCCGCGAAAAGTGTTGGGTAAGGGGCTTTCCGCCCTACTTCCCGGCCGGAATGGCAGCGCCACTCCACTCGTGCCGAAATCAGCCGAAGCGGCGAGCGTTGCCGAGCCGATCGAGCCGAAAGCGCCTTTCCCTGAAGACTTTGAAGAGTTTCACAGCATACCGCTGGATTCCATTCAGGCCGGTGAAGAACAGCCCCGAGATGCGTTCGACCTCGAAAAGCTGGAAGAATTATCCCGCTCGATCAAAGCCAATGGGCTGCTGCAGCCGATTATTGTCTATCGCGACCCGAAGGCGAAGGAACGCTACCGCATTGTCGCGGGCGAGCGGCGCTGGCGAGCCGCCACCATGGCTGGATTGAAGGAAATCCCGGCGCTCGTTCGGAGCGTTGACCGCGACCGGCTGCTCGAGCTTTCCTTGATTGAAAATATCCAGCGCGAGGATCTAAACCCGATTGAGATTGCAGCCGCATTCCACCGCCTCTCCAATCAGCTCGGCTTAAGCCATGAGCAGATTGCCGAGCGCACAGGTAAAGAACGCTCCACCGTTACGAATTTTCTGCGGCTGCTGAAGCTAGGGGCCGTCGCTCAAATTGAGCTCAAAAGCGGCCGCATCAGCATGGGCCACGCCAGGGCTCTGCTGAACGTGCAGAACGAGTCCGAGCAGGGGCAGCTAGTCGAACAAATCATCGCCAAACGCCTTTCCGTGCGCGAAGTCGAGGCCTTGGTCAAGAAGCTTTCAGAGCGCCCGGAATCACCGCAAGTAATTGATAACAAGGCAGATCAAGAGAAATTAGACCCCAACATCCGCGCCGCTTTGCAAGAGATGGAAATGGCCCTGGGGACGCGCGTAAAGTTGATCGTGAAGTCGCCGAAGGCAGGCCGCCTGGAGATCGAATATTACTCTAAAGACGACCTGGACCGGATCTATTCGGTTATCGTCCGGCAATGATACCCTAAAAAAGATGCCGGCGTAGCTCAAGTGGTTAGAGCGACGGTCTCATAATCCGTAGGTAGCAGGTTCGACTCCTGCCGCCGGCACCAGTTCAGCGCAAAATAGCCCGTGCCAGACCGGCATTGTTGGCGGCATCATAGACCCGGAATACCAGCAGATGTTCACCCGGACGCAGATTGTCCATGTGCAAATGAAAGCGCTCATGCGGCGAATCGGTCACTCCGTCCGTGGATTCCACCGGCTGCCAAAAACCCGCGTCGACGGAGTATTCGCATAGCCGCAGCGTGCTGGTCGCATCCGTCCCTTCCACGTCTATATCCAGAGAGGTTCCATCCCGCCGGGGCGCGCCCAGCGTCACTAGGGGCGGCGTGTTGTCGATCAATACGGGCGAACTAATCAGCTCCGACTGGCGCGTGAATTGCGTGGAGTTGGAAGGCGCATCGGAAGCGGCGATTTTGAAGAAATAGCGGCCGTCAGCGAAAACATCCGGGTCCAGCAGCAGCGTGTTTTCGAACATGCGGCTACGGATTAACTGCCAGGCGGTTCCGTCCTCGGCGCGGAAATACACCGAGTAAACCAGCTTGTCACTGTCCGGATCATCCGCCTGCCACGAAATCTGCGTCTGTGTGGACTGCAGGCGCGAGACGGATTGGCTCGCGGAACTGGTGGTGGTGGCTGCGGGAGCTTCGCCCGTATCGGTGACCGTGATGGAGTACGCGGAGGAAGCGCTAGCCGCGGGAGGACCTGATTTGGTGGGGTTCGAGCCAATGATGGAGGTCACGCTGACGCTGTGAACCACGGGCGGGGCATTCTGGGGAAGGTACGGAATGTCCACGGTATCGAGCCGCGCGCTGCTGCCGGCAGACCACTCCGCCCGCCACTGGATGAAACGCGCGGCTGGACTTGCGCTGAGAGC
>Ga0193743_1003283_pt1 | contig 10899 bp, 8 predicted proteins | sample L2c2metaG_FD_143038 | JGI IMG/M metagenome (GOLD analysis project Ga0193743, IMG submission 143038) | Soil microbial communities from a riparian zone of the East river system, Colorado, United States - L2c2 | ecosystem: Environmental > Terrestrial > Soil > Riparian zone | place: USA: East River...
GGTCGGCAACACGAGCGGTCCGGCGATCGTCGGCAATCGTCTGACGGGTCTCTCCAGCTTCGCGATCGCCATCCTCAATATCCGCCAGCGCTGCGAGGTGATCGAGAATCGGCTGGTGAATTGTGGCTACGGCGGCAAGATCGCGATCGGAATCGGTGTCGCTCTTGTGTGGGGCGAGCTTCATATCGAGGCGAATGAGATCATGGATACCGGCCTGTCGCCCGTCTCCGGCGATCCGGGCGCTGTCACCGCTTATGGAATTTCCGGCGACCTGATCCTGGAAGCGCGGGTCCAGGGCAACCGCGTCACTTATTCCGACATCTCGATGCGCAAGCCCGAGATGGAAGATCGCGCACTGCGCATGCGCGGCCTGCTTGAATTGACGCAGAACTTCGGCAGCGGGTCGCAGACCTTCGGCTTCGGGGTGCAGATCGCCGATAACAAGTTCATCGGCGTCGGCGCGACGGCGCTTGTCGAGCTCCTGTCGCAGGCGATCACCGACAACCTGATCATTCGCTTCGAGCGGGTCCAGTTCAGCGGTAATTATTGCTCGCATGCGTCCCTGCCTGTCGGTGACAATGCCGAGAAGATTCAAGCGGCGACGGTCTCGCTGGTGGGCCGTCTTTGCACGGTCTCCGGCAACCACGTGAAGGCATCGGCCCCGAAGTTCTGGTCCTATCATTTCCATGGAATGCCGGGGCCGTTCGTCGGCAACGTCTCGCACGGCCCGAACCGGGGTCGAGCGGCGGCGGCCGAGTTCCCCGCGCCAGAAGCTGCGTTCAACATGATTGCATGAGGAGTTGGAACAATGAGCATCGACATGATCATCGAGCGCCGGGATGCGCTGACGAAGGCCATCGACCAGGGACTGGCTTTCGCCAAACCGGAGGCCAGCGTGTTCGCTCAGCCGATCGCGCTACAGGAAAGCTATATCGCGTCGCTGACGAGCCGCATCGACGCCCTCGAAGCGCTGCGCCAACAACAGAACGACCGTATCGACAGTGACGTGAAGGCCTTGAAGGCGGATCTCGATGCGGCAAATGCGCAGCTCGCTTCCGATCGCAAAGTGCTTGCGCCAGCGTCGGGCAAGACGGACACCCCGGCAAGAAGCACGACAACGTCGGTCGGTACGAAGGCCAAGAGCAAACCGAAATGAAGCGATACGGCGAATTGGCAGGCGCCGTCAGTCGTCGGTGCGCTCCAGAGCGGCGCACAACTGGCTGACATCGGCGCCGGCGACAAAGGTGCTCTGCGGCATTACCTGCATGTATCGGCGCACGCGATCGTAATGGGTGCGCGACAGGCGTTCGAAAAACTGTACGAGCTGCTCCTCCAGTGGCTCGCCGAAGGTCCAGCCGGTGCGGTGGCGCTCCACCAGATCGCCGACCTCGAAATCGCGCACGGCAAGGCAGGGTACGCCGAAATAACCCGCCTCATAGAGGCGGTTGGGCAGCAGCCAACGTGAATTGTGATCGGTGTGTTCGAGGTCGAGCGCCCAGGCAAAGTCGACATCGGCATACATCGCTTCGAGCTCGTGCTGCGGTACGTAAGGGCCGCCATAGACCATGTTCGGCAAGCGCCTCAGCGTCTGTTCGAAGATGCTCTGCGTCACCGTGGTCAGCACACCGCGGAACCGGAACTCGACGCGGTCGCCGAGACGCTCCGCCAACCGCGTCATCAACTCGAACGTTGCGTCGCCGCGGATCAGGCCGAAATACCCGACCACCCATTTGCGCGTGCCTTTCGTGCTGCGCGGGATCTGCGCACGCGTGCGCGGGATCGGTGGATAGAGCTTGTTCTCCATCAGGAACCAGCGGCCGCGGTATTTCTGGATCGCCGAATAGTAGCCGCGGTAGAAGGCCGGCGACGACAGGACGAGCATGTTGATGCGCCGGAGGCAAATTCGTTCGCAGGCGCGAATGAAACTCGCCGCCACGCCGCGTTTCATCAGGATAGGCGGGATGTCGAGGACCTCGTAGGTGATGGGAATACGGCGATTGCTGACCAGGCGCGCGAGCAGGGCGAGCAGGAGTTGGTCGATGTTGCGGGCGTAGAAGGCGGTTGCGCGCCGCAGCGACCGGCGGCGGGCGAGCACGACCGGGATGGCGCGAAGCAGGGCGCGCAGCCGTTGACCATAGTCTCCGTCCGCGGTGGTGCCGAGCGGAACGTAAGGCCACGCCGGCGCGTAGTCGCGATTGTAGCGTTCGCGGCGGAAGCCGAACACGGTGACGCGGTAGCCGTGGTCGAGGAATTGCTGGACGCGTTTCAACGTCGGCGAATCGGTGACGTCCGGGCAGAAGAAAACGAGTTCCTTCTGTTCGCCGCCGTCCTGCCTGGCGCCATCGCCGGCACGCTCGTCGTTCATGCCAACGGGTCGCGGCATCGGGCTTCCCCGCGAGCGCGTCCCTCTTGAAGGGGCATCCGCGGCGTCGTCGGTCGTCCGGGCAGTGGCTGACAGGCGCATAGGGTGTCGGTGCCTCCTGCTGGCAGTATCGGCGAGCGCGTGCCACGGGGAATGTGATCAATCTGTGGCGTGCCGGTATGGCGCACATATGGCGCACACTGTCGTCACGCGCTGGTCCCGCGCCAATCACAGGTTGATCACTGGCCGCCTGTCGTTGCCCGATGTTCTATCGCGGGCATGAGCATCGCCTTCTCCCTCGACGGCACGGACCCTATGGCGCCGCTGACGGTGGCTTTGCCTTCGGTCGGCCTGTCGTCCGGTCGTGTACGGCGGTTCGACCGTGTCGCGATCACCTGCGTGTTCGGCGATCCGCGCGACCGACGTTCGTGGTCCGGCGCACCGGCCAATATCGCCAACGCGATGGAGCGGTTGGGTGTCACCGTCGAGGGCATCAATCCTACGCTCGGGAAGTTCGGCAAACTCACTGTCGCCGCGCGCGACCTGATGAGGGGCTATGGGCGCCCGGTGAGCGGCGAGCAGATCCTGCGCAGCAAGCATGCCCGCAGCCATATGGCGGCCCAGGTCGCCGCGGCAGCGGCGCAATCGGGGGTGCGACACGTACTGCATACCGGGACCTTGGATCTGCCTGCGACGGATCTTGACCGCGGCGTTCAGCATTATCTGTATTGCGACCATAGTTGGGCGCTGGCGAAAGATCATCATCCCCAGGCTGCATTTTATACGCCACAGGCCATGGCGGCTTACGAGCAAAGCGAGCGGCTCTCCCTCGACGGCCTCACGCATATCTTCACCTTCGGCGCCTACGTCCGCGACAATCTCATCGCCGAATATGGCGTGCCTGCCGACCGCGTCACGGTGATCGGTTCGGGCATGGGCGCGATCGAGCCCTATGTCGGTCCGAAGGATTACGCCGCGCCGTCTCTGCTGTTCGTCGCCAAGCATCTGTTCCAGGCCAAGGGCGGACTGCTGCTGCTTGAGGCGTTCCGTCTGGCACGGCTCCGGCGTCCCGACCTTCGGTTGACCATCGTGGGCGATGAACGCAGCCGGCCTTTTGTGCCGCTTCACAGCAATATCGAGCTGCGCGCCCACCTGCCATGGCAGGAGCTGCAGCGCCTCTATCGAGAGGCTACTCTTCTGGTGCAGCCGATGCTGAATGACCCCTGGGGGCAGGTATACCTCGAGGCTCTGGCGTCGCGCACACCGGTAATGGGACTGCGCCGCAACGGCCTGCCCGAGATCACGGGATATGGCCGCTACGGATTTCTCGTCGAGCGCGCGGAGCCCGAGGCGCTGGCCGAGGCCATCCTCGACGCGGTGTCCGACCCGGTGCGACTCGCGGCCATGGCGTCCGCCGGCCAGCGCCATGTGCTCGATTCCTACTCCTGGGACCGCGCAGCCGAGAAAATAGTCTTCATCTGAGTCGTTTGTGTGCCCGTAGCAGCGGAAAGGCAGTAACTCCATGTCCGAGAGCAACACGTCTCGAAAGGTTGCCCTGATCACCGGCATCACCGGCCAGGACGGCGCCTATCTTGCCGATTTTCTGCTGTCGCAGGGCTATATCGTGCACGGCATCAAGCGCCGCTCTTCTTCGCTCAACACCGGGCGCATCGACCATCTCTATCGCGACCGCCATTACAGCGACGTGCGTCTGTTCCTGCATTATGGCGACATGACCGATTCGACCAACTTGCTGCGCCTGGTGGGCGAGGTGCAACCGACCGAGGTCTACAATCTCGCGGCGCAGAGCCATGTGCAGGTGAGCTTCGAGACGCCGGAATACACCGCCAACACCGACGCGCTGGGGACGCTTCGCGTGCTGGAAGCGATCCGCATCCTCAACATGCAGAAGCAGGTGCGATTCTACCAGGCCTCGACGTCGGAACTCTTCGGCAAGGTCCAGGAGACGCCACAGCGCGAGACCACGCCATTCTATCCGCGGAGCCCTTATGCCGTCGCCAAGCTGTACGCCTACTGGATCACGGTGAACTACCGTGAGGCTTACGGCATGCATGCCTCCAACGGCATCCTGTTCAATCACGAATCGCCCATCCGCGGCGAAACCTTCGTCACGCGCAAGATCACCCGCGCCGTGGCGGCGATCGAACGCGGCCTGCAGGAGCGGCTGTATCTCGGCAACCTGGATGCACGGCGCGACTGGGGCCACGCGCGCGACTATGTCGAAGGCATGTGGCGGATCCTTCAGCAGGAAACGCCGGACGATTATGTCCTCGCCACCGGCGAGACCCACACCGTGCGTGAATTCGTCGAGCTCGCCTTCGGCCAGATCGACCGTCCCATCGTCTGGCGCGGCGAGGGCAGCGACGAAGAGGGGTGCTGCCGGCGTACCGGCAAGGTCCTGATCGCGCTCGACCCGACCTACCGGCGGCCGACCGAGGTCGATCTGCTGCTCGGGAACCCCGCCAAGGCGCTGACCAATCTGGGCTGGCGGCATCGCACGAGCTTCGAGGAACTGGTCACCGAGATGGTCGAGGCCGATCGCTTGTACATGCGCGGAATGGGAGAGCATTATGTCCACGAACCCGTCCTACACGCTGCGCAATAAGCGCGTCTGGGTCGCCGGCCATCGCGGCCTGGTAGGCGGCGCGCTCGTGCGCCGTCTGCAAAGCGAGGGTTGCGAGATCCTGACCGCACCGCGCGACAAGGTGGACCTGCGGGCGCCCGACCAGGTCGGGCGCTGGATGGCCGAGGCGCGGCCGCAGGCGGTGTTCGTGGCCGCCGCCCGCGTTGGCGGCATCTACGCCAACGATACGCGTCCGGCCGAATTCATCTACGACAACCTGATCATCCAGGCGAACGTGGTCGAAGCTGCGCGCCGGCTCGACGTCGAGAAATTGATGATCCTGGGCTCATCCTGCATCTATCCGCGGCTGGCGCCGCAGCCGATCCCCGAGGACGCGCTGCTCACCGGGCCGCTCGAGCCGACCAATCAATGGTACGCCGTGGCCAAGATCGCCGGCATCAAGCTCGCACAGGCCTATCGGCGGCAGTATGGCTGCGACTTCATTTCGGTCATGCCGACCAACCTCTATGGTCCGGGCGACAATTTCGACCTGACGCAGAGTCATGTCGTGCCGGCGTTGATGGTCAAGGCGCACGAGGCCAAGCGGCAACGGGCGGCCGTCCTCGACATCTGGGGCACCGGCCGGGCGCAGCGCGAGTTCCTCCATGTCGACGATGCTGCCGACGGCATGGTCTACCTGATGAAGACCTACTCGGACGAGCCGCATGTCAATCTCGGGACCGGCACCGAGGTGTCGATCGCCGATCTTGCCGGGCTGATCTGCCAGGTCACCGATTTCCACGGCCAGCTGCGCTTCGATCCATCAAAGCCGGACGGCGCGCCGCGCAAGGTGCTGGATGTCTCGCTGGTCAATCGACTCGGCTGGCAGGCGCGCGTGCCGCTCCAGCAGGGCCTCGAGGAAACCTACCGCTGGTATGTCGACAATATCGTCAGCGAGAAGCGACTGGCCGTCGCCTGAAGAAAGCCCGGGCCTCCCGGCGCAACGCTGCCTGCAGGGAAGCGCTGTCGCCGGAGTGGGTCATGCGCTCACTTGATGAAGTTGAGGCGTGGGGGCGCTGGATATGGTCATCCGGGCAAGCTGACGCTGCGGCTGTACGCTGAGGACGGCAGCAGCGGCGCCAATGATCAGTACGGCCCAGGTCTTGGGGCCCACGTAAGAGCCCGACGCCTGGCCGAGAACCGCCCAGATACACCAGCAATAGAGGATGCTGGGCATGCCCAGGCCCAGCTGGCGCAGCCAGAGCGAGAGGCCTATCAGGATGGCGCTTCCCCAGACCAGGCCGAGATAGATCCAGTGCAGCCAGAAATAATTCGTCAGCGCCTCGGCGATGCGCGGGATTTGCCAGGCGGACTGGAAGCCGGGCGCGTTCATGAAGACATTCAGCACCTGGTCCTCGATGAAGGGCTCGCCGGTCAGGCCGGCGCCGGCCCAAGGATAGTGCTTGAATATGTCGAAGGCCACGAGCATGGGACCGGTGGAGCGGAAGAAGGAGCTGGCATCCTTTCCGCTCGCCAAGTCGTTCAGGCGTTCGGCGAAGAAGCTGCGGCCGATCACGAGGGCGGCGACGACCAGAAGCAGCGACAGCGCCGTGGCGCCGATGAAGCGCGTGACGGCTGATCCCGGCGTCGCGCCGCCGCTCAGGAACATCAGATATGGTACCGAGAGCAGCAGCATCAGCATCAAGGTCGGCCCGGGCATGATGAATAGTCCGCAGCCCATCAGGCCAAGATAAACCAGAAACTTGTGCCGCCATGTGCTGACGACCAGCCAAACCGAGCTGAAATGCGTGAAGGCGAAAGTGACGGCCGAGGGCTCGGAGGTGAAAAGCTTGGGACGGATGCGGCCATACAGCAGCCTGTCGCGCAGGTCCGAGTCGTAGACCTGGCTCGCGTCGTAGAGATGTGCGCGGACCTTGTCGCTGATGGCGCGCAGGCCGGCGTAGTTCTCGAGCAGGCAGCCGATGATGATGAACAGGCAGAAGCCAAGCAGGATCCCGGCGATCTGGTCGCGCCCGCCACGCACCAGGGTGACGAACAGCGCGTAGGCGATGACCAGCGAGTAGGTAATCTGTACCAGGCCGGTGAAGCGCTTGCTGAGGAAGCTGTAATCCGTCGCCGACAGGATCGAGGCGAGATAGAGCGCCACGACGCCGAGCAAGCCGGCCAGATGAGCCGGTTCGATCTGGTCGCGACGGCGCCACAGCAGCATGAGTCCGGCGGCTCCCGACGGCGCGCAGGTGAGCGGGATCTTCTGCGTGATCTGCAGCGAGACGCCGAGATAAAGTCCCAGCAGGAACAGGATGACGAGCGCCATGTCGACGGGCGCCAACCGCTGGCGCTGGCTGTGCCCCAGGACGGCGTTCATGCGTCGAGGATCGTCGAGACGATCTGGCGGCCGCGGCTGGCCCAGTCGAACCGGTCACGGCCGGTTGAGGCGGTCGGTGTCGTCGATTGCTTCCAGGACGCCGCGCGCAAGGGCAGCGTGGTCGGGGAACAACACGACGCTGTCGTCATGGATGAGCGGCACGCCGGCGAACGAACCGGACAAGGCGAAGATCGGGATGCGGTTGAAGACGTAATCCAGCATCTTGAGCTTGAAGCCCCCGCCACTGCGTTCAGGGACGATGGCGATACGCGCTTCATCCATGTAACGGCCGACGTCCGGCACAGTGCCGGTGAAGTCGGTGGCGACCGTCTTGCCGCGCAGCCGGTCGAGAAAGGTCTCGTCGGCGCTGCCGATGGCCTGGAGTTCGACGCCTTTCTCCGCGAACAGAGGATCGGCCACGTCGACGAACTCCTCGAGGTTCATGCGTTTGGCGATCCAGTCGAAGCTCCCGACGATGACGGCGCGCCGCGGCAGGTCGGCCCCGATGCGACGTTCCGGCAGTCGCCGCCCGCGATAGCCCGGCGTCAGGACGCCCATCGGCTTGTCGCCATGCTGGCGGCGATAGAGCGAGAGATCCTCCGGGGTGATCGCGGCCACGAAATCCACCGCCTCGACCAACTCGCGCTCGAGGCGCGAGGTCTTCAACGCGTCGAGCCGCACAGCCTGACGCCGGAGGAAGGACGTCTGGTTTTCGGCGATCTGGGCGCGCAGGCTCTCCTCGTGATTGTGCGAAATGTAAATCAGCTTTGGCCGGATTGCGCTTCCCGCGTAGTGCGCCAACACCCGCGACAGCGCCCAGCCGACCGAAATGCCGTCGAAAACGATGCCGTCCCAGCCGCCGCGTTCGAGCAACTCGTCGAGAAGCTGGCGTATGCCTGTGGTGCGGCAGCGGTAGGCGGTGTGCGGCAGTATCGAGGCGAGACTGCCCCAATGCGAGTTCAGCCGGTCTTCGGGCAGCCACCACACGATCTGCTCATCGCGCAAGCCGCTCACTCTGTCGGACTCCGCGCGCCCAAGGCCCAATACCTCGACCTCGCTGCCGGTGGCGGCGACGGCATCAATCAAACCGCCGGAATAGACGAACTGGCCATTGTAGCGCGGCTCGGGGTCGGCCAGCGTCAGCCAGAGGCACCGCATGGGAGGCGGCGCGACTCCATCAGAAGGCGTGACGTCCTGTGAATCCGCCAAGGACGGTTTGAGCGATGATTCTGAGGTCCAGCGAAACCGACCAGTTTTCAATGTAGTAGAGATCATGTTCCACCCGTTTGCGTATCTGTTCGATGGTGTCGGTTTCGCCTCGCCAGCCATTGATCTGGGCCCAACCGGTGATGCCGGGCTTCATGCGATGGCGCGCATCGTAGTACTTGACCGCTTCCTGGTAGAGCAGGGTGCCGGCTTTTGCCCTGAGGGCATGCGGGCGCGGTCCTACGATCGACATCTCGCCGCGCAGCACGTTCAGGAACTGCGGAAGCTCGTCGATGCTGGTACGGCGCAGAAAGCTGCCGATACGGGTGATACGCGGGTCGTTGCGGCGGGTGAGCTGCTCTGCATCAACATCGGCTTCCGCATGATGCATGGTGCGGAATTTCACCACTTCGATCAGATCGTTGTTGAAGCCGTAACGCTTCTGGCGAAAGAATATCGGTCCCGGGCTGTCGAGCTTGATGAGCACCGCCACGGCCACCAGCAGGGGCGAAATCAGCGCCAGAATCAGCGCCGACAGGAGACGATCCTCGATCACCTTGGCGATCCAGCTCCAGTCGCGCAGCGGCCGGTCGATGACATTGAGGAACGTGAGGCCGGCCAGATGGCTCACCTGCACCGTGCCGAGTTGCAGTCCGAAATCGTCGGGGCAAAGGCGCACATCGGCGGGAACAAGACTCAGCCGGTTCAAGGTCTCGACCAGCATCCGGTCGTTGCTGAGCGGCATGGCGACCAGGATGGTGGCGATGCCCATCCGGCGCACGTCGTGCACGAGGTCCTCGACGGTCCCCAGGATGGGATGGCCCATGCAACGCTGCGGCAGATGCGTGGCGTCGTCGTACACACCGACAATCCGCAGGTTCGTGGAGCGCGAAGCGCGCAGGCTGCGCAACAGTCTTTGTGCAATTGGCCCGGCGCCGACGATGGCCACGATCTGGTCGAGCCGGCCTTGGCCCGCCCAGCGGCGGATCTGCTGATGAAGGGCGATCCGGATCGCGACGAGGAGCGACAGGCCGCCCAGGAACCAGATGGCGATCCATGGCCGGTCGGTGGCGATCACCGGCTCGATCGGCCGCGTTGCGGCGAAGAGGATGGCCAGCGTCGCCAGCCAGCCGGTCAGGACCCGGCCTACGGAACTGTCGATGTGGCTGAACCTGGCGAAGCGGTAGGCGCCGGCGAGATGCAGGAAGTTGATGCCGAGTACCGTGCCGAGCAAGACCACCAGGCCGAGCAGGCGCCAGTCGATGCTCGAAATGCTCCATTCGATGGAGAGGATGCCGGTGCCGAGTATCGCTGCGGCGTCGAGCATTGCGACCAACCGGCTGACAATCGGCTCGGAAACGGTCTTGACCACTTCGCGCGGCGGCACCGCCGTCTCGACGGACTCCCGATACGAAACAGGAATCGCCGCGACTGTGGCTTTGACGCGATCGCTCATGTCATTGCTTTCCTGCTGGCGCGACGGGCGCGATTGAAGATCAGAAACGGATTCTCCATGAGTTGGGGCAGTTGTGTTGTGACCAATTGGGGAGCGCGGCCGGTCGGCCGTTGCTGTGATCAAGTTGGGGCAGGGCAGGCCGCCCGCGCCTGCTCTAGACGGCTGACAGGACGAGGGCGCTCGAGATGACGGCCGAAGCAAAATCATGAGGCGAATGCGACGCCGCGTAAGCTTGAGCGGCGTGCTTGTCGATGAATGATTCCGGGCCCTCTTCGACCATGCGGGTGATCTCGACGGCGAGAGACGAGGGGCTGCCTGAATCAACGACATGGCCGAGGCGATGTTCGCGCGTCAGCCGGCCCACCAGTCCGTATTCCTGGGCGAGCACCGGCCGGCCCTCGCGGGCGGCCCACAGCAGAACGCCGCTCGAGCCGACAAACCGCTGATAGGGTGCCAGGACGACGTTGCTCCGCCGGATCAGGGCGCCGAGTTCGGGGGCGTCGAGCCGCCGGTCCTCGATGCGCAGCCAGATCTCCGGGTGTCGGGCGAGCAGCGCGCGGTGACGCAGCGCCAGGGCCTCGCGCAACGCGGGGTCGACGCGGCCGGCGAACAGCACGGCGACGCGCGCGGCGATGTGCGGCTCGAGCAAAGCCAGTGCTTCGAGCAGGGCGAGCGGCCCCTTGCGCTCCGTGAGGTAGCCGAACAGCAAGAACCCCACCTTGCCGGGCGGGGTGAAGTCGGACGGGCTGGGGTGCGTATCGCTACCGGAGGGCGGCGGATGCGCCGGGTCGGACAGCGACTGCACCTTCGTGCCGTGGGCATAGCGCGCCGCTGCGTGCGCCGGGAAGAAGGGGTCGAGGCTCAGCACCGTTGCGAGCGCGCTGTTGCGCAGCATCAGGCGGTAG